>Ga0187894_10003380_pt1 | contig 17935 bp, 18 predicted proteins | sample GBC1701081metaG_FD_136650 | JGI IMG/M metagenome (GOLD analysis project Ga0187894, IMG submission 136650) | White microbial mat communities from a lava cave in the Kipuka Kanohina Cave System on the Island of Hawaii, USA - GBC170108-1 metaG ...
CAGTTTTGTATGCTGTTCCTATGTCAAGAAGGTGTTGTATCATTTCTATCATTTCTTGTATGTGTTCTGTTGCTTTTGGGTAATTTTCCGCGCGTTCTATGTTAAGAGTGTCTATGTCTTCGAAGAATGTTTTTGTGTGTTTTTCTGTGAATTCTTTTAGTGTTGTTTTTTCTTTTTGTACGTCTCTTATTATTTTGTCTTCGACGTCAGTGATGTTCATTATTTGTTTTACTTCGTATCCGTTGTATTTTAGCCATCTTCGAAGTATGTCTTCAAATAGAAATGTTCTTAGGTTGCCAATGTGAACAAAATTGTATACGGTTGGCCCGCAGGTGTACATCTTGACCGTTTTTGGATTTAACGGCTTGAATGTTTCTTTCTTGCGGCTAAGCGTGTTATATACTTTCATGATTGTTTTGTCTTATGGGCGGTTTATAAGCGTTTCTTCCTAAATGGAAGTTTTGAGAAGACTGGAGTTAGCTGTTTAGTTAGCTGTTGGAATGTATAGTGTTTGGTTAAATAGTATGTTCCAAATGCTAAAAATCCAAAAGCTATGACGTATCCAATTAATATGGCAAAATCTGGAATTATTGAAAGAAATCCTTGGTCAAAGAGTATTGTTCTTCGAAGAAGGGAGCTCGATAGCACAAATGGGTTAAATCGTGCGATGTATGATATTATTTCTGGCATGCTCTCTATCGGGATTATTACGTCTGATATGAACAAAAACAAGGCTCCAACGCTTACTGCTCCAAGTGTTGCTGTTTCTTCGCTTGAGAATAAGTAGCCGATGATTTGTCCTAAAAGCGTAAATGCCGCGCAGGAGAATAATAATACTATTATCGCGAGGGGCGCGTTTGAAAGTAGTCCTGGGTAAAATACGCTTGCGATGGCAAGGATTACTATTGTTTGAAGAATTAAAATTATTAGTGATGTTAGTGTTGTAGAGATTACAAAGTCCCTGTCAGCTGTTGGGGTCATGTATGTTCTAAATAAAGCGGGGCTGTTTTTGTCCATTACAACAAGCGTGGATGTTAAAAGTAGCGCTGTGAACATTATTACGAGAATAATCAAAACGGGGAATAGATAGTTAAGGTATGTTTTTTCTTGTGCGATCGGTTTTATTGTTGTTCTTATTGGTTGTACTATTCCTTCGGCGTCTCTTATTGAGAGTTCGTTTATTTTGTTGTCTATTTCGTTTATTGCGCTTTGAACGCTTGCGATTGAGAGTAAACTTTGGTCAAGTAGGTGTGTTACAGCTTCAAGTATTCTTATGCTGGCGCCTCGGCTTGCGTCAGCTTCCGCCAATTGGTTTTTTGTTTCAGATAATTTTGACGTTAAATTATCAAGTCGTTCCGAGAATGTCCCGAATGAGTTTAAGGTCAAATTTTTTGTCGTGGCAAGGTCTGCTTCGATTGATTTTATTTCTTCAACGCTTTTTTGGAACGCCGCAAGTAAGTTTGCTTTTGATTCTGTGCTGACTCCGCTTTGTTTTACTATTGCGTCTGCGGCGTCAATAAAGCTTGTTGCTTTTGAAAGGCCAGTTGTTGCTTTCAAAAGGGCGTTGTCTGTCCATTGTTTTACTTGCGTGTTCGCGCTTGATAGTTCTTCTATTGGGAAGTCTTTTTCATTAAGCTGCAAGTTTATGTCGCCAAGTTCCGCGATTAAGTCTTCAGTGTTTGTTCGTACGAGTTCGTTTTCTGTTGTGAGTGTTACTAATTTTTGTCTTTGATTGTTGATTTGTTCTTGTGTATAATCTATTGTTTCAAGCAGCGCGCGGGTGTAGTTTTCGCTTGCAGCGAGTGTTTGTTCGCCAACTTCTGAGGACATTGTTGACATTATGGTCCAAACTAAATTTACTTTGGAATAATCGACAAAGAATGTTATATTGTTATGTGACGGGTCTCCTAGTTTAAAATCGAGAGGAAACACGAGACAGGTGTTTATGTCCGCGTTTTTGATGTTTTCAACGCATTCTTCCTGCGATGTGTATTCTATGACTTTGTATTGTTTTGATAGTTGTTCTAAGAGTTGGTCTGTTTGCGCGTTTTCGTTTGGCAGGTATGTTCCTATTTTTACCGAGTATACGTTGCTGTTGTCAAACGCGAGTCCTGCGAGAAATATTACTAATAATGGTCCTAAAATTATTATTAGAGAGCTTGTTTTTGCTCGAACAAGATTTTTTATGTTTTTTTGTATTAGTTGGAATATTGGGTTCATTTTGTTACAAGGTTTTCAAACACTTCTCCTAGTGATGGTTTTGTTACGTGAAGCGATAGTATGTCGCCTTTTTTGCAGTTAGATGTTATGACTGAAAGTATTTTGTCCGGGTCTTGTGTTATTATCTTAAGGTCTCCTGATTCTGTTATTTCGTTTTTGATTTTGTGTTTTTTTAGTTCAGAAATTATTTTTTGGTATTTTTGTTCTTGTAATGTTAATATGACGTCGAAGTTTTTGCTGTACGCGTCGCGAAGTTCTTCAGCGGTTCCTATTTCTGCTATTTTTTTGTTGTGAAGTATTGCTATTCTATCGCATAAGAGTTCTATTTCTGCTAAAAAGTGTGATGCGAGAATTATTGTGGTTCCTTTTGAATTGATTTGTTTTATGAGTCCCCAAAGTTGTCTTCTCATTACTGGGTCAAGATCCGCTGTTGGTTCGTCAAGTATTAGTATGTCTGGGTCTGATAAGAGGGCGCAGGCGATGTCTAGGCGTTTTTGCATTCCGCCCGATAGTTGTCCGCCGTATGTGTATTTCGCGTCAGTTAGTCCTACTAAATCAAGAAGGGCGTTGATTCTTCTTCGTAAGTCGTTTTCTTCAAGCAAAAGAAGTGATCCGAAGTGTTCTAAATTTTCAAGAACTGTCAGTTTTGGGTAAAAGCTTGGTGTTTGTGTGCTAAATCCTATGTGTTTTTTGATTTCGTTTGGATTTTTTGATAAGCTGATTGTTTGTCTGTTGGCAAGGTATATGTCTCCTATTTCTGGATGCAAAAATCCGACTAAAATGTTTAGGAGGGTTGTTTTTCCTGCGCCTGAGCTTCCGATTAGCCCAAATATTTCTCCCGCTCTTATGTCAAAGTCTACGTTTTGTAGGACTACTTTTGTTCCGAATATTTTTGATATGTTGCTTGCTGTTAGAAGTATTCCTGAATCTAAGTTTTTGTATGTTTTGTCTATGTAGTTTTGGACTGTTTTTTCTGGCCAGCCGTAGCTAAGAAGAAGTGTTTTGATTTCTTTTTTAGAGAGTCCTCTATCTACGCCTGTGCGGATGCGTTCTTCTATTGAAACATCCATAAGGTGTTTTGCAGGCAAGCGTCTTTATAAACAAAAGCAACTATTCAAGAGTAGTTTCAAGACGTGTTTTATCGTCTGTATAATTGGCCTTAGAAGCAATGTTTTTATAGATGTTAAAAAGAAGTGAATGTATGACTGTTTGCGAGATGTGCGGGAAGAGCGGCCCTTTGTATACTGCGATGGTTGAGGGGACTCAGCTTAAAGTTTGTGAGAACTGCGGTAAGTTCGGAAGAGTTCTTGCAAAACCTCAAGTTGTTCAAAAGAAAGCATTGTCGCAAGCAACTCCTGAGCTTGTTGAAGAATTGGTTGAAGATTATGCTAAATTGATTCGTGAAGCGAGAGAGCGTCAAAATTTGACTCAAAAAGATTTTGCTCTAAAGCTTAACGAAAAAGAGAGCGCTGTTCAAAAATGGGAGTCTGAATCAATGGCTCCAAGTATTGATACGGCAAAAAAGCTTGAACGGCTTCTAAAGATTAAGCTTGTTGTGAAAGAAGCGCCAGAAACCGCGGTTCTTGAAAAGAAAGCGTCAGGTCCTTTAACTATTGGAGATTTGCTAATTAAGAAAAAGTAGTCCAGGCTCTGTACCAACATCTTCCATAATTCAAATCAAGTGTTCTGTTCATGTTCTCATCAAGATATTGTATTGTCTGTGTAGTTCTTTGTTCACAAATTGCGTCGTTTGGAGGGCAGATTATTCCTCCGCCGCAGTTGTCAAGCATTACCGCCCCTATTTTGTCAGGATTTTGTTGTAAATAGTCGTAAAAGTCGCGAGCAAGTCCTTGGTCATAAACCGGATAATATAATTTTTGCAGTTTATTTTCCGTATACGCCGCATGTATTGGATTTGATGTCCAAATTTCTTTTTGTGTCTTAATAGTATCAGGGTATGAAAAATAAATTTCTTCACCGGGATTTAGTGTTGCTCTTTCATTTGCAAAATAAAATGAAATCGATGTGTGAAGCATGAAAGCTGTTAAAATTATTATCAATAAGTAAAACCATTTTTCTTTTTTAATTATTTTTTCAAATAAATACATTATTCCGATCGCAGTTAGCATCGCAAAGAATGGCAAAAATATAGTGATATAGCGATAATCTCTGCACGACAAAGGAATAAAGTAAATTAAAGGAATTGTCAAGCACAGGCTAAAAAGAATCCATTTTTTATTCCAATTTTTTATGAGAGCGAATATTCCAACTATTCCGAATAAGTGCAGTTTTGTTTCTGAAAATATTAGCCAGTAAAAATATTGCCACCATGGTTGTGCTCGAATAACGTTGCATCCTAGCGTGCGATTTATTGTTTCTTGAGCGAAAATCAAAGGACCTATGAAACTTCCGAAGAAATACCAATTTGATATTAGGTAAGGTATGACAGGTATTGAAAATCCTGCTAAAACAAATAACGAGTGTTTCCATTCTTTTTTAAATAATAAATAAAGTCCTATTGGAATTAGTATTATTCCTGCGGGAAATTTTGATAAAAAGCAGATTCCTACGCTAATTCCTGACCAGATATATTTTTTTTGAACAAGTAAAAACAATGCGAGCAACGCGAAAAAAGTGCTCGGTATTTCTGTGTATTGGTGAAAGCTTAAGTAAAAAAATATTGGACTGACCGCTATTATTAATGATGACAATAAAGCGATTTTTTCAGAAAACCATTCTTTTGCTAATAAGTAAGTCAAAGCCACTATTCCCAGCATTAAAACAATTTCGAATAGTCTTCCAAATAATGCAGGGTCAAGTCCTAAAAGCCAAAATCCTCCCAATACAATGGGCACAAGTGGAGGTCTTATGTGTTCATACAATCCGCTTTCACCGCCTGAGAATATTGTTTTTCCCATTCCGATGTAAACGCCTGAGTCCCACCATATTTCGTGAAATCCGAAAGCAAAAATCAGTCTTATTGCAAGAGCGAATAAAAGTATTAAAAGTAGAGTTATGTTTAATTTTTTGAATTTTTTATTTTTTTTCATTTGAATATAGGATTAGGGTCATCAAAGCTTGTCTGGTTTTTGTATTGGTTGAAAAGAAGTTGTCCGTAAGGGTATGGCGCGCTGTGAAATAGTATTGTTTTGTGCGTTGAATCTTCATCAAGCCAGTTTTTTATTTGTATATAATCATCTTTGTTGAATACCCTTGTCGCGATAATGCTTGCGTTAAGCGATTTCGCTGTATCAACAACTTTATTCATTTGTCCGAATTGATTCATTGCTACGTAAGTTACATTTAATGGAATGAATTGAGATAGCGTTGAAAAATAGCTTGCAGGGGTTTGATAATACCAAAGTGCGTAAGAATCATCAGTGCTGTTAACCGCAATAATTCTGTCCTTTGTAGTTATAGTTATTGGTCTGTTTCCAAGAACAAAAGTTTCGTTAATTTTTTCTTGTGGAGGGCTTCCAAGTGCGTTTATATCGTGACCTAGCGCCAAAAATAAGTATTTATCAGGGTAGCAAATGGATGTTATGTTTCGCTCACTTAAGTATTTAGCCGCGTAAATTTTTCCTGGATGATCGCAGCAGGCGATGACTGCTGTTGCGTTGTTTCTTATTGCCTGTTCAACTAGCATATTCATTCCGTGTGTGTCAATTACAACTGCAAGGTCTGGGCGTAAAAATCGTGTTGTTGGATAGCTGATTTTATCTATTGGAACTTCAAACCTGAACACTCCATTATCATCAACCGCAAACCATCTGTTATTGTATTTGGCAACAAGTGTACCAACTGCCACTTTGTGCGTAAGATTGATTGTTTCAAGTTCTTTTATTCTTCCGCCTTCGTGCCATCCAATTTCGGGCATAAGTTCTTGTTCGTTATAAGTCAGCCTTTCTGAAAATGTGGAGAGAATTTTAGGTCCGTACGGATTGGATATTTGTCCGCTAAGCCAGTCGCGATACACCCTATCATCTTGGGACAAAAGAATGCTTGAGTTGTTAAGGATTAGTTTTGTGTTCCCCAATGTAACAGAAGTTGCGTTTGTCTCGTTAATTTGAGGCGTTATCGCGGTTTTATAGCCAGAAATCACAGTTGCGTTAGAAGTTATGGCGTGTTGGTCAAAGTTAAGTTTAATGCGTTCTCCCTTTGATAGTTTGTCAATAATTTCCGCGCGATATTTGTTTCCTGTTTTTTTCCATTCAAGGGAGGCGAGTTTTAAGAATGCCGGTCTGTTTCTTCCGCAGCCAAGCGATGCTATTGTTTCATATGCGAGGGCTCTTTCCTCAGGATTTGTGCTGTTGACTTTGTCATAAAACGCGAGGCTGTCGCAAATTATTGTAGAATTTTGAGAAAGTCTTCCAATAACAAGGTACGCGTCTCCTCTTGCGAAAGAATCCAAGCTTTCATTTTCTGCGATTTTTCGTGTTTCTTCAATAATTTTTTCAAAGCTTATATCCGCGGCTTCAGGAGTTAAAAGAAAATTTATTTCTTTTGCGTTGGGGTCCGCTCGTCTTACAAATTGTTGAACTGTTGAATTTATTTGTCCTACATATTGAAGTCCAAATGTCACGTTATCATTAATTACTATCGCAGGAGTTTGATTGATTCCGTAATGTTCAACTAAAAGGGGAACAAGAGGTTCGTCCTTGTAATTTTTGTCAATTGATAGAACTATTAGTTGTTTATCGTATGTTGCGGCCAAATCTTCTAATATGAACCCTTGCCTTTCGCTTTCATCTTGATCTATTTGATAAAAGAATAATATTGGAAGGTATGGCTGTCCGCAATCTATATTGAGTTGTTTAAGCAAGGAATAAAATTTTAATTGCAATAAGATGTATTCTCTTTTTAGAGCGTCGTAATCATTTTTGCGAAAAATGCTAAATCTTGAGTAGGTTGATAAATCTGTTCCCACTTTTTTTATTTCTTCTTTGAGTCCAAAAAATCTTGCAGTCATAACATCGCACGCTTCCTCGTCAAAAACTTCAGTGAAAAGCGTTTCAACTCTATAAGCGTCAGAGTCAAGCTCGTGGTCTCTCATTACATTGTTGATAACATCAATTCTATAGAAATCAAAAAAATGATTCAATATTACTCCTGTTGAGAATATTAGAATCGTTATAAGGAGGCTTTTTAGTATGATTGCGTTGTTTTTATTCATTTATTGCAGCGGCTATTTGCTCTTTAGTTGCCGCTCCCTTTAGTGTGGTATCGTAATTTATTATAAGTGATGGAGCGCTTGTTATATTGTAGTATTGTTCAAGAAAAGATAGCGATGGCGAATAGTTATATTCTACCGCGAAAACCGCTAAATCATTTTCAAGCACAATCTGGTCAAGTATTCTTCCCTGTTCTGCGCTATTTGGGTCATTTTTATTAAAGTAATAGAGTATTACATTTGTTGTTTTTCCGCAGTCATCATGTAATTTTTTGTATAGTATGTATGTTCTTAGCTGCATTAAATGATATTTTAGTTTCAAATAGTGATAGTCTTGAGCGCCAAGAAGCTCTAAAGAATCGTCCTGTCCTAATAATTGTCCTAATTTGGCAAGTTCAGTGCTTTGGCTTGCGAGTCTGCTTTCTGTTAGCGGGCAGTTTGTTTTGAATGTGTCAAATAATTGTTCTTCAACAAGAAAGCTTTGGGCGTCAAGTTCGCTCTGTTCTAATATTTTTGTTATTTCTTCTGATTCGCTTGTATTCCAGGTATTTCCCAATATCACTCCGATTACAAAAACGATTATTATCAAAAATAAAGTTGTTATGAATGTTGATTTCATTTTACTTGGTAGATTTCAATGTTGTTTTCGGTTGGAATTCTTTTAAATGTTTCGTTATTATTCACGAGAAACGCGAGTCCAAAGTTGTCTTCTTCCCAAACAAGCCCTTTTCGCATTTCCTGTGTTATTATTACGTAATCCACTTTATAATCATCAAGCAGTTGTTTTGTTGTTTCAAGTTCAGTGTTAAAAAGTATTTTATTCATATCATCTTTTTGTTTTTGTGAAGTATACGTTCTATATGTGTTAAGAAGCGGGTCGTGTCCTGAAAATTTAATCCACGGTCCGTAATACTCTGCGCTAAGAACTTTTCCACTGTTAAATTGTTGAAGTGTCGTTATAAATTTTGTTGATGGCGAATCTTGGGCTATTGTTGTTGCGTGAGATATTGCCGAGAATAATATTCCTAAAAATATGACAAAAAGAGTCAGTGTTCTAAGAGAAGGCATTTCCCATTTTCTTGTGAATAAAAATGCAAGGGAATAACCGCAAAGAATGCTTATGACTGGAAGCGTGAATGGCAAAAGAGTTGGGACAAATATTGCAAGAAGAAGGAAAAAAGATACTGCAAAAAATAACGCGTATTGTTTTTTAGGCCAAAGAAGAATTGCGCAAATTAATAATAAAATTAGTTGAAAAGCTCCAAATCCAAATATTCCTCCTAAATCAGAGAAATATGAAAGCAGATTGAATGTTTGTAAAAATTTGTAAGGCAATAATATCAAAGACATTAAGGGAATAAAAGATAATATTATGGAAGTTTTTCTTTTTTGTTTTTCTAATATGGCAAAAAAAGCGAGAGAAAATATTGACGCTATGGCTGCAGGTATGCTATTAATTCCGGCAATTATTAAGAAAGGCGCCGCAAAAAATGGGTATTTTGTTTGAAGTATTATTAGTGAAAGAAGTATTAAAGATAATTCAAAAGCAAACGGCAAATTATAAAATCCTAAAGAGATGAATGCAGGAGATAGGGCAAAAATTGACAGCATCCACAGTTTTGTGTTTTTTGGAAAGGAAAATTTTTGAATTAGCACTATAAACAATATGAATGATAATAAGGCAAAAATTAATGGAATTATTTTAAACGATATTGAGCCAATTAATTTGTATGATATTGCAAGAACTATTTGATAAGGTTGTATTGAATAGTCAAGAAAGTTTGAAAAGTGTAATCCAGAAAATCCAAAATCGGCTAAATCTTTCGCGACATTTGCGTGATAATACGTCTCATCTCCTGCCATAAAAGTGTTTTCCTGAGCCAATCTTAGATGCCAAGGCAGCGCGAGCATTATAATTGCGAGTAAAATTAGCAAGGCATATTTTTTCATGCGACTACCTCAAGTTTGCAGTCTGGATTTTTTTCATAAATGTGAACATTGTGAAAGTCTGTTCGTTTAAAGCAGGCGCTTTGGAATTTTACATTTGGCAAATATGACGGAACCAAAAGATGCGTGGCGTTGTATTTGTCAAAAATAGTTATGGCTTCAGTTTCAAGAGGAGTTTTATACAACCGTTCTATATCGTTATAGCGTTCATTTATTTGTGGCTCAAGCAAAAAGTATGTATCTATAACATTTGATCGGTTCGCAATTCCTGTTACATAATGTCCGAATGATGCGGGAGCTATTATTCTTGCATCTGCTGGAAAATCGTGTTTTACAAAAATTAAAGCGTCATAATCTTCGTCAGTTATTGTTGTCGCAAATTCCTCTTTTGTAAGTGCGTATGTTGGAATAAGTGTTGTTGCTACAAGGCCTATTGCGACAAGTCCATAAATTGATTTTGAGAATTTTTTAAATTTGGTTGTACTTATGTATTTTGAAAAAATTGTTAGTGTTTGCGATGCTAAAATAGTGAGGGATATTCCGAGCAAAATTAGCGCAGTGTTTAGTGGAATTAGTTTTAGCCATAAGCAAACCGCAGACACAACTCCTAAAGCTACCAAGAGTGTTGATTCTTTTTGTGGTGTTTGAATTGCGTATTTGTATACTGCGTAAATTCCAAAAAACACAACAAAAATTCCAAGATAAAATAAAACTGATAGTATGCTTGTTTCAGAATAATATTGTCCAAGTAATGCTGTTGGTATGTTTTGCCAAATTATGAAAAATCCGTGAGTTAGGAGCGCTTCTTTGTAAAAAATGAAATGCGCCCAAAGGGCAAAAGCCATAGTGAATAATCCTAATTCAAAATTTGCAAGTGATAAATTTATTCTGTCTAACGCGCAAAGAGCAAAATATACTCCAAGTGTCGAGACAAAAATTAATGATAATGGTGTTAAAAGAATGAAAAACGTGATTAAAATCAAAAACAGCATTAGTTTTTTTGGAATTTGCGTCCAAAGGTAGAGTAGGAGAAAAAGCAGAGGAATTGAAAGCGTGAGAGAGGACAAATGATTGAACGTGAACGCAAAAAAGAAAGGAGTTATTCCTGCGAGTGTTGCCGCGATGACGCTTGATTTTTCATCTTTTGTTAAAGTGTATGCAAGCAAGTAAGTTGGAAATACCAGAAGGCTTGCGAATATTGCCGGAATTATTTTGGTCGCAAGCGAAATAGGCATAAAAAGAGTGAACACTGCTATTATCATATCAAAAAGAGGGCTGTGAATTAGTGTCCTTCCGTCAAATCCTAATGGGTCATCAAAAAGAAGCGTGCCTTCGCGTAAATTGTCAATTATGCGCGTATGAAGGTACGCGGTATCTGATGTTAAGTATGGTGTTTGAAAGGTGAAAAATATGCGTGCCGCGAGAACTAAAAGAAAGACGCCTAAGAGTACAAGCCATCGTTTTTCCATAAGAGGATTGGGAAGGAGAGGCTTTATAAAGGTTTTCGGGATGAGAAAGGTCGTGAGCGAGAGGGTTTCATCAGGGGTAAAGTTTGTAGATAAATTGCTTGGAGGCGGTTTTGAGATAGATGCCATTACAACCCTATATGGTCCTGCCGGTTCCGGTAAAACTAATCTTGCTCTAATAGCGTCCGTTGAGGCTGTTAAGCGCGGAAAAAAAGTGATTTACGTTGATACTGAAGGCGGCTTTAGTGTTGAGCGTTTAAAGCAGGTTTCTACAGATTATAAGAAAGTTCTTGATGATGTTCTATTTTTGCGCCCTGTGAGTTTTGAAGAGCAAAAGAATATGATTTTGAAATTAAAGGAGTCTATTAATGATAAGATTGGTCTTATTGTCGTTGACACTCTTAACATGCTTTATCGTATGCAAAGAAGTTATAATGAAGATGATAAAGGTGTTCAGGATTTGAACGCTCAGCTTCTTGCGTTAAATGAGCTTTCAAGAAAGCATAATATTCCTGTTCTTTTAACTTCTCAAGTTTATTCTGCTTTTGAGAACAAAAAGGTAAAAATTGTTGGCGGAGATGTTATGTTGTATACAAGCAAATGCCTTCTTGAGATTGAGCCCTTGCTTCATGGAAAACGCCGAATTATTTTGCATAAGCATAGAAGTGTTGGTTCTGGAAAAGAGGCTATTTTTAAAATTGTCGAGACTGGTGTTGAAGAAGTTAATATTGATTAAGAACTTAAAACTTGATTTAAAAAATATTTTAAAAGAATAAAAATAAAATTTTAATAAAATAAAAAAATTATTCCTCGGTAAATTCATCCAATGAGAATGGAGGTTCGTCTCCGCTTAATTTTCCTCTTTTCTTGAGGTATTCTCTTGCGAGGATGTAAAACAATAAGCCAAGTGACTTTTTGCCTTTGTTGTTGCATGGAACTACAAGGTCTAAGTCATTGCTTTGATTGTTAGTGTCGCAAAGAGCGATTACTGGTATTCCGATTTGCGCTGCGTCCTTTACCGCGTTTCGGTCAGGCCATGCGTCTGTTACCAAGATTAATTTGACTTCGATGTAATCGTCAAGTTTTGGATTTGTCAAAATTCCCGGAGTGTATCTTCCTGAGAAGAATTTAACGCCAGTGTGTTTTCCGAACGCTTTAACTGCTTTCCAGCCGTTTTCTCTTCGTGAAACAACAAGGATGTCCTCTGGTGCGTATTGAGATAACATATTCGCGGCCATTCCAATTCTTTCATCGATTTTTTGTAAATTTAGAACTGATAGTCCGTCTGGTCGAGTTTTGTAAATAAACGAGTCCATGTATTTGGTTCGAAATTTTGTTCCGATATGTATTCCTGATTTCAAATATGTGTCTTGTGGTACTAAAAATGCTTCTTCGCTCATTTGTTTGTCTCCCAGTGGTTTTTATCGCCCGTCCCAATCTTTGATTGGGGCGCCCGAAAATCGCCTACGATTTTCGATGTCACACTGTGTTTGTTCCGCCCTTAGCCAAGCGAAACGTTTGGCTTTATTGAATGAAACCCTAAAGGAGGTTTATAAAGCTGATGGTTTTTTAGTGAAAGAATATGTTGTTATCCAGTTACCATTGTCTTTTTCTTCAGGAGTCGATAAAAGAGTAGTAAACCCTGCTTTTTGCAAAGCATAAGTGATGCTTTCGTTTGAATGATAAACAAACAGCCTGTCTTTTTCTATGCGCTCACCTTCGCCTTCTTTTACTGATGTGTAAAGAATTCCTTTATCGGTGAGGATTCGATAAAAATCATCCAATATTTTTGACAAGTCCGGTTGACGAAAGTGTAAAAGTGAAGCGCACGCCCATACCCCGTCAAATTTATTGTTAGGAAACGTCATTCGCCTTAAATCCATTACTTGAAAATTTGGATGAGGTGCTCTTTTTTTCGCTTCAATAATGAATGGCTCAACTGCGTCAATACCAACAACATCATATCCGCTGTTTGAGAATAAAAGAGAATGCAGTCCAAATCCGCATCCCGCATCTAAAATTCTTCTGCCGTTTATCGAATCAAGAAGTTGCATGAAATCTTTTTGATCTTTCTCAACCATATTGTTTTGATGAGTTTTTATCCATTCGGCAGAATTTTTCCTGTAAGAGTCAACAGTGATTGAATTGAAATCATTCATAAGAGTGGTACACCGCGAGTTCTTTGTAAGTTGTTCCGTTTGAATCTATTATGCTTTGGATTAATACAAATTTATCTACGATAAAGTTCAAGTCTTTGACCTTTATATTATTAATTGATTTTTTAAATTCTTCCTCATCAAGTATTTTTTTAATTCGAGCAAGTGTTATATGAGGATGGAACTTTTCGTCTTTTGGAAAAATTGTTTTTAATGATGTGTCAACATTTTTTCTTAATTCTTCAAAATGATTGTGAGGTTCTATTCCCGCCCATATGACTTTATCCGTAAAAAGACCTATTCCGTTTAGTTTTGCTTGAAATGATTGAAATCTTACATTAGATAGTTCTTCTTGTGTTTTTGTTGCATCAGTAGGAGTTGTTTCGCCTAAAAATTTGATGGTTATATGGGGTTGTTTTTCAATGGAAAAAGTTGCATTTTGCGGTAATTTTTTTTGAATATCTCTAATATGCTCAATAATTTCAGAAGAAAGTGAAATTGCTATGAATAATCTCATAAAAAAGAAAAAAAGAAAGTAAGAATAAAAATTTATTGTTGGTCTTCGCCGAAATCTTCAGAGCCTTCTGACGATTGGTCTGAAAGGTCTTCAGAGCTTTCTTCTGAAGTTTCTGTGCTTTCAGCTGATTCGTCAACTTGCTCATCCCCAGAGTCGCTGCTATCTGATGATGCTGCGCCCGCTCCGACTACTTCTCCAAATCCAACCTTTCTTAGGACACGAGTAACTTTAATACGAACTTGTTGTCCTGCTGTCACGCCTGGAACGAAGATAACGAATCCATTTTTTTTCGCAATTCCGTCGCCCTTTTCGCCGACAGCTTCTATGGTCACATCGATTTCTTCTCCAACCTTTACTGGTGGTGTTGGGCCGCCAAAGCCGCCTGATCCTCCGCCTCGGGAGAAATTATTTCTTGGTCTATTTCCGTACATTTTTTGTTTCACCTTATGTTCTGTATTTTATGGGTTAACCCCACAAATTCGTCGCGTTTTTGTTGGTATATAAATCTTATGAAGAATAAGAAAAAATTAGGCGTCTTTGACGCCCTGTTCTGTTACTTGGAATATGGCCTCGCCCTCTGGCATGCTTGGCGAATCCACCATTTTAGCAACTCTTGTTCCTTTTTTGCCGCGTCGCAAGTAAAGCCGATAAGTGCTGTTGTGCGCGACTATGTGGCCTCCAATTGCCTCAGTTGGGTCGCCAAAAAACTGGTCTGGTTTTGACATTACTTGGTTGGTAACGTAAACCGCGATGTTGTATTTTTCCGCAAGTTTAATCAAAGCGTGCATGTGTTTGTTGATGCGTTGTTGTCTGTCTGCAAGAGTTCCTCTTCCGATGAACTCTGCTCTAAAGTGTGCAGTCAAAGAATCAACCACTACAAGTTTAACGTTAATTCCTTGTTTGATTAAGTCTTCAACTTTTTCAGCAAGAAGCATTTGATGGTCTGAATTGAACGCTCGTGCGACTTTAACATTTTTTAATGCCGTTTGTGGGTCAATTCCGCATCCTTCCGCGATTTGTTTGATTCTTTCTGGTCTAAATGTTCCTTCTGTGTCTATGTATACGGCGGCGCCTTCAGCTCCACCTTTTTCTCGCGGTAGTTGAACTCGAACTGCGAGCGTGTGCGCTATTTGTGATTTTCCAGAGCCATATTGTCCGTATGCTTCGGTTATGGCTCCCGTTTCAAATCCGCCTAGCATAAGAGTGTCAAATTCTTTGCTTCCTATGCTAATTTTCATCATTTGTTCGCGTTTCTTGAGAAGTTCTTCGCCCGTTGTGAATTCCATTTCAAGATTTATTCTTGCGATTGCGATGATTTTTTTGGCTGTCGCTTCTGATAATTCTGTAGCGCCAACTATTTCGCCAGGTGTCGCGACTGCGATTGATAGTAAATCGTTAAATCCTGCCGCAGCTAGTTTTTCTATGCTTGAAGGTCCTACTCCTGGCAGATCTTCTACGCTTGAAATTTTCTTTTTTGGTTTTTCCTGAATTTCGTCCATTTCGTTTTCAGTTGGTTTTTTCATGATTTCGACCGTTCCTTCTGGAGTGTCAATAACTAATGTGTTTTCTTCATTGTCTATATACTTTTTGTTTGCCATGTTGTATCACCTTCGTTTTTTGTTGGAATATTTTCAAAAAATGAAAAAAAATCGGCAGCGGGGTACTGCCGAGAGGGTTTTTGAATAGTTGGATTCACCTCCTATTCTGTTGTGACAGATTCATCGGAATGCCCTGAAAGGACTAAGAACTTGTATGCCTCTTCCAAGACGAGCGCGGCTTTTGGTAGGTCAGAGACTCTAAGTGAGCTGCTGGTTTGCCATTGGCCTGCCTTATCGGTGTAACGGCGCTGTAAACTGACAGTTCGAACTTCGAATGCCTTGCCATCTTTGCTTTGGTGCGCGTTTTTCCATATTGTAGCACTGATTGCTCCTGTGCTAAATTTCTTTTCTGGGGTATTTTTTTGGTTTTCCATGTTTTTTCCTCTTGCTACCCTTTTTGGGTTCCTTTCGGATTCGCTTTTTGTTTCAGCCCGAAAACGAAGAGCTTTTGGCTCATGAACGCCTTCGGGTGAGGTGCTCTACTTTTACTATTATCTTGGTTTATTTATATAGCTCAGGACAAACTCTGTCTAGTGTCCAGTGCATATTTATCGTCGATAGAAGCTTTTTTATAGTTCAAACCGCAAAATCCAATCATGGAAGTCAAGCCCGGAAAATATCGCCATTACAAGAATAAAGAATACGAAGTTCTTGGTGTTGCAAAGCATAGCGAGACCCTTGAGGATTTGGTTGTTTACAAGGCGCTATACAAGGGAGATTTTCCTGAAGGACAATTATGGGTTCGTCCAAAATCTATTTTTTTAGAAACTGTTGAAATTGACGGCAAAAGTGTCCCAAGATTCAAATTTATTGAATGATTGTTTTCCAGTTTTTCTTGTAATTTTGGTATGTTTTGTCAAATTCTTCTTTTGGTGTTATTGGTATTTTTAGTTCAGTGAATTTTTGGTTCAATATTTTTATTGCCTTCTCTTTTTCGTTTTCATCGCAAAGTTTTTCCATTTCTATTATATGGCCGTATCCTTTGGTATAATCGAGCATTACTGTCGTTCCATTCCACTCAAACGTGTGTCTTTCTCTTAGCCATTTTATGCTGATGTTATATCCAAGAGACAAAAATAGTTGTTCCAGTTTTTCAAAATCTTCGCAGGGGAGTTTTATTTCTATTTCTTCGCGCGCGTTGTCGTGTAGTTTTCCTTTTTTAAGCCAGACTTTTGAGTAATTCAAGTTTTTTTGTATTCGTAAATCTTGCTCGCCGTCAAAATAGTAAGTGATTTGTTCGTCTTTCCCTTTTGGTGTTGAATTTTTTTGAAAATACATCAACAATTCATTAAATCGTTCTAGTGTAAGAAAGCTTCGCAGCTCTACTTCTATCATATTTTAAAACAAAAATTTCAAAATATAATAATTTAATTGAATTAAAGAAAGTTTTTCGCCGCAAAAAATAAATTTAGAGCAAGAACAATAAAGAATACCGCGTATTCCATCGCTCCGTTTGTCATTATTGGCCCTCTTATTCTGAAAGTCGTTATTGGGTAAAGTAAATTGCAGCCCATTCGTGTTAAGCAGTCGCTTGCAAGATGAGCCAAATATCCAACAGCAAGGGGAATTCCTATTATATCGTAGCCTATAAAATGAAAAAGCGCCCAGATTCCTATTGCGGGGAATATGCTGTGAAAGAATCCTCTGTGTTTGAATATTGTTGGAATCCAGCGAGTTAATGGAAACATTCTGTTTATTTTGCTGTTTTCATGGTCTACATCAGGTAAAAGACTTCCCAAAACCGCGAGTGGGATGAATGTATACCATGGCTGGTGAACTATTGAAAATCCAATTATTCCGGCGAGCAATCCGAATTGCATATGTGTTCGTCCCATCATTGCTTTGTAAAAAATAGTTGAGAATTAAATAACTATGGTTGTAATTTTGCGGCTTCTTCTTCTGGTTTTGCTTTTTCCACCATGTTTGCGATAAATTCTATTCTGTTAAAGAATGTGTTTTTCTTTGCTCTGCCGATGAACTTGTATTGTTCTCCTAAAAGTTCTGTTTTCATATGTTCAAACGTGTGCGGTTCTTGTTTGTACGCTATCATTTGCTCTTTTGTTTTGTTCAATAGTCTGTCCGCTTGATTTCTAAAGAGCACTATTCTCATGCTGTCTGTTCCATCATCTAAGAATACATTAACTAAATAGCCGTAATCTTGGTTTACCGCTCCGTGTTCTTCGCAGGTCCAGTGTCCTTCAACATCTTTTAATCGAGAGTTGCATTGCGGGCATACTTCGAAGAATTTTGGGTCGAATACTTGAACGATTGTTCCCATGACTTCTACCGATTCATCGCTTTCTTGCAAGTCTTTTAATGATTTTCGCGCCGAGTTTGCGCGAGATGCTACTTCTGGCGCGCCTTCTGCGTTTAATGTTATTTTGCTTTGCTCGTTAAGATGTAGTTCTTTGTATCCGCGCTGGTTTTCTCGAACCATTCCGTTGGTTATTTTAATCGCGATGCCTTGATTTATGTCTTTTAGAATATCTGATTGTGAGCCCCAGCAAACGATTCTTATAACGCCTGTGTCATCACCCACCAAAAAGCTGCCTACTTTGCCGCCTGTTCCATCTGCGCGTTGAAATTCGCGAACTTCGTATATTTGGGTTACTCTTCCTAGGACGTCCGCGTTTCTTGTTCCTGGAAGCAAATCTTTGATTTTTCCGCTGTTTTGTATGAGTTTGACGCCAAGTTCGTTTGCGATTATGTGCGCAGCGCCTTCTTTACTTATTAGTCCTGAGAGGGATGTGCATTTTTCATCTATTTTTTTAAGAAGGTCAGCCTCTGAGAGCCCCGACTGCTTTGTTATGCGTTCAATCATGTCAGGAAGTGGCATTCGTATCATTTTGTCCCCCGTTTTA
>Ga0187894_10003381_pt1 | contig 17935 bp, 16 predicted proteins | sample GBC1701081metaG_FD_136650 | JGI IMG/M metagenome (GOLD analysis project Ga0187894, IMG submission 136650) | White microbial mat communities from a lava cave in the Kipuka Kanohina Cave System on the Island of Hawaii, USA - GBC170108-1 metaG ...
ACAATTCGCCGCGTGCCGGTTCATCCGCTCATCTTCGAACCGATCCTGCGCCCCAAGGTGTGGGGGGGCAACCGCCTGCGGGAACTGCTCGGCCGGCCGGTGCCGGCCGGCGCGGCGATCGGCGAATCGTGGGAGTGCGCCGATCTGCCCGAGGCGAGCAGCGTCGTCGCCGCCGGTCCCGCCCGCGGCCGGACGCTGGCGCAGCTCGTGCGCGAGTGGGGGGCCGATCTGCTCGGCCGCGCTCCACTCGCCGGCGGGCGGTTCCCGCTGCTCATCAAATATCTCGACGCGCGCCAGCCGCTCAGCATTCAGGTTCATCCCGGCTCCGCCGCGCGCGACGTCGGTCCGGCGGACATCAAGCATGAGGCGTGGTACGTCCTCGAAGCCGACCCACAGGCCGTGATCTACCGCGGCGTCCATCCGGGCACGACGCGCGAACAGCTCGCCGCGGCGGCGCACGACGGCTCGATTCCGCAACTGCTCGAGACGCTGCATCCGCGCGTGGGCGACAGTCTTTACTGCCCCGGCGGCACGATTCACGCGCTGGGCGGCGGGTTGGTGGTCGCGGAGGTGCAGACGCCTTCCGACGTGACGTACCGCCTGTTCGACTGGAACCGCGCGCGGCCGGCCGCCGACGCCGGGATGCACGTGGAGCAGGGAGTCGCCGTCGCGGAGCTGACTCCCTGCGACCGGTTGGCGGAGCGGCGCACGCACGTGGGGGGATTGTTCACGACGGTCACTCGGCTGGTTGATTGTCCGGCGTTCCGGATCGAGAAAGTGCGCTTCAGCGAAGGGATGGAGCAGGAGATGCCCTATGCCGGCATGGTCCTCTGGGTCGTGCTGGAGGGGCGCGGCGCGGTGCTCGACGCGGCCGGGCCGGCGACGCCGTTTCGGCGCGGCGACGTGGTTCTGCTGCCGGCGGCGATGCGCGGCGGGCGTCTGCGCACGGAGAGCGACTGCGTCTGGCTGGAGGTGACCGTTCCGGCGGCGAGCGACCTGGCGGCGTTTCCGCGTCCGGACGCGGCGGCGCTGCGCGATGAGGGTGAATCCGGGCGGATGCCGGGCGTCATTCCGCTGAATGTGCGGCGGGAGAAATGAGGAGAAGGAAGCTCGTACCCCTATCCCTCCCGCCCATTTGCATCGCAAATGGATTTGCATCGCAAATGGATGGGACATCCAAATTTTCCCCTCCTTTCCAAGGAGGGGCAGGGGAGGTTGCGGACCGAATTCACTGGATTCCCGCTTTCGCGGGAATGACGAAACGTGACATCAGAACCGCGAGCGGAAGTGCGCCGCGCTGTATCAGAGCCGCGAGAGGAAGAGAGCGGATAATCTAAAAAACCCCCTCGGTCCCCACTTGAAAAGGGGGGAAACTGAAAACAGCCCCCTCTTGAAAAGAGGGGGAAAACGATAGCCGGGCGCCATGCCGCTTGCCGGGTGCCATGCCGACGCTTGCGTCGGCGTGGCTCGCGCGCGAATCGAATAGTTCCGCAGGACCATTCGCCTTGCGGCCGGCTCCACGCGACAATGCCCGCATGAGCGATCTGGACTTTCGACTTGTCGACGCCTTTGCGTTCGCTCCCTTCACCGGCAATCCCGCGGGCGTGATTCTCGACGCCGAGGGGCTGACCGACTCACAGATGCAGCTTCTGGCGCGCGACATCAACGCCAGCGAAACCGCCTTCGTGCTGCCGCCGCCCGACGCGCGCTCCGCGCTGCGCCTTCGCTGGTTCACCCCCAACCGCGAGGTGGAGTTCTGCGGCCACGCCACGCTCGGCGCGGTTCACGCGCTGAACGAAGCGGGAGGGTTGCCGAAGGGCGCGCCGGGCGGCGCCATCTCCATCGCCTTTACGCGCGGCATTTTCGATCTGCGCGTCGAGTTCGCCGAGCGCGGCGACGTGCAGACGCTCTACTGGTTCGATGCGCCGGACAGCCGGTTACTGCCCCCCGCGCTGCCGCCCGAGCCGATCCTGCAGGCGCTCGGCGCGAGCCTGGGCGACCTCGATCCGCGACTGCCGCCGGTGATGACGAGCGAGCGTGACATCATCCTGGGGTTCGCCGAACTGGCCACGCTGCTGGCGCTGCAGCCGGACGACTCGCGGCTGAAGGATCTGTGCGAGAAAAACCGGCTGCGCGGCGTCTGCGTGACGACTCCTTCGTCGCTGTCGGCGTCGCTGGCGTGTCACTCCCGCTTCTTCGCGCCGGCTTTCGGAATCTCCGAGGATCCCGTCACCGGCAGCCTGCATGGGCCGCTGGCGGCGCATTACACGGAGCGCGGATTGATTTCGCTGATCGACGGCCGCGCGGGGTTCCAGTGCGCGCAGGGAGGCGGCGCAGGCGGGCGCAGCGGCGTGGTGCGCGTGATCGTTTCGGAACAGCGCGACGCGCCGGCGGATTCCGGCCGGCTTCGCGTGCGGGTGGGAGGCGCCTGTCACACCGTCATCCGCGGGACGATGGCGCGACCGCCGGCCCGATAGAGCGCGATTCGTCTTGAGTGCTCCCCTATCACCGCGACACGAGCGGCACGTCCTCTTTTGTATCGCAGCTACAATCCCGCCATGTATCGAGCGGTAGTGCTCACCATCTCCGATTCGCGCTCGGCCGGCCGCGCTCCCGATGAGAGCGGCCCGGCGGCCGAAGCGATGCTGCCGAAGTTCGGCGCGGAATGCGTTCAACGCGAGATCATTCCCGACGAGCGCGGCCGTATCGAGCAGGCATTGCGCGATGCGTGCGCCCGCGCGGAACTCGTGATCGCCACCGGCGGCACGGGGGTATCGCCGCGCGACGTCACGCCCGAGGCGGCCGCGGCGGTGATCGAGCGACCGATGCCGGGCTTCGGTGAAATCATGCGCGTCCGCACGTTCGAGCAGACGCCGCTGTCGATCATCTCGCGCGGCGGCGCGGGCGTGCGCGGCCGCACGCTGATCATCTTTCTGCCGGGCAGTCCGCGGGCGGTGCGGGACTGCCTGGACGTGGTCGCTCCCGCCGTTCGGCACGTGCTCAAGGCGTTGTCGCAGGCGGCGCTGGATTGCCGCGAGGATCGAGAGGCGGCGGCGCGGCCGGGCGGCTGAGTCCGCCGGAGAGCGGCTTGTGTTCTTCGAGAAATCCCAACCCGCGTCCTCCCAGGCTCTCGCCGACGCGGCGCGGCGGACGATGATCGAGGATCAGCTTCGCGCCCGGGGCATTCGCGACGCGCGCGTCCTGCATGAGATGGCGGCGCTGCGGCGCGAGGATTTCCTGCCGGCCGATCTTTCCGCGTCCGCCTACGACGACCGCGCCCTGCCGGTCGATTGTGGCCAGACGCTGTCGCAGCCCTACATCGTCGCGCTGATGACGGAGCGATTGCGGCTGCGGCCGCAACACCGCGTGCTGGAGATCGGGACCGGCACCGGCTACCAGACGGCGGTTCTCTCCCGGCTGGTGGGGTCGGTCTTCACGGTCGAGCGGATCGACGAACTCTCGCGGCAGGCCGCGGCGCGGCTGGCGCGGCTCGGCTGCAGCAACGTTCATTTCCACGTCGGCGACGGAACGCTCGGCTGGCCGGAACATGCTCCCTACGATCGAATCCTGGTGACGGCCGGCGCGCCGGAGACTCCGCCCGCGCTGCTGGCGCAGCTCAGCACGGAAGGAATCCTGGTGATTCCGGTGGGTCCGCCGGACGAGCAGGTGCTCATCTCCATCGAGCGGCGCGGCGCGGAGCTGGTGCGGCGCGAGCTGCTGGCCTGCCGCTTCGTGAAACTCATCGGCTCGGAGGGGTGGGCTGCGACGTGACGGCCGGCGCGGCGGGCTCGGCCCACGTGCGGCGCGAGCGCCATTCGACCAGCGGCCAGGTAGGCAGGGCGATCGGCGCGCCGGGGCGGTCCGGTCGCGGCGGCTGGACGATAAACCAGGCGGAACCGTCCGATCCTTTCAGCACGTGAAAACTCTGCGGGGGCGTGTGACCCTCGCCGATCAGGATTGCCGTCGCGCGCGGCGCATCGGCCGCGCCGGCCGGACCTTCGGCTACGTCGAGCACCTGCACCGCGTGTCCGGGGCGGCCGGAGATCACGAAGAGATCGCCCGGAAGGATCGGCGCATCGCCCGCCGGCAGGGTGTCGTGTTCCAGACTGATCGAACTGGAGTAGGCGAAGAGCATTTCGAGATAGGCGGTGAAGACCGCGCGGGTCGCGGCGGGATCCTCATTGAGCTTCCAGGTCACTTCGCGCCCGCGCACGCCGGGACGCTCGCCCGCGGCGAAGCGCTTCCAGGGATACTCCGCGCCGCTGGTGAAGTGCAGCACCAGGCCATCGAGCCTGCCCGCCGACCAGAGGTATTCGCCGCGCAGCCGGATGAGCATGTTGCAGGCGCCGAGGAGGCGCGGCCCGCCGGGACGCAGCTCGATCACGGCGGCCAGCGCCGTATCGTCCGCCGGGCGCAGCGGCTTGCCATGCCCGTCGCGCACCGGTGTATCGGGCGGGGCGCAGGGCAGATGGCGCAGCCAGTCTCCGAAGGACCCGGCGGCGACTGCGACGCGCATGAACCCGGCGGGGGGCGGCAGGCGATCGGCCAGCGGCTGATAGCGGGCGCGCTCCTTGCGCGAGAGCCAGCCGTAGCGCGTGTCGCGATCGGCGGAGTCGGCGTCGGTCGCCGAGAGGGAGGTCAGATCCGGACGGGGCAGTTGATCCGGGGGCTGCGCGCGTCGCGCGAGCAGCGCGACCAGCGCCGCGGCGACCAGCAGCCAGAGTGCCGGGTGGCGCGGAAAGAGACGAACCCACTCGCGGGCCTGTTGCGGGGTGACATCCATGGCGGAGGCCTCGGGTCGCGCCTCCTGCGCGACCGTTTCCGCATTATACGACGGGCGAGGAGTCTCCGTCGCTCGACGGCGCGTAAATCACGCGCGGGGCGTTCTCCGAGCCGTTGGCGCTTCGCTGAGCGAGCGGCGGCCCGCCCGCCGCCCCAGGCAAGCGGGCGGCCACGGTGCGGCGCATGCGGGCCTCGGCGGAGTCGCCGGACGCGCCGGGATCGCCGCCGGGGAGGGTGCGCGGCAGCCACAGCAGCGCCCAGAGAAGAACCCACATCCAGGAACTCTGCACCAGGCTGATCACCGCGTAGAACCAGGGGGGCAGCGGCGGATAATGGGCGTACTGAATCAGCACCGCCACGCCCGCCAGCGTCGCCATCGTGCCGATGAAGATGACCGCGATCATCAGCGACATCGAGCCGCGGGCCGACGCGCCGCGCCGCATCGTGCGGCCGCTCGCCCAGCCCAGCGCGACCAGCAGCACCAGCAGGAATCCGATCCACTCGTGGCGCGACTGAGTCATCTGTACCACGGCGTCCGACACCGAGGGGCCGATCAGGGTCCACGCCTGCGCAGGCTGCTCGACCAACCTGGGGAGCATGTCGCCGGAGACCTGCGGCCGCGTACCGACCACCGTGCCGAATAGAACGCCCAGCAGCAGCAGAGACGCCGCGCCGACGACGCAGAGCAGGAGTCGCAGGCTGCCCCAGAGCCAGCGGCGGCGCGGCCCGGCGGCGAGCATCCCCAGTCCGCCTGCGACGATGACACCGCAGAACATGGCGGTGAGCAGCGCCCAGACGTGGCGCGTCGCCTCGGCGATCACCCCCTGTTGAAGCTCAGCCTGTCCCGGTGCGCCGCGCGGCGTTTCATCCGCCGGTGCGATCGGGGTCGAACCATTCAGGGAAACCGGCACGCGCGGGCCGGAGGGACGCGGCGGAAGGGGCCGCTGCCAGGTGAGCACGCCCAGCGGGCTGACCGGCTGGCCCGAAGCGGCGTTGCCGCGCGGTCCGCCGATCGATCGGCCGGCCGCGGCGTTCTGCTGCTCGACGCCGGCGGCGAGAATCTGCGCGACGTTGCGCTCCAGTCCGATCAGCCCTACTTCGTGAAAGAGCCAGTTGCCGCCGAATGCCCAGAGTCCCGCCACGATCAGGGAGAGGAATCCGATCACGCGGACCCAGCGCGGCGTTGAGAGTGCGGGGGATGGAATCATGATTGAACTGCCTCGGCCTCCGGACTTCGATCCTTCTTATTGGCGCGACGCGCCGGAAAGAATTCACTCGCCAGACCGGAGCAATCCGCGATGCCGCCGGAAGGCTCTCAGGAAGCCCCGACGGGCCAATCCCGCGGGCCGACGCTGAAGAGCCGCCCCTCGCCCGTGATCGGCCAGCGCTCCAGATATTCGGCTACGTCCCGGGCGGCCAGCCGCTCGATCCGCTGCATCCGTTCCTCCACCCCGCGCGGACGGCCGAACGTATCGACATCATCGGCCAACTGGACCAGCCGGTAAAAAGGGGATTCCGCCTCTGCAACCAATCCGGTGCGGCGGCGGTTTTTAACGCGCTGAAGCTCCTCTTCGCGGACCCCCTCGCGCGTGATTCGCTCCGCCTCGCGCCGCAGCGCGTCGGAGAGCGCCTCGCAGCGCTGCGGCTCGCAGAAGCCATAGAGCACCATCAGTCCGCAGTCGCAGTATTCGACGCGCCACGCGCTGGCCGAGTGGGCCACGCCCGCCTGCACGATGTTCCAGTAGAACCGCGAGTTGGCCCCGCCGAGCAGGGAGGCGACGGCGTCGGAGGTTTCGGTGTCGCGATCGTCCACGGCCGAGGGGGCCGGGAAGACGCGGCAGAGACATTGCTGCTTGAAGCGTTCCAGCCGCAGCAGGGTGATCCCGTCGCCCGGTCCCGGCGGCGCGACGCGCGCCGGCCGCGGTCCGCCGCCGGGCCAGCGGTCGCAGAGCCGCCGCGCGGAGTCGAGCACCGCCTCCGGGCGCACGTTGCCCGCGACGACCAGCACGACGTTGGCGGGGTTGTAGCGGCTGGAGAAATAGTCGTGCATCTGGTCGCGCGACAGCTCCGCGACGGTCTGCTTGTGGCCGAGCACCGGCCAGTTCAGCGGATGGCCGGCGTAGACCTTCTCGTGGATCAGGTCATAGACGTGGCTCTCGAGCTGATCGTGCGACATCGCGATCTCTTCGAGGATCACGTTCTTTTCCATCGAGAACTCGTCGGGCGGCAGCGCGGAACGCATCATGTCCGCGAGGAGTTCGAGCTGCGCGTCGAGATCGTCGCGCCGCACCCAGCCGTAGTAGAAGGTGCGCTCCTTCGACGTGAAGGCGTTGTAGGTGCTTCCCAGGTCGTCGAAACCGATCGTGATCTCCTGCCAGGTGCGCTTCTCGGTTCCCTTGAAACACATGTGCTCGAGGAAGTGCGACACGCCCGCCTGCGGGGCGATTTCGTCGCGCGAGCCGGTGCGGACGAGGAATCCTCCCGCGGCGGAGGAGGCGGAATCCATCGCTTCGACCACCACGCGCAGGCCGTTCGGCAACGTCTGATCCAGAAATGCCATGGAAGTTCCTTCAGACCTGGGCAGGGTGCGTCCCGCGATCAACCCTTCAGGGCCCGCGGCCCCAGCGTGGCCGCAGCCAGCCGGTTGCGCGGGTGCTCCTTCAGATAACGACGAATGTCGGCCACGCCGACGCCCGAAATCCGCCGGATTTTTTCTTCCTGCTGCACCGGCCGCCCGTAATAGAAGAGGTCCGACGACAGCTCGGAGGCGCGCGATCGGGTGATGTCGCCGTGGGTCTCGGCCTTGGCGATCATTCCGACCTTGGCGCGGTTCAATTCGGTTTCGGTGATGTCCTCGGCCAGCCGGTCCACCTCGCGCAGCAGGACGCGATGGGTTTCGTCGCAGCGCTGCGGCGTGGTGGAGGCGCCGACGAAGATCATGCCGCCGGAGCGCGGCTGATCGGCCCACGCGCCGACCCAGTAGACCAGCCCCAGCTTTTCGCGTACCTCGGTGAAGAGCCGCGAACTCATGCCGTCCGACAGTACCGCCAGCATGACGCGCTCCGCGGGATATTCCGGACTCGTGCGCGAGACGCCCGGCCAGGCGAGAAAGATCTGCTGCTGCTCCAGCTCCTTGTGCTCGTGCCGCGCGCCGGGAGTGAACTCGATCGGGCAGGGGCGGCGGCCGTCGTCGGGGGGGGTGCCGAAGCCGCTGAACGCCTGGTCGATCTGATTCGCCGCCTCGTCCGCATCGAACGGGCCGGCCAGCGCCACCTGCATTCGCGCCGCGCCAAACTGGCCGCGCCAGAAATCGAGGATGTCGCCGCGGCCGATCCGCGCGATCGTCGCCTCCTGTCCCAGCGGATGGCGGCCGAGGCGCGGGCCGAGCGCCTGGCGATTGATCATGCGCTGGGCCAGTTCGTCCGGCTGATCCTGAAGCGCGGTCAGCTCCTGCCCCGCCAGCTCCACCGCCACGCGGCAGGCCTCCTCCGGGAAGGAGGCGGTACGCAGCGCCTCGGCGTGCAGCGCCAAGCTCTGCGGCAGATATTCCGGCAGACACTGGCAGCGGAATCCGAAGGCCTCGCGCCCGACGTAAGAGGTCTGCTGCGCGCCGATCGCGTCGAAGGCGTCGAGATATTCCTGCCCGTTGCGCTTCGTGGTGCCTTTGGTGATCGTCTGATCGACGAGATAGGCCAGTCCCAGACGCTCCTCCGACTCGTCGACCATCCCGGTGAGGACGCGCAGGTCATAGGCCGCCAGCCGCCGGCCGGGAAGGCGCTCCAGCGCGAACTCCACGCCGCAATCCAGACGCCGGTGCACGTAATCGCGCGGAGCGGTCATGCGATTCCCTCTTCCGCGCCGTCGGCTTCATCCGTGGCGGCGGGCGCGTGAAGCAAGAGCACAAAGCCGGTGCGGGCCACGACGCAGCAGGGCACGCGCCGGGCCAGTTCGTCGCCGTGCTGGTCCGCCGCCGCGCCGTCGTCGGCGGGGACGCGGATCTTGATGAGGTCTTCACGCTCCAGCGCGCGGCGAACCTGCGACACGAAGGCGTCGCTCAACCCGCTCCGCCCGACGTGAAGGGTCGGCCGCAGCCGCTGGCCGCGCCGGCGCAGATCGACGCGCTGCCGGGCGCTGAGAGTGGGAATGGCGGGCGACATGAGACTCCGTTCGCCGCCGGACCGGGTGCGGCGGAGGAATTGTACGAGGCGGGGAATGGGGTGGCGAATGGCGGGACGAGGGAGAGCGTGCTGATCCGCCGCGTGGCCCGACCATTTTTTGAAGCAAATGGGGGCGTGATGAATTCCGATGACCGCTGAAGAATCAGAGCACGTTGGCGCAGGCCCGTGAGAGTCCAAGCCCCCGAAAGGGGTGGGTCGCCCGTGCGGAGAATCAGTCGATCAGCCAGCGGCTGGTGCGCAGCGGCCGGTCGGTCTGCCAGAAGAGCGCGATGTCATCCACCATCTCGCGCGAGTCGTAGTCCGCCACGCGGCGGAAGTTCTGATCCACTTCCGAGCTGGTGTGTCCGACGCCGTCGCAACCGGTCACTCCCGCCAGGCCTGTCGAAAGCAGCAGACTCGCCAGCGTGAAGAGGGTCTTCGGCGCGAATCCGCGAATCTGTGTCGTCATGACGAATCCCCTGTGCATTTGCGGGCGTGAGGCTCAGGCGTGCAATCGACTCTGCCCGGCCGGCGTGGTTCCCCGGCTCGCGGCCGGAGACCGCCCCGCCACGCGACGGTCGGGCCATCCCCGGACGCCCCCAGTGTAGAAGCCGCGGACCGGCGGCGTCAATTCCGGTGTGAGACGGCCTTTTCGCGGGTCGGGCAGGCAAAGCCGAGATCGGCAATGTCATTTCACGTCAGCGTCAATTCCATGTACCGCACGTCCGGCTGGGGATTGAAGCAGTAGGCGGGTCCGTCGCGAAAGCCGAACGACTCGTAAAGCCGTTGCGCCGCCTGCATCGTCGAGAGCGTGTCGAGCCGCAGCCGCCGGTAGCCGATCCGCCGCGCCGCGGCGAGCAGGGTCTCGACCAGCGCGCGGCCGGCGCCGCTCCCGCGACCGGCCGGACGAACGTAGAGGCGTTTCACCTCGCCGATCCGTTCGAGATTGCCGCCGAGCGGGCGCAGTGCGATGCAGCCGATCGGCACACCTTTCAGTTCCGCCAGCCACAGTCCGCCCTCCGGGGGGGAATAGGCGCCAGGCAGTTCCGCCACTTCGCGATCGAAATCCTGAAAGCAGAGGCTGACATTCAGCGACGCCGCATACTCGCGGAAGAGCGTCGCGGCCGTGGCGATGTCGGCCGCTCCCGAAACCGGACGAATGGCGACCATCCCGTGTGATTGTAATCACGAGGCGGGAGTGTCATTGCATCGCCATTCATCGCCCGCAGCGCATAATGCCCCCGCATGAAGCTCCCCCGCGCCCTGCATCGCTGGGATCTCTCGATTCAGCGCGCCATCGCCCTGCAGAAGGAGCTGGCCGATCGCGTCGTCGAAGCGCCGCTTCGCGAGATGCCGCGACTGATCGCCGGCGGCGACTGCGCATTTGCCGATGGCGGACGCGAGATCGTCGCCGCGTGGGTGGTGTGGGATCGTGTGACGCGCATGGTTGTGGAGCAGCAGGTGGTCCGCCGCGCGGTGCGATTCCCCTATGTGCCGGGGCTGCTCTCCTTCCGCGAGGCGCCGGCGTTACTTGCGGCGGCGCGGCGCATTCGCTGCGGGCCGCAGCTCTTCCTCGTGGATGGGCAGGGACGGGCGCATCCAAGGGGGTGCGGTCTGGCCTGTCATCTGGGGGTCTGGCTGGATCGGCCGACGATTGGTTGTGCCAAGAGCCGCCTCTGCGGGAGCTATGACCTGGACGCGGTGAAGAAGGGGCGAACAATGCCGCTTCATCTGGAGGGGCGGATCGTCGGCCGGGTGGTGCCGCCGTCGCCGGGACGCCATCCGCTCTATGTCAGCGTCGGAAATAAAGTTACGCTCGATGACGCGGTGAAAGTGGTTCGCGCCGCGCGCATTACCGGACGTATGACCGAGCCGATCCGGCTGGCAGATCAACTGGTTGCCGAAACCCGGGAATCGTGAGCCGGTATAAGGCGGCTCACCTGGGTCATTGGGAAAGCGGCATCATCAGAGGGTCGGAGATGAAAGCCCCTTGATAGGGCGGGGCGATGCCCTATAGTGGTTCCCTCTCAGGTCGATGGCGGCCGAAAGGCGCGCCTCCCTGTAGCCCAGGTGTGGAGTGGGGCGGTTCGGTCTCCCCGGCGCGGCGGAGTCCGGACGGCGTCGATCGACGTCGAAGCCTGTCGCTGCATCGCAACACCTGTGAAAAACGTCACGAAGAGTGATTCCACGGATCGCGAGGGTGCTCGCGACGCTCGTGCCAGATGGGACGAACGTCGTTTTGCAATTGCAACAAGCACCGCCGCGACGCATCGCGCTGCCGGGCGGAGCGCGGGTTCCGCCGACGGCCGGCCGCAAGAGGTTCTGAACTTCCGAAACATGGACATCCAGGGTTGATTCAAAGAGGTAGCACATGAGACATCGTCGAGCGCAACGTCGCAAGGTTCCCCTGTGGGTACTGGTCGCCATGCCGGTCCTTTGTCTGACGCTCTACTGGGCGTCGGGCGTCACGCAGGCGCAGACCGCGCCGGCCGCCGCCGCGGCAACGGATCACGCGGGCGGGCATGAGTTCAAGTATTTCTCCTTCATGACGGATCCGAAGTTCACCGCCGTCGAGCGCGGGGCGCTCTGGGGATCGCTGGTCGTGGCGCTGGCCGCGCTGGGTTACGCCCTGTTGCTGGTCGGCCAGGTCATGCGGGCCGACCAGGGCACGCAGAAGATGAAGGACATCGCCGACGCGGTGCGCGAGGGGGCGAACGCCTACCTGCGCAAGCAGTTGACGACGGTGCTCTTCCTGATCGCCGCGCTGGTAGTCCTGCTCTACTGGACGCGATCGAGCCAGAAGGACGCGCTGGCTCAGGTCTACGGCATCGGCCGTGCCTGGGCGTTCCTGATGGGGGCGGTCTTCTCCGCCACGGTCGGCTTTGTCGGCATGCGGCTGGCGACCGCGGGCAACCTCCGCGTGGCGCAGGGCGCGACGACCGGCTTCGGCCGGGCGCTGATGCTCGGTTACCGCACCGGCACGATCACCGGCATGCTGACCGACGGCCTCGGGCTGCTGGGCGGCACGATCATCTTCATGATGTATGGCGAGCACGCCTACGAGGCGCTGCTCGGCTTCGGCTTCGGCGGCACGCTGCTGGCGCTCTTCATGCGCGTGGGCGGCGGCATTTACACCAAGGCGGCCGACGTCGGCGCGGACCTGGTGGGCAAGGTTGAGAAGGACATCCCCGAGGATGATCCCCGCAACGCCGCCACCATCGCGGACAACGTGGGCGACAACGTCGGCGATTGCGCCGGCATGGCGGCGGACATCTTCGAGTCCTACGAGGTGACGATCGTCGCGGCGATGATCCTGGGCTGGGCCAGTTTCGGCCACAAGGGGGTCATCTTCCCGATTCTGGTTCGCGCGATCGGCGTCTTCGGCTCGATCATCTCGACCTACACGGTGCGCGCGGGCGACCGCGGCAACGTCGCCGAGGCGATGAAGCAGATCAACAAGGGCTTCATCCTCGGTTCGCTCATCTCGGTCGTCGGCTTCATGATCCTGGGCGTCTTCTACCTGCACTTCACCCCCGAGAACTGCAACGCCACGGCCTGGGAGAACATCAAGGCCCTGCCGGCGTGGGTGAACTTCAACACGGTCGGACTGGACATGCGGCCGGCGTACACCTGCCTGATCGGCGTGATCCTGTGCGTCGTGCTGAACAAGGTGACCGAGTACTTCACCGGCACCGAATTCAGCCCGGTGCGCGGACTGGTTCGCAACTGCAAGACCGGTCATGCCACCAACATCATTGAAGGGTTCGCGGTCGGCTACGAGTCGGCCGTCTGGACCGGCATCGTGCTCTGCATCGCGATCTTCTCGTCGGTGGCGATCTACTCCGGCACCAACGCGATCTTCATCGCGTACGGCGTCGCGATGTGCGGCATCGGCATGCTGACGCTGACCGGCAACACCATTTCGATGGACGTCTTCGGCCCGGTGGCGGACAACGCCAACGGCATCGCGGAGATGGGCTTCGAGAAGAGCGTGCTGGGCGAGGCCAAGTACAAGGAGTCGCGGCAGATCCTGGCGGACCTCGACGCGGTGGGCAACACCACCAAGGCGGTCACCAAGGGCGTCGCCATCGGCTCGGCGGTCATCGCGGCCGTCTCGCTCTACGCCTCCTTCATCACCGTCATCGGTTCGGGCGGGCAGGGCGAGGACAAGCCGCTGCCGATCGCCCTCTTCGACCGCGTCGCGGCGCTGCTGACCGTCTCGAATCCCAAGCTCTTCGTGGGCATGCTCATCGGCGGCGCGATCCCGATGATGTTCTCGTCGATGCTGATCCGTGCGGTGGGCCGCGCGGCCTACCTGATCGTCAACGAGTGCCGCGTACAGTTCCGCGACAAGGCCATCTGGGAAGGCACCAAGAAGCCTGACTACGGCCGGGTCGTGGCGATCTGCACCGCCGCCGCGCAGCACGAGCTGATTGGTCCGGCGGTACTGGGCGTCTTCTCCCCGATCGCCGTGGGCTTCCTGCTCGGGCCGATCGGCCTGGCGGGCTTCCTGGGCGGCTCGATCATCGTCGGTCAGCTCATCGCCTCCTTCATGTGCAACTCGGGCGGCGCGTGGGACAACGCCAAGAAGATGATCGAGGATGAGCCGCGCGATCACGAGCGCAACACCGGCAAGGGATCTGAGAAGCACAAGGCGGGCGTCACCGGCGACACGGTCGGCGATCCGCTGAAGGACACCGCCGGTCCCGCCGTGAACCCGCTGCTGAAGGTCATGAACATGGTGGCCGTGCTGGCCGTGCCGCTGATGGTTCCCTACGACAGTACGGTCGTGAACACCGTGAAGGAGGGGGCGTCGTCGGTCGGCTATTCACTGCCGTCCGACTTCATGCACACCTCCTTCAACGGCGTCTGGTATGGCACGGTCATCGTCACGGTGGCCCTGCTCGGCTGGGCGGTCTGGCAGTCGAAGCGCGAAGGCCCGGAGATGGATGCCTGATTCGGCCTGCTTCGGCAGACGATCGGATTGCTGGAAGATTGACATCGCGGGCGGTCCGGAACGCCGTTCCGGGCCGCCCGCGTGCATTTCACCGGCGTGACGCCGGTGCCACAAATTCCCGGATACCTCCTAGAATTTGCCCCGAGGAGAAGGCATGGCGACGCTGACGTTTCACGGACATTCGGCGATCGAACTTCAGATGGCCGGCCGCCGCGTCTGGATCGATCCTTTTCTGACGGGCAATCCCAAGGCGGTCCTGCGGCCGGATCAGGTTCAGGCTGACACCCTGATCGTGACCCACGGGCACGGCGACCACTTCGGCGACACGGTCGCGCTGGCGCGGCGCACCGGCGCAGTGGTGGTCTCCAACTACGAGATCACGAGCTATTGTCGCGCCCAGGGGGTCGAGCGGATCGAGCCGGCCAACGTCGGCGGCACGGTGATGGCGGGTAAGCTCTCGATCACCTTCACCCCGGCGATCCACTCCAGCTCGCTGGAGGTGAATGGGCAGTCACTCTACATGGGCGTGGCGGCGGGCGTCGTGCTGCGGGCAGAGGGCAAGAGTCTTTATCACATGGGCGATACATCGCTCTTCAGCGACATCCGGCTGATCACGGAGCGGCTGGGACCCTTCGACGTGGCGCTGGTGCCGACGGGCGATCGCTTCACGATGGGGCTGGAATCATCGCTGACGGCGGCGCGATGGATCAACGCGCGGCTGACCATTCCGATCCACCATAGCACGTTCCCGATCATCGAGGCGAACGCCGAGGATTTTGTCCGCCGGCTGGCGCGGCTCGGCTCCAACGGGCGCGTGCTCGCGCCGGGCGAATCGGTCGAATTCTGAATCAGTCGAAGGCGTCGATCAGGATGACCACCAGGTTGGCGATCGCCAGCGCGATCGCGTAGGCCGAGTCGCCGTCGCCGTCGTAGTAATCGCCGAAATCCCCCTCGTGGCAGCCGGTCAGCAGCGCCAGCGACAAGAGGGCCACAATCATCATCGTCCTGGCCGGCAAGCCATTTCGTCGGTCGGCGCGGCGCGGCAACTGCCCGGGATGAGTCTGAATTTCCGCCATGGCTGGTGAGCCTCCCCACCAGACAGACCCGGCCGGGAGGAGCGCGTTGGCGAAATTTCACAGAGGACGCAGATCACCGCTCTCAAAGAGCGACGCGGCGATGCGGTGCGGCCCGTTTTGCCCTTTTTCAGGCGCGCGGCTGATGGCGGTTTGTGAAATCTCTCCGGCGGTTGCGCGGCGCCGGATCCACTTCCCGTCGAAACGCGGCATTCGAATCCGCCGGTCGCGTCGCACGCGGGAACGCGACTTGCGCGACCCCTCGGTTGTCTCATAGAATCGGTCGCGCGGCCCGGCGGTGCGGGCGGCATCGGCCCGCGGTGTTCGGATGGAAGCCGGATCATGAGGCTGAACGCGATTCACCAGATGGACTGCGTCAAGGGGATGGCGGAACTGGACGCCGGGAGCGTCGATCTGGCATTCGCCGATCCGCCTTTCAACATCGGCTACGAATATGACACCTACGATGATCGGCGCGCGGCGGAGACCTACCTCGAATGGTCGGAGCAGTGGATGGCGGCGGTCGCGCGAGCGCTGAAGCCGACCGGCGCGTTCTGGCTGGCGATCGGCGACGAATACGCGGCCGAGCTGAAAGTGGCGGCGACCCGCAGGCTGGGGCTGCATTGCCGGAGCTGGGTGATCTGGTATTACACCTTCGGCGTTCACTGCACGAAGAAGTTCACGCGCAGCCACGCGCACCTTTTCCATTTCGTGCGCGATCCGAAGCGATTTACGTTCAACACCGAGGAGATTCGCGTCCCATCCGCGCGGCAGCTCGTCTATGGAGATAAACGGGCGCACTCGGCCGGCCGAGTGCCGGATGACACCTGGATTCTGCGGCCGCAGGACCTGCCGGAGGGATTCGGTCCGCAGGAGAACACCTGGTATTTCCCGCGCGTCGCGGGCACCTTCGCCGAGCGCGAGGGGTGGCACGGCTGCCAAATGCCCGAGCAGTTGCTGGGGCGAATCATCCGGGCCTGCTCGAACCCGGGCGACCTCGTGCTCGATCCCTTCGGCGGCAGCGGCACGACGCTGGCGGTGGCGAAGAAGCTCCGGCGGCAGTTCGTGGGATTCGAGACGTCGGCGAAGTACGCGGCGCACATTGAGAAGCGGCTGAAATCGATCACGCGGGGCGATGCGCTGGATGGGGCGGAGTCGCCGCTTCACAGCGCGCCGAATACCGCCAACGGCCGGCGGCTGTCGGAAGTCATCCATTCGCCCCAACCCCGCGCCGCGCGGCGACGGCGGCGCCGCCGGATCGAGGAAACGACCGGCTTGCTGATTGAGTGAAGAGTCCGCGATTCAGGTTTGATTGTCCTGGGCACGGGGTCAATTCGAGCAGCGTCCCGCCGCACGCTGACGCGTTGCGGCTCTGAACCTGCCCGCTGATCCTGTCCGCTGTACCTGCCCGCCAAACATGTCCGTTGAACTTGTCCGCTGTACCTGTCCGTTGAGCCTGGTGTCCGCCGAACAGGGTTGTTGTTGATTCTGGCTGTTCGCTGAGCTTGGCTGTCAGCCTGCGCGCTCGCGTCGACGAGTATCCGGCAGGTTCGGAGCCGCAGGGCGTAAGCCCGCGGCGAGGCGGTCAACGTCAACGAGCTGCCTCGTTTCATTTCGAAATCAGTCGAGCAAGGATTGTTTTTCAGAGTCTTGACGTTCGAGGACATACGCGACAGCGGCGGCGAGCTGAGTTTCGTTCCACAGGTATCTTGTGCTTCCATGTCGTGTCCACGGATGAACGTCCGACGGGATGACGCCTGCCTCGCGCAGCCTTCGCGTACCCCAGGTTTTGAAGTCCCACAGAACACGTTCGGCCGAATCGTTGCGAGCATCGACGACCACGTGCACATGGTTGCTTCGCACATTCAAAGCGACGAGGTTCCAGCAGCGATGATCGGCCACATCGCGAATCGATTGAGACAGGATGGATCGTGCGGCAGGGTCCAGGATGATCGCGGACCGTCCCAGGCGAATTCTCGAAGAGGCGAGCCGAATCGGATTGGCCGGCGCCAAGGGGTTTTGATAGGTCCGGTGATCACGATCCACTGAGCCCCGCGCATCTCCATGTAGTCGTGAACCTTTGAGGGTCCAGGTGAGAAAGAACGCCAGTGGTCGAGCGCGAAGCACGATCATATTCTATTTTTGTTCGGATTGTGCTGCAAGGAGATAGCCTCTCGATTGTCCTGGGCTCGGGGGCAATTCGAGCAGCATCCCGCCGCACGCTGACGCGTTGCGGCACTGAACCTTGCCGCTGATCCTGGTTGCTGTACGTGTCCGCTGAACCGGGTTGCCCGAATCATTTGCCGCGGATGATCGACATCGTCGCGTCGAACAGCGCGCCGTTCGTCGCCACCGATTCCGGCGCGGTGTGCGTCGTGCGGCCGGACCAGTCGGTAAAGGTTCCCCCCGCCTCCGTGACGATGGGCAGCAGCGCCGCCGTATCCCAGATGCTCATCACCGGATCGATCGCGATCTCCGCCCGACCCGTGGCGATCAGCGCGTAGGCATAGGCGTCGCTCCAGGCGCGGTCGGCGTAGCACGACTCGCGGAGCCGCTCGAACGCCGTCCCGCGACCACGCTGATAGAGGTTCTTCGTGCCGGTCGTCACCAGCCGCGCGTCGGCCAGCTCGCGCACGCCGGAGACGCGCGCCGGCCGGTCGTTCCAGAACGCGCCGCCGCCGCGCGACGCCCAAAGCGTTTCGCGCAGCGCCGGGAGGTGCAGCACCCCCGCGACCACCGCGCCGTCCCACTCGAAACCGATCAGCACGCTGTAAAGCGGCACGCCGCAGATGAAGGAGTAGGTGCCATCGATCGGATCGAGAATCCAGCGCGCGGGAACGCGGCCGGGCCGCTCGCCGAACTCCTCCCCCAGCACGCCATGATCGGGCCAGGCCTTCTCGATCAGGCCGCGCAGCAGTTCCTCCGCGCCGCGGTCGGCGACGGTGACGGGGGTGCGGTCGAGCTTG
>Ga0187894_10003382_pt1 | contig 17933 bp, 14 predicted proteins | sample GBC1701081metaG_FD_136650 | JGI IMG/M metagenome (GOLD analysis project Ga0187894, IMG submission 136650) | White microbial mat communities from a lava cave in the Kipuka Kanohina Cave System on the Island of Hawaii, USA - GBC170108-1 metaG ...
CCCGAGCGGCCCTTCAGAGCGGGGGAGCCAGGGCCCGAGCGGCCCTTCAGAGCGGGGGAGCCAGGGCCCGAGCGGCCCTTCAGAGCGGGGGACATCGTGTTCGACATCGTCGATCGTGAGTTTGACCGCCAGATGACCACGCTGCAGTTGATCGCCTCGGAGAACTTCACGTCCCGGCCTGTAATGGCGGCCCAGGGTTCTGTGCTGACGAACAAGTACTCCGAGGGCTATCCCGGCCGTCGCTACTACGGCGGCAACGCGGTGGTCGACGAGGTGGAGGAACTGGCCCGCCGCCGCGTCTGTGCACTGTTCGGGGCCGAGCACGCCAACGTGCAACCGCACTCTGGAGCCAGCGCCAACATGGCTGCCTACATGGCCCTGCTGAAGCCGGGCGACACGGTGATGGGGATGCGTCTGGATCAGGGTGGCCACCTCACCCACGGCTCCCCGGTCAACTTCAGTGGACAGATATACCGGTTCGTCGCCTACGGCCTCGACCCGGCCGCCGAGCTTTTGGATTACGAAGCGATGGCAGCGACGGCCCGGGCCGAGCGGCCCCGCCTGATCGTGGCCGGCGCCACCGCATACCCGCGGATAATCGACCCAGAGCCCATTCGGGCCATCTGCGACGAGGTCGGCGCCCTGTTCATGTTCGACGCGGCCCATATTGCCGGTCTTATCGCCGGGGGAGCCCACCCCAACCCGGTTCCGGTGGCCGATGTGGTGACCTTCACCACCCACAAGACGCTGCGCGGCCCCCGTTCGGGGTGCATTCTTTCCACCGAACGCCACGCCAAAGCCATCGACTCCGCTGTGTTCCCCGGCCTGCAGGGCGGACCGTTGATGCACGTGATTGCGGCCAAGGCCGTGGCCTTCGGCGAAGCATCCCAGCCCGATTTCGCGCGCTACGCGCACGCTGTGGTGGCCAATGCCCGGGTTCTGGCCGAGGCTCTCGCCGCCGAGGGATTCAGGCTGGTTTCGGGAGGAACCGACAACCACCTCATGCTGGTGGACCTCCAGCCCTTCGACGCGGATCTCACCGGCCGTGAGGCTCAGGATCGCCTGGATGCAGCCGGGATCACCCTCAATCGCAATCAAATCCCGAATGATCCCCGCTCGCCTTTCGTCACCAGCGGGGTCCGCATCGGCACCGCTGCGGTCACCACGGCGGGAATGGGACCGGTCGAGATGATCGAGATCGCCGGCCTCATCCGGCGAGCCCTTCGGGGTCGAGCCGACACCGAGGTCCTGGCAGCGGTTCGAGCCGAGGTGGCCGAGCTGTGTGCCAAGTTCCCGCCCTACCCGACACGCCTGAGCGGGGAGCCGCCGCCGCCCCGGTCCGCCTGAGTCCCCCGTGTTAGCCGCCTATGGCGTTGTCTTCGGCGTGGCGGCCGTCGTGACGTTCCTGCTCACGCCCATCGTCTGGCGGGTGGCCAGGCGAAGTGGAGCGGTGGTGGTGCCCGACGAGCGGAGGATCCACCTCCGGCCCACCCCCACGCTGGGCGGCATCGCCATGCTGGGAGGATTACTGGCCGCGCTGGCCGTTGCCAGCCGGCTGAGGCCCCTGCGCTCGGTCTTTTCCTCATCGGAGCCGATCGGGCTGGCCCTGGCGGCGGCGGTGATCCTGGCGGTAGGCCTCCTGGACGACATCCGAGAGGTCTCGGCCCCCGCCAAGGTCGCCGGCCAGGTCTTGGCGGCCTCGGTGTTGGCCCTGGCCGGGGTGACGATGTTCTTCTTCCGGGTTCCCTTTGCTGAGTTCATCGCCCTCTCGCCCGACTACGCCTTCTTGGTGACGGTGCTGTGGGTCGTGGTGATGGCCAACGCTGTAAACCTCATCGACGGCCTCGACGGACTGGCTGCCGGTCTGGTGGCCATCGCGTCAGCGGCCTTTTTCGTCTATGCCTACCGGCTCGACGGAGTGGGGCTGCTGGCTCCCGACAACATCGCACCCCTGGTGGTAGCGGCTACCTGCGGGATATGCGTGGGATTTCTGCCCCACAACTTTCACCCGGCCAAGGTCTTCATGGGCGACAGCGGAGCGCTCCTTCTGGGGCTATTGATGGCGGCCGCCACCATTTCGGTGGGGGGCCGGACTGCTGATCAATTCAGCGGCCAGGCCTACTTTTTCTTCGCCCCTCTGGTGATCCCGTTCGTGATCCTTGGGGTGCCTTTCGTGGATACCGCCCTCGCCATCATCCGCCGGGTGAGGCGCCGCGCCGCCCTGTCGCAGGCCGACAAGGAACATCTGCACCATCGCCTCCTGCGCCAAGGCCATGGTCCCCGCCGAGCCGTCTTCATCTTGTGGGCCTGGACAGCCATTCTTTCCGGGGCGGTCCTGGTGCCGACCTTTACCAACGAGGGCAATGCTCTGGTCCCCTTCGTGGCGGCGGGGATGGCAGTGATTCTCTATACCTTGTTGCACCCGGGAGTGAGGCACACGGCCGAGCAGGCCGAAGCCGAGCTTCACGAAGCCGAGGGTGTGGTGGCGCCAGAGGGTGTGGTAGCCGCCGCGATCGAGACCGACCCCGACTCCGAAGCACCGCTGGTGGTTCTAGTTTCGGCGGGTGAACCAGTCGACCGTGAGACCCAAGCCCTCCGCAAAACCGACGGCGGGTGACCACCCGAGGTTGCGGCGGGCTGCCGTTGCGTCGCCCCGAGTGGCGTACACATCACCGGCCCGAGGGTCGGTGTGGACCGGCGTGTACTTCACGTCCAGCAGTTCGGCCAGGACGTCGAGCATCTCCATCAGGCTGAAACTCTCCCCGTTGGCCACGTTGTAGGCCTGGCCCTGACAGGAGGCGGGCGCCGCCGTCGCGGCGGCCAGATTGGCGGCCACCACGTCGGATATGTAGGTGAAATCACGACTCTGACCGCCGTCGCCGTGGACGATCGGCGACTCCCCGGATCGCAGGGCGGCGATGAACAGCGGGATCACTGCTGCGTAGGCGGAATCGGGGCGCTGGCGGGGTCCGAAGACGTTGAAGTAGCGCAGCGACACCGTTTCAAGGCCGTAAAGCTCGGTGAAAACCCGGCTGTAGTGCTCACCGGTGAGTTTCGTCACGGCGTAGGGGGACCGGGGCAGGGTGGGCGCGGCCTCCGAGGTAGGCATTTCGGCGGCACCCCCGTAGACACTGCTCGAAGAGGCTGAGATCAGCCGTCGCACGCCGGCGTCGGCGGCAGCCTTGAGCACGGTGAGGGTCCCATGGTTGTTGGCGGTATCGGTGGCCAGGGGATCGACTACCGAACGCAGCACAGCCCTGTGCGCCGCTTGGTGGAATACGACCTCCACCCCCTCCATGGCTTGGCCCACCTTGGCGGCGTCGGCAATTCCGCCTTCGACGAGGTCGGCGCCTGCCGGGACGTTTTCTCGGAACCCGCTGGAAAGATCGTCTAGGACTCGAACGGTATGTCCGGCGGCGAGGAGGGACTCGGCGATGTGGCTGCCGATGAACCCGGCCCCACCGGTAACCAGGGCATGCATCGCTCGAACGCTAGCGGAGGCGGGGTGCGCTCCCGGCCGCGCAGATGGAGGGCTTCGAGCGATCTCGCCCGATACCATTTGCCGAATGGCTCAGAATTGGAACGGCGGCGACGGGGAGCTGGAACTTCGGGACTATCTCGGTGTTCTGTGGCGGCGAAAAAAGTTCGTGTTCCTCTCCGTCTTTCTCCTGGTTGCCACCGCCCTGGGGTTGTCCTACGCCCAAACCCCTGTCTATCGGGCCACCAGCCAGTTCGAACTGCCGGCGGTAACCGCAGCGTTGGCCTCAGCCCCGGGCGGCGGTAAAGGCGCGAGCGAGGTCGCAACTGCGATGGTGCAGATCAAATCCGAGGAGATAGCCCAGAAGGTCAAGGCGGTTCTCGGCCCGACGCCGTCGCCCACTGCCGAGAACCTTCCTGCCACCAATCTCATCGACGTGACGGTGGAAAGTACCGACGCTGCGCTGGCTGCCCGGGCCGCAGACCTCTATCCCACCGAGTTCCTCGAGCAGCGCAAGCAGGCCGCTCTGAAGCAGGTCAACGACACCCTGGGCCCTGTTGTACCCCGCCATGAGGGCGCGCTGGCTCGGGAAAACGCCATTAACTTGCAAATTGCCAACGCCCTGCCGTTCCAGCAGGACGCACTACGGCTGCGCTTCTCAGTCGAGCTCACCCAGCTGCGAAGGACCATTAACGACGACGGCGTGACGCTGAGCGAGCTGCTGCCCCGCCGGGCGGCCATCGAAAGCCATATTCCCAAGGACAGCGTGACTCCGGCCAAGGTTCCCAAGAAGCCGGTCCGGCCCACACCGGTGCGCAATGCCGGACTGGCTATTCCCGTCGGGTTGATCATCGGGGTGGCGCTTGCCTTCATGTTCGAACACCTCGACGACACGCTGAAGTCCAAGGAGGACGTGGAGCGCGTCACCGCCCCGTTGCCGGTGGTGGGCGTGATCCCGCAGGTTCGCATGCGCGACGACGGCGGATCGGAGTTGGTGGCCCTGGCCGCGCCCGACTCACCGGTGGTCGAGGCCTATCGAAGTTTGCGAACGTCGGTGCAGTTCCTGGCTCTCGACGGCGCCTTGGGCTCTATCCAGGTGACCAGCTCTTCGGCCGCCGAGGGCAAGACGACCACGCTGGCCAATCTGGCCGTGGTGATGGCCCGGGCCGGCGCCAAAGTGGTGGTGATCGATTGCGACCTGCGACGCCCCCGAATCCACGAGATCTTCGGCGTACCCAACGAGATCGGGTTTACCTCGGTATTCCAGGGTCAGGTGCCCCTGTCCTCCGCACTGCAGGCCATTCCGGGGGAGCGCAACCTTCGCGTGCTGCCTTCTGGGCCGTTGCCCCCGAACCCCTCAGAGCTGTTGGCGTCGCGCCGCACCGCCGGCATTCTGGCCTCTCTTAAAGCCCAGGGCGTAGTGGTGCTGTTGGATTGCCCGCCGGTAATCGCGGTGACCGACGCCGCCGCGCTCTCGGCGTGGGTAGACACGACGATCGTGGTGGCCGCCCAGGGCACCACGACGACCAAGCAGCTGCACCGATCGGTGGAGTTGCTCCGCCAGGTGAATGCGCCCCTGGTCGGCACTGTGCTCAACCGGGCCCAAGGCCAGGAGGGCTACGGCTACGGGTACTACTACCGGCGCCCGGAGGCGGCGCCGAAGCGACCGTCGGGCCAACGATCGGCCGGCTGAGCGATCGAAAAACTTATCCGGTATGCGGGGATGTGTCGGCTTGACGGTGCGGTGACCGGTACCCTTCCCGATGGTGGAAGCTACGGCCGAACGGCGGCCTCGGAGCCCTCTTCTCCAATGGGCGGTTGAGCACCGGGCGATAGTGCAGGGCGGCTTCGACGCGGCGGCGTGGGCCGCGGCTTTGCTGTTCGCGACCAGCGTTCGTTACGACTTCAAGCTCGACGGTGTCGACCTGGTTCGGTGGCTGTTGCTGGTACCCATCGCTGCTGTGGTCCAAGCCGTTGCCGGATTCGGGTTCGGCCTCTACACCGGGCGATCCCGCTTCGGCAGCTTCGACGAGATTTCCGGCTTGCTGAAAGCCACTCTGGTGGCCGGACTGGTGTTGTTCGTGGCCAACCTTTTGGTCGACCCCCATTTCGTCCCCCGCAGCGCGGTGGCAGCGGGCGCCGTAACCGCCCTGGTCATGATGGCCGGCACCCGCTATTCGTGGCGGTTAGCGCGTGAGCGCCGCCGCCGCCCGAGCTCCGACGATGCCCAGCGCCTCGTCGTCTTCGGGGCGGGCGAGGGCGGCGAACAGGTGTTGCGGGCCATGCTCACCGATCCGGCCGGGCGTTATCTGCCCGTGGCCCTCCTCGACGACAACCCCGTTCACCGGAACCTGCGGATACGGGGCGTTCCCGTGGTGGGAACCCGGGCGGACATGGCTAAGGCCGCCGCTACCTACCGGGCTGAAGCCCTGCTGATTGCTATTCCGAGCGCCTCCGCTGAGTTGATCGGTGAGCTCACGGACCTGGCTACCGACGCCGACCTCGACGTGAAGGTGCTGCCTACCGTCCACGAGATGGTGGGGGGCCGCATCGGTCTGAGCGACATCCGGGCGGTGACCATGGCCGACGTGCTCGGCCGCCACGAGGTGCAGCTGGACCTAGCTCAGATCGCCGAGTATCTACGGGGGCGCCGGGTCTTGGTCACCGGCGCCGGCGGATCCATCGGATCGGAGCTTTGTCGCCAGGTCCATGACCTGGGCCCTTCGGAGCTGATCATGTTGGATCGAGACGAGTCGGCCCTCCACGCCGTTCAGCTGTCCATATTGGGAGCGGCCCCGTTGGACACCGACGACCTGGTGCTCATGGACCTGCGCGATGATCGGGCGGTCAAGGCGCTTTTCGCCGAGCGTCGGCCTCAGGTGGTTTTCCACGCCGCCGCCCTAAAGCACCAGCCGTTGCTGGAGATGTGGCCGGCCGAGGCCCTGAAAACCAACGTGTGGGGAACCTTGTCGGTTCTCCAGGCGGCTGAGTCGGTGGGCGTGGAGCACTTCGTCAACATCTCGACGGACAAGGCCGCGGATCCGACCACGGTGCTCGGTTACTCAAAGCGCATCGGGGAGCGCCTGACCGCCGAATTTTCCCGTCGGCTTCCGGGCAGTACCTACCTCAGCGTGCGCTTCGGCAACGTCTTGGGCAGCCGAGGCTCAATGTTCGGCACCTTCACCGCCCAGATCGAGGCCGGCGGGCCGGTCACTGTCACCCACCCGGAGATCACTCGCTTCTTCATGACGGTGGAGGAATCGGTGGGCCTGGTGATCCAGTCAGGGGCCATCGGCGGCAGCGGTGAGGTGCTTGTGTTGGACATGGGCAAGCCGCGGAGCATCCTGGAGGTGGCCGAGCGGATGATCTCGCTGTCGAATCGAGACGTGAAGGTCGAGATCACCCAGCTGAGGCCGGGGGAGAAGCTTCACGAGGTGCTCTTCGGCCCCGGCGAGGCGGCTACGCCGTCGGCTCACCCGCTGATCTCCCGGGTTTGTGTGCCGCCGCTGCCGCCCGGTGACGTCCGCCGGCTGGATGAGGCCGCCCCTACTTCGATGCTGTTGAAGGAACTTGAGAGCTTGGCCATTCCGGCCGGCACCGATAAGTAGAGCATGGCCGTTTGATCACTCGTGGCGAAAGGATCGACGGGTGAGTTTGGCGATCCCGGACGATGGGTCGGCCGAGCAGGTCGAAATTCGCCGGAGCCGACCCGACGACGATGGGGCGATCCTGGACTTGCTGGGCCGTTGTCTCGGCTGGTCCGATGACGACCGTTTTGTCGCCTACTTCCGCTGGAAGCATGTGGAGAACCCCTTCGGGACCTCGCCGGCCTGGGTTGCCACCGCCGCCGGCCGAATCGTGGGTTTCCGATCGTTCATGCGCTGGGACCTCGTGTCGGGCTCGAACCCCGTCCGGGCCGTGAGAGCCGTCGACACGGCCACCGATCCTGCCTGGCAACGCCGAGGAATCTTCTCCAGCCTCACCACGGCCGGACTAACCGAACTCCGGGCTGAGGGAACGGAACTCGTGTTCAACACCCCCAACGACAAGAGCCGGCCGGGCTACTTGAAGTTGGGCTGGCGTGAGGTAGGTCAGGTGCCCGTGGCCATCCGGCCGATTTCACCCTGGGCTCTGCCCAAACTGGCGGCCGAGCGCCTCCCCCCCGGGCTGGCCGCACGTCTCGCGATAACCAACGGACCGGCCGGGCGCCCCGGTGAGTCCCGATGGTCTCAGCCCAGCGGGGCCGGGATGCCGGCCGCCGAATGGTTGGCGGATCGTGCCGTTGTGGCCGAACTCCTGGACTCTCAGCCCGTCGGGGGAACCCGGCTGCGCACCCTGCGGTCAGTTGAATATCTGCAGTGGCGTTATCGCTTCGAACCCCTGGGTTACCGGTCCGTGCCCGCCGGTCGATCCCCGAGTGACGGGTGCGTGGTACTGCGAGTCCGCCGCCGCGGCCGGGCGACCGAGGCTTCGGTGGCCGAGGTCTTGGTGCCCGGGGGCGATGCCCGCAAGCGGCGCCGGGCCCTCGCGGCGGCCGCTCGCGCCGTCGACGCCGACTATTTGTTGCTAGCGGGCGCCGATCGGGCCGCCACCGGGTTTGTTCCCTTGCCCGGCCAGGGGCCCCGCCTGACGTCTCGGGGCCTATCCGATGCCCCGGCCCCGCCCATGGAATCGTGGGCTCTCGGCCTGGGCGATCTGGAGTTGTTTTGAGCCGGGCTGTGGCCGGTCCGGCCGCCAAGCGGGCCATGGCCGGTCTGGCGGCCAAGCGGGCCTTGGACCTGGTCGGCGCCGCCGTGGGCCTCGTTGTCCTGTCCCCGGTGTTGGCCGCGGCGGCGGTGGCGGTAAGGGTTTGCCTCGGCGCTCCGGTGATATTCGCCCAGCGTCGACCGGGGCGCCAAGGCCGGCCGTTCACCATTTACAAGTTCCGAACCATGTCCGACGAGCGTGACGCCGCCGGGGAACTGCTCGGCGACGAGATACGGCTGGGCCGCCTGGGGCGATTCCTGCGCTCGACCAGCCTGGACGAGTTGCCGGAGCTCTACAACGTGTTGCGGGGCGACATGAGCCTGGTCGGCCCCCGGCCCCTTTTGGACCGCTACCTGCCCCTCTATTCCGCCGATCAGGCCCGGCGCCATGAGGTTCGCCCCGGCATCACTGGCTGGAGCCAGGTCAATGGACGCAACGCCTCGTCATGGGCCGAAAAGTTGTCCCAGGACGTCTGGTACGTGGACCACCGAACCATGCGGCTGGACCTCCGGATTCTGGTGGCCACCGTCGCGGCAGTGGTGCGGCGCCAGGGGATCAGCGCGGATGGCCACGCCACCATGCCCTTATTCGAGGGTACTTATGAGCCCCCGGTTGAGACCTCGATCGAGGACCTAGAAGACCGGTAGCGGTTCGGCTTCGGTGTCGGGCACGGCTCGTAGCGGTGGCGCCGGCGGGGGGGCCGATGCGTCGGGCCCTCGCCGTCGTTTACGGACGGTGGGCACGGCTAGGGCCACCAGGACCAGGGGGAATAGCTGGACCCGTTGGCGGGCCAGGATCCCGAAGTTGGAGATATTCGAAAAAGCCACCGCGAACAGAATGCTGTAGACGGCGGCAAAGGTGACAAAGGGCGCCTTGCGTCGAGGAATCAGGTTTCGCAGCCGGGGTGCCTTGAGTACGAAAAGGGCCAGCAGCCCGGCACCTTCAAGGGAGGTCGCGAAGGCCATGGGGTTACCAGCTTCGAAAGGCAGGGGCCGGAACAGTACAGTAAATATAGCCAGCGGTAATTGGGCGGGCGATGTAACCGAAGGGGCGTCGAACGTGGACCCCTTCTCAGTACGGTCCTGCACCCGGACCTGAGTCTCGGCGATAGAATCGATACTTCCAATTTTGAAGAATCGTTGCGCCGAAACCGCGGAAAAGATCAGGACTGCGCCGAGAGCCACGGTACCCACCAGCTTGTACAGGGGAGCGGCAAACGAGCGACTCCGATTGGCCGCCAACAGGAACGCCGTCATGATGGCGCCCACGGCAATAATGGTCACGTGGGGCCGGACCATGGCCGTGCCCAGCACCCCGACCATGATGACTGGCAGGCCCATGGGGCGGCGCTTGACAAGGCGGGCGGCGCCGTAGGCGACCACCCCGATGGTAAGCGTCATCCAGGCGTCTTTGCCCAGGCTGGAGGGCCAAAAGACCATGGACGGAAGGAAGAAGACGAACAAGCCGTACTTGCGGTGATCAGCGTCGGGCAGCGCTATGCGAAAAGCCCGATAGAACAGGTACGCGCCCCAAAATCCCATCCAGGAGAACACCATAAAACCGCCGAGGCGGGTCGAACCGGTGAACGTATAGACCAGGCCGGTGATTATCTCGACAAAGCGGGTTCCTACCAGCTTGGTCCCGGAAAGCGCCGTGAAGTCACCGCTTCGAAAAGCTCTAGCTAAGATGGTGCCTTGCTCATGATAGGCCGAGGCGTCGCCGCCACCGTAAACAGCATAGATGACGGCGTAGCGGGCCAGTGTTCCCACAAATTTGGCCCCCAGGCCGGCCAAGATCAGGCGTCTTACCTTTCGTTCGTCGTGGCGGGTTAGATGAAAAATGATCGGAACTGATATCAGAGCCAGGACATGGGCGACCAGTACCCCGCCGGCGATGTCGTAGGACTGCTGAAGGGCATAGCTGACCCCGAGCACGTAGACCATCACCAGGGCGGTGGCCGCCGCAGTAGCGCCGTAAGTGGTTGTTTCCGAGGTGTCGCTCATGGCGTCGCGCCGCTCATGGCGTGACGCCCGCCAGATGACGGCGGCCGGGAGTCGCCCGCCAACAGTCGACTGTAGGTCTCCAGCGTGGTGGCGATGATTATGTTCTGATCGAACTCCCGCAGGGCTTTTGTTCGGCCCGCCTGGCCCATGGCGAGGCGCTGAGCGTCGTCGTCGACCAACTGGCCGATAGCTGCCGCCAAGGCGTCGGCGTCGCGAGGAGCGACGAGCAGGCCGGTATGGCCGGCTTCGACCACCTGGCGACAGCCCCGGATGTCGGTGGCCACTATCGGTCGAGCCATGGCCGCCGCCTCCATGGCTGATCGGGGGAAGCCTTCTCGGTGAGAGGCCAACACGTAGACGTCCATGGCTGCGTACAACACCTCCACGTCGGGTCGGGCGCCGGTGAAGATTATGCCCAGGTCGTTCCTGGCCCGGGCGATGTCGGCATCGGTCAGTCCGTCGGCCTTGGCGGGGTCGGAGGGCCCGACGATCACGATGCGCGCCTCGGGGTGGCTGACGCGTAGGCGACTGGCGGCGTCGAGCAGTTCCCGGTAGCCCTTCTCCCACACCAGGCGCCCCACCGCGCCACACAGCACCTCGTCGGAGCCGACGCCGAGGCGGCGCCGCTCCTCGGCCACCGCCTCGGGGTCGGCTCGCCCCGGGTCGAAGCGGCCGAGGTCGACACCGTTGCCGAGCAGACGGATCTTGGCCCGGTCCACCCCGATCGAAGCCAGGACGTCGACGTCCTCCACGTTTTGGACCAGTTCTGCATCGGAGCACGCAGCCGCGGCCCGTTCCAACGAATAGACCACCGCCCGTTTACCCCAGCGGTCTTCTGGCAGGGCGTAGAGCCCGTGAACCGTGTTGACGATGGCTGGCACGCGAGCCGACTTGGCTGCCAGCCGGCCGTAGACGCCGGGCTTGGGGTTGTGGGTGTGAACGATGTCGGGCCGCAGGGTCCGGAACAGTCGGCGCAGCTCGGCCAGGGCGAGCGCGTCCTGGCCGATGGCGGCCGACCGGGTGGCGTGGCGGAGGGGGATGTGCCCGATGCCATCGGCGACCAGGTCGGCCACATAAGGGCCCGGTGCCGACATGGCGATCACCTCGTAGCCCGCCGCCGCGAAAGCCCTCAGTTGGGGACCGAGGAGCAGCGCCAGGCTGACGTCGGTGGTGGTGAGGTGAACAAGCCTCGGCCTGGTCACGTGCCGGCCGGCATGATCATGTGGTCGCGCCGGCATAGCGGCCTCGGTTGAGGGTTCGCCGTAGGCCGTCCTCAAGCGCCATTCCGCCTTCCACCTTGGCCTCGAACCACCGCATGGCGTCGGCCACCTGGATGGGCGATCGGGCCAGGGCGAAGGGGTCGGTGGCGCCGTAGGCGTTGGGTCGGGTGCCTGCCAGTGCGGCTGACGCGAATCGTTCCCGGATCGCGGCGTCTGCCGCGGCCGAGCCGGCGACCGCCTTGGGATAGGCGAAGTGCCGGGCCGCCAACCCCAGGCGGTCGCCGATCAAGCCGACGGAACGGTCGAGTTCTTCGGCCACCTCGTCGGCCGGCAGGCGGTCTAAGAGGGCGTGGGTGTGGGTGTGGGATCCGATGGTCACCAGGCCGGTGGAAGCCGCATCGGCCAGGGCCGACCATGAGACTGGGTGGCCGTCGGCCGGAAAGGCGATGCCACGTTCCACGAAGTCAGTAGCCACGTACAGGGTGGCGGGCACGTTGAACCGCTGGAGAACGGGAACCACCTCGTCGGCGAAGTCGGCCGTTCCGTCGTCGAAGGTCACCACTACCGGGTCTGGCACCGGTCGGGTGGTCGCGGTCAGAGCGGCCAAGGCGTCATCGAGCGTCGCCGCCCGGCCGCGGTCGGCCAGCCACTCCATCTGGCGAGCGAACAAGGCCGAAGGCATGTCGATCTCGCTGGTCACCCGCGCCCCCACCCGGTGATAAATCAGTACCACGACGCCGGGTGGCGGAGGCGCGAGCCGATCGCCGAGGCCTGCCACGGTCTTGACCGAGTTGAGGGCTACCCGCCGAAGCGTGGCCTTGGCCCTGGTTTTCGCCGTCCTGGCCTCGCCCGTCATGGTCTCCAGTGTGCGTCATCGGCGGTGGCGTCGAGGATCTTGTCGAAAAGAGAGTCGAGGCTGTGCGTCGAGACGATGGCCTGTCTCAGGCTCAGGGCAGCCGATGCACGGGTGGCGTCGTCCCAGGCGAGGACCTCGCCTATCACCCGGGCCTGGTCCTCGACCGAGTCGTGCTCGGCAACCAAGGCGTCTCGCTGATCTACCGGCATCATCTCGATGGTGCACGGGTTGGTGGTGATGACGGGCAGCCCGCAGGCCATGGCCTCCCCGGCCGCTTTGTCGAATGCGGTATCGGAGAAGTTCACCATCGCCCGGTAGCCGGCCAGCCGCAGCGGTATCTCCTCGTGGGCCACCGAGCCCAGGAACCGAACGTGGGCCGTCAGACCGAGCTCTTCGGCCAAGGCGACGAGGTAGGCGTAGTGGGCCTCGCCGGCCCCGTAGGGGCCGATCACGTCGAGGGTGGAGGATTGTCCGGTCCGGTCGCGACGCACCGCCATGGCCCGCAATACCCAATCGATCCGCTTGATGGGCGACACGCGGCCGATGGCCACCAGGTCGCGCCGAAGCATGGTTGCGTGCCCGGGCAAAAACAGATTGGTATCGATGCCGTGGCCGACCACTCGAACCCCACCCGGCTTGGCCGAGGCAGGAAATGAGCCCGGGGTGGCCGTGAAAATCAGGTCGTCGCACCAGCGAGCGTAGAAGGCCATCTTGGACGAGACGTGGGGCTGGGCCTTCCACTGATAGAGCGGGCGACCGAAGGCGAGCTTCCATGGAAGGAGCAGCGCCGGATAGGGACCGCCCTGCGCCACGAAAAAAAAGTCCACGTCCCGGCGGCGAAGCGCGGCTGCCTTGGTTAAAAAGCGCAGGACCACGGGCGCCCAGGCAGCTCCTGGGATCTTGGTCACGAGTCGGTGTAGCGAGTCGGGTCGGGGGGCGGGGGTCACTTCGGCGACGGCTCCGAAGCTTCGGACGTCCACATTGGGCCCCAGTTCGCAGCGTCCGTGATGGCCGGTCAACACCGTCACGTGTCCCACCCGGTCATTGGCGGCCAGAGCCGCGATCCAACGGGCCTGGGTGGCGACGGTGGGACTGTCGGCATCCACGGCCTTGCATACGTAGACGATCTTCAGAGGCTCGGGGGACGGGGAAGGCATCAGTTGGTTGGTTTACGGTCCAGGTGGCGGGCTCGCGGCCCGGTGCGCCCCGGCCGGCGGCCCGTTGGCCCGGCGAGGTCCTACCTTAAGGGTCTTGAAGGTTTTGCAGCTCATCAGCGTTCTGGCTCCTTCGGGGGCCGAGCAGTCGCTAGTAGCCATGGCCCCGGTGCTGGCCGAACTGGGGGTGGAGGTGGAGGTGGCCTACCTCCACGATCGGCCCGGCGCCCAGCAGTTTCTGGCTGCGGCCGGATTGGCGGTCACGTCGCTCAGCAGTGGGGCCACACCGGTCGACCGGCTGCGCCTCACCACTGCCCTGGTCCGCCGCCACCGCCCTGATCTGATCCATACCAGCCTCACCGAAGCCAATCTTCTGGGCCGAGCTGTCGGCCTGGCCTTGCGGGTACCGGTGGTCTCCAGCCTGGTCAACGTTACCTACGGCCCCGAGGAGCTTGAAGCGCCCGATCGCAGCCGGGCCAAGGTACGGGTCCGCCACGCCACCGACATTGCCACCGCCCATCTGGTGACCCGATTTCACGCCGTCACCACTCTGGTGGCCGACGTCATGGCCCCGCGACTTCACGTGTCTCGCGACCGTATCGAGGTGGTTCCCCGGGGGCGCAGTGCCGAAGGATTGGGTCGTCGCAGCTCCGAGAGGTGCGCCCGGGTGCGCCACGACTTGGGCTGCGGCGCCGACGAGGCGGTGATCCTTGCCGCTGCCCGCCAGGAGTACCAAAAGGGCCTCGATGTCCTGCTGGAGGCCATGCCGGCCGTGCTGGCCACCCGCCCCGATGCCCGCCTGGTCATAGCCGGCCGGGCCGGTCTGGCGACCCCGGCCCTGGAGGCCACAGTGGCCCGCCTCGGCCTGGGGGAGCGAGTGAGGTTCCTTGGCCTGCGCAGCGACGTACCCGACCTGCTGGCCGCCGCCGATGTATTCGTCATGCCGTCACGGTGGGAGGGCATGGGAGGCGTGTTGCTGGAGGCCATGGCCCTGGAAGCACCGATCGTGGCCAGCGATCTACCCACTCTGCGCGAAGCGCTTCCCGATGACCGCTATGCCCTCTTCACGCCTCTGGAGGCGCCGGGTACCATGGCCGAGGCGATCCTGGGCACTCTGGCCGATCCCGCTGCGGCGGACGCCAGGACAGCGCTCAGCCGTCAGCGATTCGTCGAGCAGTTCACGGTCGAAAAGGTTGCCGAGGCCATGCGGGACCTCTATCAGCGGGCTCTGGCCTCGAAGCACCGCGAGTAGGGGTGCCCGCCACCATGACGAGCCCTGCGGCGGGGTCGGGGTCCCCGCCGCCTGTGGTGGGCGTGGTCCGAAGGACCCGGGTGCCCGCCACCATGACTAGAGCCCTTGCGTCAGGTTTCGTACGGGCGCCTCATTGACCGGCAGCCCGTCGATGTTGCCCTCTTCCACCACCATGCCGGGCGGCAGATCGCAGTTGAACGGGTTCACCTTCAGGCTGTCGCCGTAGACCCGGTTGCCGATCAGTGAAAACGGGCCCCGATTGAGCATCCCGGTGCCGCTGCCCGTCGGGTCTCCCTTGCAGCTCACGTTGAGGGTGGCGTTGTCCGGTTCCACGATGTGGCCGTTGCGGAACTCGAAGTTGGCGGCCCCGCCCGACTCGGCCTCGAAGTCCAGCACGCTTCGGTTGGCCAGGCGGATGGTGGATCCTTCCACCACCATGCCGTCGACGCCCGCCACCGCTATTCCCTGCCGACCGGTGTTCTCCAGGTATGCCTCGGTCACCCGTATCTCCCGGGGTGTGCTGTCGGTCTGGTTCTCGAACGTCTTGGCTGTGACGTAAATCCCGTCGCCCCACACGTTGATGGCTGTTATCCGCACTAGTTCCACCCGCTCGGACGCAGCCACCTCGAATCCGTGTTGACGTTCGTTTTGGGCTAAGCCGCCCGAGGAGTTCTCGCACGGGCGCATGCATCGGCCGCCCAGAACGGTGACGTCCTCGATGACGATGTCGGTTGAGTTGCGAATGGAGAAGTGGCGGGACTCCCGGGCCCGGCCCGGTGTCGAGCCGTCGAGGGTTACCGGCCCTCGCAGTGTTAGGCCCTTGCACTTCTCGATCGTCACCGTCTCGGCCAGCACATAAGTGCCCGAAAGGCTCACCTCGCCGCCCTTCTTGCATTTGGCGTTGATCGCCTTTTGTACCGGGTTGAGAGGAATGGTGGTGGTTGTCGCCGGTGGCCCCGATCCCGGCTCGCGGCCGGGCCCGCCAGGCGAAGGCGTGGTTCCGGATCCGAGGAAGTAAGCCCCGAATCCGACCAGAACCAGGGCGAGGATCGTGCCGAGCGCGGCAAGCCAGCGTTGGTTGGTGCTCATCGGTTCACCGTACCCACTGGTATGCGCCAGCTGTCGCCGGGCTGTGCCCGGGTTACCTGCCCATCCGTCGCCGGACGTATTTGCGGGCTTCCTGAGCCTGCTCTGTGAGAATCAGTCGGGAACGGCGGCGTTGGGATCTAGGCGCAATAGTTCGCGATCCTGTCTCCGGGTGGCGGAGGTTGGGATTGAGCTCGGCCTGGGCGTTGGCGTCCACGCTGCGGCGCAACTCCTCGCCCAGGCCAACGAGGCCGAGGGCTCCACAAAGTGCCATGGCGTCATCGAGGATCGGATCGGCGTGGGTGGCCTTGGATCCCTTGGCGCTGTACGCGATGCCCAGATCCAGGTAGTCCTCGAGGAGATTGGCCAGGCGCATGGTTGCCACCTCGACCTCAAGGGGGGTCAGGGGGGCCACGCCAGAGGCGGCGCGAGCCCGCAGTCCGGCCACGGTTTCAGGATTCCAACGCAATTGGGTGTAGCTGTGAACGAGGCCCTCGACCTCGACGCCGAGTGCAGCCTTGAGCGCCGATCGCCGCTCGTCGGTCGGGCGCCCGCCGGAAGCGTCGCCCCAGTCTCCCTGGGCATAGCTGGCGTGGGCCAGACCGGCGGCAACCGCTTCGCCCCGGGCCCCGTGGCGGGCCAGGATGCCAGCCGTGCCGACCAGATGGGCCAAGAATGTCTTGCCCGACGGCCGGAACTGGGCACTGAACAGACCAGTGGCCCATTCGTAAGCGTTGTGGACCAGCTTCAGATCGCCCTCCGAGCGCGCCGCCTGGCGCATCTGATTCAGAAGTTGAAGATTGGTCTGGGCGTAAGGGAGCGCTTCGACCGGCCGCCCGCTCAGAGGGCCGCTCGGGCCCTGCCGCCCGCTCAGAGGGCCGCTCGGGCCCTGCCGCCCGCTCAGAGGGCCGCTCGGGCCCTGCCGCCCGCTCAGAGGGCCGCTCGGGCCCTGGGCGTCGGACCCCCGCATCAAGTCGGACACGCCACCTACGGTACCTGTCAGGATTCGAGGCGGCGTTTGGTAGCTTCGTCCTCATCTCGACCCAGGAGGCGCGCCGGTGAAGAACGTGGACTTCGCCCACAGTGCGTTTACCACCGCCGATCTCTACGAGCGGGGACGGTCCGGATATCCGACCGAAGCGGTGGACTGGCTCCTCGGTGTCCTCGGCGTCGGCGCCGCCTCGACGGTGGTCGACCTGGCTGCGGGCACCGGCAAGCTCACCCGGCTCATGGTGCCGGCTGCCGCCCGGGTAGTGGCCGTGGAGCCGGTGAAGGCGATGCGGGAGGAGTTGGCTCGTGTCGTTGCCGGGGCGCGGGTGGCTGCGGGCACCGCCGAGGCCATTCCCTTTGCCACTGCTAGCGCCGATGCCATGACCGTGGCCCAGGCCTTCCACTGGTTCGATCCCGGCCGGGCCCTTCCCGAGATGCACCGGGTGCTTCGCCCTGGTGGTCGCCTCGGGCTGGTCTGGAACCGGGCCGACACCACCGTCCCCTGGGTGGCTCGCCTGGATGCCCTCAGATCCCCCAAGAACATCCGGCCCTCGCTTCGAACTTTCGGCCGCGATCCCCAAGCGTGGGTGGCGGAGGCGACCGAGATGGCCAAGGGGATCCTTCGCGGTGCCCGCACCAAGGCCGGGGGTGGGAATGGCGCCGCAATGTCCTCGCCTTCAGCGTTATCCCGCTCAGGGTTACCGGCCGGCTCAGGACCCAAGCGCGGCGCCGCCGATCCCTGGTGGGTGGCCCGCTGTCGCAACGGGTTCGCATCGACAGCTCTGTTTACGCCGCTGGAGTCCAAGACGTTCCGCCACGCAGAGCGTATGGATCCCGACCGCCTGGTGGACTGGGTGGCTTCGTTCTCCCGCTTCGCCAAGCTGCCGCCCGACCGCCAGGCCCGCGTGAAATCGGCTGTGCGCGACCTTGCGACCAGGGAACTGGCATCCGAGTTCGACTTTCCCTACCGCACCGACGTCTTCTGGACCTCGGCTCGATGAGGCCCGCCGGTTCGGCCGCCGTACTGGCATTGGCCGCCTTGTTGTCGGCCTGTTCGAAGTCGGGCGATCCAGGCGGCGGCCCCATCACCACCAGTTCGGGTTCCTCCACCACGCGTGTCGAGGATTTCTCTTCGGGCGTAGAGCCAG
>Ga0187894_10003383_pt1 | contig 17932 bp, 13 predicted proteins | sample GBC1701081metaG_FD_136650 | JGI IMG/M metagenome (GOLD analysis project Ga0187894, IMG submission 136650) | White microbial mat communities from a lava cave in the Kipuka Kanohina Cave System on the Island of Hawaii, USA - GBC170108-1 metaG ...
CGGGCCGTCATGCTCTGGGACCGCCAGCCGGACGGGAACTACTCCCAGAGCACCGGTGCCGGCCTTCTGGGTATGACGGCCGCCGATCTCGCCGCCGCCATCGACTGGCCCGACCCCTCGGACTGAGCCCTACAGCAGGGCGGCCGCCATGGTCGCCACCGGGCCGCGCTCGCCCTGGGTGAGGCGGACGTGACCGAACAGGGAGCCGCCGCGCCCGCCGCCGAGGGCGGCGATGACGACGGCCATGGCGTTGTTCTCGGCCGACAGGAACGGTGCGTCGATCTGGCTGGTGTCGCCGGTGAGCACCACCTTGGTGCCCTCGGCGGCGCGGGTGAGCACGGTCTTGGCCAGGCTCGGCTCGAGGTTCTGCGCCTCGTCGAGCAGCACCCACGTGCCGTGCAACGAACGCCCTCGGAGGTAGGTGACCGACTCCATGGTGAGCCGGCCCTCGGCGGTGATCTGCGCCAGCGTCTCGTCGGCGGCCGCCTTGCGGCGTCCCTCGCTCAGGGCCACCACGGCGTCGTGGATGGCGCCCATCCACGGGTCCAGCTTCTCCTCGATGGTCCCCGCCAGGTAACCGACCTCCTGGCGCCCCACCGCGACGACGGGCCGGAAGATGGCCATACGCTCGTAGTGGCGGGTGGCCGGGTGGTTCCAGACCTGCTCGAGGCCGGCCGCGATGGCCAGCAGCGTCTTGCCCGTGCCGGCCGGGCCGTCGAGGGCGACCACCGACACCTCCGGGTCGAGGAGGAGGTCGAGGGCGAGCCGCTGCTCGACGTTGCGGGGCCGCAGGTCGAACGCCTCCTGCGACTGTCGCAGCAGGCAGAGCGCGTCGCCCCGGCGCCGAGCCAGGGCCGACTGCTGGCCGGCCCGGAGGACGGCGAACTCGTTCTCGCAGATGGACGCCGCCCCTGGTACGTCGGCCGCGGAGACGCGGCGCTCGGCGAAGAGCCGATCCAGGAGCGCACCGTCGAGGTCGCCCAGGGTGCGCCAACCCGGCGAGTCGGTGCCGCGGCCGTAGGCCGGCACGGGGACGTACTCCTTGGCGGCCAGGCCGACGTGGGCCGCCTTGATCCGCAGGGCGGCATCGTTGGAGACCACCTCGACCTCCACGGCGCCCGTCCGCAGCCCCAGGGCGGCGCCGATGATGCGGTTGTCGGGCACCGACGGGTCGAGGTAGTGCTCGCGCAGCAACGTGTGGCTGACGCCGTTCAACACGATGGCCAGCGTGCCGCCGTGGGGCAGGGCGAGGGGCTCGGCCAGCGAGCCGCCGGCGGCGACCCGCAGCGCCTCGATCCGGCGAAGCGCCTCCCGGGCCGTCCGGCCCACCGCGTCCGAGCGGCCCTTCAGACCGTCCAGCTCCTCGATCACCGTGAGCGGGACGCGAAGTGCGCAGCCGCCGAACTCCGAGATGGCGGAAGGGTCGGCCACCAGCACCGATGTGTCCAGCACCACGACCTTGGTGAGGGTGCTGTCCACCGGGGGGGCTTGGACGACTGTCGGCGAGCTCACCGGGCGCCTCCTGGAAGGGGAGAGGGCTGCTGTGCGGCACCACCTTGGCCGCGCCGGGCGCCGCGCATGCGGACCCGGCACCCTTGTCATCCGCCGTTCATGAGCACGACACCCGGTTCCGGCGCGGTCAGCCCACGCCGGCGAACGTCCGGGCGATGCGGATCGCGGCCGGCCCCACGACGACGATGAACATGCACGGCAGGATGCAGACCATGAGCGGGAACAGCACCTTGACCGGGATCTTCATGGCCTTCTCCTCGGCCCGCTGCCGCCGTTTCACCCGCAGCTCGCCGGACTGCACCCGCAGCACCTGGGCGATGGGGACGCCGTAGGCGTCGGCCTGCAGGACGGCCAGCACGAAGTGGTGCAGCTCGGGCACGTTGGTCCGGCCGATGAGGCGCTTGAGGGCCTGGGCCCGGGACATGCCCGCTCGGATGTCCTGGAGGGTCCGCAGCAGTTCCTCGGCCAGCGGACCGGTGCCGGTGCGGGCCGACCGGGACAGGGCGGCGTCGAACCCGAGACCGGCCTCCACCGAGACGGTGATCTGGTCGAGGGTGTCGGGCAGCTCCGTCCCGATCTGGGTCTGGCGCTTGCTGGCCCGGTTGTGGAGGGCCAGGTCGGGCCCGAGGTACCCGGCGGCAGTGGCGGCAGCCGCCACGAGGAGCCGCCCGAGGCCTGGTGCCGAGACCAGCCTGAGGACGCCGAGCCCGAGGCCGGCCGCCCCGAACAGGAGCTTGGCCGCCAGCACCCGCTCGATCGGCCAGGCCGCCGGCGCGCCGGCCAGCAGGACGCGGCGCTCCAGCCCCGCCAGCACGCCGTGCGGGGTGAACCGTCGGGCCCGGGCCGCCAGCTGCTCGACCAACGGCTTCACGGCCCGGTCGGTGGCGCGGTGGGCCAGCACGGCCTGGCGCATGTCGACGAACTGCGGGTGGCCGGCCCGCAGGTTGCGCGACCCGGTTCCGCCGGCCGGCGCGCCGGCCAGCGCCCACCACAGGACGGGGATCGACATGGCCGCCGCGATGGCCGCGAGAAGGACGGTGACGGGCACGTCAGCTCCCCTGCACGAGGTCGGGCATCAGAAGGCGATCCGGCAGACCTTGCGGAGCCACAGCCCGCCCACCGCCAGCAGGACGACGCCCACACCCGAGAGCAGCAGGCCGGGCCCCTGGGTCAGTTCGGCGAAGTACGTGGGGTTCCGGGCGCGGATCATCAGCGCCAGGGCGCCGGGCAGGGCCATGAGGAGATAGCCCGAGAGACGACCCTCGGCGCTCAGGCTCTTCACCTGCCGCCGGAGGTAGTCGCGCTCGCGAACGGTCGTCGCCACCCGGTCGAGCACCTCGGCCAGGTCGCCGCCGACCTCCCGGTTGATCTCGATCGCCTCGACGACCCACTGGAAGTCCTGGCTGCCCATCCGCGTGCTCATGGCCCGCAGCGCCTCGGAGAGGTCCCGTCCCAGCCGGGACTCCACGACGATGCGACGGAACTCCTCGCCGGTGGGGGCCGGCGCCTCGCGGGCCATGGCGTCGAGCGCCTGGAGCAGCCCGTAGCCGGCTCGCAAGGTGCCGGTCATCAGCTGGAGGGTGTCGGTGAGCTGGGCCGCGAAACGCGCCTGGCGGCGCCGGGCCACGAAGGCGACGCCGGACCGCGACGCGGTGATGGCGAGCGCGGCGCCGGCCAGGCCGGCGAGCGGGCCGGACAGCGCCAGGCCGAGCAGCAGGGCGGTCAGCGCGCCGCTGGCGCTGAGGACCAGGAACTCACCGGGCCGCAGCGCGATGCCGGCTCGCTCGAGGGTGGCGTTCAGCCGGCCGCGGCGGCCCCGTCGGTCGAGGGCGGCATCGGCCGCCTGGGCGGCGCGGCCGGCCAGGCCGGTCAGCGCAGAGGGTGAGGTCGACCGCGTACTGCGCAGCATGGCGCTCCAGGCGACGCGCCGGACGGCGGCCCGCCTCGGGAGGAACAGGACCAGCCCGGCCAGGCACAGCGCGACGAAGGAACTGCCGAGGCCGACGAGCAGCGCAGTTCGGCCCCCGACCACCGACGCCGGCTTCTCCGCCGGCGCCGGGCCGGGGGCGGGCGGTACCGCGACGATGGCCTCCGCCGAGGTGGTGACACCCTCGTGGGCGATCGCCACCCGCAGCTCGACGGGTGCGGTGGCATCCGAGCGGTAGGCCACCTGGTACTGGTTGGCCAGGGTGGTGGCCAGCCCCCGGTAGATGGCGTCCAGCGCGGCCGGGTCGGTGGCCGGCACGACGCGCCCGCCGGCGCCACGGGCCAGCTCCACGAGGGCGGCCGCGTCGGCCTCGGACGACGCCAGCTCCACCACGTCCACCTGTACCCGGCCGGCGGCGACGGCGCCGACGGTGGTCGCCAGGTCGGTCCGGCTGGCCGTGTCGCCCCCGTCGGACAGCAGGACGATGGACCGGGCCGCGTCAGCCCGTTGGGAGAACTGCGCCATCGCCATGACCACGGCGTCGTAGAGGGCGGTCTCCCCGCCGGCCGCCAGCCCCTCGACCGCGGCCGAGAGCGCGGCCCGGTCGAGCGAGAAGCGGCTGGCCAACTCGGGCGAGGCGCCGAACCCCACCACTGCGATGCGGGCCGTGGCCGGCATGGCGGCCAGGAACGAGCGCGCGGCGCGTTTCGCCGCGGCCAGCGGTTCGCCGACCATGCTGCCCGAGGTGTCGACGACGAGGACGACCTCGACCTGCGCGGCCGGCAGGGCCGTCACCCGGGCGGCGACGGCACGGCCGCCCTCGGTCACGGTGAACGCCGACGGTGGCAGCGCCCGGCCGGCCAGGGCCGGCGGGACGGCCACGGTGGCGCTCACCTCGGGGAAGGCCGTCACGTCGACCCCGGCGAGGGCCGCGGAGGTACCTGGTGCCGGCGTGGCCGGGCCGGCCGGCGGCGCCAGGAGCGTCAGCAGTGCAGCGGCGACCCGGGCGCCGACCGTCCCCATCAGCGTCGACCCCGGCGGTTGGCGGCCAGGACGTCGGTCCCGCCGAACACCGCGGCCGGGAGGTCGATCCCGAGGTCGGCCAGCCGGCTGGCGAAACGGGGCCGCAGGCCGGTGGGTACGGCGGACCCGAGGAACCGCCCGTCGGGCCCGACGCCGGCCGAGTAGTCGAACAGGAAGATGTCCTGGAGGGTGACGACGTCGCCCTCCATGCCCTCCACCTCGGTGACGTGGGTGATGCGCCGCGTCCCGTCCCGGAACCGGGAGACGTGGACGATGAGGTCGAGGGCCGACGCCACCTGCTCCCGGATGGCTCGGGATGGCAGGTCCATACCGGCCATGAGCACCATCGTCTCGATGCGGGCCAACGTGTCGCGCGGCGAGTTGGCGTGCACCGTCGAGAGCGAACCGTCATGGCCGGTGTTCATGGCCTGGAGCATGTCGAGGGCCTCGCCGCCCCGGACCTCGCCCACCACGATCCGGTCGGGGCGCATCCGCAGCGCGTTGCGCATGAGGTCCCGGATCGCCACCAGGCCCTTGCCCTCGATGTTGGCCGGGCGGCTCTCGAGGCGGACCACGTGGGGCTGCCGCAGCTGCAGTTCCACCGAGTCCTCGATGGTGACGACCCGGTCGTCCTCGGGGATGAACGAGGAAAGCACGTTCAGCATGGTCGTCTTGCCCGTGCCGGTCGCCCCGGTGACCAGGATGTTCAGCTTGCCCCGCACGCACGCCGACAGCAGGGTGGCCATCTCCGCCGTCATGGTGCCGAAGCCGATGAGGTCGGCGACCTGGTAGGGATCCTTGGAGAACTTGCGGATGGTCAGGATCGGTCCGTCCACGGCCAGCGGCGGGATCACCGCGTTCACGCGGGACCCGTCGGGGAGGCGGGCGTCGACCATCGGCGAGGACTCGTCGATGCGCCGGCCCACCTGGCTGACGATCCGCTCGATGACGCGGCGGAGATGGTCCTGCGACACGAACCGGGCCGTCGTGCGGTGGAGCCGGCCGGCCCGCTCGACGTAGATGGGCTGGTCCGAGTTCACCATCACCTCGGTCACGGTGGGGTCGGCCAGGAAGCGCTCGATCGGGCCGTGGCCGAGCACGTCGTCGCTGATCTCCTCGACGAGCCGCTGGCGCTCGGCCGCGGTGAGCGGCGCGCGCTCCTCCCGCATGATGCCGCTGATCTCCTGCACCACGAAGGTCCGGAGCTGGTCCTCGCTCAGGGATGCGTCGAACAGCCGCATGCCCAGCCGCCCGAAGAGCGCGGTCGACGCCCGCTCCTTGAGGCCGGCCAGCGGGTCGGCCGGGTGACCCTCGTCGCCACCCTCGAGGACCAGCTTCAGCGCCGGCGCCGGCCCGTGGCCCGGCGTGGCCTCGGCCGCCGGCGCAGCCGGCCCGCCCTCGCGCTGCTTCATCCGGTCGCCGAGCTTCATCGGGGGTTCCTCCTGCGCAGCCCGAAGCCGGCGGCCGGGGCCGGGCTGGCCCCGGGCTCGTCGCCGGCCCCGTCGAGGTACAGGTCGACCAGCTTCTGGAACTGGCGGGCCACCGCCGAGCGGGGTTCGCTCTCGATGACGGGCGAGCCCAGGTTCATCGACTCGGGCACCGCGGCGGCACCGCCGACGAGCAGGTCGCACCTCATGCCCATGACCGACTCGATGTCGGCGACGGCCAGGCCGGCCCGCGCGTCGGAGCGGTTGAGGACGAACCGACGGTCGGCCCCGGTCAGCCCGAGCTGGTCGAGGGCGTCGATCGCCTTGCGAAGGCTGCGCACGCTGGTGACCTCGGGCGTGGCGACCAGCACCAGGTCCGTCGACAGCTCGATGGCGCCCAGGGTGTGCTCGTCGAGCCCGGCGCCGGTGTCGACCACCACGGTGCGGAACTCGCCGCCCAGCAGCCGTATGGCCTGGGCCGCGTGCTCGTGGGTGACGGTGTCGCCCTCGGCGGGGGACTCCGGCGCGCAGAGCGCGTAGAGGCCCGACGGGTGGGCGGTCAGGAAGACCTTGACCATCGTGGTCGTGACCTCGTCGGGGCAGGCAGCCACGTTGCCCAGGCCGGTGCGGGGCGTCAGCTGGAGGGCCGTGGCGACATCGCCGAACTGCACGTCGAGGTCGACGATGGCCACCTGCCCCGGCCAGCGGGTGGCCAGGCCGACGGCCAGGTTGGTGGCCACGGTCGTCTTGCCGGCGCCCCCCTTGGGCGACAGCACGGTGACGATCCGAGAGGTGCGCCTCGGCCGTGCCGCCTCGTCTCGGGCCCGCTGGCGGCGGGAGGCGGTCTCCAGGGCCCGGTGGAGGGCGCCACTCAGCTCGGCCGCACCGCCGGCCGGGTCGGCCACGTCCCGTACACCCACCCGCAGTGCCTCGCGCACGAGGTCCGGCGTGGGCTCGGCCACGATCACCAGGCAGAGGTCGGGGCGTTCGCGGTCGAAGGCGTCCGCCAGCTGGAGGGCCGCCCCGGGGGCCAGGCCCGGGCCGATGCAGACCACCTCGGCGCCGCTCTCGGCAACGTCGGCCGCCACTTTGGTCGGGTCGATCCTGGGGTACTCCTCCCGCCAGCGGCGGAGCGGGCCCGGCCCGAGGTCGGGCCGGGCGGCCAGCACGGCCCGCTCGAACCGGGCGTCCGGGGTGACGAGGGCGATCCGGCTCACCCGAAGAGGTTTCCGTTGGTGACTGTCCTGGTGCCGACCTCGGGTGCCTCGGCCGGCTCGAGGGCCAGCCACAGCGTGCCCCGCTCCGCCGCGAAGACCACCCGCTCGACCGATGGGGCGTCGAGCGCCAGGGTGACCAGGAGGTTGCCGGTGGGCGCCAGCGTCGGCGTCCGGCTGCCGGCCGGATCGGCCGTGCCCTCGGCGACCTCGGGCAGCTTCTGCTCGGCCTGCACCGAGGCGACCACGACCTTGTGCAGGATCAGGTGGGTCGTCTCGGCCCCCGCCGCGCCGTCGGGGCTGACGTTGATCGACGCCACCACGCCGACGCGGTCGCCGGTCCGCACGCGGCCTCCCACGGCGCGCGTCGGGTCGAGCGACACCGTCACCTGCAGCTTGTCGGCCGGGACCTCGGCCACCCCGGCGGCGACCTGGGCGGAGACGAACCGGGAGCTCACCACCTGCTCGCCGGGCACCAGGTCGACGGCGGCCACCTGGCCGTCGAGACCGGCCAGGTTCGTCACGGCGCCGACCGCCCGCACCTTGACGGGTACTTGGGCGGTCTCGACCATGGCGGCGATCCCGCCGGCCGGCGTGCCCTTGGTGATGGGCCGGGCGACCACCAGCACGTCGACCAGCTGCTCACCGGCCAGTGCCTCGTCCTTGGCCGACTGCACGTAGCTGATCAGGGCGAACGTGCCGACCGTGGCCATCAGCAGCGAGGCGAGGATCCCCACCAGTCTGCGTTTCATCGAGGTCTCTTTCTGCTAGCCGGTGAGCTTCACGCCGACGACGCCGAAGTCGTCGCCGTCGAAGGCGTCGGTCGGGACGACCTGGCTGGTGAAGTGGCCGATGAGGCACCGGCCGCTGTTGCCGGGCTGGCCCGCGCACCTGGTACCCGAGGGCCAGGTCTGGTTGCCGACCTTGTACCCGACGACGTGGAAGGCGGCGTAACCGGCCACGTGGTAGCTGCCGTTGTTGCCGCTGCCGACCTTCTGGTCGTAGACGGGTAGCAGGATCGTCTGGTTTCGCCACACCGAGGCGTTGCAGCCGTTGGGCAGGCCGTTGTTGCCGGGGTCCACCGTCACCCAGTCGTCGGGGGAGACGGTGGCGCGGCAGTTCACCGAGTCCAGCCAGCCGAACCCGCCGGGCAGGTCGCCCCCGGACGGTCCGGCCGGGCAGCTGCCGGGCTTGGAGCCGTGGAAGATCAAGGTCGTCGGCGTCCCCGCGAACGGGGGCCCCGGCGCGAACGACCGCACGCCGTCGCCGTCGGGATCGGTGGCCGCGTCGACCTCGCAGGTCGAGACGATGACGGGCGGCACGGACCGCTCCCCGCCCGGTACTCCCCAGGCCGCCGTCGTCTGGGCCTGCAGCGTCTGGCCAGTGGTGTCGGTGAGGGCCCGGGCCAAGCCGTAGGTGATCTCGTTGGTGCCGCTGGCCGCGTCGTCCGTGCTGGTGGTCACCCGCACCCAGCCGGCCGCGCCGGCCGGCGCCGCCGGCCCCGTCGCACACGCGCGCAGCCCAGGCCCGTCGCCGCACACCTCGTCGACGTGAGCGGCGCCGTCGTTGGCGTTGGCGTCGCCGAACTGGTCCGCCGTCGCCAGCAGGCTGCCGCACGCGCCGCCGGCACATCGCTGGGCCAGGGCCAAGGCAGCCGCGTCGGCGCCGTTCTGCAGCTCGCGACGTTCCTGGTACAGGGCACCGACGTCGATGACCAGCGCCCCCACTGCGAAGAGCGGGACGGCCAGCAGGCCGATGACGATGGCCGTGGCGCCGCGCTGGTCGGGAGGTGCCAGCCGCCCTCGGGGCTTCGGGCTGCTGGTACGGCGCCGCATGTCCACCGATATCGGCGTTCCTGGCCCGGGTCTTGAGCCGCGCCAGCCCTATCCGACGATGCGGACGGCCGTCACGCCGAGGCTCGCACCACCGAACGTGTCGGCCGAGGTGACGAAGTTGGTGAAGTGCCCGACCAGGCAGGTGGTGGAGCCATTGCTCTCGCTCTTCTTGCACTTCATGTTGTTGGGCCACTTCTCGCTCGGGAAGCGGTAGCCCACGACGTGGAAGGCCGCGAACCCGGCGATGTGGTAGCTGCCGTTCGACCCGCTGAGCCCGTTGGTCTGGTCGTAGATGGGCAGCAGGATCGTCTTGTCGCGCCAGTCGCTCGGGTGGCAGTCGTTGGGCACGGCGTTCCCCGTCTTGTCGGGCACCCAGTTCCCGGCGCCGATCAGCGCGCCGCAGTCCACCGACTCCAGCCAGCCGAAGCCGCCGGGCAGATCGGCACCCGAGGGGCCGGCCGGGCAGGTGCCGGCGGCGCTGGTGCTGTGGAAGTACACGGTCCTGGGCGTTCCGGAGAAGGGCGGGCCGACGGCGAAGGTGGCGATGCCGTCACCGTCGGGATCGGTGAACGCGTCGTACTCGCACAGCGAGATCGTGAGTTGGGTGGTGACCTTGGAGCCCGGGGCGCCCCACGCGACAACCGCGTCCGCCCGTACGGTTGCGCCGGTCTCATCGGTCAGCGTTCGGGCCAGGCCGTAGGTCAGCTCGCTGAGCCCGCCGCCGGTCCGCGTGCTGGTCGCCACGCGCACGTACCCGTCGGCCCCGGCCGGCACGTCCGGCGGGACGGCGCAGGCGGTCAGGCCCGGTCCGTCCCCACAGATCTCGTCGACGTTCGACGAGTCGTCGTTGGCGTTGGCATCGGCCAGGGCGCCCGCCGTCGAGTCGATCGGCCCGCAGCCGGCCGGGCCGGCGCAGTTCCGGGCCAGGGCCAGCGCGGCGGCGTCGGCACCGTTCTGCAGCTCGCGGCGCTCCTGGTAGATGGCCCCCACGTCGACGACCAGGGCCCCGATCCCGAACAGCGGCACGGCCAGCAGGGCGGCGACGATGGCGGTGGCGCCGCGCTGGCCGCCCCTCACCCGCCGCATCGCATGACCCCACGGCCCTGGAGCGTCCACGTCCCGCCGCCGACCATCGGAACGTCCCAGCTCATCGGGTAGCTGGCCTCGACCTCGACCAGCGATCCGGCCGCGCAGGGCGCAGTGATCGTGTTGAAGGTGATGAGGTCCGGGTCCAACGACGGCGCCGAGTCCCGCACCCGCTGCTCGACCTGGGCCACCGTCCCGTCGAGGGCCAGGAGGCGGGCACCCTCACGGGCCGCCGCCGTCAGGCTGATCTTGGCGTTGTAGGCCCGCCCGAACTCGATGATGCCGAACACCAGCATGACCAGCATCGGCAGGATCAGCGCGAACTCGATGACCGCGGTGCCCCGCTCATCTCCCGAACTCGGACCTCGCCCACTGCGGCGGACGCCCATGCCCCCCGTATCGGCGGCCGGTGGCCCCGCCTTGAGCCCCCACCCAGCGAACCGCGTAGGGAACTGGGGCGGTTTCCGGGTACTGGGCCGGCCAGTTCGGCGCCGAGACGCGCCGGGAGCGCCCCGAAAGGGCGCTCCCGAGCGTCGATGGAGGCTGGTGGGTGTCTACTGGGCGCAGGGGTTCCCACTGAAGTTGGCCCGGGCCTCAGCCAGCACGATCTCCTGGCCGAGCAGCATGATGCGCACCGCGGACCGGGTCACCGAGGTTGCCGTCGTGACCGCCTGGTTGAGCTGGACGCTCCCGAGGCCGAGCGGCAGCTGGATGTTGGCGTTGCCGTTGAGGTTCACGGCCAGGCCGTTGATGGTGAGGCTGGCGATCGTCGACGCACTGGTCAACGTCGGCGTGAGGCCGCCACCCGAGGCCGTGCACCGGACGGTGGCCTGGGCCTGGAGGCCGGTTGCCGTGATGTTGACCAGCCCGAGGCCCGCCGACACCGTCGCCCGTTCGATGGTCGCCGTGGCCACCGCGTTGTCGGTCGCCGCCGGGGCGGACGACTCGAGGTTGTCGGGCGTCTGGTTGGTGGTGGCGCTCAACGTACGGGAGGTCACGTTGACCAGGCCGGCCGCCAGCGACGCGTTGACCTCCGTCTCGGTGTCGTCGACGCACGGCGCGTTGCCCGGGTTGGCCACGGCCGGCTCGATGGCGAGCAGGCGTAGGGCGCTGGCCCGGCACGAGAAGGCGCCGTTGCGGTCGTCGTCGACGATGGTGCCCAGGCCCTGGCTGTCGACGATCACCGCGTTCGTCGCGTTGGCCAGGTTGACGAAGTACGTCTCGTTAGGCTCGTCGACCAGGTCGCCTTTGACGGCTACGACCACCGGCTTGGCCGTCTCACCGGGGGCGAAGGTCACCGTCCCGGCGCCGCTGACGAAGTCGGCGGGCGTCGTGGCGGTATTCGGAGCAGTGGCGTAGTCGACGGTGACGGCCACGCTGCTGGCCGGCGTCATCGTCACCGTGAAGGTGGCGTTGATGGTCCCTGCGTCGCCCTCCACGACCGAGACGTCGTTGATCGAGAGCACCGGGGTGGCCTCGATCTTCACGTCGGACAGGATCGGGCTGTCACCGGCGCCGTTGGCGGTGAACATGGCCTCCACCTCGATGTACCGGCCGGTGAGCGAGAAGCCGGTCCCGTTCGAGACGGCCACGAAGGACTGCGCGGTGAGGCCGGCCTCGGTGTTGGCGGCGCGGGCCTTGAAGGTGAGGCTGGTCCCGGCCGGCACGCTGCCCTGCGGCTCGGTGTTCCACGTGACCTTGCCCCAGTTGGTGCCGGCCGCGCCGCCGTCCTGCACCACGCTCCATGTCCCGACGGGCGCGGTGATGGTGCCGAGGACGGCGCCGGTCATGTCGCTGTAGTTGTAGGGACCGGCCCCCGCGCCGAGGTCGACGGTGAGGTCGACGGCACCGACCGTGAAGCCGCCGCCGCCGACGGGACCGGCGGCCGGGTCGATGCGCATGGCGTTGTTGCTGTTGATGTTGGCGACCCACACCTTGCCGTTTGCGTCGACGGCCACGCCGGTGGGCCCGTTGCCGCCCGGTAGCGTGACGTTGCCCACATAGGTGCCGTCGGTGCGCAGGTGTCCTACCGTGGTGGCGCCGAACAGCGAGTGCGCGACCCAGACATTGCCGCTGCCGTCAACGGCCACGCCCTGGGCGCTGTCGTTCCCGTGGGGGTAGATGGCGATGAGGTTGCCGGCCGCGTCGAGCTTGGCCACCCTGTTTCCGAAGAGGAACGTGTGCCAGATCTCGCCGGTGACCGGGTCGAGGCCGAGGCCGTAGTCACCCCGGGAGAACCCGAGGCAGGCGCCCGACAACGAACTGGTGACGAACCGCAGGAGACCGCTCCCGCCGCGAGCGGACCACAGGGTGCCGGCCGTGTCCACCAGCCCGCCGTAGCCGCCGCACCCGAGGTTGAACTGCGTGCCGGGCACCGGGCTGCCGGTGGCGCCGCTCAGCTTCTCGTGGTCGAGGTCGCCGAGACCGCCAACCCAAACATCGTTGGTGGTCGGGTCGACGGCGACTGTGCGGGTGAGGGTGCCGGTGACGCGGGTGTAGTTGATGATGCACTCGTCGTCGGCGGTCGACACGCCGCCGTTGTCGTCGGCCGCGCCGGCGTTGGTCCACGGCCGGATGTCACCGAGGCCACGCGAGGTCTTGAGAAGCGAGTCGCCGTTGCGGTCGGTACAGGTGTTGTAGGCGAAGGGGCCCTTCAGGTAGTCGCCCACCGGGTTGGCCGAGCCGTCGGCATTGGCCCTCGTCCCGCCGGTGACCACGCCCATGCGGGCCACCGAACCCCGGCCGCCTCCGTTTTCGTCGCGGTTTGCCACCCACACGTTGCCGAGCTTGTCGACGGTCGTGCGGGATGGGTTGCGGGCCCGCCCGTTCGGGGCGGTGAGGTACTCGCCGACCGTGGCGCCGGTGTTGACGTCGATCTTGATAGCGGTCCCGCGGGCCGATGCCGCGATGTTGACGAAGGGGAAGAAGGTGGAACTCTTGGTGAGCTGCAGTTGGTTGTTGTTGGGGGCGTCATGGTTGACCGACGTCAGCACCCCCTGGTCGAACTGCGCGTCGGTCGTGTAGGTGTTGGTGGTGCCCGGGACTGGCGCCGCCGCCGCCGGGGCACCGGCCAGAGGCACGGCCACGGCGGCTGCCACGGCTATCGCCGTGGCGAGCCTCATCGGCCGGCGTGCCCAACCCTGCTGTCGTTGATCCATGCGTCGCTCCTTGGTCTCGTCGTGAGCTGGAGGACGCGGTGGTGGACCGAGTCGTTCGGTGTTCCGTTGCGCGTCGAAAAGTGGCTTACCAACCAACTAGGTCGTGGATGTACCCGCTCGGTGCCGCTCCCCATCGTCCTTGCCTGCTGGTAGCCACTGTGCGGGTATCGACAGGAGCCGTCAATAGGGGTGGAATGACGAGCACGAGAAAGATGCGTGCTATATCCCTATCATCCAGATTCAGCGTGTGCCGAGCGGCGCAGGGCGACCAGGGTGGCGCCGACCAGTGCGGCGAAGCCGGCCATCTGGAGGTACCACCAGGCGCCCACCGTGTGGTGGCCCGATGCCGGGCACAGCGCGGCGCCCAGCAGGGCGAGTCCACCGGCCACGGTGCCGGCCAGCAGGCCGGCCCGGCGGCCCCGGACGAGACCCGCACCGGCGGCGGCCAGCGCCACCGTGAGGGCACCGAAGAGGGCGGCGGCCCACCGCGGGTCGGCCGCGTCGGGGTCGGCCGCCGCCGGCTCCAGGACGAGCGCGACGGTCAAGACCACGACCCAGGCCAGCCCCAGGCCGCGCCGCCAGCTCGCCGGCACCGTCCCGGGCGTCATGGCCCACCGGCCGACGAGCGGCGGCGAGGGCGGCGGCGCCTCGACGGGGAGCGGCACGGGACGGACCGTGTCGTCGTGCAGGTCGCGGAGCTGGTCTTTGGTCAGAGCCACGGCACATCCTCCTGAGGGGCTGAGCGAAGGATACGCCCGGGCGTCACGCCCAGGCGACGCAGCCCATGTCGGCCATGGTGGCCAGGTCGGGGTGGTCGGGAACGATCCGCACGGTGAAGCCGTGCCGCCCCGCCGCCTCGCAGGTGAACCGCCCGGTGTACCGCCAGCGCCCCTCGCCCCCTGCGTCGCCACCGCCTGGACCGCCCAGCTCCAGGTTGACCTGGCGCACGGCCGCGATCTCGTCGTTGGCCACCACCGGGCCGTGCAGCAGCTGGACGGCCACGTCGCCGGGCTGCAGCGGGCCCAGCGCCACCGCGACCTCGACGAGCCGTTCGGCACCGAGGTCGGCGGCCGAGGCGTCGCTGTCGATCGACTCGACCCGCACGTCCGGCCAACCGTCGCGCACGCGCCGCTTCCACGACGCGAGGGCTCGCGACCGGGCGTGGCGCGAAGCGCCCATGTCGTCGGCCCGCCCGGCCACCGGCTCGTACATCTTCTCGACGTAGTCGCGCAGCATCCGCGAGGCGACGACCTGGGGGCCAAGCGACATCAGCGACCGCCGGACCCGCCGGACCCAGCGACGAGGCACCGGGCCCTCGGTGCGCTCGTAGAACAGCGGGACGACCTGGCGTTCGAGTACCTCGTAGACGCTGTTGGCCTCGACGGCGTCACGGTGCCCGAGGTCCTGGTCGGCCTCGGCCGAGGCGATGGCCCAGCCGTTCTCGCCGTCGAACATCTCGTCCCACCAACCGTCGAGGATGGAGCAGTTGAGCCCGCCGTTGAGGGCGGACTTCTCGCCGCTGGTGCCGCATGCCTCCAACGGCCGGCGCGGGTTGTTCAACCAGACGTCGCAGCCCTGGTACAACGCCCGGGCCACGGCGATGTCGTAGTCCCCGACGAAGGTGATGCGGTGGCGCACAGCCGGGTCCCGGGAGAACTGGACGATCTGGCGGATCATCTCCTTGCCGATGTCGTCGGCCGGGTGGGACTTCCCGGCGAACACCAGCTGTACCGGCCGGTCGGGCGACAGCAGCAGGGCCCGCAGTCGCTCGGGCTGGGACAGCAGCAGCGTCGCCCGCTTGTAGGCGGCGAAGCGGCGGGCGAACCCGATGGTCAAGATGCGCGGGTCCAGTACCTCGTCGCACCATGCCGCGTCGGAGGTGCTCGTCCCGCTGGCGATCGACGCTGACCGGAGCCGGCCCCGGACGAACGCCACCAGCCGCTCCCGCGCCTGCTCCCGGGCCCGCCACAACTCGTCGTCCCGGGCCGCCCGCAGGCCCTCCCAGGCCTGGGCGTCGGCCTCGCCCCATGCCGGCGTGACGTAGCGGGCCAGCAGGTCGTCCATCTCCGGCGACACCCACGTGGGCGCGTGCACCCCGTTGGTGATCGAGGTGATCGGCGCCTCGTCCGCAGGCACGTTGGGCCACAGGCCGTTGAACATCGACCGGCTGACGGCGCCGTGCAGCCTGGACACGCCGTTGGCCATGCCGGCCAGCCGCAGGCCCATGACGGCCATGTTGAACGGCGCGTCCAGGGGCTCGCCCGGGAGGTGGCCCAGGTCCATGAGATCGGCGAAGGAGACCTCGCACTCGTCGGCCCAGCTCTTGAAGTAGCGGGCCATGAGGTCGCTGGGGAAGCGGTCGATCCCGGCCGGCACCGGTGTGTGCGTGGTGAAGATGGTCGCCGCCTGCACCGCCTCGACCGCTTCGGCGAACGACAGGCCTTCCTCGGTGATCAGCACCCGGATCCGTTCCAGGCCGAGGAACCCGGCGTGGCCCTCGTTGGTGTGGAAGACCTGGGTGTCGGTGGCCAGCGCCCGCAGGAGCCGGACGCCGCCCACGCCCAGCAGGATCTCCTGGCGCAGGCGGTGCTCGGTGCCGCCGCCGTAGAGGCGGTCGGTGACCGACCGGCCCTCCGGCTCGTTGTCGTCGACGTCGGCGTCGAGCAGGTACAGCGTCACCCGGCCGACGTCGGCCCGCCACACCTGGGCGGCCAGCTCGGTGCCGGCCAGCGTGACATGGGCGCGGGCCCCGTCGACCAGCTGCAGCGCCATGGTGTGCGGGTCCAGGTCGGGGTAGCGCTCCTGTTGCCAGCCGTCCGCGTTCAGCTCCTGGCGGAAGTAGCCCTGCCGGTAGAACAGGCCGACGCCGACCAGCGGCACGCCGAGGCCGCTGGCCGCTTTCAGGTGGTCGCCGGCCAGCACGCCGAGCCCGCCCGAGTACTGCGGCAGGGCCTCGGCGATGCCGAACTCGGGCGAGAAGTAGGCCACCGACCGGAGCCGGCTCTCCTTGCGGCCCTGGAACCAGCGCGGCGCGGCCAGCGACCGCTCGAGGTCGCCGTGCAGCTCGTCGAGGAAGCTCAAGAAGGCCTGGTCGGCGGCCAGCTTGGCCAGGCGGTCGCGGCTGACCATCGCGAGGAGGCGGACCGGGTCGTGGCCGGTCGTCTCCCAGATCGCCGGATCCACCCAGCGGAACAGGTCACGGGTCCGGCCGTCCCACGACCACTGCAGGTTGGTGGCCAGCGCGTGGAGCGCGGCCAGCGGCTCGGGCAACCGCGCCCGCACGGTGAAGCTGCGCAGCGCCCGCACGAGGCGGAACCGTACGCGTTGCGGCCGGCCTCGCCAAACCCGCTCCCGGCGCGGGTCAGAGCTGCTTGACCAGGATGTGAATGGTGGTGCGGTACTCGACCCGGCCACCGTCCTGTTCGGTCCACCACCCGGTCGGGACCAGGCCATGGCCCCACTCCCGGTAGCCGAGCCGTTCGTACAGGCGGCGGGCGCCGTCGTTGCCCGGCTCGACGCCGAGGTAGAGGCCCGCCGCGCCCCGGCGGCGGGCCTCGGCTTCGGCGGCCGCCACCAGGCGGGTGGCCACCCCCTGCCGGCGGTACCGCTCGGCCACCTCGAGGTGGACCACGGCCGGGAGGTGGGCGAGGCGGTCCCGCAACGCTGGTTCGGAGGCCGGCTCGCACGAGAGGTACACGTCGCCCACCGGCACCCCGTCGGCCTCGGCCAGCAGGACGACGCCCAGCCCGGCGGCCTGGCGCGCGAAGCGGTCCCCGAAGAAGGCCCGGCCCCCCATGGCCTCGACGAGCGCGGGAAGGTCGGCCGGCACGGCGGCGCGCACCACGGCGCGGCCGCGCCAGTCCCCGCGAGCCAGGGCCCGCACGGTGACCGGCTCGCCGAACCCGGGCCCGACCATCTCACGCTCGGTGCGGAAGCCGAGCTTGTCGGCCACCCGGGCCGACGCCCGGTTGCGGGTGTCGTGGAGGCACAGCAGGCGGTCGGCCCCCAGCACCTCGAACCCGTGGCGCACGGCGGCCTCCGCACCTTCGGTGGCCAGGCCCCGGCCCCAGTGGTCGGGATGGAGGCGCCAGCCCACGTCGACCGCCGGCATCACCGCGGGCAACCAGTCGGGCACCCCCAGGCCGACGTAGCCGACCAGCTCGCCGGTGGCCCGCAGCTCGGCGGCCCACGTGCCCAGTCCCAGCTCGTCCCACCGCTGCCGCTCGCGGCCCAAGAACCGCTCCGTCTCGGTCCGGTCCAGGCCACGACCGAACGGGTACCACCAGACCTGCGGCTCGGCGAAGACCCGAGCCAGCTCGTCCAGATCGCCGGCCGTCCACCGGCGCAGCCGCAGGCGCTGGGTCTCCGCCTCGGCCATCGCTCCACGATCGCGCCGATGCGCCCTGGGGGGCGTCGGTCGGCCGAGCCCGGGCAGACTGAGGGCGTGCACGCTCCCGCGCCGGCGCGACCCCGGCGGGTCCTGGTGTCCATCATGGCCCTCGCGGTCGCCATCCTGGTCACCGGGCCCGCTCGCCCGGCCGCCGGTGCCACGCCGCCCGACGGCACCTACCGGGGCGCCGTCGTCGGGGGCGGCCTCAGCCGCCCGGTGGCCGGGCTGGCCGTCACCCCGAGCGGCAACGGCTACTGGCTGGTCGCCTCCGACGGCGGCATCTTCGCCTTCGGCGACGCGGTGTTCCGCGGCTCCACCGGCGCCACCCGTCTCAACCAGCCGATCGTCGGCATGGCCGCC
>Ga0187894_10003384_pt1 | contig 17930 bp, 16 predicted proteins | sample GBC1701081metaG_FD_136650 | JGI IMG/M metagenome (GOLD analysis project Ga0187894, IMG submission 136650) | White microbial mat communities from a lava cave in the Kipuka Kanohina Cave System on the Island of Hawaii, USA - GBC170108-1 metaG ...
ACGGGTTCGGAGCAAAACGATGCGCGTCTACTACGATCGGGATGCCGATCTCGCCCTGATCAAGTCGAAGACCGTGGCCATCGTCGGCTACGGCAGTCAGGGCCACGCGCACGCGCTCAACCTCCGCGACAGCGGAGTCGCCAATGTCATCGTCGCGCTGAAGAAGGGCTCGCCCACCGCGCGCAAGGCCGAAGCCGAGAAGCTCAAGGTCTCCACCGTCGCAGAGGCCGCCAAGGCCGCCGACGTGATCATGATCCTGGCCCCCGACGAGGTGCAGGCCGAAGTCTACGCCAGCGAAATCGCCCCGCACCTGAAAGCCGGCAAGACGCTGCTGTTCGGGCACGGTTTCAACATCCACTTCAAGCTCATCGAAGCGCCCGCTGACGTCGATGTGGCGATGATCGCGCCGAAGGGCCCGGGCCACACGGTGCGCAGCGAATACCAGAAGGGCGGCGGCGTGCCGGCGCTGGTGGCGGTGCACCAGAACGCCAGCGGCAAGGCGCTGGAGCTCGCGCTCTCCTATGCGAGCGGCCTCGGCGCGGGACGCAGCGGCGTCATCGAGACGACATTCCGCGAAGAGTGCGAGACCGATCTCTTCGGCGAGCAGGCGGTGCTGTGCGGCGGCCTCGTCGAGCTCATCCGCGCCGGTTTCGAGACGCTTGTTGAGGCCGGCTATGCGCCGGAGATGGCGTACTTCGAGTGCCTGCACGAAGTGAAGCTGATCGTCGACCTCATCTATGAGGGCGGCATCGCCAACATGAACTACTCGATCTCCAACACGGCCGAGTACGGCGAATACGTGACCGGCCCGCGCATCGTGACGCCGGAAACGAAAGCCGAGATGAAGCGCGTGCTGGACGACATCCAGTCCGGCCGCTTCGCGCGCGACTGGATGCTGGAAAACAAGGTCGGCGCACCGAGCTTCAAGGCGCACCGGCGCATGACCGCCGAGCATCCGATCGAGGAGGTGGGCGGCAGGTTGCGCGCGATGATGCCGTGGATCGGCAAGAACAAGCTGGTGGACAAAGAGAAGAACTAGAGGCGACTATTCGCCCAGCAACAGCGGCAGTCCGGGCGCGCACAGCGCCTCGACGAGGTCGCCGCTTTGAAAATCCCGCACATTCGCCCAGCCGCGGGCGGTCGGCTCGCGATGCACGCGGACCGCCCTTTTCCGGGCGTTCACTGCCCAGTATTCCTGCACGCCAACCGAGGCGTAGCGGGGGGCCTTGATCTCCGAGTCGTACTTCCAGGACTTGGCGCCGACTTCGATGGCGAGGCGTATGTCCGCCGGCTTCAGATCGGCGATCGCAATGCCGCGATCGAAGAAGACGTAGTCCGGCTCCACAAACGAACGGTCGTCGAGATAAAGCGTCGTTTCGGCGATCCAGACCAGCGAGAACGGGAGCGTCCGCGCCCAGTCTGTGATCGTCACACGCAAGCTCTCGTGCAGCGGCCCCTTCGGCGACATCGGTATGATTTCCCCATCCAGCAGCTCGAACCGCGCGTCCTCGTTCACGACTCCCTTTTCTACCAGCGCATGGATATCGGCGACGGTGAAGCGGCGCTTGTCGAGGCCGGGGGTGGGAAAGATTGCGTTCACGTGCGCCATGTAGCACGAATTTGGACGCCATGACCACAAGAGCTTCCGGCGGCTGCTTCTGCGGCGCCATCCGGTACGAGGCGACAGAGCCGCCGATGTTCGTGCATTGCTGCCATTGCCGCGACTGCCAGAAGCAGACCGGCGGCGCGTTCGCCATCAATGCGCTGATCGAGCGCGAGCGCGTGTCGTTGACGGCGGGTGCGCCCGCGCCGCATGCGATGAAGACCGACTCCGGCCACCCGCACATCATCTGGCGCTGCGACGCGTGCGGATCGGCGCTGTGGAGCGACTACGGCGACCGCAAGACGATGATCTTCCTGCGCGTCGCCACGCTCGACGATCCCGCGCAAATGCCGCCCGACGTGCATATCTACACGCGCTCGAAACTGCCGTGGGTCCGGGTGCCCGAAGGCGCCCGCGCGTTCGAGGAATACTACGACGCGACCGCCGAATGGCCGGCGGAGAGCATTGCCCGGCGCGGAGCGCTGCAGCCGCTGCGGTGAGATGCCGGAACAGCGCGCTTCCTGACTCGTTGCTGCCGCAAGGAGCAGTTCATGCCGCGCGCAGACGAAGCCGAAGTCACCAGGGAATTCTTTCATCTGGTCAACATGACGCCGAAGGCGCTGGAGGAATGGCTCGATACTGAAGAATCGAAATCCGTCGGCTGGGATTCAGGCGACGGGGAATCCGTCGGCCACAAGTCCGGCAAGCGCATCGTCGCCCTCAAGCGCAAGAGGCGCGCCGAGCTGACCGCCGCCGATCGCACGCACATGCGCAAGGTCGTCGGCTACATCCGCCGCCATTCGGCGCAGCGGCCACGCAAGGACGTCGCGCATTCGCGGTGGCGCTATTCGCTGATGAACTGGGGCCACGATCCGTCGAAGCGGAGCCGCTGATGGCCGAGGCCTCGCAGTTGCGCGCCGGGACGCGCGTATCCTGGAACACCTCGCAGGGGCGCACGCGCGGGGTCGTCGTGCGCAAAGCCGTCAAGAGCCTGAAGATCAAGAGCTTCATGGTCGAGGCGTCCCGCGACGATCCGAAGTTCGTGGTCAAGAGCGACGCCAGCGGAGAGCTGGCTGCGCACAAAGCCGGATCGCTGCGCGTCTTGCGTCGGCACTGATGCAATGCTTGGAATAAGCCACCACTCTCAGCGGAGGCGACCATGGCGGACGGCGCGGAACGGCGGACATCGTGGTGGCTGGCGGGCAATTTCGCGCCGGTGGATCGCGAGGTGGAGGCGTTCGATCTCAAGGTCGAAGGCGCGCTGCCGCCGGAGCTGAACGGCGTCTTCATGCGCAATGGCCCGAACCCCGCCGCGGCGCCCACGCCGCACTGGTTCTTCGGCGACGGCATGCTGCACGGTCTGCGCATCGAGAACGGCCGCGCGCGCTGGTACCGCAACCGCTACATCGAGACCGCGCGTCGCGGACGCACATTTGCGCAGGGCGATGTCTCGGCGATCATGGACAAGACGCTGTCCACCGCCAACACGGCGCTGGTGCGCCATGCCGGCCGCATCCTGGCGCTGGAGGAGGCGCATTTCCCCTATGAAGTCGACGCCGAACTCGCGACGCGCGGCGCCGTCGATTTCGGCGGCAAGCTGACGACCTCGTTCACCGCGCATCCGAAGGTCTGTCCCGAAACCGGAGAGATGATGGCGTTCGGCTACGGCTTCATGGCGCCGCATCTTGTGTATCACCGCTTCGACCGCGAAGGCTGCCTTGTGCAGTCCGAGGCCATCGACGTCGGCGGCCCGACGATGATCCACGACTTCTGCACCACGCGCACGCGCACCATTTTCATGGATCTGCCGATCGTGTTCGACCTGCAGCTGGCGATTCAGGGCTCCATGCCGTACCGCTGGAGCGACGACTATCCCGCACGCCTCGGCGTCATGGCGCGTGACGGAAAAGCGAGCGATGTGCAGTGGTTCGACATCGCGCCGTGCTACGTCTTCCACCCGATGAATGCGTATGACGACGGGCCGCGCGTGGTGCTCGATGTCGCGCGCTACACCACCATGTGGAAGCACGGCTTCGCCGACTCGCCCGGGCTGCTGCACCGCTTCGTGCTCGACACTGCGACCGGCAAGGTGAGCGAATCGACCATCGATGCGCATCGGGCGCTCGATTTCCCCCGCGTGCCCGACGCGCGCGTCGGCCTCAAGCACCGCTATGGCTACGCCATGGAGTCAGCCGAGAGCGACAACGTCGCCTTCGGCACAAGCGTGCACAAGTTCGACCTCGAAAGCGGCGCCGTCGAGAGCTGCGATTTCGGCGCCGGCCGCCACCCCGGCGAAGCGGTGTTCGCCAAGGCCGGCGTCGCCGAAGATGCGGGCTATCTTATGACATTCGTGCATGACGACAACACCGGAGTCTCGGAGTTCGCCGTGATCGATGCGACCGCGCCGTCACGCGGCCCGGTCGCGCGGGTGGCGCTGCCGCAACGCGTGCCCTACGGCTTCCACGGCGCCTGGTTCGCCGACGTGTAGTGGTCAAGTGAGGTGGAATAGAGTTCCCGGAGCGCAGAGGGCTTCGACCGCGCCGCCTGCGGGCACGTTCTGAACATACTTCCAATCAGCGCCCACGGCGGTGCGATGGATGCGCACGCTTCGCCGCACGGCGTCGATGACCCAGTACTCCTGCACGCCCTGTTGGGCGTAAAGGGGCGCTTTCGTGTTGAGGTCGTACGCAAGGGAGCTGTCCGCCACCTCGATCACCAGCCGCAGGTCCGGGCCCGTCAAGTTGGCGTCGGCAATGAGCCGCGTAGCATCGTACACGACGAAGTCGGGCTCAAGCATCAAGCCGTCCGCCAGCTGAAGTGTGTGCTCCTGCAAGGTGTTGAACGCCTGCGCCCACGGCTGTTTCAGCCAGGTCGCGATGCGCTCGCGCATGACTTCGTGATGACGGCCTTTCGGCGACATGGGAATCAGCACTCCGTCGATGAGTTCGAAGCGCGCCGACCGGTCGATAAGGCCGGTGTCGATCAGGTAGAAGATGTCTTCGGCCGTGTAACGGCGCGGCGGCGGATTCAAGACGGGCGCGTTCATGGCGCAATCCTACCACAGCATGCGATTGGGGTCACGCCAACCGAATTTCCTTCAGCCGCTCGTCCAGATAGCCCTGCGCCGTGATCGGCTCCGGCCAGGCGTTGGGGCGGTCCTTGCTCACGCAGCTCGGCATCGTCTCGATCAGGAAGTCCGGCGCGAAATGCAGGAAGAACGGGATCGAGTAGCGCGGCAGGTGCGCGCGCTCGGCGGTAGGATTGATCACGCGGTGCGTGGTGGATGGCAGCACCCCGTTGGTCAGCCGCTGCAACATGTCGCCAATGTTGACGACCACCGCATTCGGCGGCGGGTTCACGTCGAGCCACTTGCCCTCGCGCGTCTTCAGTTGCAGGCCCGCCTCTTCGGCGCCGAGCAGCAGCGTGATGGTGTTGATGTCCTCGTGCGCCTCGGCGCGCAGGCCATCGGGGTTCGGCGGCACCGGCGGATAGTGCAGCAGACGCAGGATCGAGTTGCCGTCCTTTACTGTCGGCGCGAAGAAGTTGTCCGGCTGCTTCAGATGCCGTGCGATCGCACGCAGCACCGTCGCGCCCAGGTCGTCGAACGCTGCGTAGAGCGACGACAACGCTTCGCGGAAGCCCTCCACCTCTTTCGGCCAGACGTTCGGCTTCATCTGCGAGGCGAAGCGGTGACCGGCCGGCAGATCGCGCGCGACGTGCCAGAACTCTTTCAGGTCGACCTTGTCGGCGCCCTTGGCGGCTTCGACGCCGAACGGCGTGTAGCCGCGCTGCCCGCCGCCGCCTTCGACCTTGTAGCGGCGCTTCACGTCGTCCGGCAGCGCGAAGAAGGCCTTGATCTTCTCCATCGACCGCTTGAGCAGTTCCGGGTCGATGCCGTGGTCGGAGACGACGGCGAAGCCGGTTTGTTCGAAACTCTTGCCGATGGCCGCCGCGAAAGCGTCCGGGTCGCGCCTGGCAAGGGTGAGGGAGACGGGGGCGAGGGGATCGGTGGTCATGCGCAGGATGTAGCGCGTCGTAGCGCCGGTCTCCAGACCGGCCTCCCGGTGCAGATCGGAGCGCCGCGTTTCAACCTGCACCGGGAGGCCGGTCTGGAGACCGGCGCTACGGGAGCGGGTGCGTGCTGGCGGCGGCCACTTCGCCCCGCTACATGAGGCGCGATGCCGCCCATCCAGATCGTTGTCGTGCCCGTCACGCCCTTCCGGCAGAACACCTCGCTGGTCTGGTGCCCGGCCACCCTACGCGCCGCCTTCGTCGATCCGGGCGGGGAGGTGGAGAAGCTCGCGGGTGTCGCCGCCGAGCGCGGCGTGACGGTGGAGAAGATCCTGCTCACCCACGGCCACCTCGATCACGCCGGCGCCGCGGCCGAGCTGGCCGAGCGCTACGGCGTCCCCATCGAAGGCCCGCACCGCGACGAGGACTGGCTGCTCGCCGGCATCGCGCAGAGCGCGGCGCGCTACGGGATGACCGAGGCGCGCTCGTGCACGCCGGATCGCTGGCTCGACGACGGCGACACGGTGAGCGTCGGGCAGGCGACGTTCGATGTCGTGCACTGCCCCGGCCATACGCCGGGGCACATCGTCTTCGTGCAGAAGGAGGCGCGCTTCGCGTTCGTCGGCGACGTGATCTTTCGCGGCTCCGTCGGGCGCACGGATTTCGAGCGCGGCAATCATGCCGATCTCGTCTCCTCGATCCGCGACAAGCTCTTCCCGCTCGGCGACGACATCCAGTTCCTGCCCGGCCACGGCGATGTGTCGACGTTCGGCTGGGAGCGGAAGTGCAACCCGTATGTGTCCGACCTCGCGGTGGGGGACGCGTGATGGTTGCGAACAATACTCCCTCATTCCGGACGCGCCGAAGGCGCGATCCGGAACCCAGGAGTGACGGAGCGCAGTGGTTGAACCCCTGGGTTCCGGGTTCGCGCTTCGCGCGACCCGGAATGACTGAGTTGGAATGCTACCGGAGTAAATGAGTTGGCTACCACCGCGCACGACTTCACATTCAAACGCCTCAACGGCGGTCCTGATATTTCCATGAAGGACTTCGCCGGCAAGGCGGTGTTGCTGGTGAATGTCGCCAGCGCCTGCGGCTTCACGCGCCAGTATCGCGCGCTGCAGCAGTTGTCGGAAGCGCGCTCGACCAAGGGCCTTGTTGTGCTTGGCGTTCCGTCGAACGATTTCGGCGCGCAGGAGAGCGGTACGGAAGCGGAGATCGCCGCCTTCTGCAAAGGCCAGTACGGCGTCACGTTCCCGATGACCGGCAAGATCGGCATCGTCGGCGAGGGGCGCCATCCGTTCTACGAATGGGTGCGCACGGAGCTGGGCGAGGACGCGCTGCCGAAGTGGAATTTCCACAAGTACCTCATCGGCAAGGACGGCCAGATCGTCGACACCTTCGCCCCTGCCACCGAGCCGCTCGGCCCCGACCTCGTCTCCCGCATCGCGGACGCGCTCGCGGCATGAGCCGGCGCGCTCAGATCGCGCCGTTCATCGCCATGGAGATCGCGCGCGAGGCCGGCGCGCGCCAGGCGAACGGCGAGCGCATTGCGCGCTTCGATGTCGGGCAGCCGCACTTCGGCGCACCTGCGAGCGCGCTCGCGGCCGCCGAGCGCGCCATGCGCAGCGAAGCGCTTGGCTACACCGACGGTCTCGGCACGACGGCGCTGCGGCGCGCCATCGCGCAATGGTACGGCGCAGCGTACGGTCTCGACATCGATCCGGCGCGCATCGTCATCACCACCGGCGCGTCCGGCGCATTCACGCTCGCGTTCCTTGCGCTGTTCGACGACGGCGCGCGCGTCGCGCTCGCCAGTCCCGGCTATCCGCCGTACCGCCACATCCTGAAGGCGCTCGGCCTTGAGGCGGCGGTCATCGAAGCGAACACGCAGGACGGACTTCAGATGACCGCGGCGCTGCTCGAGTCGCTTCCGGCGAAGGCCCCCATCCCCCCGCTGCGCGGGGTACTTCCCCCGCAAGCGGGGGAAGAAACCGGCGCTTTTTCTTCCCCCGTAGCGAAGCGTGTGGGGGAAGTGGCCCCGGCGAAGCCGGGGTCGAAGGGGGTCTACGGTCTTGATGGCGTGCTCATCGCCAGTCCTGCCAATCCGACAGGTGCGATGCTCAGTAGCGCAGCACTTGGCGCGGTTTGCGCGAGCGCCCGCACGCGCGGCCTGCCGCTGATCTCCGACGAAATCTACCACGGCCTCACCTACGAAGCGCCAGCGCAGACCGCGCTCGCGCACGACGACGGCGCCATCGTCGTCTCCAGCTTCTCCAAGTACTGGGCGATGACCGGCTGGCGCGTCGGCTGGATCGTGGCGCCGCATCATCTGGTGAAGCCGATCGAACGGCTGGCGCAGAATCTCACCGTCGCGCCGCCGACGATCGGTCAGGTGGCGGCGCTTGGCGCGCTCGAAGCGCGCGACGAGTGCGAGACACGCCGCGAACTCTACGCCCACAACCGCGCGCTGATGCTGCGCGAACTGCCTGGCTTGAAACTGCCGCCTGTCGTGCGTCCTGACGGTGCGTTCTACGTGCTCGTCGATGTCACCGCCCACGCCGACGACAGCATGGCGTTCGCGCACCGCCTGCTCGACGAGGGCGTTGCAATCACGCCGGGCGTCGATTTCTGCGACAGCCGCGGCCACCGCTGGGCGCGGCTGGCGTACTGCCGGCCAACGGACGAGGTCGAGGCGGGATTGGAGCGACTAGCGAAGGTGTGCTCCAAAGGATAGGAGTGCACCGGATGGACCAGGACGGACACATGCGCGCGATGGATCGGCGGAGATTTGCGCAGCTGGCTGGCGGTCTGGCGCTCGCCGGCTGCGCGAAGGACGGCGACGCTGCGGCGGGCGCCGCGCACCGCGCGGATCTCTATCAGTGCGAGGGCTGCGAGGGCGCGCTGGAGCGGCCGGCAGCCACGTTGGCGTCTGCGATGCGCATCGCGGCGCCGGAAGAGCCAGGCGAAGCGTTTCTCATGGAAGGGACCGTGTTCGCGGCGGACAAGGTCACGTCAGCGCCGGGTGTTGTCGTCTACGCGTATCACACCAACGCCGCCGGCCTCTACGCGAACGGCGCGTCGGCGACGACATGGAGCCGGCGCCACGGGCGGCTGCGCGGCTGGGTGAAGACCGATGCGGCGGGCCGCTATGCCTTCCGGTCCATCAAGCCGGCGCCATACCCGAACGCAACGATGCCCGCGCACGTCCATCTGACGGTGCTGGAACCCGGCCGGCGACCCTATTGGATCGACGATATCGTGTTCGACGGCGAGTTCGGAGTCAGCGCCGCATATCGATCGGCGCGCGAAGATCGTGGCGGGAACGGCATCGTGCGCCTGTCGCGAGCGAACGGCGTTTGGCGCGCCGAGCGGCACATCATTCTGGAGCGTCACCCGGCGTAGCGGCGGGTCCTGCGCACCCAATTTCCGAGATTAGACTCCCGGCGGTCTTGGCCTACACTCGGTCATCTTCGGGAAGGGGAGTTCCCATGCGCTCCATGCTCATCGCCGCCGGCGTCGCCAGTTTCGCCGCCGCCGCCGCGCTCGCTCAGCCGCAACAGGTCGTGACGCCGCCGAAAGCGGTCTACTGGGTCAGCGCCGATACCGTGTCCGGGCTCAGCGCGATGGGAGCGATGACCAAGGCGCAGATGATGTCGGGCAATATCCCGACGCACGCGCGCACGCTGAAGCTCGAACTGGGCTCGACGCTGGCGGCGACGTCCGGTGCGCCCAACGCCGCGCACGATATTCCTCCGGCGTTGCAGATGGGTCGTTCGCTCGATCTGCGAACGCCCCAGCGAGGGCCGGCAGCGACACCGCAGCGCGACCCGTCCGCGCCGCCCGATCCCATGGAGATCAAGGGTCGTCTGCTGCTGTTCTGGGGGTGCGGCGAACATGTCGGCGCCGGCCAGCCGCTGATCGTCAATTTCGCCGGCCTGCAGCGCGGCCAGATGCCGACGGGACTCGCCGGCGCATCGCTCAATCTGCCGCCGGAGCGTGGACCTTCCCTGGACACCAGCCGCACCTTCGGTGAGTGGCCGCATGGCGACAGTCGTCCACGCATGGGCGGCGCCCAAAATGCCGTGCCGATCAACGGCTCTCTGGTCGGTCCGCATTTCATTCACGGCAACTACTCGCCGGACGTTCGCTTTTCTCTCGGCGCCGATCGCGATTTCCTCGCGCCCGTGGAGCTGACGCAAACGAAGGCCGCGAGCGGATCGGTGGCGATGAACTGGCGCGCGATCGCCAACGCCACCGGCTATTTCGCCATGGTCATCGGCGGTCAGCAGTCGCAGGGCAGCGGCGGCGATATGGTCATGTGGTCGTCGAGCGCGCGCAAGCTGTTCGGCGGCGCGACAGGTCAGTACATCGCACCGGCCGACGCGGCGCGCCTGGTCGGTGAGCGCGTGCTGTTGGCGCCCTCGGCGACGTCCTGCACCGTGCCGGTCGAAGTCTCGCAGGCGGCGCCGCAAGGCTTCCTGATGTTCTCCGCCTACGGGCCGGAAGCCAACTTCGTGCACCCGCCGCGGCCGGCGGATGCGCGCACGCCGTGGACCCAGGAGTGGGTCGCCAAGGTGCGCTTCAAGTCCGGGATGATGGGCGCGCTCGGCCAGAACGGCGCCGGCATCGGCGCCATGGCCGGGATGGGCGGCATGTCGCCTGAGCAGGCCGCCGAGATGCAACGCCAGCAGTGCGAGATGCGCCGCCAGCAGCAAGGCGCCATGGCCGGGGCCGTGGGCAGCGGCATCGGCGCGGCCACCGGCATCCCGGGCGCCGGCATGGTCGGCGGGGCCCTGGGCAAGGCGTTCGGCAAATCCAGGCAGAAGGATCAACCCCCCGATCCCAACTGCCCGCCGCCGTAACGCCGCACCCCGTCGGCCGCAGGTTGACGTCGAAACGAGCTTGGCCTATTTCCCGGCTGCTAGCAGTCGCGCCGTCCGAGTGCCAGGAGCCCGGTCAGGTGCTGCGGCTAACGCATATTCACCGGCAATTTTGTACTGGCAGGAGGCCAAATTGGCGAATTTCCGACCGCTCGGAGACCGCGTGCTCGTCAAGCGCGTGAAGGAAGAAGAGAAGACCAAGGGCGGGATCATCATCCCCGACACCGCTCAGGAAAAGCCCCAGGAGGGCGAAGTCGTCGCTGTCGGCCCCGGTGGCCGCGACGAAGACGGCGAGCGCATCGAGATGGACGTGAAGGTCGGCGACCGCATCCTGTTCGGCAAATGGTCGGGCACGGAAGTGAAAGTCGACGGCGACGAGCTCCTGATCATGAAGGAGAGCGACATTCTCGGCGTCATCGACGCCGCCCCCGCCAGGGGCAAGAAGGCCGCCGCCTGACGCGCGGCGCGTCCGATCCCGTTCAACGCAATCTGAGAAAGAGAAACGCACATGGCTGCGAAAGTCGTCAATTTCGGTTCCGACGCGCGCGAGCGGATGCTCGCCGGCGTCGACATCCTCGCCAACGCGGTGAAGGTCACCCTCGGCCCCAAAGGCCGCAACGTTGTCATCGAAAAGAGCTTCGGCGCCCCGCGCACGACCAAGGACGGTGTCACGGTCGCCAAGGAAATCGAGCTCGAAGACAAGTTCATGAACATGGGCGCGCAGCTCATTCGTGAAGTTGCTTCGAAGACCAACGACGAAGCGGGCGACGGTACGACCACCGCAACGGTGCTTGCACAAGCGATCGTGCGCGAAGGCATGAAGGCCGTCAGCGCGGGCCGCAATCCGATGGATCTGCGCCGCGGCGTCGAAAAAGCCGTCATCGCCATCGTCGAAGACCTCAAGGGCCGCGCCCGCAAGGTGAAGGGCTCCGACGAAATCGCGCAAGTCGGCTCCATCGCCGCCAACGGCGACAAAGACATCGGCAAGTATTTGTCGGATGCTATGGCTCGTGTGGGCAACGAGGGAGTCATAACTGTTGAAGAGGCGAAGTCTCTCGAGACGGAGCTGGAAGTCGTGGAGGGGATGCAGTTCGATCGCGGGTATCTCTCCCCGTACTTCATCACCAATGCGGACAAGATGGAGGCGACGCTCGAGGAGCCGACGATCCTGCTGTTCGAGAAGAAGCTCTCCTCCCTGCAACCGATGCTCCCGATCCTGGAAGCCATCGTGCAGAACGGGCGCCCGCTGCTCATCGTCGCCGAGGACGTCGAAGGCGAGGCCCTCGCCACGCTCGTCGTCAACAAGCTGCGCGGCGGCCTCAAGGTCGTCGCCGTCAAGGCCCCCGGCTTCGGCGACCGCCGCAAGGCGATGCTGGAAGACATCGCCGTCCTCACCGGCGGGCAGGTGATCAGCGAAGACCTCGGCATCAAGCTGGAGAACGTCACGCTCGACATGCTCGGCAAGGCCAAGAAGGTCGTGGTCAAGAAGGACGACACCACGGTGGTGGACGGCGCCGGCGACAAGAAGGACATCGCCGCCCGCGTCTCCCAGATCAGGAAGCAGATCGAGGACACCACCAGCGACTACGACAAGGAAAAGCTGCAGGAGCGTCTGGCGAAACTGGCCGGCGGCGTTGCGGTGATCAAGGTCGGCGGCGCCACGGAAGTGGAAGTGAAGGAGCGCAAGGACCGTGTGGACGATGCGCTCAACGCCACGCGCGCTGCGGTGGAGGAAGGTATTGTGGCGGGCGGAGGCGTTGCGCTCTTCCGCGCCGCGCAGAAGCTCAACGTCACCGGCGACAACGAAGACCAGAACGTCGGCATCGCCATCGTGAAGAAGGCGCTCGAATCCCCGATCCGCCAGATCGCCGAGAACGCCGGCGTGGAAGGCTCCATCGTGGTGGGGAAACTCCGGGAGTCGAAGAGCGACAACCAGGGCTTCAACGCGCAGACCGAAGAGTACGTCGACATGTTCGCGGCCGGGGTCATCGACCCGGTGAAGGTTGTGCGCACGGCGCTGCAGGATGCGGCGAGCGTGGCGAGCCTCATCATCACCACCGAAGCGACGATCGCCGAAGCCCCCAAGAAGAAGGAAGGCGGCGGCATGGGCGGCGGCATGGGCGGCATGGGTGGCATGGGCGACATGGATTTCTGACGCCCGCCCCGGAAGCGCGCTACAGCGCGCTGTTTGGGGTCCATGTCGCGCGGGCGCGTCAGCGCCGCGCCAACAAGAAAAGCGAAGGGCGGAGCGCAAGCTCCGCCCTTCTCCGTTTCTTGTTCTTGTTCGCCGACAGGCGCAGCCGCGCGAAGCGCGGCGTCTGTTACCCCACCGCGCCCGCAACACTGCCGTTGTTGGACATCATCACGGCGTGCCCATTCTTGCGGATCGCATACCCCGCAGCGCCACCCGCACCACCAGCTTGCCACGCGTTGTCGCCAGCCGTGCCAGTCGCGCCGAAGGCGGCGCCATTGCCGCCTTGCCCACCGGAGCTTGCGCCACCCGAGCCGCCGCCTGACACAGTGCCGGCTGAGCCTGGAGAGCCGTTTCCATCGGCCGCAACGCCGCCTGCACCGCCGGGACCGTTCGGCGCGCCGCCGCCGCCACCGCCGCCGCCGTAGATGAAAATCTCTCCGCCCTGATTGACGCGCCCGCGACCGCCGCCGCCGCCTCCGCCGCCGCCTGCGCCGATCTCTCCGCCTGAGTTCACGACAACGGACATCGGCAGCCTGCAATACAGCGCGTCGCCGCCGACATTGCCCGCGCCGCTGTTGCCGCTACCACCTGCGCCGCCGCCGCCATACGCTTTGCCAAGCACCTGCAGCGTCAGCGCAATGTTGTAGCTTGAAGTCGGCCATGTGCCGCTGTCGATGCCAATGCCGCCAGTCGGCGTGCCGGCGGAGCCCGAGATCGTGACGCCGCTGGCGATGACAAACAGCACGATGGCGTTCTGTGCGCCGTTGTATCCCGCGGTATCCGCCAGCGTGCGCAGATTAACCGGCCCCGTGCCGGTAATCTGGATCGTCGCGTTGAAAGCCGACGACGTCGATCCCGTCTGCACCTGTATCCGGTTGCCGGCTTCGTCGTACGTGTTGGTGACCACTGTCCCATTGGGATACGTCACGCTGGTAAGGCGGCCCAGCGCATCATATCCGTACGTCGCGCTCTGCGCATGGGCGTTGCGCGCCGCCATCGCCAGTGCAGCGCCGCTTGCCACCAAGGCGGCGCGCCGACTGAACACACGATCTTCACGGATCATCGCGCGTCCCCTGTCCTGAATTTCATCCGCCGTGCGATGCAATGCGTTGACCGAACGGAAACGCCGATCTACCGATTTTGTCAAACGCAAAGCTGGGGGAGGCGATGGGTGACGCAAAGCGGACCTCGCTCCTGAAGAAGGCAGCGACGCTGGCGCTCGGCGCCGCAAGCATCGATGCGCTGTTGTGCGCCGCCGCAGCGGCGCAGTCGGTGCCGCCGCCGCCTGTGCGCTCTGCGATCGACGAGAACGGCGTCAACCTGCTGAACGGCGCCATCGACATTGCGTCGCCGACGATTTCGATAGGCCAGCCCGGCCTGGGCGGGCTGGCCTACGGACGCTATTGGGATGGCTCGGTCAGCGCTTGGCGCGACAACATGGCCGGCGGCATCGACCTCAACGCCACGAGCGGCCTCTATGTGGTGACGCTCGGCGGCGCCTCGGTGCAGTTCTCGCGCAACGTCAACGTTTTCACTGAGGTCGAAGCGCGGGGCGCGAAGCTCGTTTACGATACCGGGACCGATCTCTACACCTTCACCGCCGCCGATGGGACAGTCGCCATCTACGATGGCGCGTTGGCGAGCACACTGCCCATTGAAGCCGACACGGCGAGGGTCATCAGCGCCACCGATCCGTCGGGCGAGACGACGACGTTTACCTACACGACGCTGCAAGCGATGAACTTTCTGGCGCACCGCCTGCAATCGGTGCGCAACAATTTCGGCTACCAGCTCAAGTTCGAGTACCAGACCAACAACCCGGATGGCACGGGCATCATTCTCGTGAAGGTCACGGCGATCAACAATGGGATCGACTACTGCGATCCCGCTGCCAACACCTGCACCGGCCTCACGGTCGCCTGGCCTACGCTGACCTTTGCTGTGAACGGCACAGTGCAGACCACGACTGATCCGCTCGGTCGCGAAACCCGTTACACCGTAAGCGCCGGCAGCCTCACCGCAGTTCGCCGTCCGACGAGCACCACGGACAACGTCACCATCGCCTACAGCTCAGGACGCGTCTCGTCCGTGTCGAACGGGACCGGGACCTGGACGTACACCTATTCCGACGCCGCGGGCATTCGCACCACGACCGTCACCGATCCTTCGTCGCACCAACGTGTCGTCACCTCGGACATCGCCACCGGCACGGTGGCAAGCGACAAAGACGGGCTCAACCGCACGACGACCTACCTTTATGACTCATCGAACCGTCTGCAGCGGGTGACGCAGCCCGAAGGCAACGCCGCCGAGTTCGCCTACGATGGACGCGGCAACCTCACGCAGACGACGCTCATCGCCAAATCGGGCTCGGGCCTGTCCAACATCGTCAGCAGCGCGGCTTATCCATCCTCCTGCACGAATCCCGTCATCTGCAACAAGCCCACCTCGATCACAGACGCGCGCGGCTTCCGCACGGACTTCACATACGACTCAGCGCACGGCGGCCTGCTCGTCGTCACATCGCCGGCGCCGACAGGCTCAGCGCCAGTCGGCTCGGGCGTTCGGCCGGAAACGCGCTTCGCGTACTCCTCGCTCAGCGCGTGGTTCAAGCAGTCGAGCGGCGGGGGCATCACGCAGGCGACGAGCGTGGTGCGGCCGGCGAGTGTTTCGGCGTGCGCGACGACATCCTCGTGCGCGGGCGGCGCGGACGAGACCAAGACGACGCTCACGTACACAGCCGGCAGTTCGAGCGTGGCGTCGAACCTTCTGCCGGCATCGACATCCTCCGGCGCCGGCAACGGGTCGCTGACGGCGACGACGGCGGTGACGTTCGACAACATAGGCAACCGGCTGACCGTGGACGGACCGCTTTCGGGCACGGCGGACACCACGCGTACGCGCTACGACGAGGGCCGGCAGGTGGTCGGCGTCGTCGGGCCTGATCCGGACGGTGCGGCGTCGCTCAAGCACCGGGCGCTCAAGTTCTCGTACAATCTGGATGGGCAGCCGACTGCGGTAGAGCAGGGCACAGTGAACGGCCAGTCGGACGCGGACTGGGCGAACTTTGTCTCGCTGCAGCAGCGGGCGATGGTCTACGACTCCATCGGACGCATGACACGCCAGTCGCTCACTGCCGGCGCGACGACGTTCGCGGTCAGCCAGTTCACCTATGACGCAGAGAACCGGCTGGAGTGCGCCGCCGTCCGAATGAACCCGTCGGTCTTCGGGTCGCTGCCGTCGTCGGCGTGCGCGCTCGGGACGGCAGGCTCGTTCGGTGCGGACCGGATTGCGAAGTTTCTCTACAGCGCCGCCGACGAGGTGACGACGGTGCGCACGGCGGTGGATACGGCCGCGCAGCAAGAGACGGCGGTCGCGACGTCCACCAACAATGGGCTCCAGGCCACGCTCACCGACGCTGGTGGCAACACGACGACATTCGAGTACGATGGCTTTGACCGGCTCGCCAAGATGCGATTCCCGAGCCCGACGACGCCGGGCACGAGCTCGACGACGGACTACGAGCAATACACCTATGATGCAGGCTCGAACGTCACCGCCGACCGCCGGCGCGACGGCGCGAGTATCGCGTTCAGCTATGACAATCTCTCGCGCCGCACGTCGATGGACCTGCCGGGCGGATCGGCGGGCGATGTGGCGTATGCGTTCGACAATTTCGGCCGCATGCTGTCGGCGGCGATCGCGGGGCATACGCTGAGCTTCGGATACGACCAGCTCAGCCGCGTCACCTCGCAAACCAACCCGCGCGGCACGCTGGGCTATACCTTCGATCTGGCGGGCCGCAGGACGCGCATCACCCATCCGGATTCCTTCTACGCCGACTACGATTTCAACCTGACCGACGAGGTCACCGCCATCCGCGTCAACGGCGCGGCGAGCGGCATCGGCGTCGTCGCCAACTACGCCTACGACGATCTCGGCCGGCGCACGGCGCTGACGCGCGGCAACGGCGTCGTCACGAGTTATGGCTACAACGGCGCCTCCTGGCTCACGTCGCTCGCGCACGATCTCGCCGGCGCGGGCGACGACCAGAGCTACGGTTTCACGCTCAATCCTGCCGGCCAGATCGTCGCGCGCACGTCCAGCAATAGCGCCTACGCGCACCCAACGCCGGGCACGGGTACGACCGGCTACAGCGACAACGGCCTCAACCAGTACACCGCCGTCGGCGCGGCGACGCCCACCTACGATGCGCGCGGCAACATCACGTACGACGGGACGCGCAGCTATGGCTACGACGCACTCAACCGCCTCGTCAGCGCCGGCTCAGGAACATTGGCGTGGGACCCGGTCGATCGACTCGCCACCTTCAACAACGGCAGCGGCAATCAGGGCACGCTGTGGGACGGAGGCGATCTCGTCACCGACTACACAACCGCCGGCGCCGTCAACCGCCGCTTCGTGCACGGGCCAGGCCTCGACGAGCCGCTGGTGTGGTACGACGGCGCCGACACCAGCGCGCCATTCTGGGCCTTGCAGGACCAGCTCGGCTCCGTCGTCGCGTGGAGCACCGGCGCCGGCGCCAAGTACCTCATCAACACCTTCGACGAATATGGCAAACCGGGCGCCAACAACGGCGCCAGGTTCCAGTTCACCGGCCAGACCTGGATGCCCGGCACGATCGGCAGCGACCTCTACCACTACAAGGCCCGCATCTACTCGACGACGCTTGGGAGATTCCTGCAGACCGACCCCATCGGCTACGACGGCGGTCTCAACCTCTACACCTACGTCGGCAACGATCCGGTGAATTTCCTTGATCCGTGGGGGTTGGAGCAGGCCTGCCCCGAGGTGCTCAATTGCAAAGACGAAATTGTTGTCGCGCCAGCGCCGCGCTTGTTCTGGGGCTTCATCTACAATCTGTTCGGAGGTGGCGGCCGCGGCTCTGCCAGTCATCCGGGCGATCCGGGAGGCGGGGCGGCGGACGATGAGATCGTGGTCACTGCGCAGCGGCGGCAACAAAAGTCTAAGCAGTGCGGCGTGGTCAATCTTGGCATAAACGCCGCAGGAAGTTTCGGATTTGGTCCTGCAGGGGGTGGCGGAGTCTATCTTGACCGCGACACCGGCAACATCGGAACTTACTCTGCTGTGGGGCTTGCAACCGGTGAAGGCGTCGAAGTGCAATTTGGCGGAGGATGGTCTCCGTCGTTTGCCGCGTTCTCGGGTGTTTCAGCAACCTTTGCCGTCGCAGCTGGTGGTGGATTGTATGGCGGTGCCA
>Ga0187894_10003385_pt1 | contig 17924 bp, 12 predicted proteins | sample GBC1701081metaG_FD_136650 | JGI IMG/M metagenome (GOLD analysis project Ga0187894, IMG submission 136650) | White microbial mat communities from a lava cave in the Kipuka Kanohina Cave System on the Island of Hawaii, USA - GBC170108-1 metaG ...
AAGGACGAGAACCTGGCCCATATCCCAGTGCTGATGCTGACGGCGCTGGCCGACATCGACAACCGTGTGACCGGCCTGGGGTTGGGCGCTGATGATTACCTCGCCAAGCCTTTCAGCCCGCGCGAATTGGCTGCCCGCATTGACGCCCGCCTGCGCACCAAAGCCGAAGCCGACCAACTGCGCCAGACCAAAGAACTCATCCGCCAGACCTTCGAGCGGTTTGTCGCGCCTTCGGTGGTGGAAAAGCTGCTGCAAGACCCGACCCAGGTCAAGCTCGGTGGACAATTGCAAGAGGTCACGGTTTTGTTCAGCGACCTGGAAGGATTTACCTCGCTAGCCGAACGCACACCGCCCGAAATGCTGCTGGGCGTCCTCAACCAGTATCACGCGCTGGTGGTCAGTATGATTCAGAGCAACGGCGGCACGGTGGATAAATTCATTGGCGACGCGGTGATGGCGCTCTATAATACCCCGCTGACGCAGCCGGATCACGCCCTGCGCGCCGTCAAAACCGCCCTGCAAATCCGCGCCGCGCTGCCCGATTTTTACGAGCAGTTTGACCCCGGATTTCGGGTCAAAGTGAATTTTGGCATCCATACCGGGATGGCGGTGGTCGGCAACGTCGGCACGCATGATCTCATGGAATTTACGGCGGTGGGCGACACGGTCAACCTCGCCTCGCGCCTGCAAGCCCTGAGCAACGACGGGCAAATTCTGATCAGCCACGCGACCTACGAGCAGCTTGAAGGCTACGTGTACGCCAACCCGGCGGGCGACCAGTATGTCAAAGGACGCGAGGAGTCCGTGTCCGTTTACGAGGTTCTGGAATTGGCAACATGAGGTACAATGGTTGCGTATTAACTAGGACTTTTGGCTTCTGAAACGTGGTTGGATTTGCAATGACTGATTTGCCACCCGGAACCGGCATCATTTTGGGAAGCACAGTGGACGATATTGTCGGCACGGCCTGGCTGCTGGGGCATGACCTCAAAAGCCCGGTGGCGCTGATTATCAGCGCGATGGAAGTGTTGATCGCCACGTATGAAGATGACCCCAATATGGCCGCCGTGATGCCGCTCCTGCGCGGGTCGCTAGCCGCCGCGAATCGCCAGCACAACATGGTCGGCGACCTGCTCGACCTCGCCCGCCTGGAAACCGGCCATTACGAATTGGAGCGCGCCCCCGCCGATGTGACGGTTCTCCTCCGCGACGGCCTCACCGCTGAGGATTACGCTATCACCACCAAAAAACTTAAACTCGAAGTCGATCTGCCGCCAACCCCGCTGATGGTCAATGTGGATAGTGAATTGTTCCAACGGATCGTCAGTGCGTTGGTCGATAACACGGTCAAGTTCACCGTCCGCGATGACACACTGACCATCCGCGCCCGGCAGGTCGGCGATCAAATCGAAATCGTGTTTAGTGACAACGGGCGAGCGATTTTCCCTGAGTTTGAGCAGCATATCATCGAGCGCGCGCCGCAGTGGGACAAACGGCAGGCAGGCAGCCGTACCAGTGTCGGCCTCGGTTTGCCTTTCACCCATGCCGTCGCCCGCGCGCACGGTGGAACGTTCACCGCTAGGACCGACGCCACCACCCACATTACCTCCTTTACCATGACCTTCCCGGTCTACCAGGCCGACCAGAAGAGCGAAACCAAAAATGGCTGATTCCACTGGATTAGACGATTCGCAAATTGGTCGTATCGTCCAAAATGTCATGCGTGAATTGGGTGATGCGAATCCTGCCCCGGACGTGCGTCGTGGCGCGCCAACGCCCATCCCGCGCCCGGTGGCGGGCAAGGGCGATGGCATGTTCCACGATCCCGACAGCGCCGTTGATGCCGCCCGTGCCGCTTACGAGCAACTTGCCGACATGCCGCTCGACGTGCGCAAACACATGATCGACGCGATGCGCGCGACCGCCCGCGAACATGCTGGCGTGCTGGCGCAGGTTGCCGCCGAAGAAACCGGCATGGGGCGCGCCGAGGATAAAGCGCAGAAGAACCTGCTCACCGCCAACAAGACGCCTGGGCCGGAATTTCTCGAACCGCATGTGTGGACGGGTGACGACGGCCTGACGCTGACCGAGTACGCGCCCTACGGCGTGATCGCCTCCATCACCCCGACCACCAACCCGACTAGCACGATCATCAACAACAGCATCAGCATGGTCAGCGCGGGGAACGCGGTTGTCTTCAACGCCCACCCCGGCGCGAAGGCGTGCAGCGCCTACACCATCCAACTGCTCAACCAGGCTATCCAAAACGCTGGCGGCCCACCCAACCTACTGACCTGCGTGGTTGAGCCGACCATCGACTCCGCCCAGGCGTTGATGGTGCATAAGCAGGTGCGCCTGCTGGCCGTGACGGGGGGCATCGGCGTCGTCCGGCAGGCCATGAAGAGTGGCAAACGCGCCGTGTGCGCCGGGCCGGGCAACCCGCCGGTCGTCGTCGATGAAACGGCGGACATCGAACAGGCCGGACGTGATGTCGTGCGCGGCGGCAGCTTCGACAACAACCTGGTTTGCACCACTGAGAAAACCTGTATCGTGGTCGAGACGGTGCTGAATGATCTGGTCGATGCGATGACCCGGCACGGCGGCTACCTGATTACCTCGTGGCAGCTCAAACGCCTGATGAAATCCATCTTCGACGAGGACAAAGGCCCTGGTAAACCCGGCCTGATGAACAAAGCCTTCATTGGGCAGAACGCCAGCGTGCTGCTCAAGGAGATTGGCATCAACGTGGGCAGCGAAGTCCGCCAGGTGGTGGCAGTGGTCGAGCCGGATCACCAACTGGTCTGGTCGGAACAGATGATGCCGATCATGCCGGTCGTACCGATGCCGGATGTCTACTCCGCCATTGACCTCGCCGTCGAATCGGAACACGGCTTCCGCCATACCGCCGTGATGCACAGCAAAAATATCGACCACCTGAGCCGCATGGCGCGGGCGATGGACTGCTCGATTTTCGTCAAAAATGCGCACAACCTGGCCGGTTTGGGGTGGGGCGGCGAGGGGCATACGTCGTTCACCATCGCCAGCCCAACTGGCGAGGGCATGACCACCTGCCGTAGTTTCAGCCGCCTGCGCCGCTGTACTCTCAAGGACAGTTTCCGCATCGTTTGACTTATCACGGATCGTTATTGCGCGGCCTACTCCGGTTCAGTTATTGTTCAGATTGGGATCGAAGGCATCCCGCAGACCATCACCAATCACGAATAAACACAGTACGGTCACAAATATCAAAATACCGGAAATCGTAGCCATGTGCGGCCCGCGAGAGAAGAATTGCTGCGCATTCGACAACATATTGCCCCAGGTAGGCGTCGGCGGCTGCACCCCTAATTTCAAGAAACTTAAGGTCGATTCGAGCAAAATTAGCCCGCCGACGCCGCCTGCCAGCGCCAGGAACGTCAACGACAAGGTATTGGGCAAAATGTGGACAAACATGATGCGCCAGGCTGATGCACCCATCGCCCGTGCGCTCAGGACGTAATCCAGGTCGCGGATGGCGAGTGTCTGCCCTCGGATCAGGCGCGTGCCGCCTGTCCAACTGAGCAGCGAGATGACGAGTACCAGCGTAACCGGGGATCGCTGCAAGATGCTCGAAATCAACAGCAGCAGATAAATCCCCGGAATCGAGTCCAACGTGGTAATAACCCAGTTCATCACATCGTCAACCGTGCCGCCGAAATAGCCAGAGGCCAACCCCGTGACCATGCCGATCACCAGCGTGATGATCGCGCCGGAAAAGCCAATCGCCATCGAAATTTGCCCGCCGTATAACAACCGCGCTGCGTAATCCCGCCCCAGATCATCTGTCCCCAAGATATGCCCCTCGGAACCGGGTGGCAGCAGGCGCACCGATGGATCCGTTCTTTCCGCGTCCACGTGCAGGATGTCGTTGGTGATGAACGGTGCCAAGATGGTGAGCAGCAGGAGGATGCCCAGGATACTCATCGCCGTTAGGGTGAGGTAGTCGCGCCGCAGACGGCGCAGGGCGCGGTTAGAAAGCGACTCGCTGCGGCGGGTCACGTCGGCGTCGTCATTTAAACGTATGACTGAGGATGATGTCGTTGCCATCGGTAGCGCCTTTTATCCCAACCGGATGCGCGGATCAATGAGCGCATACATAATATCGGAAAGTAAATACCCCAGAATAGTTGCGATAGCCGCGTAAATCGTGACGGCCATCACCACCGGGTAATCCCGCTGCGTGACCGCCTGCAACGAGGTTAACCCCACGCCGGGATAGTTGAAAATCGATTCGACAATGACTGCCCCACTGAGTAATCCCGTGATGGCTGGCCCAAGCGAAGTGGCAATCGGAATGAGCGCGTTGCGGGCGGCATGGGTGTACCATACCATCCGGTTGCTCAACCCTTTCGCGTTGGCGGTACGGATGTAATCTTGCGAGATGATGTCCAGCATCGACGCGCGCATCAACCGTGAGTAATAGGCGATGCCGCCAATCGACAGCACAATGACGGGCAGCACCATGTATTGGACTCGTTGGAACAGCGGTGGGCAGCTATCTTCCATCGTGAGCGCGCAGCGATCCCCAATCGGAAAGATTTTGACCTGTACGCTGAAAAACAACAGCAGCAGGATACCGAGCCAGAAGATCGGTATGGCGGTGAAGGCTACCGCTGCCACGCGGCTAACATTGTCAAACGTTCGGCCCCGGTAGACCGCCGCCAGGATACCGATCACAATGCCGATGCCGGTGCCGAGAATGAGCGATGACACGCCCAGTTCGGCGGTCGCCGGCAACCGTTCAAACAAGATTTCCAGGACACCGCGTTTCTTAATAAACGACGTTCCAAAATCGCCGCGTAAGATGCCGCGCCGGTCGCCGGGCGGGTCGTTCACGCCGTCAGCGTTGGCATCCAGCGGCAGCAGAAAGGCACGATCCGCTTTGCCATCTTCATCGGTATCCCAGCGCAGCCAGTCATCACCGATCAGCCAGCGCAAGTATTGCAGCGCCCAGGGATCGTTCACGCCTAGAACCGCCTCTAAACGCGCCCGTTCCGATGGAGGAACGCCTGGCCGAAACACCATCGCCGCGACCGGGTTACCCGACGCCGACATGAGCGCATACGATAAAATCGTGATCCCCAAAAAGGTTGGGATAGCTTGAATCAATCGCCGAATGATGTATTTTGCCATAGCCTTGAAAGACCCTGTTGACCTAAAATTCCCTGGTAATAAATATATTTTTGAAGGAAGGGGATGCCACCTGTGCATCCCCATCGGAAAAAAAGTTAAGCCTTGTAGCCGTATCTTGACTCCCAACCTCCCTGTGCGTAGCCCCGCGAAGCAGTATTCGGGGGAAGATTCAATGCTGCCTCTGATTCCCCCTCCCTGAATTCGGGGAGGGGGATAGGGGGTGGGGTCAATTACACAACCCTTATTGCCCGCGCAGTGACCACGCCGGCAGATTCCACAGGGAACTGTTTTTACGCGGTGCCCATTCGCCGACGCCGTTTTGCACTCCAGACGGGACAATCGAGGTGTTCACATACAAGGCTGGCACATCGTCGTAAATCATCTGCTGTGCCTGGGCATACAACGCCTGCCGTTCGGCCTGGTCGCAGCCCGGCAGCGTCCGGGCCTGATCCATCAGCGCATCAAACTCTGGATTAATGTAGGAACCGGTGTTGAAACCGCTTTCGACGACATCGGCCTTGACACCATAATGATCCAACATTTCATTCGGGTTGATACTTTCTACGCCCCAGAACACCATCAGCGCATCATAGGTTTGGCCGGTGAGTTTGGTCAGCATCGGCGTGAACTCAATGATGTCCAGATTGACCTTGAAGCCCACCTGCTTGAGTTGATCCTGGATTAATACCGAGCTGGCATCGATTGAGGGGTTGCCGGTGAAAGTGGTGAAGTTGAACTCCAGCGGCGTGCCTGCTTCAGTATACAAAGCATCTTCTGTCGCCACACGCGGCGTTTCTACGTCGTTGTCGTCGTCAACAAAGCCTGCTTCGTCCAGCAGTGAGGCCGACAATTCGGGATCAAAGGCATAGGGTGCGAGAGTTTCGTCATACGCCCAGGATTGCGGCAGCATCGTCCCGCCGACGGGTGCGCCTGTGCCGCTGAATGCGCCTTCGTTGAGTGCGGCATGATCGACCGCGTGGACGAAGGCCTGGCGCACACGGACATCACCGAAAATCGGATGGGGTGCTTGCTCGACGAGATTGCCGTCTTCATCCAATGCGCTCTGTGGATTGGTCGGGTCAGCCAGGTTGAACAGAATCACCTGCCAACCAGAGGCGGGGGCCTTATACAATTGGAACTCACCAGCCGCCGCTCGTGCTTCCATATCGGCCTGGCGGTCTTCGGGTATCGAGGACATGTAGGTGATGTCGCCGTTCAAGAACTGCTCCACCTCAACCAGTTGATCGGTGACGGTCTTGTAGATATAACCCTGGGGTACGACATAACCGGCGGGCGAATCGGGGAAGTTCTGATCGGCTTCCAGTGTCACCTGCTCACCCGCCCGGAAGTTTCTGAATTTGAAGGCTCCGGCGCTGGTTTCGGGATTCAAGTTGGCCGGGTTGTCGCCCGTCATGTCGGCGAAGGTCGGGAAAATCTCCTGATAATAGGCCGAGGGTACAACTGGAATGTTTGACGCAGTAACTGGCGCATCACAATTGAGCTCCGCGAAGGTGATGACCACCGTCTGCGGGTCGGGCGCTTCCAGGCTGGTGATCGATTCAATGAAAGAAGCAATTGGTGTATCCACTTCGCCGCTGACGATGGCATCATAGGCGTATTTCACATCCGCCGAGGTGATCGGTGTGCCTTCTTCCGTGCCATCACTCCATACCCAATCATCGCGCAGCGTAACCGTCATCACGGTGCCATCATCATTAAAACTCCAGTCGGTGGCGAGTCCCCGCAGAGCGCCCGGTGTTGGTAAACCGGTGTCGGGGTCATTGCTGATGAAGTTGGGGAATAATTGTCTGACGACATCTTGCGATGATCCATCATTTACTAAAATGGGATTGAGTGTGGCGACATCGCCGCCGAAGTTGCCCAGAACAACGGGCTGTCCTTCGCCTGGGCCGAGCGGCGGTTCGTCCTGGGCCAGCGCCGGGCCAACCAGGAACAACGTCAGCATCACGCCGATCACGAGCAAATATAATACTGAGGTGCGTTTCATACTTTCTCACTCCTTAAAATATTAGCTTAAAACTAACATGACGCACTGCCAGGCTGCTTTATAACATTGATGTATCCCGGCGTCAACTATTCTACACACCAATGGTCTCAAACGTTCATAAAAGTAGGAATAAAAGACCGATAGCAACCATTTCTCACTTGAGTTAAACTCGCCACTGATCATAAATAATTGATGACACTGGCGATGAACTTTGAGGCGGCGCTGTGCCAATGGAACACGATTGCCGCTAACTCGCAACCTGGAAACCTATCATGAAAATCACCCGCCTCGAAACTCTTTTTGTGAAACCGCGCTGGTTGTTTCTGAAAATCCACACCGACGAGGGCATCGTCGGCCTGGGTGAGCCGATTGTGGAAGGGCGCGCCCAGACGGTCGCCGCCGCCGTCCACGAGATCGGACGTTACCTGATCGGCCAAGACCCGCGCCGTATCGAGCATCACTGGCAGGCCATTTATCGAGGGCAGTTTTACCGGGGTGGGCCGGTGCTGTGCAGCGCCCTGTCCGGCATCGAACACGCTTTATGGGACATCACCGGCAAATGGCTGGGGCAGCCGGTCTACAACCTGCTGGGCGGCGCGACCCGCGACCGCATCCGCATGTATGGCTGGGTGCATGGCAGCACCTATGGCGATTACATCGAGAGCGCCAAAGTCAGCGCCGGGGCGGGTTTCACGGCGCTCAAGTTCGGCTTGATCGGCGCGGTCGATATTGTCGATAACCTGACGGTGGTGGAGGAGAATGTCGAGCGGTTCGCCCAACTGCGTGAAACCGTCGGCAAACAGGTCGATATTGGCATTGATTTTCATGGGCGCGTCAGCCCGGCGATGGCTGTACGATTGGCGAAGGCGCTCGAACCCTATTACCCCATGTTCATCGAAGAACCCGTCCTGCCGGAAAATGTCGATACGATGGTCACGGTGGCGCGCAGCACGACGATTCCGATTGCGACCGGCGAGCGTCTGTTCACCAAATGGGGCTTCCGCGAAGTCTTGGAAAAGCAAGCTGCTATCATCTTGCAGCCCGATTTGTCCCATGCCGGTGGCATCCTCGAATGCAAAAAGATCGCGGCGATGGCCGAATGTTACTACGCCGGGATCGCCCCGCACTGCCCGCTGGGGCCGATTGCGTTGGCGGCCTGTTTGCAGTTGGACGCCTGCATCCCCAATTTCCTTGCCCAGGAACATGTTACCACCGGCGTCGGCTATCTCAAAGAACCGTTCCAGATCGTCGATGGTTACATCCCGCTGCCGACCAAGCCCGGCCTGGGCATCGAACTGGACGAGGAGGCGCTGGCCGACAAGCTGGACGACGGCTCGTGGGAAACCCCGCGCCTGTGGCATCGGGATGGCTCGGTCGCCGATTGGTAAACGCTGCTGCATACATCGGCGGCAAGGTTCGCGTTTGTGTCATCAGTGGCAAATTGCATGACTTCGATATATCCTCAACATCTGAACCGAGTACCCAGCACTTGAAACCTAGCGCCTATGCCTGACCCCAGCGACCATCCCCCATCACTGCGGATTGACCCCGCCCTGGCGCTGCTCGAATTTAGCAGTATCGCCGCTGGTGTCCTCGCCGGTGATGCGATGGTCAAACGCGCCGCGCTCGATGTAATCCACGCCGGGACGGTGCATCCGGGGCGCTTCCTGGTGCTGGTGGGTGGCCCGGTCGCCGAGGTCGAAGAGGCGCTCAAAGCGGGCAAAGAAGCCGCGCCCGACGCCCTCAATGACCATATTTTCCTGGCGGCTGTCCATGCTGAAGTCGTCCGCGCCCTGGCCGGTGGTCGTTCGCCGAGGGAAGCCGACGCGCTCGGCATCATTGAAACCCGCACCGTCCCGGCTGCGATTCTCGCCGCTGATAAAGGGATCAAAGCTGCGCAGGTCACGCTGCTCGAAATCCGCCTCGCCGATGGCCTGGACGGCAAAGGGCTGGTGTTTTTCACCGGCCTGGTTTCTGATGTGGAGGCGGCGCTTGAACTCGCAGGCAACGCGCTCCAACCGGAGCAAAAAGTCCGTCAAGTGGTCATTCCGCAGTTGCACGGCGACATGTCGAAACTGATTCGCGCCAACACCCGTTTTGGCGCGCAGATGGGTTGGGACAAGAGCTAAAATTCTAAAGCCCCTCTCATTGTGGTGGTGAGGGGTACAGGTGAGGATGGAACCATGCAGCGCAGCAATTATTTCGATTGCGATCTCAAGATTTTTGAGTTGGTCTTATTCGGCGAGGGTGCGCCCCCGTGAATAAGGCCGTCACCGAGGCCGACCTACGCGAGCAAATCTGCTTGATCGGCCAATTGATGCACCGCAACCAGTACATTGACGGGGCGAGTGGCAACATCAGCGCCCGCCTCGCGCCTGACCGTATCCTCGCGACACCCAGCGGTTTGGCGAAAGGTTTCATGACGCCCGATCAACTGATTGTCGTTAATATGGAAGGCGAACGAGTTGATACCCCGACCCCGGCCAACGAAGGCCTGCGCCCGACATCTGAACTGGTCATGCACCTCGAATGTTACCGCCAACGAGACGATGTGCTGGGTGTCGTCCACGCGCACCCGCCCACCGCCGTCGCGCTGACCATCGCCGGATATGATTTCAGCCAGATATTGATCCCCGAAATGGTCATTTCGCTGGGTATTGTCCCGACCATTCCGTATCTGCCGCCTGCCAGCCCTGGTAGCCGGGAGACTATCGCCGCGACTATCCGCCAGCATGACGCGATCCTGCTGGCGGATCATGGTTCGCTCACCGTAGCTTGCCATGTTTGGGATGCCTATCTCCGCCTGGAAAGCCTGGAACACACTGCCAAAATAGTGTACCTGGTACACGGGCTGGGTGGGGCGAAAGGGGGTCTTCATCCCGATCAAGTCGAAAACCTGCTCGCCATCCGTGAAAAGTTGGGTTTGCTCCGCCCCGGTGATCGTGAGCGTTTTCTAGCAGCCGCCAAAGGGGGGCATTCCGACCGCTGATTCCGCCTTGACGGGCTGGGGTAGGGCTGGTACACTGGGTCGCGTAAGGCTCCATCGTCTAGAGGCCCAGGACGTCACCCTTTCAAGGTGAAGACACGAGTTCGAATCTCGTTGGAGCTAAGGAAAACCGCCCCCGCCGCCACAAAGGTGGTTTTTGATTCCGCGTTTCGACGGCATAACACTACTCCCTTGACGAATCCCGCCGTTTAGTGGGATAGTTGTCCATCAACATCAGCTTGCCCTGAACACCATCAAGACTTTACGATTGGGATTGACCGCTCTCATATTTAGGAAGGCGTGTCTCTCGACGCACGCGGACAAGGCTATGACGATCGACTATCGTGTGGTACACGACCCGGATGAACTGAAAGCGATTGTAGAATTGGAGACCGTCGTCTGGTCGATGCCGTTGAGCGAGGCCGTGCCGCATAACATGCTGTTCGCTGTCATCCATAGCGGCGGTGTTGTCATCCGAGCCGACGAGGACGGTCAATTGGTCGGGTTTGCCCTGGGCATGGTCGCGCAGCGCGACCGCGAGGTGATCCTCTGGTCGCACATGGCCGGGGTAATTCCCAGTCGGCAGGGCGGCGGGATTGGCTTCGGCCTGAAACAGGCACAACGCCAGTGGGCGCTCGAACACGGCTTCACGGTCATGGGTTGGACATTCGACCCGTTGCAACGCCGGAACGCCAACTTTAACCTGCACCATCTCAAAGCGGTCACGAACTCGTATCACACCAATTTTTACGGCGAGATGACCGATGGCCTTAACAAGGGGATGCCCAGCGACCGTTTAGAAGTGACTTGGAATCTTCAAGCCGAAGCGGTCATCGCCGCTGCGGGCGGGAAATCGCCCGAACGTCTCCAGGGAACCGATCCTGTGGACGCCTTTTTGCTCTACAGTACGGACGACGGCCTCCCACAGACTCGCTCTGTTCCTGCGCTGACGGAACGCCGCTATGCTGTCGAAATCCCGTACCATCTCGCCGCGCTCAAACGTGACCATATGCAACGAGCCGTAGACTGGCAGCTTGCCCTGCGTGGGGTGATGCAGGCTGCCTTTGCCGAGGGCTATCAGGCTGTTGATGTTGCCGATGATGGACGACGCTGCTGGTACATTCTGGAAAAATCTAACCTATAAGGGAAAAACCCAACGAAATCCTATATCGAACGCATCGCCCCGCCATCCACGCGCAGGCTCGCCCCGGTGATGTAGTGCGCCGCCGGAGACAGCAGAAACGCAGCCGCAGCACCAAAATCGGTGATCGTCCCCAGGCGCTTTAACGGAATACGATCCACACTTTGCTGGCGGACTTCCTCAACGCTGATACCCAACTTAGCTGCTGCGCCTTCGTCAAGCTGACGCACCCGGTCGGTATCAATCCGGCCAGGGATCAAGTTGTTGACGCGAATGTTGTTTCCTGCCAATTCGTCGGCTAAGGTCTTGACCATGCCGACCACGCCGGAACGCATCACAGTGGACAGACCGAGGCGCGGGATGGGTTCTTGCACCGACGAAGAGGTTACAGTCAGGATTGCACCACCGTTTTTCATGTGGGGGACGGTTGCGCGAATCATGCGCACGGCGCTCATGATCGTGAGATTAAACGCAGCTTGCCATTGGGCATCGGAAAACTCGATGAGCAGTCCAGTTGGCGGGCCACCGGCATTGACTAGCAGCGCGTCGATGTGTCCCCATCGGCTAACGGTTTTATCGACCCAGGCCAGTAGGCTGTCGCCATCGGTCACGTCGCAAGCCGTCGCCAAGACCTCAGCCCCGACATCATTCATAAGCCTATCTGCCGTCGTTTGAATGGCGTTTTCGTCCCGGCTGCAAATGGACACCCGCGCGCCTTCTGCCGCCAGCGCACGCGCGATACCATAACCCAGACCCTTACTGGCGGCTGCAACCAGCGCCACCTTGCCCTGTAAACCCAAGTCCATGACCGATACTCCTCATCTGTGTTTGAAGGTTATCTGGAAAGCCGGTTATAACACACCCTCGTCATAATCTACCCAGGGGGTATCCAGGCTGAAGGCGGTGAAATCCGAGTCGGGGAGCGGCTGCCCCAGGACTTTGCTGGCGAGAATTTCGCCCGCTGCTGGGGAACTCATGATCCCGTGTCCGACGTGGGCGACCGATACAAACAACCCTTCGACCTGGGGATGCGCGTCAATGATGGCGCGTTCGCTGTCATACGGATGCTGGCTGCCGTCTGTATCGGTTCGGTAAGCAGCAGACTCGTCCCGAAACACGTAGTAGCCGATGTTGTGGGAGATACCGCGCAGATAACGTGGATCGCTAAAACCGCTCCCGTCATGATGGCCGAACTGACGCGCCAGCAAGGCGAGCGTGACCGACGGGAAACGCTGATCTTTCAAAGGCGTAGCCGGATAGATCGGGTCAATGATAGCGTCACGGGCAGCATTTGTGCCAAACTGTCCGTCGGTGTGTTTGTTGTGCCAGGTATATTCCCAGCCGAAAATTGCGCCGCTCTGCGCTTCCGGTCGGACGTGGGGATACGGCGCTGCGCCAATAATCATCGGCGCGTGTTCAGGGAAATCCGCGTGCCGCCAGCCGGTGGTGAAGCTCTGGCGTGGACGTAGGACGAGGGGTAGTTCGACACCGGCGGTGCGGCCAATCGCCCGCGCGCTCGCCCCCGCCGCAATAACCACAATCGGGGCGGCAATATCCCCGTTGGGGGTGTGTACGCCGCTAATGTGACCCTGGTCGGTACCAATTTCGACCTGCGGGATGCCGAGCAAGATGCGGGAAGCAGTGGCACTTTGCGCATATTTGTAGATCAAGGCATTGGAGTCCAGCCAGCCAGCGATCGGATCATATTTGGCGGCGACGACCCGGTCGCCGAGCCAGCCGAAACGATAACGGACTTCATCGGGTTCCAGGTATTCGATATGGTTCAAGCTGATGTCGTGAAGCCGCCGCACGTCGGTTCGGAGTGTCTCAGCTTGCGCCGGGTTAAAGGCACAGAATAAATAACCGCGCTGTTTGAGGGCAATTGACCGCGCGGCTTCATCCCCCAGATAATCGTCGGCGTGGTGAAACACCTCGACACTGCGTTTCATCTGTTTTGCCAGGCACAACGCCGGCCAGCAGGTGCGGTAATTTTCGAGAGAGGCGAGCGAACTGCCTGCGCCGAGGCGATCACTTTTTTCGATCAATACGGTTTTCGTGCCGGGCGCAGCGCGTTCAATTGCCCATAAGGCTGCCGTACCCGCCGGGCCACCGCCGATGATGACATCCGCCGTGTGCGGCATATCGTCTAGGGTGGGATTGGTCAAAAACCTCGGCGTGGGCATGACATTTTCGGCTTTCTGCTTTTGAAAAGAATGAGCGGCTTTTAGCCTAACAGATTCCGGTTAATCCATGCAACCAGTCTTTGGTGTAATACTTTTTGATCGGCCACATGTGATTTTGAGGTGAAATCCTGGTTAGTTGTCGGCGGAACGGACTTTAGTCCTATCGCGGCGAAATCCATATTGTTGTAATAATGTTAAGAATCTAACGAATTTCAATCAATGGTCTTATATTATCGATTGTAAGAATTTGATTTTCAAATTCCAATCATGGGTAACATGTTATACGGTGTCATCGCAACTAAGCCATCAGTCGAAAATGCTGGTGCTGGACAAGGGGCTTAAGCCCCTTGTTGGAACCAGATTTCTGTTGGCAGACTTTCGAACACTGGCTTAGCACATCGAGGGGTCGGCGCTTGAACAAACATGTCGGGTTTTGGAGGCAGGGGTGGACAGAAAACTTCGCAAGGGTCAAGTTTTTGCTGCCATCGCCCTAGCCTTTGTCCTGTTCAACATCAACCTGCTCGCCTGGCTGCCGGGTATACCCAGGGCGAATGTTTATGCGCAGGACAGCGGTGCTACACCCTCTGACACGGTTAACGGTATCCCAATCAGCGTTATCCAAACCCCGGTTGTCAATCCTATAAACATCGACGGAAGTACACCAGAAGCGAACGCGCAGCCGACCGAGCCGGCTGATGGCGATCACCCGCTAGAAGCCACACCGTCCACTCTTACTCTCGAACCAGACGAACTTTCGCCCGAAGTCCTGGCGACTTCAGCCGAAAGCGTTATTGAAGCGACACTTGAGGTTGAACCCGTGACCATCGAAGCGCCGGTCGAGGCGACCCTTGATCCAGTTGTGCCGACAGTTGAACCAGCCCCGACGCAGCCCCAAGCGACCATCGCTGCCACTGAGCAGCCAACGGCGGAAGCGATTTTCGCTTTGACAAGTGAACCTGTCGAGCAGACTGTCGCGCCAACGGGTGATGTGACTATAGAAGCGACCGTGTTCGTCACGGAAACCCTAACCCCGGAAACGATAGCCGCAGCCACGACCGCGCCCACCGAGCCGACCATCGCGCCAACTCATGAGGCGACAGCAGAGGCTGTCCTTGAAGTACCAGTCGAAGCAATGGCGCTGGTTGTGATTCAAGCAGAACCGGACGTAGAATTGAGCGTGTCATGTCCTAGCCCTGGGGTGGCGCGTTTCACGCTGCGCAACGTCGGCGACGATATGCTCACGCCCGGCATCTACACCGTCAGCAGCCCGGCCAGCACGCAAAGTTTCCAACTGGCTGCTGGCGGGGCAATAGCGTTTGATGCGGCGGGCGACGCGACGGTGCAGGTTGTGTATACCACCTCAACCGGGGCGCAGATCACCTTGAGCGCGACCGGGAATTGCATATTTAGTCCGACAACCGCTGCGCCGGTTACGCCGAGCAATACCCCGCTCCCGACCAGTACACCGACGCCCAGCCTGACGCGCACACCGACCCATACGCCCACGATTACGCCGACACCCAGTATCACGCCAACACCGACCATGACCTTCACGCCGAGTATAACCCCGACCGCCAGCAATACGCCGACGCCGAGTAACACACCGACACCCAGCCTGACGTTTACACCGTCGAATACGCCGACCGCCAGTAATACATCGACCATCACCCCGACGCCCAGCATCACCCCAACACCGTCGATCACCCCAACACCCTCGATTACGCCGACGCCGAGTGACACGCCAACAGCAACCGCGACCTTCACGCCCACCGCGACGGCGACCCCGCTGCCGGGCTACCCGTTGATCGAGTTGAGCGTGGCCTGTATGCCGATAGTGCCGGGACAGCCAGTGCGGGCGCGTTTCCGGTTTCGGAATGTGGGTGGCGACATGTTGACGCCGGGTCGCTATACCATTATCGAGCCGGGCGATCCCCCGGTGAGCGCAACCTTCCTGTTGCTGGGGGGCGCAACCCTGGATTTGATCGCTGCTGGGGATGCGCGCGTGGAAGGGGTCTACAGCACATTGGTCAATCCTATTGTGTTCCTGAGCGCCACCGGCACCTGCGTGCGCCCGACGCCGACGCCGAGCTGGACACCGAAGCCGCCACCCTCGCATACGCCGTCGCCGCCACCGACGGTTACACCCACATCAACATCCGCGCCGACCAGCTTGCCGCCTCCGACAGTCAAGCGGCTGCCCGCCACCGGATTCGGGCCATCCTTGTCTCTGGTGGGACGGCCAGAGTGGACTCCGGTCAGCGTGGGCGCGGCAGAATGCCCCGATTGGCTGGCATACCATACTCATAAGACCGGCGACTGGGAGATTTTCCGCCTGGGTAATTTGCCGGATGGGGCCAGCGGCGATCCGAACCTGTCGCGCGGGGTGGGCAGCACCATTGTTGATGTGATGCCGAGTCTGTCACCGGACAAAAAGTGGATCACGTTCAGCAGCAACCGGGATGGGAATTGGGAAATGTATCTGTCAGGGGTGGAGCAGTCGTTGATCCAACGGGTGACGTACCGGGCGGACGCGGTTGAGGTTGATCCGGCCTGGTCGCCGACCGGGGCGTCGATTGTGTACCCATCGAACCGGGATGGCGACTGGAATTTGTACCTGTTCGACCTGGCATCCGGTGCGGAACGTCAATTGACAGGTTCATCTGGCGATGATGTGAATCCATTCTGGTCACAGGACGGGCAGCGAATCGTGTTCGAGAGCAACCGCACTGGGCGCTGGCAGGTCTATATGATGGTACTTGCGACGGGCGAACTGCGACGGCTGAGTGACGGCCTGGGTGACGACCACGACCCGCAGTACGCCAACCATGACCAGCAGATCGCGTTCCGGTCAACACGAGCGGGCGCGGGCAGCGCGGTTTATGTGATGAACGCGGATGGCACCAATGCGACCCGCATCTCTGACCCGGCTGGCTACGCGCTCAACCATGCCTGGTCACCGGACGACCGGCTGATCGCGTACCAGTCCGACCTGGATGGCGACAACGATATTTATGTGTACGAGGTGGCAAGCGCGACGACACGCCTTGTCACCGACAACACAATCGAAGATTATGCGCCGACCTGGTACTGTGACACGCCAATCCTGGTGTTCACCTCGGATGTGACGGGCGATGCGAACCTGTTCCGGGTCGGGGCGCTGCCAATCCATGCAGCAGCGGTTGATGTGGAAACCGAGGCCGCCCAACTAACATTCGACCTGGCGGCTGACCAGTACCCGGTGGACAGCCCGGCGGAAGAGGACGCCAGCCGGGATATGGCCGGATAAAGTCGGCCATCGCAGGCAGTACCCCCTTGTATGCGAACCAGCCCAATTATGAATGCCATTTTCTGGGTTCAAAATCAATTCGGGTAAGAATTATGCCAGCGTTTTAGGGCGCGATCTGGAAAATTTCGATAGGACTCCACGCGCCCGGTGTTCCATCGGCATGACGCGCCTGCACGCGCCAGTAGTGGATGCCGGTATCTAGGGGAGGGGTGGTCACTTCAAGCGCGCCGCTTACGGTGGCCTGATATTCCAGAGGGAACGCAAACGAGGGGTTATCATCGACCTCGACGACGTATTCCATCGCCCAGGTGACGGGACTCCAGGTCAGGATAACCACTGCGTCAGCGGCGTAATGAATCGCTGGCGCGGCGGATGGGGCGGATTCGATGGTCAGTTTGTAGGGACTGCTCCAGGCCGAGGCATTACCGTTTAGGTCGAAGGCGCGCACCTGCCAGTAATGCGCTCCGAGCGCGAGCGGCGCAGGTGGTCGGAAGCTGAAGGCGTTACCGGAAAAAACAACCTGTCCAGGTGGATTGGTCGAGTCGAGGCGCAGTTCGTAATGGACAGCGGTTGCGACCGACCCCCAGGTAAACAGCGGTTGCAGCTCAGAGGTGGCAAGGTTGCTTGATGGGGTGAAGAGGGCTGGTACCGACGGCGGTTGGGTATCGACCATGAATTGGCGGGCGGCGCTCCAGGGGCCGCTGCCGTCGCTGTTGACGCCGCGCACCCGCCAATAATAGGTGTTATCGGGCAGCGCCGGACTGACGGTATAATTTGTCCCGGCCTGGTCGCGGGTGCGTTCTGGGCTGGCGAAGTTGGCATGGTTGTCGATTTGCAGGCGATAGGAAGTCGCATCCGAGACGGCGTTCCACTGGAACTGTGGCGCATTGGTGTTGAGGAGGGCGGCATTGACGGGCGCGACCAACGTTGGTGCTGTCTCCGGGCCGCCGGGCAGCACGGCGCGGAGGGTGGCACAGGGGAGACATTGGTTGTTGGTGCGGATAATCGCCCAGCCAGCGAAAGGATTGCTGCTGGTGAAGGGGGCGTCAACATTCCAGACGATCATGAGGCGGACGAGGCCGCCGTCGCGGGAGAGGACTGCCGCCTGTGCCAACCACTGCGCCTGCTCCTGGGCCGATGTGTTCAAG
>Ga0187894_10003386_pt1 | contig 17923 bp, 11 predicted proteins | sample GBC1701081metaG_FD_136650 | JGI IMG/M metagenome (GOLD analysis project Ga0187894, IMG submission 136650) | White microbial mat communities from a lava cave in the Kipuka Kanohina Cave System on the Island of Hawaii, USA - GBC170108-1 metaG ...
CGCGCCAAGGCGTACATGGAGTCGACCATCTGGTTCACGGACGGCTTCGTGGTCATCACCGGGGAGATCGGCTCGGGCAAGACCACGCTGATCGAGACGTTCCTGCGCGAGTTGGAGAAGGACGTGGTGGTCTGCCAGGTCAACCAGACGCAGGTGTCGGCCGTCGAGTTCCTGCAGGGCGTGCTGGTGCAGTTCGGCTTCGAGCCCTTCAAGATGAAGAAGGCCGAGGTGCTGTCGACGCTCAACAATTTCCTGATCGAGCAGTACTCCAACAATCGCAAGGTGCTGCTCATCGTCGACGAGGCGCAGAACCTCAGCCACAAGGTGCTCGAGGAAATCCGGCTGCTGTCGGGCGTCGAGACCACCAAGGAAAAGGTGCTGCGCATCATCCTGGCCGGCCAGCCCGAGCTCAACGACATGCTCAACTCGCCGGAGCTGATCCAGCTCGCGCAACGGATCCGGCTGCGCTTCCACCTCACGCCGCTCACCCGCACCGATACGCGTGCCTACATCCAGCACCGGCTCGAAGTGTCGGGCTCGCAGGGCCGGCAGATCTTCGCCGAGGAAACTTTCCCGGTCATCTTCCGCTACACCGGGGGCACGCCGCGTCTCATCAACACGCTGTGCGACACGGCGATGATGGGCGCCTACGCGCAGGACAGCGATACCGTCGGCCCGCAGCACCTGCAGGCGGCGCTCGACGAACTGCAGTGGGTGGAATTCTCGGCGCGTACGCATCGCGCTCTGGCGTCACCGCTGATCGCCCACAACATACCGTCGCCGAACCCTTCAGGGCCGCCGACGCTCGAACCCGAGCATCACGTGCTGACCACGCCGGACGCCGTGCCGGCCGTCGCGCGCATCCTGGTCGCGCTCGAGGGGCAAGCCGTGGTCGAACGCGCGCTGCGGCCCGGACGGCTGATCATCGGCCGCACTACCGACAACGATCTGTCGATCGACAGCAAGTTCGTGAGCCGTCACCACTGCCAGATCATCACCACGCAGGACAGTTGCGTGATCGAAGATCTCAACAGCACGAACGGGATTTTCATGAAGGCCAAGCGCGTGCGTAAGCACAACCTCAACGACGGCGACGTGGTGCTGATCGGCAAGCACGAGCTCATGTACATCGACGAGCGCGCGCATCTCAAGTCGCGCACCGGCGATCCGCTCGAGCAGTCGGGCGCGGGGCGCGAAGAAGCCTGGGGCGAGTAAACCTGAATCTGAATCTAAATCTAAAGTCCGGTACCGGACTTTAGTTATTCACTTCCGAAGCCGTCGAGCGAGCCGCCCTTGTACTCGGAGCGGCGCGCGCGCGCATCGCGGCGCTTGAGCAGTACCACGACGCCGCCGATCAGGCACAGCACGCCGAGAACCATCACCACGTCCGCCCACCAGCTGCGTTCCAGGTAATAGGAGCCGGCGACTGCCAGCAGCCCGCTCAGCATGTACGCGTACGGGAGCGTTTCGTAGACGGGCTTGGAGAGGCGGACCGGGCGGTTCTGCATGGTTGGCAAAATGGTAGTCAAACCACGCAGCAGAAGGAACCGCGAACCGCCACGGAGTCCGGAATCGGGGGGTTGAAACGACGGCGCCGCACGACGTAACGTCGCGCGGCGCCTGAAAAAAAAGCGAAATCGACCGGGGGATCAGCGGCGGGCGGCAACCCGGGGCGGCGGAGCCTTGACCGGCGCCTTCGCGACCTGCTTGTTGGACACCACGACCTTCGGCTTCGGAGACACGAAGATGCCGATCAGCCGTTCCATCAGCGAGGGCTTCATGGAACGCACGGTGAGATCGTTGCCGGGGCCCGCGGCACCTTTGTGCTGGACAGCCGAGAGCAGATCGCTCGGCAGGTTCGCCTGGAAAGTGCCCGTCATCGCTGTGTCCGTCGGCATGCCGTGCTCTCCATCGTGAATGAAATCCGAACGCAACTTACGCATGAGCTTCCTGCTCGGGCGTGCGTCACGTCACGCGCCCGGTCTTCGACGACCCGCGCTCCGATCCTGTGAGAGCGCGGTCACAGCGCTCTCACGATATGACAAGTCGCCGCAAGAACGGGTTCCGGGGCCGCCGCCCGCCCGCGCGACCTGCCGGGTGTCCACGGACGGGAGGCGGCGCGGCTCGCAGTCCTTGCAAAAAATTCGCGCGATCCTTCGCCAGCCGCGCTGCGAGTTTCGGCGTGTCGCGCCGTTGCGGCGAGTCGCTTAGCTGACGCGTTCGCGGAGAAACGCGATACACACTGGCCGACGCGAACGCGCCGCGCAAGTGTCGCGCGATGGCGACGGAAATTCTGGCAACGCGATCTTCGTCGCCGCGAGGCCTTGCGCCGTTTTCCTGCGGCGCTCTACTTCACGGGCTGCAGTCCTGCGAGCACCGCCGCGAATGTGCCGATGCCGTGGCGCAGGCTCCCGAGCGTCACGTTCTCGTTCGGCGCGTGCTGGTTATTGTCGTAGTTGACGATCGGCAGCACGACGATGGCGCCGAGCCGCGCGTTCTCCGTGAAGATGCTCAGCGGCAGGCTGCCGCCGAGAATCGGCGTGACGACGAGCTGCTCGCCGTGCAGCTGCCGCAGCAGATCGATCAGCCCGCGCACCTGCGGCTGGTCGTCGCGCACTCGCACACCCGCGTAGCCCGCGTCACCCCAGTCGAGGAGCGCGACGCGCTCGCGATCCGTCGCCGCATCCGTTTCTGCGCGGGTCGAAACGATGCGATAGCCGAGCGAGCGCAGGTGGCGTTCCAGCAGCCCGCGCACGATGGCGGGCGTCTGGTCCGGCACCAGCCGGAAATCGAGGCTCGCGACCGCTTCGACCGGAATCGCGTTGCGGGCATTGGCGCCGGTGTCTCCGGACTTCAGGCCGACGATGTTGACGGCGGGCCAGGTCACCGCCGCGGCGAGCGAGCGCGACTCGTTCTCGCGCGCTCCGAGGCGCAGTTCCTGCCGCAGCTTCGCCTCGACCTTCTCGTCGGCGACGACGCCGCGACCGGCGAGGTCGCGATCGAACGCATCGTAGTAGCCGGCAATCTTCACGGTGCCGTCCGGCGCGCGGATCGAAGCGAGCACCTCGCTCAGGCGCGCTGCCGGATTTGGCGCCCAGTTTCCGTAGTGCCCGCTGTGCAGCGCGCGCACCGGACCGAAAAGTGTGAGCTCGACACCCTGCGTGCCACGCACGCCGAGGACGACCTGTGGCCTGCCGGACTGATGCCGCGGGCCATCGGCGAACAGGAGCAGGTCCGCCGTAAGCGCATCAGCATGCGCGCGCACGATGGCAGCGAGGTTCGGCGAACCGATCTCCTCCTCGCCTTCGAGGAACACCTTGAGGTTTACGGCCAGCGGAGTGCCGCTCGCCTTCAGATAGTCGAGTGCCGCGAGCAACGCGATGATCGGTGCCTTGTCGTCGCTCGCCGAGCGAGCGTAGATGCGCCAGTCGTCGTCTGGATTCGCAAGCGTGGGCACGGCCTCGGCGAGGCGCACCTTCTCGCCGCCGCGATCGAGCATCGGCTCGAACGGCGATGTGTTCCAGCCAGAAGAACCCACGGGCTGGCCGTCGTAGTGCGCATACCAGATCAGCGTCGGTCTGCCGGGCGTGCCCGGCAGCTCACCCAACAACGAGGGCACGGCGCCGGGCGCCTCCAGCCGGCGCGCAGCGAGGCCACGTTTGCGCAGGGCGGCCTCGAGCGCGACGAGATTGCGCTCCATCTCGGCGCGATTGTCGGCGTGGTTCGGTAGCGCGAGCAGCGAGCTGAACTCGGCGAGAAGCTCGCGAGCGTGCTGCTCGTAGTGCTTCTCCGCGCCGAGTCGCACCGAGGCGGGATCGGCACGAGCGCTGGAGACAGCGCTGCAGATCGACAGGAGCGCGCAGGCGGCAGCGGGCAGCAGCTTCATGCGCCGCAGCTTAGCGCGGCGACGCAATTCAGGCGACGATCTTCCAGGTGCCGTCGCCGTTGCTGCACGCACGGCCCTTCTGCGTGCTCGATTTGCCATCGGCCTTCAGCAGCAACGAGTACGCGCGGCAGGAATCCTTCGTGTCCTTCACGGACGACGGCGTCAGGACGTACGTCACACCGGTGCGCTCGTTCAGCCACTGCACGCCCTGGCCGGGCCTGGCGAGCTCGAGCGCGTGGCCGATGCAGGCGCGATCGCCTTCGTCGAGCTCCTTGCCGATCTCGCGGCCGATGACCGCGCCGAGCACGGAGCCGACGACGATCGCCACTGCGCGATCGGATCCCTCGCCAACGCGCGAGCCGATCGCGCCGCCGACGGCGGCACCGACCACGGCGCCGATGACGTCGCGGTTGCACCTCCCCTGAATGACCCCGTAGTCCCTCTCCCACGCGCGCCCCGTGTAGCCGACGTAGTCGGGATCGTTCTTCTTGCGCCACCCGTGCGCCGGAGCGTGCGCGGGCGGATCCGCGAACGCGCTGAGAGCGATGCCGAGACCTGCAGCGACCAAAAGTGTGCGGACCAATCCCCGGACGGCGACCGAGTCGAGCAGCATTCGAACCCCCGATGCAGCTTGCGCATTGCGCCGCTGACGCGGCAACGACGGCGCGAATCTACACCGGGCGAGCGACGCCGCGATGCAGGCGCATGCCGCCTGCTCGCGGGTTTGTGACGGGGCGCACAGGTATCCGGTGGATCAAAAAGCCCAGTCGATCGCGGCCAGGTCGTCGGCGTCGGATTCGGTCAGCCCGTGCCGCCGACGGTGAGCCCGTCGATGCGCAGCGTCGGCTGACCCACGCCCACCGGAACGCTCTGACCTTCCTTGCCGCACACGCCGATCCCCTGGTCGAGCTGCAGGTCGTTGCCGACCATCGCCACTCGCGTCAGCACGTCCGGCCCGTTGCCGATCAGCGTCGCACCCTTGACGGGCGCCGTGACCTTGCCGTCCTCGATCAGGTATGCCTCGCTCGCCGAGAACACGAACTTGCCCGAGGTGATGTCGACCTGCCCGCCGCCGAAGTTGACCGCGTAGATGCCCTTCTTCACCGAGCGCAGGATTTCCTGCGGATCGTGCGGGCCGGCCAGCATGTAGGTGTTGGTCATGCGCGGCATCACCACGTGAGCGAACGATTCGCGCCGGCCGTTGCCGGTCGGCTGCTCGCCCATCAGCCGCGCGTTCATCTTGTCCTGCAGATAGCCGCGCAGCACGCCGTTCTCGATCAGCGTGGTGCAGCGCGTGGGCGTGCCTTCATCGTCGATGTTGAGCGAGCCGCGCCGTCCGGCGAGCGTGCCGTCGTCCACCACCGTGCACAGCTCGGAAGCGACACGCTGCCCGATCCGCCCGCTGAACGCCGACGTGCCCTTGCGATTGAAGTCGCCCTCGAGGCCGTGGCCGATGGCTTCGTGCAGCAGCACGCCGGGCCAGCCCGGACCGAGCACCACGGTCATCGTGCCGGCAGGAGCGGGAATCGCCTCGAGATTGACGAGGGCCTGGCGAACCGCTTCGCGCGCGTGCTCCATGGAGCGCTCGTACGTGATGCGGTCCAGGCCGAAGCGTCCGCCGCCGCCGCTGAAGCCTTGCTCGCGCCGGCCGTCCTGCTCGGCGATCACGGAAACGTTGATGCGCACCAGCGGACGGACGTCCGCCGCCAGCGTGCCGTCACTGGTCATCACCAGCACCACTTCGTGCAGCGCGCTGATCGCCGCCATCACCTGCACGATGCGCGGGTCCAGGCGCCGGGTATCGCGATCGATGCGCTCGAGCAACGCCACCTTGGCCGCGTCGTCGAGCGCCGCCAGCGGATCGAGCGGCAGGTAAAGGTTGTGGCCGCTGCGTGCCTGCCACGCCTGCACCGCGTGCTCGCCGCCCTGGCGCGCGATGGCGCGCGCCGCTCGCGAAGCATCCTCGAGCGCGGGCATCACGATCTCGTCCGAGTAGGCAAAGCCGGTCTTCTCGCCGCTCATCGCGCGCACACCGACGCCCTGCTCGATGCTGTGGCTGCCGTCCTTGACGATACCGTCCTCGATCGACCACGACTCCTCGCGCGCGAGCTGGAAGTACAGATCGGCGGCGTCGACCTGGTGACCCATTACCGTCCCGAGCACGCGCGTCAGGCGCGACTCGTCGAGACCGGAGGGTGCGAGCAGCGCGGCGCGCGCCAGCTCCAGCGGATTCTGCGATGCAGATTCGTTCGGCATTCGTTTTCTCTCGTTTCTCTCGTTTTCTCTTGCGGTCAGCTCTTGAACACGCGATGGTCGAGCGCCGGGAAGGTGCGGCGTGACTCGTCCTGGCCCGCGGGATCGAAGCGCGCGGCGATGACGCCCGTGCCGCGCGGCAGGCGCGTCAGGACGCGGCCCCAGAAGTCCACGATCAGCGAGTCACCGTAGGTTTCCCGACCGTTGGCATGAATCCCCGACTGTGCGGGCGCGACCACGTAACACAAGTTCTCGATCGCGCGCGCTCGCAGAAGGGTCTGCCAATGCGCGCGGCCCGTGGGAGCGGTAAATGCGGACGGCATGCACAGCCAGCGCGCGCCGGCGGCCGAGAGCTGGCGGTACAACTCCGGGAAGCGCATGTCGTAGCAGACACTCAGTCCGACCTTGCCCGCAGGCGTGTCGAGCACCGTTGGCGCGCTGCCTGGCGCAACGGTGGCCGATTCACGGTAGGACTCACGCTCCGAGACGCGCACGTCGAAGAGGTGGATCTTGTCGTAACGCGCACGTCGCTCGCCCTTCGCGTCGTACACCAGGCACGCCGCCGCGACGCGACCCGCCTCCGCCGTGCGCAGGGGAATGGTGCCGCCGACGATCCATAGCCCGAACTCGCGGGCCGCTGCAGCGAGCATGCGCTGAATCGGGCCCTCGCCGTCCACCTCCGCGATCGCCAGCTTGTCGGCCTCCTTGACCGCCATGAAGGCAAAGTTTTCAGGCAATGCCGCAACGCTCGCGCCCTGCCGCGCCGCTTCCTCCAGCAGGCGGCGCGCGGCCGCCAGGTTGCCGTCGCGGTCGGCACTCGTGGTCATCTGGATCGCGGCAACGGTATTGGGCTCTGCAGGCATGCGAATCCTCCGACGCGTACTCTACCGCGCCGGATCGGCGCGCGCCGGGCGCGGCTCGTCCCTTGTCCCGCGTCGCTCATCCAGCCGCGACTTGGCCGGCGCCGCCTCTTGTTATTGTTCCGCCAAACCAACTCGTCCGGTCGCCTGGTCTTCGGCCGGCCACAGGGGGAACTCCATGAGCCTTTCGATCGCCGCGACGGCCCGCGCGGCCGTGCTCGCCGGTTGTGCGCTGTTCGCGGGCGTTGCCGGAGCCCAGCAACCCGACGCTGCACGGCCCGCCGCTGCGCAGCCCTCCCCCGCGCCGCCCGCCGCTGCACCGGCCGCCACGCCCGCACTCGCCTCCTCCGACCTCGTCGGCTGGTGGCACACCGACCTCGCCTACAACGGCCAGCACGCCGAGATGTACCTGCGCTTTGCCGAGGAGAACGGCAAGCTGGCCGCGCGCGTGACGCTGCCCGAGATCTTCGGCTGGGACTTCGCGGTCGGCGGCGCCACGGTCTCCGGCAACACCGTGCAGTTCACCAACGTGCCGATGGCATTCACCTACGACGCACCCAGCCGCACCCTGAACGGCGAACTGCCGAAGGACCTCGCGCCGGCGCAGAAAATCGTGGCGCGGTTCAATCGCAGCGCGGCACCCCAGCTGCCGGCGGCGGAAAAGTGGACTGGCGCACGCCCGACGACGGAATGGATGGAGACCATGGACGGACCGGTCTGGGCAGGACTCGCGCACGACGCCGCCGCCAACCGCGTTCTCGTCGCGACGGATACTGGCACTGTGACGGCTCTCGACGCACGCACCGGCGCGCGCGCCTGGTCGCAGAAGACCGGTGGCAAAGTGCGCGCGCGTCCGACGGTACACGGGGGCTTCGTCTACGTGAACTCCGACGACGGCCAGCTCTACAAGCTCGACGCCGGCAGCGGCCGGGAGGTCTGGCACGCACCGATCGATTCGCGTGCCGCGCCGCGTCCCGATCGCGCGGTCTTCGACCGCTACGGATCGTCGGCGCGCATCGACGCGAGACGGGTCTACATCGGCAGCCCGGACAAGAACCTCTACGCGCTCGACGACGCCACGGGCAAGGAACTCTGGCGCGCGCAGACGAAGGACAAGATCTACGCCACGCCTGTGCTGCACGGCGATGCGATCGTGTTCGGCAGTTTCGACGGCTTCCTGTACGCCGTCGCGGCGACGGACGGCAGCGTGCGCTGGCAGCAGGACACGCGCGGCGCGATCTCCAGCGCCCCTGCAGTAGCAAGCGGGCGCATCGTCGTCGGCAATCGCGCGTTCGAGCTCACCGGTCGCGATCCCGCCAGCGGCGACGAGCGCTGGCGCGACTATCTGTGGTTTTCATGGATCGACTCAGATATCACCGTCGCCGGCGACACCTTCTACGTCGGCTCCTCCGATGCCTTGCGCATCCACGCCTTCGAAGGCTCCAGCGGCAAATTGCTGTGGCGCACGCCGCTCGGCGGCTGGTGCTGGGCACAGCCCGCGGTCAGCAAGGATCGCGTGTACGCCGGCGCTTCGGGAAATCCTGGCGGCGTGGGCCCGCGACGCGGCGCTTTCGCGGCGCTCGACCGCAAGAGCGGCGAGGTGATCTGGATGTACGAGGTCGAGTCGACGGGAAAGGACTGGGGATTCCCCGCTTCGGCCGTCGTCGCGGGTGATCTGGTCTACGCGGCCGACGTGCAAGGGCGCGTCTACGCGTTCCGGGATCCCTGACTATCGCGCGCCCCCAGTCATGCGGACACTCAACGGCATCCAGCACGCTGAGACTCGCGGCAACGCCATCTTGAGTAAAGCGACATTTGCTTGCTGAGCTCGTGCCGCGCAAGGCCGTCCAGAACGGTCAGGGACACGGGTTCATCGGGCAAACCGCAATGGTCACCGGGGGCTGAGAGTACGCACTGCACTGTGTCTCCGATGGCGTAGCGCAGGCTTTCACTTTGTACTCGAACGTCTTCTCCGAGCCGCCCTTCTGAAACTGAATGCTCGTTGTCGGCGGGGTAGTGATGTAGGTGGTGATCGTCGTGCCCAGCTGGATGATCGTCCTAGCTTCGTGCAGCGTGTAGTGATGCACGGCCCCCGTCGAGGTGTTCCAATGCACTGAGAAAATGCCGCCATAGGACTGATTCACTGGGCTGGTGCGCAAGTTCGTCGGCACACTTGGGAGCGCCGTATCGCTATCAACGATGTTCACCGTGGCAGTTGATGGTGTTGAAACCGCAGCGCCGCCGGTGGGGTTCGAGAGGGCCGCGACGATGGTTTCGTCGGGCTCCATGGCAGAGTCATCGAGAATGGGGATTGCAAAGGACTTGTCCACTGCGTCCCCATTGGCCCATGTCAATATCCCGCCCGTCGCGTTGTAGTCGCTTCCGGCGCTGGCGGTACCATTGAACGTGGAATACGTAACACCAACGCTGCCGCCCGTCCCACCCGAACGTCTGGCGGTGAGGGTGACGGAGCCTGCAGTCTCGCCGATCGAATATTCGCTCGCCACGAACGCAATCGAACCGGGTGGTAACTCGTTGTCGTTAATCGCCACTGCGGGCTGTGCGGTCAAGCCGAGAACCGCACCGCCAGTCGGTGAACCCAACTGAACAAAGAAATGCTCGGTACCTTCATAGATGCTGTCGTCAAGAAGGGCTATGACAACATTCTTCGGTGCCCCGTCGCCGTCTGCCCAACTCAAAACACCCGAGGCCGCTGAGTAGTCGCTTCCGGCGACTGCCTCGCCATTGAGCGTCTGGTACGGCACCGTAACTGCGCCCGTCAAAATCCCGGTTCGAGTAGCGGTAAGGGTGACCGTAGTCGCTGTTTCTGAAACCGCGTAAGACGGAGCTGAGAACTGAAGAACACCACCAGGTGGGCCCGCAAGAAGCGAGTAGGCGAGCCGATTCGGCGAGCAATTGCCAGTCGGCGGGCTTGCGCATCCCAAGTTTCCCTGCAGCACTCCGGTTGTGGCGTTCCCGAGAATAGCGTCCGTGACTTGGAATGGCGTATGGAGTTCGTTGTCTTCGAGGTATAGGGCCGCGATACCAGCAACGAGCGGAGCCGAATTGGAGCTTCCGTCGAAGGTGTCGTAGTACGAGTCATTCTGAATACCCGCAGCGAGGATATCGTCGCCTGGAGCAAAAAGGTCGACACAGTTCCCGAAGTTCGTGAAGTCGTGGCGACCGTCGATCACCGTCGAGGCCGCTACGGTAATCGCGTCCGGAACGCGCTGCGGAGAGTTTAAGCAGGCATTCTCGACCTCATTTCCAGCAGCGGCGACCACGGTGATGTTTGCAGCGATTGCGTCCTGCACTCGCGCGTCGACTGTCGCATTCCCGTCTCGATTAGAGATGGCAATGTTGATGATGCTGGGGCCCCCGTCCGAAGCGGAAGCTGCGATAGCGGCCTCGATACCACGAACGAGGTCGTTTGTGTCGCCGGCACCTTGCGTACAGGTCCAACTTCCGCCGCTCCCAATTGGAGCGGCACCTCTGGTGACGACGTAACCGCGCAGGCGCACTTGCTTGGCAACCCCAACAGTCGTGCCGCCTACCAAGCTGGCCACGCGTGTGCCGTGACTGTTGCAATCCATGAGATTAACGTTGGTCGTGAAGTTGGGAATACACGTCGGCAGGGCGGTCGACAGGTGGCTATAGCAATGCGTTACCTGTATCGGAGGTCTGTTGCCAAACTCAACGTGCGACGCGCGAATGCCCGTGTCGATGACGTGTACCGTCGTCGTCGTCGCGGTTGTGTGGTAACTGTATTGCCGATCGAGGGGCAACTGTCGCTGATCGATGCGATCAAGGTGCCAAAGGGAATTGTTGCTGGGAAGCGATTGCGTCGTAGCCAGCTCCAAACTCATGACCGGCTCGATGTACTCGATGCGCGGATCATTCGCCAAGTCGCGAATGACTTTCTCCTCAGTCGCTCCAGCAACCGAGAAGCCCCTGCGCTTGCCGGAAAAAGGACTGACATCGATTCCATCCACGCTCGCTGCCAATGCAAAGGAGAGCGCTTCGACGTCTTCCCCAGATAGTGGCAGCGTTCCAGGCAACACGCTGAGTTCAAAGCGGCGATCGAGTGAAATCTGCTCTAGGGCCGCGTCCGCCTTGAACTGAACATAGAAAGCGCCCGGGATCTTGCTGCGCGCGTCGAAGTTGAGAAGGCGGGCTTTGGCCGGTGCTGTGTCGCGTGAAGAAATGCTGGTCGTGGCCGGAACAGTTCCTGGAGGGGTCTGAGCTGCTGCGCCTGAGAGTAGGGACGCAAGGAATCCTGCCGCACACCAGCATACGCGCTTCATGTCGACTCCCTCGCTGCGATGGCGGTACGACTACGCCTATTTACTTCGTGTCAACTGCCGAGATGAAGCTTGATCCATCCGCCACCGTTGTTCTGTGCCGATGGCATAACGTTCAAACCAAGGTGGAGGAGATGAACCTGGATACTTCCATTGATCAATGAATACCGGTTCTTGATTTTCCCGCACCGTGAAATAGTGGGCGTCATGCGTGGTGCATCCTGCTACGCACGCGCCACCGGCATTGTCGAAGACGTAGTGCCAAGTGCTGCCCTCACCCGGGGTCACGACGATCGTTGGGCCATCGCCCAATGTAGTAACGGGTTCCGCTGCTACCACGCCCATTGTCTTGCGATACGCGTCCGCTACGACGTTGAGGTTGTAACGTCCCTTGAGGGTCAAGGTAACGATGTTGGAGCCTGAGGGAGCCATTTCCACGGCGCGGAAATGACGATTAAGGCATTCCCAAGCATCATAGTCGCCGGCTTGCAATTTCCTGTAGCTTGCTTGATCGAGAGTAACGTTGATGCCGCGCCCATCGTGCGGGGCGAAATACTGGATCTCTCGGACGACCGGGAACTGCGCGCGAATTGCGCGGATGTCACGGTTCAGTCGCTGGTAGACCTCCTCATGCGCAGTTACTCCCTCCGAAAGCCGAAGCGCGAGCAGTTCCAGGTTTCGATCGCCCCGGGGCGTTGCCGCGATCTCAGCAGCAGTGCCCGGCAACGATTCACACAAATTTGTTCCCGCCTGAGCGCATGCACCCAAAGACAGGGGTGCCAGAACAAGCATGGTGCGGAAGGTAGCAATCATAGTCCGTGCTCTTCCTTGGTCCATCCACTCTGAACCAGCTCCAATCATGCGTCCGAGCCCCGTTGCTTTCAACAAGCACTCGGCTGCGCGCTCGCCAGCCGCCGGCTTCACCTGCGCAAGGTAGAGGTTGACAGCAATCCTCCGCCAGCTCTCGGACGCCGCCGGGCAAGCTCTCCCGGACTGAGGCACGATTGCGTAATCAGTCCCCGCCCGCGCCTTCGGCGGTGCGCACTTCGTCCTCGGCCTTCTTGCCTTCGGCGCGATCGACGCGCACGACGGTGGGATCGTCCCATGGGCCGGTGATGCGGTAGTAGCCGCGCGCGATGCCCTTGAGCGGTTCCTTGAAGACCTGCGAGAACAGCAGCACCGCGGCGCCCACCACCGGGCCGCCGGCGAGCGCGCCGACGACCGGCAACGTGTTGCCGACGCTGCCCGTCACGACTGCCGTCTGGTCGTAGTCGCGCGTGTCGAGGCCGGTGCGGCCGACGATGCCGATCTCCGCGGCCGGGCCTTTCAGCAGCAGGTTCGACGTGTGGGCGTCGCCGTCGCGCAGCTCGAAGTCGCCGCGGATGCTGTCGTAGCCCAGGCCCTTCTTCAGGAAGTCGCTGAAGTCGAGCGAGAGTCGTCGCGGCAATGCGGCCACGCTCATGAGGCCGAACACGCGTCCCGCTCCCGGCTGAACGCTGAGGAGTTGCCCGTCCTCGATCTCGATGTGCAGCTTGCCCTGCAGGCGGCTCGTGAGCTGCGCGTCGGGCGCGCCTTTCCAGCTCAGCTTCGCGTCGATGAGGCCGCGCTTGCCGGTGAGCGCGGTGCCGTAGCCGAGATCGAGCAGGGTTTGCATCACGTCGGTCGATTCGAGCTTGAAGGAGAGCGCGCCGTGCCCGCCGTCGGGCTGCATGAGCCAGGTGCCCGAGCCGTTGGCGGCGAAGCTCGAAGCCTGCGCGGCGAACGAATCGAGGCGCAGTCCCTCGGGCACGCGCACCAGGTCCGCGCGCATGAATCCGAACTTCTTCCCCCAGGCCTCAAACTGCGCGACCGAGGCGCGCACCGACGGCCATTTGCGTGGATCGGGCTCATCTTGCGCCGCCACTGTCGCGTCCGCCAGCGCGGGCAGTGTCAGGAGCGAGGCAGGATCGCCGATCGACAGGCGCGTCATGTTGATGAGCAACGCCTCGCCCGTCGTGAAGTCGTACGGCACGAGCAGCGTGCCGCGCGCGCGCGGACCGTCGACGTTCACGCTCCAGTTGCTGTCGCCCGCGAGCAGCCGGGCGGCCACCTCGGGGAATTCGAAGCCGAACAGCCTGAGCTGCCCGATCGACAGGTCGGCGCTGCGCAGGTATTGCGAAACCGGCCGCCGCGTCGCGCGCGTCTCCGCCGGCGCCTCGTCGGCACCGCCGAGCGCGAACCACTCCGAAAGATCGAGCGCCTCGACCGTCCCGCGCACCTCGAGACCGTCCGCCGCAGGCAGCGCGGGCTCGCTCTCGCCGAAGCGCAGGGCGCCGCGGGCGAATTGCCAGGCGTTGTCGCGTTCCACCAGGCGCAGCTGCGTGCGGGCGACGGGGCCGTATGCCGCGCGCACCAGCGCTTCACTCGCACTCGGCCATTGCACGTCGATTCGCAACGGCTGGGTCGTGGCCGCCGCCTTCGCGAACGGCGCCGGCAGGTCGATGCCGGTTCCCCGCAGCGAGGATTCGACGCGCAGCGTCTGCGGACGGCCGGGCCGGCGCTCCTCGTCGAGCGGCATACGCATCACGCCGCGCCAGTCGGCCGTGCCGTCGACCTTCACCGCCGCGGGCACTTCGAGCGCAGCGGCGAGCGCGGCGACGGACGTCGTGGCGCGCACGCGGATGACGTTGTCGATGCGACTCCCGGCCGTTTCGGGCGCGGCGTCGATGCGCACCGGGCCTCCGAGGTACGTTCCGACCAGACCGTCCGGAAGCGAAACCTTGCGATCGGTCAGGTGAAGCCCGCCCTTGAGACCGGCGAGTGCGTGGCGCGTGCCGTCGAGCGTGAGGCTCGCGTCGTCCAGTTTCGCCAGCACGTCGATGCGCTTGTCCTCGATGTTCTTCACCGGCAGCATGAGATCGACCGCGAGGCCGGTGCTGCCGCTGCCGCGCAGCGCCATGAACTGCCGGCCGAGCGTTTCGCCGACCGGTGCCTGCTGCAGATAGCCGAGCGCCGCTCCCAGATCGCCACGCGCTTGCGCCTTGATCGTCAGCTCTCCGGTGTGGAAGTCCACGAACTGCGCCGTGCCCTCGCCGACCTGCAGGCCGTTGAGCGCGGCGCTCCTGACTTTGCCCGTGAGGCCCTGGTTGCGAAACTCGACATCGACGGCAACATTCTCGACATCGGGCCAGCCTGGCGCGTAGTGCAGCTTCAGCCCCTCGACGGGGAAAGCGATGCGAAACTCACCCTTGCCGTTGCGGAACGGAAAATCGCGCGTCGCGCCGTCGAAGACGAATTCGCCCGCGGGCGCGCGCCCGGCGAGGAACGCGGCATCGAGCCATTCGAGTGTCTTGCCGTGCAGCTTGTTGATCGGCAGGTAACGCCAGCCTTCCTTGAGAACGACGTCGCTGAAGGCACTGCGCAGCTTGAGCACCGGCGAGTGTTCCTTCTCGGCGGGCAGCAGCAGCTCGGCCTCGGTGCTCGCCTTCACGTGCGCGTTGCTCACGCGAAACTCGCGCGTCGCGATGCGCCAGCCCTCGCTCGCGCGATTCCACACGACCTGTCCGTGCGCCTCGACACCGAGCGGCTCGCGAAAGACCTCGGGCAGCGCGAACTGCAGCGCGCGCGATTCGAGGGCCAGACGCCCCGACGTCGGGGTGACGGAGACTTCGCCGCTCAGGCCGCGCAGCCCGGGAAACTTCTTGTACGGCGCGAATGCGACATCCGTCAGCCGCGCCGCCGCCGTCAGCTGATGCGTGCCGTCCGCGGCGCGCACGTAAGCAGCGCGCGCGTCGCGCACGGTGCCGGCCGGCGCGAGTGCCAGCGCGTACTCGCGCCACTGCGCGCGCGGCGCGATGCTCGCGACCGGCAGCAGATTCTCGAGCTGCACGAATCCCGCCTGCGCGTCGAGCCGCGTGAGCTCCCCGTCCTGCAACCCCCAGGTGAGCGACGCAGCGGTGGGCTCCCAGTTCTTCGCCGTGGTCGACAGCTCGAGGTTGCTCGCGACCAGCCGCCGCTCCTGTTCGCCGTTCGTGAGCTCGAAGTGCCCGCCGATGGTCCGATAAGGCGTCGGGGCTGCGCCGCCTTCTGCGCCGACCAGGGCGACGTCGCTGAACCTGAGATCGACGGTCGCAGAAGCAAGCCGCTCGCCGGTGAAGTGCGCACGCAGGTGCAGATCGCCCTGACCGGCGGACGGCGCCTGAATCAGTGTGCCGAAGAGCTCGCGCCAGCCCGTGAGCTGCAACTGGCGCCCGTCGACTTCGAACGACCAGGCGAGCGTCTGCGGCTGGTCGAGCTTGCCCTCGGCCGCGCCGGAGAATTCGAGGGTGCGGCCCAGGCGCTCGGGCAGATCGACTTCGCCTTCGAGCGACACTTCGTTGCGATCGCGCTCGAGCGACAGGTCGACGTCGTCGAGGCGCACCGCGCCCATCTGCTTCCTGAGATCGCGAAAGCCGACCTGTGCATCGACGATGTCCAGCAATCCCGTGGGCAGGTCGTCGACGTTGAAGCGGTTGGTGTCACGCGGATCGAGCGCCGCCTGGCCCTCCAGCTCGAGGCGCCCGTCGGCGGTGCGCACCAGGTTGATGCGCGGCTCGATCAGCCGAATGCGGCCCGACAGCAGCTCGGCGCGAAACAGGACGCGCCCGAGGTCGATGCCGATACTGGCAGCGCGCGCACGGGCGAGCAGCGGCCCGCCGTTCGGTGCGAACACTTCGGCGTCGGTGACGTAGATTTCGGGGCCGAACACGCGCCAGCGCGCGTCGAGGTCGCGGAAGCGAAAGTCGAGTCGGGTGGTCTCGTTGACCCAGGCGCGCAGCTGCTCGCGGTATTCGGGCACCTGCGCAAGCAGCAGGCGCACGGCGCCGAGCGCGATAGCGAGCAACACGACGATGGAGCCGAGGATGCCCCAGGTCCAGCGCAGCACGCGCGAGCGCAGGCTGCGGCGCGGCTTCGCGCTGGTCTCGGTTGCGTCTGCGGCGTCCACTACATCAGAACCACGTCGTACTGGTCGACGGAATACAGCGCCTCGGTCTGCAGGCGGATCGGCTTGCCCGTGAGCACCTCGAGCTCGGCGAGGGCCGCCGATTCCTCGTCGAGCAGCAGGTCGGTCACGTCCTGGTGCGCCAGGACCATGAGCTGCTGGAAGTCGAACTGGCGGTGCTGGCGGACGATTTCACGGAAGATCTCGTAACAGACGGTTTCGGCCGTCTTGACGAAACCACGTCCCTCGCAGGTCGGACAGCCGCGACAGAGCAAATGTTCCAGGCTCTCGCGGGTGCGCTTGCGGGTCATCTCCACCAGACCGAGCGGCGACACGCTGGAGATGTGCGTCTTGGCGTGATCGGCGTTCAGCGACTTCTCCAGCGCCTGGATCACCTGGCCGCGGTGCTCCTCCTCCTGCATGTCGATGAAGTCGATGATGATGATGCCGCCGAGATTGCGCAGCCGCAGCTGGCGCGCGATCGCCAGGGCCGCCTCCAGGTTGGTGCGGAAGATCGTTTCCTCGAGGTTGCGATGGCCCACGTAGGCGCCGGTGTTCACGTCGATGGTGGTCATCGCCTCGGTCTGGTCGATCATCAGGTAGCCGCCCGACTTGAGCGGCACCTTGCGGTCGAGCGCCTTCTGGATCTCCTCTTCGATGCCGTGCAGGTCGAAGATCGGCCGCCCGTTGGCGTAGTGCACGATCTTGTGCTCGCTCTCCGGCATGAAAGTGCGCGCGAACTCGCGCATCTGCCCGCAGGCCGTCGTCGAATCGACGCTGACGCGGTCGATGCCTTCGTTCAGCAGGTCGCGCAGGATGCGCACGCTGAGCGGGTGGTCTTCGTGCACGAGGTTGCCGGGCGACGTTCGCAGGCCCTTTTCCCGGATCACTTCCCACAACCGGCGCAGGAACAGCATGTCGGCACGCAGGGCTTCGGGACCCGCGCCGTCGGCGGCCGTGCGTACGATGTAGCCGCCGGGTTCCTCGGGTGCGACGAACGCACTCACCGCCTCGCGCAGGCGTTTGCGCTCCTGCTCGTCCTCGATACGCGCCGAGACGCCGATGCCCTGCCCCTTCGGCATGAACACGAGGTAGCGCGAGGGGATGGAGGTGAAGGTCGTCAGTCGCGCGCCCTTGGTGCCGAGCGGATCCTTGAGCACCTGCACCAGGATCTCGCCGCCCTCCTGGACCAGCTCGCGGATGTTTTCGGTACGCGGCGCCTCGAAGCCTTCGGCCGCGGCGTGGTTCGGCGGGGCGGCGATGTCCGAGGCGTGCAGGAACGCGGTGCGCTCCAGGCCCACGTCGATGAACGCGGCCTGCATACCCGGCAGCACACGCGACACGCGTCCTTTATAGATGTTGCCGAGGAGGCCGAGGCGGTTGGCGCGCTCGAGGAACACTTCCTGCAGCACGCCGTTCTCGATGACGGCGGCGCGCGTTTCGCGCGGCGTGACGTTGACGAGAATCTCGGCGCTCATCGTGCCGCCTGCCACACGGCAACGCCGGCGTCCGCGAGCAGACGGGCGGTTTCGAACAGCGGCAGACCCATCACGCCGGAGTAGCTGCCTTCGATGCGTTCGATGAACACCGCCGCGCAACCCTGCACGCCGTACGCGCCCGCCTTGTCCGACGCCCCGCCGGTGTTCCAATACTCCTCCGCCTC
>Ga0187894_10003387_pt1 | contig 17917 bp, 12 predicted proteins | sample GBC1701081metaG_FD_136650 | JGI IMG/M metagenome (GOLD analysis project Ga0187894, IMG submission 136650) | White microbial mat communities from a lava cave in the Kipuka Kanohina Cave System on the Island of Hawaii, USA - GBC170108-1 metaG ...
AGTTCAAGCTTTAGCTTGTCTGCAAAAGCACAGCCTGAAGGCTGAACTCAGAACTTCTGTTGGCGCTTAACTGCGTCCTTGCTCACGCCGAGCGTACTCGAGTGTGCGGGTGGTGTTTTCGGTAACACTCGGGACCGGTTCGCCGAGGTTCGAGTGCTGCGGTAAACGAAGATCGTTAGTCACTGGCGGCGATAACGAACGTATCTTGCTTTCTTTCGGACCTATGAGTTTCGACAGGTTTCTGATCAGCATAAACTCAATGAGGCTGACGAGCAGAAACGTAAACGTCATGAAAACGCCGATCAGCTCCGGGTCCAACTGTGCCTTCTTTTTCAATACCAGCGCGCCACCGAACAGGATGGCTAAGCCGGCCGCACCCAGGATGGTGATGGCAGTCAAAAAGCCGCTAACTACAGCGGTGTTTGATTCGGTCCGTTCTCTCAGGTCGAAGCCACAGCGATTGCAGTAGCTCAATCCCTGGGCGAGCTGCGTGCCGCAATTTGCGCAATACATAACCCGTTCCTCCGTACCTTAGTTCGCCCTGGTTCATTGCGGGTGATAAGTGAACCAGAAATAGATGGCCTGCCCCACACCAATAAAGAAACCGATTATTGCGCCAAAAAGTTCAATCGTTTTTAAGTGCTGCTGGGCTACGGAGAGCACCAGCTCCTCGAGTTTTTCGATTGGATAGTCGGAAACCTTCTTGCGGACGAGTCTGCCGACGTCGAATTCGGCGATTGTGACGGGCAGCCGTTCGCGAGCCGCGACCGTGATGCGTTCCACCAGCGCCGAGCTCGCGCGTTGCATGGCATTTTGTGAAACGTGATCGCCGAGTCTGCCGATGGGAGCGATCAGTAGACGTTCGACCTGTGAAGTCAGAATCGCGTTGATCGTGCGTGCTGTTTGTTCGTGCGCGAGCAGGTTTAGCAGGCCGCGGGTCAGAAAACGTTTTGCTTCATCGACCGAGCGGGGATCGATCTGCTCCATGACTGAGCCGATAGTTTGTGGAAACAGCCGATCGACAGCGTCAGTGAAGTAGATCGACACTGAAGTAAACAACGATTCGCTGCGGAGGATCTCGACCAGCCGATTCGTGATCTGTTCCTTGAGATCTTCGAATTTGATCGCGTCTATCTGGCCGATGAGATCGTTGAGTGGCCGCGCCATTACGTTGTCGATCGTGGCGTTGAGAAACGCTTCGGCTTCCTGCTCGAATGCCGGCCCGCGCAGATATTCTTCAACGCGCCGCGGCAAAGTCTTGTTAACGAGGTCGTCGACCTCGCGATGGATGCGCTCGCGCGAGATGAAGATCTTCTTGAAGAGCGAGAGTTGTTCGTAATACTGATCGACTTCCTGTTTGATCAGCGTGCCGATCTGTTTGCGCGTGCTTTGGCTGGTCGCGATGTCCGCGAGGTGATGAACGACTGGCGGCACCTGCTGGTCGATGCGCTCCTTGATAAAGGCGATCGTTTCAGGTGTGAACGTCTCCGCGAGTGTGGCATTGCTGTGGGCCAGATCGTCGAGACGTCCGGAAACGAAGTCGCGCACTTTTTGTTCGAAGGCTTCCGTACCGATGAGCCGTTGCAGTCGTTGTTCGACAAAGTCGCGCGCCCTGTCAACCGATTCAGGGTTCACGACGTCGCCGATGCGGCGCGCGGTTAAGTCGTCGACCTGCTTATCGACAAACCGCTCGATCGCTTCCGACGTCTCTTCGCTCTTCAGCATGTCGGTAATGTATTCGGCGAGTCGATACTGAAGCGCGGAGATCGTGTCGAGCACCGGCGCGCGTGCTTGCGCCGGCAATGCATCGATGAACGATGGATAGACGCGGGAAAGAAGCTCGTTCGTGTAACTGCCGACAAAGTCTTCTACTTTGTTTTGAAAGAAACTGGTTTCAAAGAGTGCGTCGAAGACGGTTTGCTGAGAGACGAGTTCGTTGCCGACCGCATTACCGATGGATTGGGCCAACTTCTCGCGATGACGCGGGATCATGCCTTGCGGCCAGACCGTGATGCCAAACAGTTTCACCGTCTTGTACGGATGAAACAACATCCAGATCGCGAGCCACGCCGCGCCGAAGCCGTGAATGGTGGCGACGACGATGATGCCAATCGCGACCAGGAGCTTGAACGTTAGCGGATCGATGTTCCCTCTAAGTAGGACAGACATTCCTGTCTGTCATTCGGGACAGACAGGAATGTCTGTCTGACTTGTGGTGGGTTCGACTGGGTAGCCGGCATTTATCCAGGCGCCGGTGCCGCCTGAAACATTCAGCAGATTAGTGAAGCCCAACTGCTCCAACAAGCTCGCCGCTGCACTCGAACGATATCCGCCGGCGCAAATCACGGCCGTTGGTTTGTCTTTTGCAAACGGCAATTGACCCGCGATGCGGTCGAGCGTCGCCAGCGGCGCGTTGAGTGCACGCGGCACATGACCGCCGCCGTATTCAGCGGGCCGTCGCACATCGACCACTTGCAGATCCGCACTGGCCGCGAGTTTCTCTTTCAACTCATTCACGCTGACCTGCGGGATTGAGTCAACCGGAAGACCCGCGCGGCGCCAGTTTTCCACACCACCTTCCAAATAACCGTTCACGTTTTCGATGCCGACCCGCGCAAGCCGGACCACAGATTCATCGATCTGCTCCGCAGTTTCCGCAATCAAAATAATCGTCGAATTGATAGGGATCAAACTCCCCGCCCATATCGCAAACTGTCCGCCGAGTCCGATGTTCACCGAACCGGGCACGTGACCCGCGCCGAACTCAGCCGCCGAACGTACGTCGAGCAGCACGTGTCCCCGTTCGCGCAACTCGGAAATTTGCTGCGGCGAGAGCGCCGCCGGTGGTGATAATTCAGAGAGCTCACGCGCGCCCGCACGATTGATCTCTGCGTCGCGTGGAAAGTACGCCGGCGCTTCCTGAAGGTCCGCCGTCATCATCGACACGAACTGTTCCTTCGTCATCGGCTTCAACGCGTAATTAAACTTGCGCTGCTCCCCGATCGTCGACGACGTTTCTTTCGACATGTTCTTTCCGCACATCGAGCCCGCGCCGTGTGCCGGATAGACCTCAACCTCGTCCGGCAGCTTCAGGATCTTGCCGTGCAGACTCTCGTACATCATCTCGGCCATCATCTGCGGCGTGTAGCCTTTGCCACCCGCGAGGTCGGGCCGGCCGACGTCGCCGATAAAGAGCGTGTCGCCGGTGAGAATCTTCTGCGGTTCACTGGAAACTTCGGTGTCGATGACGAGCACGCAAATTCCTTCCGGTGTGTGACCGGGAGTCTCGATAAAGCGCAACACGACTTTCCCCAACCGGATTTCTTCGCCGTCGCGGACGGCGCGATGCTGAAACGCGGCGTTGGCTTTCTCGCCGAAAACGATCTCTGCTCCGGAGCGTGCGGCGAGCTCCTGATGTCCACTGACAAAGTCGGCGTGCAGGTGAGTTTCGATGACGTACTTGATTTTAAGTTTATTCGCTTCGGCTTCGGCGATGTATTCGTCGACGTCGCGTTGCGGATCGACAACCGCAGCTTCGCCATCCGAGCCGATGAGATACGAAGCGTGGGCCAAACAGGCGAGATAGAATTGCTTGAAGTACATATCTTTGGGCCACAGACTTTCACGGACGAACACAGACGAAAAAGCAAACACAGGAGAAAGCAAACACCAAGCGACAGTCCGTGTTTATCCGTGAGAGTCCGTGGCCAATTTATAGAACTCGCGCGCCGGTTTCAACGGGCGAAGCATCCAGTAAGGCCGGCGCGTGCCGTCAGGCGAAAACCTATCAGCTGGCCGCGTCATCGCCAGCCACTCTTGATAAACCTCGCGCGACTTCCCTGTGTCTACAACAATATCGCCGGCCTCGTCTGCTGCATCCGCCACGCGCACACGCACCGCCTGGTGCCAGCAATGCATTCCCGAGATCGGATCGGGATGAACCGGAAAAGTCATGTTCTGGTGCACGCCCGCGTCTTTCCACCAGATTCGCAACGTGTCGCCGTCGTTCGACTCGTAGGGCGCGATACCTTTCTCCCGTTTCAAACGCCACTTGGTTCCGTTCTGTTCCAACTTCACCGTAGCCATCAGCTGTCGCTGGCCTTCGTCGGTTAGTTTCCAGCGGCCCATGTGATGACTGCACGCGACGATGCCCGGACGAATACCTTCCGTGACCCACGCGGGCACGACGTAATAACCGATCTCGGTTTCGACGCGGAGGAGATCGCCGGTGCGCACGCCAAGCTTGTTTGCGTGGCTCGGGTGAATCCACAGCGGGTTCGTGTGTGCGATCTCGTCGAGCCATTTTGAGTTTGCGCTGCGCGTGTGAATCTGCACGGGCAGTCGAAACGTCGAGATCAGAATCGTTTGATCGTCGGCGAGATTGTGCTTGTGAACGTGGCTCTTGAAGTAGATCGGAATTGCGAGCTCCGGCCAGCCCCACGAAGCCAGTGTGGAGGAGAAGAACTCGAGTTTGCCGCTGGGTGTGGGGAAGCCGCGTTTGACTTCGCCGTTGATGTTTACGCCTACGAGTCGACGGCCTTCGGCGTCGCCGTCGGGAAGCGGCAGGGGAACGATGTTTGGGCCGGCAGGTTTTGGCGCGCGCGTGAAGACTCGGCCGAAGTTATCTTCGTGTGCGTCGTCGAGCTCCTCTGGTCCAACTGTTTGATCGTAGATCCTGCCAATCTTTTCTTTGATTTCAAAAGCACCGTAGCGGCGCATGAATTGGAGTGGCGTCAGATCTTCTTCTTCGGCCTTCTCGGGAAGACCGGGCACGGAATGATCGAAGATCCATTCGTAGTATTCGTCGATGCTGAGACGGGTCCCGGGATTCTTTTTGCTTTCGGCGTATTGACGGATGCCCAGGCTTCCGTCCGGGTCGATGCGCCACGTTAATTCCAACCAGAATTCGTTTTCTTCCCAGACCTCGCCGGGATTCACTTCGCGGGTGTCGTTTATGGTTTCGCCGTTGCGCTGGCGGGCGGCTTTCATCACCGGCTGGCGAAAACCGAGCCACTGTGAATCATGCGTTTCGTAAGAGTGAAGATCGTGGCGTTCGGAGCCGACGCCCATCGGCAAAACGTAATCCGCGTAGTAAGCAGTTTCGTTCCAGGTTGGGGTAAGCGCGACATAGCACTCTATGAGATCTGGATCGGTCAGTACTTCGATCCACGAGAAACCGTCGGGATTGGTCCAGACCGGGTTGTAGACGCGCGTGAAATAGACGTCGAGTTTGGCGCGGCCGTCTTTGAGGAAGTGCGGCAGCAGAAACGACATCTCGTTCATCGATAGTGGGTACTCGCGCGGCCACGTGATCTCGTTCCACATGTTTGGGTGTGGCGGCGTGTAGATCGGCCGCGGGACGAACTTGTTCCACGCGTTTGGATAGACACCACCTTCGGTGGCGACGGCGCCGAGCAGCGCATTCAACATGAAAAGCGCACGGGCAACGGACCAGCCGCCACTCACGCCGGACGCGGCACTGCGCCAGTTGTGACTCGAGAAGCGCGTGCCCGCCGTAGCAACCAGTTCCGCGATCTCTTTAATTACCTTCGCCTCAACCCCCGATTCTTCTGCGGCAAACTCAAACGTGTAATCCTGATAGATCTCTTTGATCCTTCTTTCAAAATCCGTGAAATTCTCGTGGCCAAACTCTCTCCAATTCCACCACGTCTCGACAAAATCACGGTTGTACAGATCGTTCTGGATCAGGTAGTTCGCAATTGCGAGCAGTATGGCCGTTTCCGAACCCGGATAGGGCGAGACCCAATAATCAGCGTGCGTAGCCGTGTGCGAAAGCCTCGTGTCGAAGACGATCAGTTTCGCGCCGTTTGCTTTGCCGTCAATGACTCGCTGGGCGTGTGGATTGAAGTAATGGCCCGATTCAAGATGCGCGCTGATCAGCAGTATGACTTTCGCGTTCGCGTGATCGGGGCTCGGACGATCGAGTCCCATCCAGAGCTGATAACCTTCGCGACTGCCTGACGAACAGATGTTTGTGTGTGAGTTGTGACCGTCGATGCCCCAGGCGGCGAGAATGCGCTCGGTGAAACCATCCTCACCCGGGCGCCCGACGTGATACATGATCTCCTGCCGTCTGTTTTCCACGATCGCCATGCGGATTCGCTGGGCAATCATGTCTAAAGCCTCGTCCCAGGTGGTGCGTTCCCACTTTCCTTCGCCGCGTTTGCCGGCGCGTTTCATGGGATAGAGAATGCGATCGGGATCGGTAACCTGATTGAGTGTCGCCGGACCTTTGGCGCAATTCCGTCCACGCGAACCCGGATGTTCCGGGTTCCCTTCAAACTTTTGCACCTCACCCGTGACCTTGTCGATGTACGCCAAAAGCCCGCACGCCGACTCACAGTTGAAGCACGTCGTCGGCACCAACGAATATCTCCGCTCGACTCTTCGCGGCCACGCCCTCGAATCGAGCTCGGTCCAATCGTCCCACCTCTCCTTCGGTGGAAACGCCGCCAGGCGCCCCCTGCTCGGCCCAGGGTAGAAGGTTTCGTTTGTATGTTCTTTGGTAGTCAATTTCGGTTCAACTTGTGGTCACAAAGAGGCACAAAAGGCACAAGTGTATTCACAACATTCTTTGTGCTTCTTGTGCTTCTTGGTGGCGGTTCATGGTTCTTATTTTGCGCCTTCTCATGCTAACGGCACGGACTGACCTGATTGGACGTAGGCGCTTTCGAAGAGCATCAAGCCGACGAGGGCGAGCGGGGCGCCGGCGGCGCCGACGGTGATACTCACCAGATCCAGGAGGGCCAGAAATGGGAGCAGGCCCCCGAGTAGCGATAGAAGAGTTCCGATCCAGAAGTCGTTACGAAAGCGGCCGTGAATCATTTCGTGAATCGCGAGCCGCGCGTGTGCGGTTGGGTGTGTTAACGAGACTTCGCCCCAGACCATCAGCAGATGAATCAAGCTCGTAATGGCCAGGATCCAGATCAAATGAAGCATTTCAAAAGGCGCGGGTTCGATGTAGCCGATAAGATTCGTGTTGGATCTCCACCGGTCTCCAACTACGGCGAGCGTCAACATAAGCACCGCCGAGCCCAACAGAAGCGCCTGCACGAGCAAGTGCGGCGGCAACAGCGGGTTTTGCCACATGTCGCGCGCCTTCGCCTGCGCGAAGAGATACGCCGTGTAAACCGCTGTCAGGATCGATAGCGGTATGCCCGCCATCATTAACCGACTCTGAAACGTCCTCGACCCAACCCAACTCGCAATGAAATGCAGCAGCAGCACCAGCGTATAACCCGCGATAACAAACGCGCCCTTCACAAGCCAACTGCGCCACTGTGGCCGCGTGAAAATCAGATAGAACCGCTCCGGATGTTCGAGATCCCAAAGCAACAACCCGCCAGTGATCGCCAAAAACGCGCCCGAGATCACCGGCGTCGCCCACAACCAAATCGGGTCATCAACCCGGAGCACACCCCACAGCACCAGCAACGCCGCCAGCAAATAAACACCCGACGCGATCCCTTTCGTCCAAGTGTACAAACTCACGCGCCAATCCCACGGAATCGAATGCGCCACGTCATACGACAGCAACGCCGCCGCCGAAGAGTTGTTGTAATTCGGATTGCCGGAAACGACCGTTTCCGAAGTTTCCTGTTGCTCGCTCCACATGAACAACCCGCCTTCGGGACGCCTTGCGGCGAGCGGATCGAGCGTCGCCTGATGGGCGCCTTTGTAAAACAGCTTCGGCAACGTCTCCTTTTCCGGCCGCCTGACCGCTACGCTCTCCCGGTTGATGATCTGCGCCACGTACGAATCCGAATCGTTCATGTCGCCGACCAGAATCGCCTGTGTCGGACACACAACAACGCACGCCGGTTCGAGTCCAACGTCGATCCGGTGCGCGCAGAAGTTGCACTTCTCCGCCGAATGATCTTCCGGGTTGATGAAGATCGCGTCGTAAGGACACGCCGCCATACACGCCTTGCAACCGATGCAGATCGACTTATCAAAGTCGACGATGCCGTCGCTGCGTTTGAACATCGCGGCAGTCGGACACGCAGTCACACACGGAGCGTGCGCACACTGGTTGCAGCGCGTCACCTGATGCGCGCGTCGCGCCTGCGGAAACACACCGACGTCCACGTGCTTAACGTACGTGCGCGTAACAGAAATCGGCACGACATTTTCCGACTTGCACGCGGTGGTGCACGCATGACAGCCGATGCAGCGCGTGTGGTCGATTACCTTGGCCCACTGAATCGGGGCCGGCGACTCCGTCATAGACAAGCTCCAGTGTTTGGGAGCCAGACTATATCATTTCCGAGCGTGGAGATTGACAAATCCTGCGCTGCGCCACAAATTACGTTCTGAGTTCAGCCGGCTTTGCTGGAAAAGTACCGCTTCTGCGTGGCAACCTCTGATGTGTCTCCGTGTCTCTGTGGTTGTTTTTGCTAAGCTTTTAGAACCACAAGGCACAGAGAAACACTGAGAAGAGTTCTGAAGCTTGAACTCAAAGCAGAAACTATTAGCTACGAGGTAAGTAATGCGTCTTCTTACACTTTTTACAGCAGCGTTGGTTTTTACGGTGCTGTTCACTGCTTGTAACGCGATCGACAGCAAGAGCAACAGCCAGGCGCAGAGCTCCAACAACGTACCAAACGTCGCCTCAACGCCTTACTCCGACGGCGCGCGCCGCGTCACGGTCCAGGAACTCGAAACGATGATGAAAACCGGCAGCGCTTTCGTCGTCGACGTGCGCAGCCAGGATTCATACGACGCAGGCCACATCCCCGGCGCGAAGCTGATCCCGTCCGGCGACATCCTGAATCACCTCAAGGAACTGCCCCGCGACAAGCTGATCGTGACCTATTGTTCTTGACACGCCGAACATACGTCCGCCGGTGCGGTGGTCGCCCTCAAGAGCCAGGGAATCGAAAACGCAGCAGCGTTGTTGGGTGGGTTTAATCTGTGGCAGCAGCAAGGCAAGCCGATAAGCCGGAACCAAACAGGACCTAGACCACCTGGGTCACTAATGCCGGGAGCGGCGTCACAACCTTCGCCGCCGGCACGCACAACACCGGGCAGGGCGCGTTCCTGATGACGCGCTCAAGCTCCGACCCAAGCACCTGACTACTGCCAAACAGCGAACCGTGGACGGCAGTTCCGATGACGATCAGATCGGCGTCGAGATTCGCCGCTAATTTAACTATCTCCTGGTACGGCCGGCCTTCGGCTATGTGCGTTGAAGCTCTCGAACCAAACGAGCGCGAGAGTTGGGCCATGCGTTCCTGCACGTAACTGCGCAGTCGTGTGAGCGCCGCCAGCCCTCCTTCGGGAAACATCACCGAAATCTGTTCGAAGTAATCGCCAATCACGTAGACCGCGTGAAGTTCAGCGCCGCGATGATTGGAGATGCTTGTGGCGAGTTGAGTTGCGGCTGCTGACGAAGGACGGAAGTTCGTTGCCAGCAAGACGCGGTTGAGACGAATCTCCGTTTGTCCGCCGCGATGCTCGACAAAATCGCGTTGCGGCGGACGGATCGCCAGGACAGGACAAGGCGCCTCGGCGACGATCTCCTCCCCAATCGAACCACCGAATGCGCGCGAGAGCCGATTGCGGCCGCGCGTCACCACCGTAATCAGGTCCACTTCATGTTCAAACGCAGTGCGTGTGATCTCCGCCGCCCGGTCTCCGGCTACAAACACCGGGTATACGTCAACACCCGCGAGCAGTGGATCGGCAATCAGTTCTTTGGCTTTTGCGCGTAATTCCAGCAGCCAGTGGTTTTCCTGATCTTCGAAAACGTAAGCCGGCAGTGTCAGCAGATTTGCCGGCACTTTCGCATCCTGCACGTTCAGCAACAACACCCGCCCGTGCCCGTCGCGCGCGAAACCCGCGGCATATTTCAAAGCCGCATGAGAGTGGGCGGAAAAATCAGTGGGGAAGAGGATGTTTCTGAACGGAAACATGCCGTCAACACTAAGACAGGATTGCAAGATTTACAAGACCATGCCAAACTCCGCAGGCTTCCTTTTCGAATCCACTCCATGGAGGCGACACATTGCTTCGCGGACTCTTTCGGACCAAAAACCTAGATGAGATTCTATCCCAAGCAGGCGGCCCACAATTTTCACTCAAGCGAACGCTCAACGCCTTCAGCGTAACCCTGATCGGAATCGGCGCCATTATCGGCGCCGGCATCTTCGCGACCGTCGGTACTGCCGCGTCAGGCACCGCCGAACGCGCGGGCGCTGGTCCATCGTTGATGCTTTCGTTTGTGATCACGGCGATCGTCTGCGGCTTCACGGCATTGTGTTACGCCGAACTCGCGTCGATGGTGCCGATCTCGGGCTCGGCTTACACCTACTCCTACGCCACACTCGGCGAGATCGTTGCGTGGATCATCGGTTGGGACCTGATCATCGAGTACGCCATCGGCAACGTCGCGGTCGCGATTAGCTGGGCCGAGTTTTTCAATCGCCTGTTGCGCAATCTCGGCATCCACGTGCCTGACTGGTTAACGTCAAACTATCGCACCGCAACGGAAGAGACTCTCGCAAATGCGCCAAACATCCTGGGCGTCCCCATAGTTTTCAATATCCTTGCGTTTGGCATCGTCGCGTTGATTACGGTCGTGCTGGTTTGGGGCATCAAGGAATCGTCAAACTTCAACGCGATCATGGTGCTGATCAAGATCCTCGTGCTGCTCTTCTTCGTCGGACTCGCGCTCTACTACGTTTCACCGGCGACGATGGCGCAACACTGGCAGCCGTTTCAACCGCAGGGCTGGATGGGGACACTGACAGGCGCGGCAGTCGTGTTCTTCGCTTACATCGGTTTCGACGCGGTCAGCACGGTTGCGGAAGAAACAAAGAACCCCGCTCGAGATCTGCCGGTCGGAATCATCGCGTCGCTGATCATCTGCACGGTGCTCTACATTCTGGTCGCTGGTGTGTTCACCGGCATGGTGCCGTGGGAGACGGTGCGAAGTTGGACCGCCGCGCAGCGCGGCGAGTCGTTGACGATGGCCCTGGAGACCGTCGCCCCGCAGGCGTTGTGGCAAAACACAGTCATCGCGTTTGGATCGGTGATCGCGCACACCGCCGTGTTGCTCGTGTTTCAACTCGGTCAGCCGCGCATCTTCTTCTCGATGGCGCGTGACGGATTGCTGCCATCGACTTTTGCGAGTGTTCATCCACGGTTCAAGACGCCGCACGTCACAACGATTATCACTGGTGTCGCAGTAGGCGGCATCGCCGCGTTTGCGACCGTCGATGAGATGGTGAGCTTGACCAACATCGGGACGCTTTTCGCTTTCATTCTGGTTTGTCTTGGTGTGACGGTGTTGCGCCGCAAGGATCCGTCGCGGCCGCGGCCATTCAAGGTTCCGTTTGGACCGTACCTGTTGCCGGGCCTCGGCGCGATCTCGTGCGCGCTGTTGATCTATTTCCTTCCGGAAGGTTCTTACTGGCGCTTTGTAGGCTGGCTGGCACTCGGCCTGGCGGTCTACTTCTCTTACGGCTACACGCGTAGCGGTGTTGGCCAGCGAATGGGACGGCCCGCACGCACGCCTGTGGGTCTGAAGTTTGCGGCTATCTGTTTTGTGCTGGTCGCAGTCGGGCTCTTCGTGATTCCGCACGACGTCGCACCACGCGAGCTCTTCGCCGAAGCATTTGATTCAGCAGCCGAGAAGCACAATCAGACGCTCTATGGTTTACTGATCATCATGGCCGGTCTGATTGGCGCGGCCATCGGCATCAAGCTTGGTATTTCGAAGACCGACACCTCTGAGGCAAATGAAGCTTAACCAATCGACATTATTAGTCGCCGCGATCATCGCCGTCTTCGGCGTGGCCGCTCAAGCGCAACAAAACGAGGTGGCAAAAACCACCACCCTTCAGCTTGGCGACAAAGTGATCGTTATACCGAACCCGGAAGGATACGAGGAGGGCAGTTCTCAGTTCAAGCAGGTCAAGGATCGCTTTGTCGCAACTGAATCACCGCAAGCCGACTTTTTGCTCGCGCACTTGCTGGCGAGCGAGTGTAAATCGCTTAGAGATGGCGGGCCGCTGGTGCTCACTCGCTACACTAAGATCTCCGTTTCGAAAGAGTTGCGTGGGCGGTCATTTTTCAACTCAGACATGACGGCTGCGATCGAGGATTTCCGGAAGAATGGCGGCGCGATACTCGATCCTGACGGACCAACCATGAAGGAAGTGATGGAGAAGGCCGAACGCGGGCTCACCGATTTGGCGTCGACGCCAGTCGGAATCAATCTCGGCCAGAGTCAAAATCTCGGGGAATTCGACGTCAGACCGGAAGTTTACAGCGTGATGCTCCTCTTCACGTACAACATAGACTCCGGCGGAACTCAGACAACAGTACCGATGCTCGCAGGTATGACTTTTCTGAAGGTTCGGCACCGGCTTCTGTTTGTAAACACTTATCTTAAGATTAGTTCACTGGCGGCACTGAAAACCGAACTCAAACCCGGCATCGCAGAAGTGAAGCAGTTCACGACGAAGTGGATTAACGAGATTCTCGCCGCCAATCGAGAAAGCCAATAGCGAGAAGAGCGAGTTCTGAGTTCGGCAAGTTTTGCAGTTCTTGATCCACAGATTACACAGATTCCATAAAATCAATCTGTGTAATCTGTGGATAGATAAATGAAAACATGAACGCACTGCCAATAATCATCGGCGCTCTTTGCGTAATCGCGATCTCCTATCGTTACTACTCCGCCTTCATCGCCGCGAAAGTGCTCGCGCTGGACGACTCGCGCCCCGTGCCGTCGCAAACGATGTACGACGGGCACAACTATTATCCAACGAACAAGTGGGTCTTGTTTGGACATCACTTCGCCGCGATCTCCGGCGCCGGACCACTGATCGGTCCCGTGCTCGCGGCGCAGTTTGGTTTCTTGCCGGGATTGTTGTGGCTCGTGATCGGCGTGTGTCTCGGCGGCGCGGTGCACGATTTCATGATCATGGCGGGCAGCGTACGCCGCAAGGGCAAGTCGCTGGCGGAAATGGCGCGCACGGAGATCAGTCCGCTATCGGGTCTTGTCGCGGGCATTGCGATTCTGTTTATCGTCGTCATCGCGCTCGCCGGACTCGGATTGGTCGTCGTAAACGCGTTGGCTGAGTCGCCGTGGGGAACGTTTACCGTTGGCTTTACGATCCCGTTGGCGTTGTTCATGGGGCTTTACATGTATCGCTTTCGCAAAGGCAAGATCGTGGAAGCGAGCATCATCGGAATCGTCGGACTTTTGTTTGCGGTCTATCTCGGTGGGAAGATTGCAGAATCTTCAGCCGCTGAAACGTTCACACTTTCGCGTAACAGTTTGATCGTGATCATGGCGGCTTACGGCTTCATCGCGTCAGTGCTGCCGGTCTGGATGCTGCTTTGCCCGCGCGACTACCTGTCGTCGTACCTAAAAATCGGCACGATCGCGTTTTTGATCATCGGTGTGATCGTCGTCCATCCGAACCTGAACATGCCGGCGTTCACGCCGTTCACTGCCGGCGGTGGACCAGTCATTCCCGGGAAGCTCTATCCGTTTGTCTTCATCACGATCGCCTGCGGCGCGATTTCCGGTTTCCACGCGCTCATCTCGTCCGGCACGACGCCGAAGATGATTGCGAAAGAGACTGATACGCGCATGATCGGCTACGGCAGCATGTTGATGGAAGGGATCGTCGGCATCGTCGCGCTCATCGCCGCCGCGTCGCTCTTTCCCGGCGACTACTTCGCCATCAACACGGCTCAAGGCACGGAAACACAAAAAGCGGCGTACGTCCGCCTGGTCGACACGCACTCGAGCGAGGGCTTCAACCTGCAACCACAAGAGATCGATCGACTCGAACAGGAATCAGGCGAGAAAAACCTGCGCGGCCGCACCGGCGGCGCCGTCACACTGGCTATCGGCATCGCGAAGATTTTCGAGGGCATTCCCGGTCTCGGCGGATTCATGAAGTACTGGTATCACTTCGCGATCATGTTTGAGGCGTTGTTCATTCTGACGACGATCGACACGGGCACGCGGGTCGCACGTTTTCTGGTGGGTGAATTTGGCGGGCGGTTTTATCGCAAACTCGAAGAGCCAAACTGGCTGCCGGGTTCGGTCGTTACTTCAGCGCTGGTCGTCTCGGCATGGGCCGCGTTTATCTGGTCGGGGTCAATTTCGACCATTTGGCCAATGTTTGGCATTGCTAATCAACTGCTGGCGGCGGTTGCTTTGTGTGTTGCCACCACTATTGTTATCAACATGGGCAAGGCGAAATATGCCTGGGTAACCATCGTTCCGCTGAGCTTTGTCAGCTCTACGACGCTGGTAGCCGGCTTCAAATCCATCACCGACATCTTCTGGCCGCTGGCGCAGAAGCCCGAAACTTCAACTCAGGGCATGATCAACACCAGCCTGACCGCGATTATCATGTTTGCCGCAGTGGTAATCATGATCGACTCCATCCGGCGCTGGCTGGGAACGCGAAAGGGGCCTGAAATTTCGCAGATCGCTGAACCTCTCTTTGAAAAATCTGCGTAATCTGTGGATAATACCCGCTTTCGTTAGCGCGTTTCTCGCCATAATCTAGTCAAACTCGAAAGGAATTTCTCCGAAGTGGAACTATCCCTATTACTGCGGCGTGCCGCAATCGCTATTGCTGCAACGCTGTCGACTCTGGCCCTTGCGCTGCCAACTTACGCGCAGCAACACCACGGCGGTGAGGCAAGTCTTGAACTGCCCGACCTGACGCAGGTGACCTTCCTCAACGGCATCACTGGTCACAATCTGCTGCTGGGAGGCATCGTCATCTGCCTGCTTGGCCTGGGGTTCGGTCTCGCGATTTACATGCAACTGCAAAAGATGCCGGTGCACCGCGCCATGCGTGAGATCTCGGAACTGATCTACGTCACCTGTAAAACGTATCTCACGACGCAGGGCAAGTTCATTCTGATCCTCGAAGCGTTCATTGCAGTCGTAATCGTTCTTTACTTCGGCGTGTTGTCGCGTATGGCGCCGGGCCGCGTGGTGATCATTCTGCTGTTCAGTTTGATTGGTATCGCAGGCAGTTACTGCGTCGCGTGGTTTGGCATTCGCGTCAACACTTTCGCCAACTCGCGCACGGCGTTCGCCAGTCTCGAAGGCAAACCGTTTCCGCTTTACGCGATTCCGCTGAAGGCCGGCATGAGTATCGGCATGATGCTGATCAGCGTCGAGTTGCTGATCATGCTATGCATTCTGTTGTTCATTCCGGGCAGTTATGCGGGTGCGTGTTTCATCGGTTTCGCGATTGGTGAATCGCTTGGAGCGGCGGCGCTGCGGATCGCCGGCGGCATCTTCACAAAGATTGCCGATATCGGTTCCGACCTGATGAAGATCGTCTTCAAGATCAAGGAAGACGATGCGCGCAACCCGGGCGTGATTGCCGACTGCACGGGCGACAACGCGGGCGACTCGGTTGGACCAAGCGCCGACGGTTTTGAGACTTACGGCGTGACCGGTGTGGCGTTGATTACGTTCATTATCCTGGGCGTTTCAAACCCGACCGTGCAGGTGCAGTTGCTGGTCTGGATCTTCATCATGCGTGTCATGATGATCGTCGCCAGCGCGCTTTCCTACTTCGTCAACGATGCGATTGCCAAGGCTCGTTACAAAGCATCCGATTCGATGAATTTCGAAGCGCCGCTGACGTCACTCGTTTGGATTACTTCGATCGTTTCGGTCGCAATCACGTTCGTCGTTTCGTATTTGACGATTCCGGCGCTGAGCGGCAACCCGACGCTTTGGTGGAAACTCGCGACCATCATCTCGTGCGGCACGCTCGCCGGCGCGATCATTCCGGAATTGGTGAAGGTGTTTACGTCGACCGAGTCGCGGCACGTCAGCGAAGTCGTCACTTCGTCGCGTGAAGGCGGCCCGTCGCTGAACATTCTTTCCGGTCTCGTGGCCGGAAATTTCTCCGCCTATTGGCTCGGCATCAGCATCGTCGCTTTGATGGCCATTGCTTATTTCTTCACGAATCTCGGCTTCCAGGAGGGATTAGGACTCGGCGCGCTGATGGTCGATCCTGTGGCTGCGCCTGTGTTCGGTTTCGGACTCGTGGCATTCGGCTTCCTCGGGATGGGACCGGTGACCATTGCCGTCGACTCCTATGGTCCGGTGACTGACAACGCGCAATCGGTTTACGAGTTGTCGCTCATCGAACAGGAGTCCGACGTCAACGACGAAGTGAAGAAAGCGTTTGGCGTTGACGTGAACTTTGCGCGCGCGAAACACCTGCTCGAAGAGAACGACGGCGCGGGTAACACTTTCAAAGCGACTGCAAAACCGGTGCTGATCGGAACGGCCGTCGTCGGCGCGACCACGATGATCTTTTCGATCATCATGGCGCTGACTGACGGACTGCGCACGAACGTGGAGAGCCTCTCGCTATTGCACGCGCCTTTCGTGCTCGGCATCATCACCGGCGGCGCCGTGATCTACTGGTTCACGGGAGCTTCGACGCAGGCGGTGACGACCGGCGCGTATCGTGCGGTTGAGTTCATCAAGGCAAACATCCGGCTCGAAGGCGTTGAAAAGGCTTCGGTGGAAGACAGTAAGAAGGTGGTTCAGATCTGCACACAGTATGCGCAGAAGGGCATGTTCAATATCTTCCTGACGGTGTTCTTCTCGACACTGGCGTTTGCGTTTGTCGAACCGTTCTTCTTTATTGGTTACCTGATCTCGATCGCGGTGTTTGGTTTGTACCAGGCGATCTTCATGGCCAACGCGGGCGGCGCGTGGGACAACGCGAAGAAAGTCGTCGAAGTTGATCTGAAGATGAAGGGTACGCCGTTGCACGATGCGACGGTGGTCGGCGACACGGTCGGCGATCCGTTCAAAGACACTTCGTCGGTGGCCTTGAATCCGGTGATCAAGTTTACGACGCTGTTTGGATTGCTGGCGGTAGAGCTCGCTGTTAGTCTGACCAACCGGAACAACGGCGATACGACGTTGACGCACATTCTGGCGCTGGTGTTCTTCCTGGCATCGGTGTACTTCATTTGGCGCTCGTTTCATAAAATGCGCATCGGCACGATGGCCTTGGAACCGACGACGGCTGAACGTGAAGTGGTTAAGTCTGCGGCAGGAGACTAATTGAGAATGAGCACAGATGTGAGAGCGGATACGTTGATGGGAGCGGCGCTTGCGCCGCTCGACTGGACGCGTTCCGTCGGGCTGGTGATTGTTTTTAGTTTGTTTATTGCTGCGGCGGCGCAGTTTGCGATTCACATTGGACCAATACCGATCACGGGGCAGACGTTTGCCGTGCTTTTGACGGGCGCTCTGTTGGGATCGCGTTTGGGCGCGGCGGCGGTAATTGCGTATTTGATCGAAGGCGCGATTGGATTGCCGTTTTTTGCGGGTGGCGCGGCGGGCATCGTTCGGTTTTTCGGACCGACGGGTGGTTATCTGGTTGCGTTTCCCGCGGCTGCGTTCGTGACGGGTGCTTTCGCCGAACACGGTTGGGATAAGAATTATCCGCAAGCGGTAGCGGCCATGGCGATCGGATCAGCGCTCGTATTTCTGGGCGGGTGGTCGTGGTATGCAGTTCTGACGAACACGCCGGCGGTGGCGGCGTTTCAGATCGCGGTTTTGCCGTATCTGCCGGGTGATGTGATCAAGATTGCGCTCGCGGCGGCGGTGTTGCCGACGGGTTGGGCGTTGTTGAAGCGCAAAGCTTCAGGCAAGGAGTAGATCTCTGTGCCTCTGTGGTAGTTTAACCACAGAGACGCAGAGCACACAGCGAAGAACATGTATGTCTTAAGGGTCAAAGTCGCGCCCGCGTGAAGATCATGATGGTGCGTTGACGCTATATGCTGAAGGCCGTCGTAATCGCTCTCATCGCCTGTTTCGTTTGTAATCAACAACCGTTCATAGAGACCGTCTACGATCAGCAGAAGAATC
>Ga0187894_10003388_pt1 | contig 17912 bp, 21 predicted proteins | sample GBC1701081metaG_FD_136650 | JGI IMG/M metagenome (GOLD analysis project Ga0187894, IMG submission 136650) | White microbial mat communities from a lava cave in the Kipuka Kanohina Cave System on the Island of Hawaii, USA - GBC170108-1 metaG ...
ATAAAGGACGTGGCGCGAGTAGAGCTCGGAGCGAGGGACTACGGCGTCAACAGCTACCTCGACGGAAAGCCCGCGCAGGCTATCGGCATATTCCAGCTCCCCGGGTCAAACGCGCTCGCCACCGCGCAGGACGTCGAGAAGACGATGGCCCGGATCAGCAAGGACTTCCCCAAGGGACTCGAATACAGGATCGTTTACAACCCGACGATATTCGTACAGCAATCCATCAACGAAGTGTTCCACACGCTTTTCATAGCGTTTATGCTCGTTTTCGTAGTCGTCATCATCTTCCTTCAGGACTGGAAGGCTGCGCTCCTGCCGATGATAGACGCGGTAGTCTCGCTCGTCGGCACGTTCGCCGTAATGTCGGCTTTCGGATTCTCGCTCAACAACCTCTCGATGTTCGGCCTCGTGCTCGCTATCGGCATCGTGGTGGACGACTCGATCGTCGTCGTTGAGAACATCAAGCGGTGGATGTCGAAAGGACTCGAGCCCAGGGACGCCACGTTAAAAGCAATGGCCGAGATCACGGGCCCCGTGCTCGCGATCACACTCGTACTCAGCTCGGTATTCATACCTACAGCGTTCCTCCCCGGCATAAGCGGCCAGTTTTACAAGCAGTTCGCACTCACGATCGCTGTCTCGACTATCCTGTCCGCCATTAACGCGCTAACTCTCGCACCCGCGAGGGCGGTGCAGCTAATCAAGCCTGACAGCGAGGCCGAAAAGCAGGAGCCGCTCCCCCGCGTGGGTATAGCCGTAATCGCCGGCCTCGCGGCATATTCACTGCTGACAGGCTCTATTGCCTCACTTCTCGGAATACATATACCCGGAAACGGTTACGACCCCGCGGCGACTTCTGAAAGCACCGCAGCCCTCTGGGCGGTCCGCATCGTGCTATTCGCCGCCGGGTGCGCCGCCGGATGGTTTATAGGGCCTTATGTAAACCTGGCCCTTAAGAAGGTGTTCGGCGCTTTTAACCGCTCCTTCGAGCGCGCCGCAAACTTTTACGGCGGCTCCGTCAACAGGCTCCTTCGCTTCAGCACCATAGCCATAATCGTATATTGTGGGCTCATCGGACTCACGTATCTCGGATTCACGAGGGTGCCGTCGGGGTTCATACCCGCCCAGGACCAGGGGTATCTCATCGTGGACGTCGCGCTCCCGGACGGAGCATCCCTCGAGAGGACCGACGCAGTCATCGCACGAGCGACGGACATCATCCTCGATACGCCGGGCATCGATTATGCGGTGGGGTTTGCCGGCTTCTCGGGGTCCACGTTCTCGAACAGCTCGGACGCGGGCGTCATATTCACCCCTCTCGAGCCGTTCGACGAGAGGGCCAGGAACGGCCCTACGCTCGATCAGATTATAGCCGACCTGAGCCAGAGGCTCTCCGTTATACAGGAGGCGAGGTTGATAGTTATCTCTCCCCCTCCGGTCAGGGGTCTGGGTACGGCGGGCGGGTTCAAGATGATGGTCCAGGACCGCGCCGGAGTGGGCTTGAAGGAGCTCGAGAAGGGGGCTTACGCCCTGATCGGGGCCGCGAACCAGGAGCCGGGCTTGACGAGGGTGTACACGACGTTCAGCACGAGGACGCCGCAGATATACGCCGAGGTGGACAGGACCAAGGCAAAGAAGCTCGACGTCCCGCTCACCAATATCTTCGACACGCTTCAGGTGTACCTTGGCTCGGTGTACGTGAACGACCTCAACCTCTTCGGGCGGGTTTACAGGGTCACGGCGCAGGCGGAAGGGGGCTTCCGTCAGCAGCCCGAGGACATCGCTAAGCTCCGGACGCGGAGCGCGAACGGGGACGTAGTCCCTCTGGGCTCGGTCGTCGATATAATCAGCGAAACGGGGCCCGACCGCGTCGTGCGCTACAACCTTTTCCCCGCTATAGAGGTGAACGGCGACACGCTGCCTGGGTTCAGCTCAGGGCAGGCGATTGAAGCGATGGAGAAGCTCGCCGGGCAGATACTGCCCGCGGGAGTGGGATTCGAATGGACCGACCTCGCTTACCAGCAGGTAACGGCCGGAAACACGGCGCTATTCATATTCCCGCTCTGCGTGCTGTTCGTATTCCTCATATTGTCCTCGCTCTACGAGAGCTGGTCGCTGCCGCTCGCAATCATACTCATCGTGCCTATGTGTCTTCTGTCCGCGATAACGGGCTTGTGGCTCCGGGGCATGGACAACAACATTCTCACACAGATAGGGTTCGTCGTGTTGGTAGGACTCGCGTGTAAGAACGCGATCCTGATAGTCGAATTCGCCAAGGACTATCAGGAGACGGGAAAGGGCCGCGAGGAGGCCGTGGTCGAAGCATCGCGCGTCAGGCTCCGCCCGATTTTGATGACCTCGTTCGCGTTCATACTCGGCGTGGTGCCGCTTGTAATCGCGGCGGGTGCGGGCGCCGAGATGCGCCAGTCGCTGGGCACGTCGGTATTCAGCGGCATGTTCGGGGTCACGTTCTTCGGCCTCTTTTTAACACCTGTGTTCTACGTGGTCATCAGGAAGTTCACAGAATCCAGAAGATCCCGGAGCGTAATAACGAAATGAAATACATATCGGCGGCTATACTGACAATTTGCCTGCTCGTATCCGCGGGCTGTATGGTGGGCCCTGACTACAAGACACCGCAGACGGAGCTCCCCGAATCCTTTCAGGACTCAGGAGCAAAGGACTTCTCCACGGACGCGATAGAGATCGAGTGGTGGGCCGAGTTCAACGACCCCGTGCTCGACAGGCTCGTCCGGGACGCGCTCGCAGGGAACTACGACATACAGATAGCGACGGCGCGGATCATGGAGGCGCGGGCGTTAAGGACGGAGACCGAATTCGAGCTTGCGCCTATAGTGCCGTTCGACGCGAGCTACACGAGGCAGAGGGTCGGCGAATCGACGGTCTTCCCCGGCGTTGAGAGGGAAGCCGACCTCTACGAAGCCGGGTTCGACGCCTTATGGGAGCTCGACTTCTTCGGACGCATAAGACGGACTATAGAGGCCGATACGGCCGAGCTCGAATCCCGAATAGCCACGAGGCGGGACGTGATAGTGTCGCTCCTGGCCGAGGTCGCGAGGAATTATTTCGAGCTCAGGGGCGCGCAGAACCAGCTCGACGTTGCCAGGCGAAACGCCGCCAACCAGCAGAACACCCTCGATCTTACTATCGTGCTCCTCGAAGGCGGACGAGGGACCGAGCTCGACACCTCCAGGGCAAGGGCGCAGCTCAACAATACTCTCGCAATCATACCGCCGCTCGAAGCCAGGGTGAGGAGGACCATATACAGACTCGGCGTGCTCACGGGTCAGCAGCCGGCTGCATATTTGACCGAGCTGCTTGAGCCCAAGCCGTTCCCCGAAGTCCCCGATGTCATCAGGGTAGGCACCCCGGTCGAGCTTCTGGAGAGGAGGCCCGACATAAGGGTCGCCGAGCGGAACCTGGCGGCTTTTACGGCGGCCATAGGCATCGCCACTGCCGACCTCTTCCCGCGGATAAGCTTATTGGGAAGCGTGTCGCTTCAGGCGGATACATTCTCGGGCGTGTTCGAAAGCGGGGCGGGGGCTTTCTCCTTCGGCCCCGACATCTTCTGGCCGGCTTTCGACCTCGGGCGCGTGTACCAGAGGGTCGAAGCCGCTGACGCCCGCACGCAGGCGGCGTTCGCCCAGTACCAGCTCACGGTGCTGAGCGCTATCGAGGACGTGGACGGCTCGCTCGTCGACCATAATCAGGAGATAGAGAGGCACAAGTACCTGGTCGAAGCGGCGGTCGAAAGCGAGAAGGCGATGAAGCTCGCCAGGATGAGGTACGACTTCGGTGTGGCGAACTTCCTCGACGTACTCGACGCAGAGCGCACGCTGCTTCAGGCCCAGACCCAGCTTGCGGCGAGCGAAACCGACCTCCACACGTCTCTCGTCGCGGTCTATAAGTCTCTCGGCGGCGGATGGGAGGTATACGATGAAAACGATATGGCCAAGGCCAAGTCCGCAAAATAGTTTAGAATTGCCCTCATAGCCCGAAGACCGTACGTGCGAATGCTCCAGCCGCTGCTACTTTTACCTCCGATTAAATTTTGGTTATCATTCCATCTGGACTAAACACATGAGTAATGTGCCAACAAAGGAAGAGCTAGTGGAAGCTTTGCGCGCAGCGGGCGCCGCGCATCACGAGTACGAGCAGACTATTTTAAAGGGCGTGCGCCACGAGGAGTGGGCCGTGTTTTACGCCGCCTACGTTCTCGGGAGGCTCGGGGACTTCGCTCCGGCGAGCGATATGACCAAATGGCTCACGGAAGCGCCCCTCACCCAAAATTGGGCGGAATCGGCTGCCGCTCATGTACTTTCTGAGATCGGCCGCGGCCGCTAGGCCGGAGGTTCAAATCCTGCCCCGCTGCCAAATTTCCTGCGCTATATCCGACTCAAGTCATCCTTCTGCGCCTTCTAACCGATTGACACGGAAGCGTGGTTTATATTAGAATGATTCTTAACTAGAAGGGCAAACCATTTGAAAGAATGGGACGCAAAGTCACAGGCCTAAGAACCTCCTGTTTACGGCGGCTGGATTGCTATGGTTAATCTGAGTAGTCGAACATCTGCACGCACCTTCCCGGTTTTACTCCGTTTGCTTCCCGTATCCGCAATAAGTCTGTCCTTCAGGAAATCCGCTGAGGAGGCAGGCTATGGCACGTAAGAGAAGAATTCCGAAGATGTCGGCAAAAGGGGTCGGCGGGGCGGGGCTCGATTTCGCCGCCCTGAAATTCAGTGCCGTGATCGGGGAGAAGAAGAACTACAACTTCCAGCCCGAAGTGACGGAGTATGAGCTCTGGCCGTTCTCGACCATTGAGTGGGTAGCGGCGGAGGGGAAATACAGGGCGCGAGCGATGGTTCAGCATAATACCACTCACGACCTGGTCGCGTTTAATTCCTGGCACCAGGATTACGGCGACGCGGAGCGTCCCATCGATCTTTTAAGACACAGCCTTCAGGGGACCGCCGAGAGGCCGATATACAATATTTTCGGCGAGACGATCGAGGTCCACACCGCTGACATCGGAGGCGGGTCGGTGGTGAACGTCACCGAAGTGCTCGCGCTCATCTGGTCGATGACCGAAAGCTGAGGAGCGCGCGTCCGGATCGGATATGCGCTTTTTATGCGGGCGCTGTGTAATATCAGCCGGGCACTAATAGGGGAATTCCTACAGTCCTCAAGTGATATGCCGTGCCTGTATCAGTTGCCCATAGCGCCGGCCAGCGACGACTTGCAGTCGGGCGTGAGCTTGGCTTCGTTCGACTGGAGGCACTGCATGACCTCAGCCTTCTTGTCCCCCGCGCTCGCGCATAGCGTAGCGACGTCGTCCTCGCATGCCTGGTTTACCTGTTCTACCTGCCTCGCGATCTTAATCAGGTGAATCTTGCAGCCCCTTGAGAGATTGCTCGCGTTTTCCTTGAGACACCCGGAAAGCTTACCGCCCCCGGGCTTGATGCCCGGGCATAGAGTCTGTATATCCTCGGCGCAGGGTCCGGCGTCCTGCGTGAAAGCGCCGATGCTCCAGGAAAAAATTAAGCCTAGTGTGATTATGGCTACGGCTATCGATGTTACGAGGGGCGTGTTGCTTCTCATGACTGCCTCCTTGGATTTGGTTCCTAATTATAAGCCCTTTTATGACCGGGTCATCAGGCCATGAAAATACTTGCCGGATTTACGGGTTTCAGACAGAGGTGCCGAAGAGCGCGCCTACTCCGCCGTCAACCCCATTGCGAGTGCGCCCCGGAACGATTCGTAGAATTAACCGGGGAACGCCACTCCGGGCTTGGCTCCCAGCTTCTTCACTAACATGGCCATAGGGCAGAACCCGGTGAAAGAGGCCTGAAACATGTTCAGGCCGACGAAGGCCGTGAACAAAAACCAGGCCGGATGGACAAAGTATCCAAGCGCGAGGCTCGCGAGAACGAATATCCCGGCGATGCGGAAAACGAGTCGGTCGACGTTGGACGATTTCATGATTTTTCCTCCATTCGTGCAGTTAAATTTTTCGGTAGTGGTTGAGTACCTGACCCGAATCGAGAACGCGGCTGCTCACGAGCTTGAGCCTGACCTCGACGTCGCACGACTGGATCAGAGGGATTCCCGAGCCGAGTATAATCGGTACGATCGCGATGAAATAATCGTCGATAAGCCGTTTCCTGTGGAACTGGGTGAATACGCTGGCCCCGCCCACGACCCATACCCGCTTGAGTTTCCATTCACGCATCAGGTTTACCGCATCTTCCATTCTCCCGGTAAAAAATTCTACACATTGACGGAAAGGTTTCCGGGTCAGGTTCGAGAGGACCAGGCAGGGTTTGTTGCCGTAAGTCCATTTGCCGGAGTTTATGATCTGCTCGTAAGTTCTTGCGCCCATTACGAGACCGTCAACGGTGTCGAAAAACTCGCCGTACCAGGCCGAGGCGGGGTCATACCCCGATAGCCGGTCGACGGAGCCGTCTTCCCTGGCTATGAATCCGTCGACGCTGCAGGCGGAGTACATTATAAATGTAGGACCAGTGCTTTTTTCCATCGTTTAATTCCGCCCTTTGCCGCTCTCCATGGATTTTGTAGATACGATAGATATTAAGATAGCATATACGCGAAGGGTTTATCGTGCGGGACGCTCCCGGATATAAAATAATAAATGTAGCTAAATTAGTATTTAAATGTTAATATTTACTCGGAAATGGTAAAGAATTGCTGAATCAAATTGCGGAGGCGGCTGGAGATGAGAAAGTATCTATTAGCGATTCCATTTATCTTTTTAATGCTCGGCTGTAACGACAGCGACAGCGCCCGGAATTTCTGCTACTTGCTGTCAGCTTCAGACCCGTGCTACGATGCGAATGAAGGAGGAAGTACGACGATCGTGACCGATCAGACGGTCGATGAAGTCATTATGGAAGAAGAGGGAATGCCGGGGTTCGACGGAGAGCTGGATATTACAGTCATATTAAACACGATCGCTTTTGTATTTATCGACGACCCTGCGCCCGATTGCCCCTACGAGCAGAGCGAGCTTGTCATTAAAACGTCTAACGATTGGAATAGGTTCAGGAATAGCTGTTTTTTCAGCTCCTTTGATCTCCCGGACGTGGATTTCTCAGACAGCATAGTGCTTGTTTCCACACAGGACTTCGCGGGGTTCGGTACCGAGACTATGGCTGTTCTGGAGTTCGATGATTCTCTGGCAGCGGTAATCAGGGATCGTGTAAGCGATTTTCCAAACCCTGCTCCGGGTTTCCCGCTATCAATAGTTTCAATCCCTAGGAGCGATCTGCCGGTCGATTTTATCAGAGTCGAAGTCGATATTATGCCTTAGTTGTAAGTTAGAACCCTCAATCGCCCAGGTTGTGCATTATTGGGAAATCTATTTGCAAATCGGAAAAGTGTACTTTAACAAGTCCCTGCTCTAATGTTTATCTTCCGCTTCGGATGCGCGCTTATCTTCGGGTTGATTGGGGTCGTATGCCGGTTCTTCCTGAATAATTACGAGACTATGGGCTTTGTCCACATCGGAGTGGTCGAAATAGAAGTAATCTAGAAGTCTTATGTCTATGTCTTCCCTCACCTAAATCACCTCCCCTGCCTACATATATGTACTTACATTTTAACACTTACGAACTGAGAAAGTAAGAGGTTTTTTTATAGTTGGCAGAGATTCTGATCATCGGACCGATCGAAAAAAAGTTCTCGGGCGTCCGGTAAAAATCGATTAAAATGTCCTTTACTCTACCGCGCGTTCGTCGTATGAATATAACAACCTCGAATTATGGGAGAAATGTCAGGCTTGAATAAAATACCGACCGCGGCAGCCGTTATTATTGTGGTTTTGCCGGGCCGTGGGCACAGCCCCGCGGAGAGAATATCGAAAGACCGACAGGAGGCGTTATGAAAAGATTTACAATAAAAAAATCAATCGAAATTGACGCTCCGAAAAAGAAGGTTTGGAAAGTTTTATCCAGTCCCGAGTACGTGAATATATGGACAAGCGAATTTTCCGAAGGCTCCCGGGTGGAAGGTGATTTGAGCATAGGGGGTACGGTGCTCTATAAAGACAAAGAGGGTAACGGGCTTATAGGGAGGGTAACCGATAAGAAATCGAACGAGCTTCTGAAAGTTGTGTTTGGAGGTATTCTCAACGGGGGCGTCGAAGACCCTGAAAATGTCGAGCACGGGAAGTGGAATGGGTGTGCGGATACTTATATGTTATCTGAACGGAACGATGTCACTGTTTTATCGATCGAATCGGAGGTGCCGGAGGAGTATTTCGAGCCGTTCATTCCGTTGTGGGATAAATCGCTCCGGAAGATTAAGCAGCTCTCTGAATGGTAAATGAAAGGATTTAATTTTGAGCGCGGAATCGAAATCGCACTGAAAATAATCTAATAATAATAAAGAGGATACATACATGAAGCTGCTTACGGAAACGAATACAACATTGCTTAATATATCCTTGCTCATGCTTCGGCTGACGGTAGGCATCATCCTGTTCCTGGCCGGCGCCGGGAAGGTCCTGGGATGGTTCGGCGGTATGGGGATCGATGCCACGCTCGATATATTCGTCTCGCAGATGGGAATCCACCCCGTCCTCGCTTACCTTAGCAGCTACACCGAGTTCATAGGCGGATTTCTGCTGATCGTCGGCCTGTTCACCCGTCCGGCGGCTTTCGCCATAATGATCAATATGCTGGTGGCGGCGGTCGTCACGCTCCCGAACGGCTTTCTGAAAGGGGCTTCATACCCCTTCAGCATGATGGTTAGCTCTATTATCATCTTACTTGCAGGGCCTATGGCGTACAGCCTCGACGCGTGGCTCCTGAGCGGGAGAAATGGCCATTATTCAAAGATTTCATAAGCAGGCCTGATCTGAAAATTTACTCACAAAGACCTTCGGAAACGGTCTCGTCCTGCTTAGATATCGGCCCGAAGAAAAAAATAACCGGCAATGACGGGATGTTTATGAAATTTATATCGTTGGAGCATCGATGAGAAAGACGTACCACGGCAGCTGCCACTGCGGCGCAGTGCGGTTCGAATGCGAGATCGACCTCGCACGGGGCACCAGCAAGTGCAACTGTTCTGTGTGTGCCAAGACTAGATACTGGAAGATCCTCGTCAAAGCGGACGTGTTCAGGCTGATCGAGGGAGAGGAAGCTCTCACTGATTACCGGTTCGGGAGCAGCACCATACACCACCTCTTCTGCAGCCGCTGCGGCGTGAAGCCGTTCGGCAGGGCCCTCCTGGACGTGACCTTCGGCGGCGAGACCTTATCCGGCGAATACTACGCGGTAAACGTCGCATGCCTGGACGACATCACCGCCGGTGAGTTAGCGGAAGCGCCGGTCCGTTACGAGGACGGGAGGAACGATAACTGGGAATCACGTCCTGACGAGGTCAGGCATTTATGAGGCTTCAGGCGTACGGCCCGGTGATTACTGTGTAACGAATAAAACATTCAGGAGGACAACTATGTCTAAGTTAACTGATTCAATGCGGGAGTTCCTGAACGGGCGCCACTATGCCACTCTGGCGACGTCAAACGAGGACGGCACTATACACCTCACCCCGGTGTGGTACCTCTTTGAGGACGGGCGTTTTTACGTAGAGACGTCTCCCTCAGCGCGGAAGGCCAGGAACATCGCCGCCCGCCCGCGGGCTTCGATCGTGGTCGACACCCGGAGGAGGCAGGGGGACGAGCTGTGGGTGAGCGCGTCCGGGACCGCGGAGATAATCCGGGGAGAGCGGTTCGATGAGATTGCCGCGAAAATTCTCAAGCGCTATTTAACAAAAGCCGGGCTCGAGGACCCGAGGGTAGGGCCGGGGTTTTCAGCGGGTGGCGGGGTCGTTATTTGCCTCACGCCGGATTCGTGGGGGTCGTGGGATTTCAAGAGCCTCGACGATCAATATTTCGGCGGCATCCTGAGACAGACGCCCGAGAAGTGGTTTCACACGGTCGATTGACTCCAAAACTGCTCTGTATTTGACCGGGCGGTTAAAAAACCGCAGAAAGTGTCCTGAAATTGCCCGCCCGTTCGTCGTATGTATGTAAATAAACACAAAGGAGAATAATCATGAGCACAAATAAAGCCAATGACGAAGCCCGTATCCGTGAGCTGATGGACAATTGGGCAAAGAAATTCCGCGCAAAAGACCTAGACGGTATCATGTCCATCTATGCGCCGGACGTAGTGTCGTTCGACGCCATAGCCCGGCTGCAGTTCAAGGGAGTGGATGAGTACAGAAAGCACTGGGAAGCGTGTCTTTCTTTCTGTCAGGGCCCGATAACCTTTGAAATCCGGGATATGAACGTCGCGACGGGGGACGGCGTCGCGTTCACGCATTATCTCACCAGGTGCGGCGGTACTGACCAGAACGGCGAGGAAAAAGCATCGTGGATGCGCGCGACCGTTTGCTACCGGAAGATAAACGGCGAGTGGAAAGTCGTGCACGAACATTACTCGGCGCCATTCGATATGGAGAGCGGCAAGGCGTTGTTCGACCTCGAGCCGTAGCGTTCGTGTTTGGTTTCGACCGGGCTCGTTACGTCTGCGAAATTATCAATCAGCGGGTAAGACCGCACAGACTTTGAGTAGAGTAGAGAACCCATGTTTAAAGACATAAAAGCATTCAGCAGTTTCTCGGTAAACGACATCGGAAAAGCCAAAGAGTTCTACGGCCGGACACTCGGACTCGAGGTTTCCGAGATGAGCGGAGAAATGAGCGGATTGTTGAATCTCCACATCGCGGGCGGCAACGATGTACTAATCTATCCAAAGCCCGATCATACTCCGGCGACTTTCACCATACTAAATTTCCCCGTGGGCGACGTCGAAGAAGCGGTGGAGGAGTTAACCAAACGCGGCGTGCGGTTCGAGATTTATGATCTCGACGGAATCAAGACGGATGAAAGAGGCATTTCCCGTGGCGGAGGCGTAAATATAGCTTGGTTCAAAGACCCCGCCGGAAATATATTATCCGTGCTTGAGGAAAAATAATTTAACCGAGGAGAATAATCATGGGCTTAAACGAGACTAATCAGGAATCGGAGATAAGGAGCCTTATCGACAACTGGAGAGAGGCGATGCGGAGAAGAGACATCGACGCTATAATGTCGTTCTACGCTCCCGATATCAGGCTCTTTGATATAATGCCGCCCCTCGAGTACAAGGGACGCGACGAATACAGGAAAATCTGGGAGATGTGTTTACCAGCTTTCGAGGGCCCTATTGAGTGTGAAGTCCGCGGCCTCAGCATAACGGCGGGTGACGGTATGGCGTTCAGTCACGGGCTCTACCGCTTCACCGGAAAGATGACAGACGGAAAGGAGATGGATATGTGGGCGCGCGGGACGGTTTGCTACCGGAAAGTTGACGGGAAGTGGGTGATCACGCACGACCACCACTCGGTGCCGATCAATATGGAGACAAACCAGGCGCTCTTCGACCTTAAGCCGTAGCGCTATATGTTGAGCGGCTCATGAAAGTTTCGGTAGTTCGGGGAAGTCAAACTGCGTATAATTATTCATAAAGCGTCCGGGGGCTGATTGAATAAATCTTCGATGTGCTGTCCTGAAAGCCCTCTTTCGTTCGTCGTATAGATGTAAGTAAATACATTCGGTAAGGAGAACGATTATGGCTACAGAGCCGATTACAGAATATATGTTGATATTCCGCGGCACACATTGGTTCAAGGGTCTTTCGGCGGAGGAAATCCAGCGGATAGTGGACCAGATGCATGCCTGGCTCGACAGACTCACCGCTGAGGGTAAGGCCATAACGGGTCAGCCGCTCATGTTCGAGGGCAAGATCGTCTCGCAGAAAAACGGCAGGGTCGTGTCGGACGGGCCCTTTGCGGAATCCAAGGAAGCGATCGCCGGATATTTTCTCCTCAATGTGAAGAGCCTCGACGAGGCGGTTCATATCGCCAGGGACTACCCGGGTTTGAATTACGGCGCTACGGTCGAGGTACGGCCGGTTGCCCCCGAGTGTGCGGCGTCGCTCGCTCTCCTCGACAAACTCGAAGAAGAAGAATTGTCCGGGGCGGGGGCGTCAAAATTTAATTGAGGGACGGAAGTCTTGATGACTGACTCCGACATCTCCCCCGTTAGGGATCCCGGGGAGATAAGCAGTGTAGTGGAGCATTGTTTCCGCCATGAAGCGGGTAAGATGGTCTCTACCCTGACGAGGATTTTCGGAGCCAAACACCTGAATCTTGCCGAGGACGTGGTTCAGGAGGCGCTGGCCAGGGCGCTGCAGACCTGGCCCTATTACGGCATCCCCAAGAACCCCGCCGCCTGGATCACGCAGGTTTCGAAAAACCTGGCGCTCGACCTGATTAGACGTGACAAGGTATTCCGCAATAAGGAAACCGATATCGTACGCTTGATGGAGGACGGCCCGGCGTTTCCGGGAGCAGAGGACGCAGTGTCTTTCAAGGACGAGATCAGGGACGACCGTTTGTGGATGATGTTCATGTGCTGCCATCCGCTTGTCCCGCAGGAAGCCCAGGTAGCGCTTGCGCTCAAGACCCTCTGCGGGTTCAGCGCCGGAGAAATCGCTAAGGCGTTCCTCACATCCGAAGCGGCGATCGCCAAGAGGCTCACGCGCGCGAAACGCAGGATCCGCGAGGCCTCGATCCCCTTCGAGCTCCCGGCGGGCGACGAGCTCAGAGCGCGTCTCGACGGCGTGCTTCAGACCCTCTACCTGCTTTTCAACGAGGGATACAAGGCTTCCGAGGGCGATAACCTCATAAGGAAAGAGCTCTGCCGGGAAGCGGTCCGCCTTTGCGTGCTTTTGGCCGGGCACCCCGTCGGCAACCGGTCCCGCGTCCATGCGCTCCTTGCGCTTATGCTTCTGAGTGCAGCGCGGCTTGAGGCCAGGCTCGACACGGACGGAAACATTCTCCTGCTTAGAGATCAGGACAGGTCGCAGTGGGACCAGGCGATGATAGCGAGGGGTTTATTTCACCTGATGCAATCTACAGAAGGCGATGAGTTGAGCGTTTATCATCTTCAGGCGAGCATCGCCGCCTGCCACTCTGCGGCAAGGGATTATGAATCGACGGATTGGCGGCGGATACTGCACTATTACGACCTGCTTTTAGATATGGACGATTCCCCCGTCGTCGCGCTCAACCGCTCGGTGGCCGTTTCCAAAGTCCACGGCCCGAGAGCGGGGATCGAAGCGGTCGAGGCTATCCGCAACCTGGATCAGCTCGACTCTTATTACCTTCTCTACGCGGTCCTCGGCGAGTTCGAGGAGCGTCTCAAGAACAAAAAGGCCGCGGTGGAATATTTCCGCAAATCGCTCGAGCTCGCGACGATAAAGTCCGAGCGCAAGTTCTTCATGAAAAAGATACGTGCGCTCGAGAGCGGCCGTAGCGGCGGTTGATTTCCCGCCGCGATGAAAACCGTATCGCCGGGCTCCGGCATCTGCTCACGTTTTAAATCATCTAACCTTTATCATGTAAAATAAATCGTACATGTTCAATAATACCACCGGGGGGATACTATGAATTCGGATTTCTGGCCGGAGCAAACGAGAAAACTCCGCGATTTGATCGGGATAGAGCACCCGATAATCCAGGCCCCTATGGCGGGCGGGCCGACGACGCCCGAATTGGTCGCCGCCGTGTCGAACGCGGGTGGACTGGGCTCCTACCCAGGCGGTTATCTTCCGCCCGGTGAGATAGATTCAGCGATACGGCAAATTCGCGAGCTGACCGGTAAACCGTTTGCCGTAAACCTGTTTATCCCCGAGAAGACCCCGCGCAGGAAAACCCCGGCCAGGGTGATGAAAAAGCTCGGCGAGATCGCGGGCGAGGTGGGAGCGGAGCTTTCCGGGGAGATTGCAGCCGAGGGCTTCTCGTTCGAGGAACAGATGGGCGTTATTTTCGATAATAACGTCCCGGTATTCAGCTTCACGTTCGGAATCCCGAAGCGTAAGCATATGAAGGAGCTCCGCAGGAGAAAAATCACGGTCATCGGCACGGCTACCTGCGTCGCCGAGGGGATGATGCTCGAAGAGGCAGGGTGCAGCGCCATTGTCTCTCAGGGGAGCGAGGCGGGAGGGCACAGGGGCTCTTTCGCTCATGCCGGGGAAGTTCCTCTAATCGGCAGCATGTCGCTCACGCCGCAGTTGGTCGATAACACAGGCGTGCCAGTCATAAGCTCGGGGGGGATAATGGACGGCCGGGGTATAGCGGCCGCGCTCGCTTTAGGCGCGTCCGCTGTGCAGATGGGCACGGCGTTCCTTGCCTGCACGGAAGCGGCGGTTCCCGCGCCGTGGCTCGAAGCGCTCGAAAGTTCCCTCGATTCGAGCACGGTCGTGACGAGAGTGTATACGGGGAAATACGCGCGGGGGATACGGAACCGTTTTTACGACGAGATGTCGGGGTTGGAAGGCAAGGTCCCCGCCTACCCGGTTCAGAACTACCTCACGAGGCCGATCAGGAACGTGTCGAGGGCGAAGGAGAACCCCGAATACATGTCCCTCTGGGCCGGCCAGGGCTCGGCGATGTCGAGGAGATGTGCTGCTGGCGAGCTTGTGCGGATGCTGGTATCGGAGTATGGGGATGTGCTCGCGCGATTGAGCGGGGAATCTTGACTGGTTGCATCTGCAACGTACCGCGATAGAATTTTTATCTGTCTTTGCGAGGCTCCGACTCGTTTCGGCGACTCGTCCCGGCGAAGTCTCGGGCCGGAGCCTGGAGGCACGAGCCATAGCCGGGAGGAGCCGTGGCAATCTCGTTTTTTTCGTCATGCTGAATTTATTTCAGCATCTCGTCTTTAATCCTTCATTATGCATCCTGTATGCTGCATCCTTCATCACCCCCGTTAATCGGGAATCAGGTCTCTTCATAAGACACACTATGTTTGCCCTCTTTACCTATACCTAATCCTTAAGCAAGTTCTGGGCAAACCCGGGGAGACGAATCGTGTCCGTCTCGGGATCGATTGTATTATGTCCCGTACTTGGGTCTGATGGTTTTTCAGACGTCCTGAAATTTTTTGTTGTTTCGTGCGAACTCATATGTTATAACGGTTCCGTAGTAAAAAAATCCTTGACAGGGGGTGATATCATGGGTTTTTTAAGTAACTCGGATTTAAAGCAGTTCAGCTGCGGAGACGTTGTTCCGGGGAGCACCGGCATGCTTACGCTCGCGTTCGGCCCCGCCGCCGATCAGCTTAGCGGCGCGCCTACAGGAAATGCCCAGTACCCGTTCTGGTTCGGATGGTACCGCTGCAACATGGGCGAGGAGCTCAAGAGGTTCAAGAACTCCGAGACCCATGTCGCGTACTTCGTGACGAAAGGGAGCTTCAAGATCCTGAGCGAAGGCGAGACCAAGACCGTGGGACAGGGGACGTGGGTTGGGTTCCTCCCCAAGACCGAGTACGAGGTGCACTGCATGGAAAACGGCTCCGAGCTTCTCTGGGTTTATTCTCCGCCCAAGGCAGGATAGTTACGGATTATTTAACAGATTGCCTGTTTTTTTGGTCCGCCGCGGAGAGGATGGGCTCCCGCGGCGGATTTTTTTTGAATTTATCTGTTTGGCGGTTCCCAAACGGTGAGATCGGAACTTCCCTGATATAGCGGTAACTCTGGAATCATCGCACTTACCGGTCCGGGCCGCTGTCATCATGACGCGGCAGGCTGTCCCCGGTCTCGAACCACTTTATCCTGCTCTCCCTCCATATGTGATACTCGGGCTCTATGAGTGAAGGATCGTCGAGGCTCGCTATAGTGACGTCCACCGTTACCGGGGCTTCCGTCCTCCTGAATACGAGCTGCGTACCGCACCTGCCGCAGAACTCTCGCTGACTGTGCGCCGATGAATGGAAGACGGACGACCTGCCCTGTATGTAGGAAAAGGAACCGACCGGGACTGTAAACCAGGCGACGACGGGCGCGCCGCTCGCTCGCCGGCATAATCTGCAGTGGCAGTAACCTGCGTCGATTATCGTACCGTTTACTTTATAACGAACTTCCCCGCACAGGCAGCCGCCTTCGAGTGATTTCTCCATGTTAAGACCTCGTATTCAACATTGGTTGTTAGTTTAGTCAGAGTATAAGGAGACCTGATTTAGGGTCAAGAAAAATGTGGAGGATTCCAATATATCCTTACAAAATGACTCAGGTAATGGGCGTATAAGAATTATACATCTGAGCAAATTGTAATCCATATGATGGTTAATAAGTAACCATTTGGAATCTCAAGCTTCTCCGAATTGCTCTAAACTAAAGGGAATTTTGATTGTGGCACGCGCCTTGCTAATATAGTCTCCCTAATATCGATCAAGGAGGAAAAGGCAATGAAGATAAGGTCATTATTATTAACCGCTGCGATTCTGCTTGGGATTACGGGATTGATGCAAACCTCACACGCCGCGGATTCGAAGGTAACCATACGCGCGGGGCATTTTCCTAACATAACCCACGCCCAGGGGGTCATAGGGCAGGCGAACGGCGAGTTCGCGAAGGCGCTCGGGGATAAGGCAGATATAGACTGGAAGATCTTTAATTCCGGGACAAGCGCGATCGAAGCCCTCTTTGCGGGCGAGCTCGATATCACGTACATAGGGCCGAACCCCGCCGTAAACGGGTACATAAAATCGGACGGGGAGGCACTCCGTATAGTATCCGGGGCTGCCAGCGGTGGTGCAGGGCTCGTCGTGAGGAAGGACGCCGGTATTAAATCGGCCAAGGACTTTAACGGCAAGATACTGGCTACGCCCAATATCGGGAACACGCAGGACGTGGCTCTCAGGAACTGGCTCGGAGAGAACGGCTACAAACTCAAGGAAAAAGGCGGAACTGTAGAGGTGATACCTCTGGCAAACCCTGACCAGCTCACTCTCTTCCTTAAAAAGGAGCTTGACGGCGCGTGGACTGTAGAGCCCTGGGTGTCGAGGCTTATATACGACGGCGGCGGAGAGCTATACCTCGACGAGAAAGAGCTCTGGCCGAACGGTCAATATGTAACAACTCATATTATTGTGAATACAAAGTTTCTTAACGAACATCCGGACCTTGTAAAGACATGGCTCGAAACCCACCTCCAGCTCACGGACTGGATAAACAAAAACCGGGAGGAGGCCAAGAAGGTTTTGAACGAAGAGATAAAGAGGGAGACCGGGAAGGCGATACCCGAGAATATTCTCGACGCCGCCGTCAAGAGAATTGAATTTACATACGACCCGATTGCAAGCTCTCTTTACTCCTCCGCAGAGGATGCTTACAAGCTCGGGTTTCTCGGAAAGAAAGAGCCCGACCTCTCGAATATTTACGACCTTTCGATATTGAATGGAATCCTCAAGTCTAAAGGACTTAAAGAGATCAACGTCGATAGCGGTCAGACGGCCGAAAAATAAACGTTTAACGTGAGGAAGCAAGATGCATCTGGAAACAGTGAAGAAATTAGAAGTGCTCAAGCCTGACAGGGTGGTTGATTTGAGGGACGCGATTTGCCCCCACCCGTTGAACGTGATAAGGGACACCGTCAGGGTGCTCGACGACGATGCGGTTCTTCTCGCGATATCGGACCATGAGCCTACGGCGCTGGAGAACGCGCCCAGGTTCTGCGAGAGGAGGGGATATCCCTACCGGGTCATCGAGCAGGAAGGCTTGTGGAACATATTCATTCAGAAGATAGAGAAGAAAGAGGCGAGGCTCAGGGTGGAAAACGTCTCGAAAGTGTTCATCGCGAGAGATGGTAAAGTGTCCGCGCTGAGCGATATAAACCTTACAATCCGGAACGGGGAGTTCGTCTCTATAGTAGGGTCTTCCGGCTGCGGGAAATCCACGCTGCTTAACCTGATCGCGGGGCTCGATAAGCCGACGAGCGGACGGATACTCGCAGACGGGAAGCGTGTGGGAGGACCC
>Ga0187894_10003389_pt1 | contig 17905 bp, 20 predicted proteins | sample GBC1701081metaG_FD_136650 | JGI IMG/M metagenome (GOLD analysis project Ga0187894, IMG submission 136650) | White microbial mat communities from a lava cave in the Kipuka Kanohina Cave System on the Island of Hawaii, USA - GBC170108-1 metaG ...
ACCTGCACGATGAAATACAATGCGCGGGTGAGCGAGGCGCTGGCGCAACGGCCCTTCGTCGCCGACATGCATCCGCTGCAGCCCGATGACAGCATGCAGGGCATATTGGAGGCGATCCATGAGTTCGACTTAGGACTTAGGGAACTGTCCGGCATGGATCAGTTCATCTTCCAGGCGGGCGGCGGGGCCGATGCCGCTTACACCAATTGCGTGGTCACCCGCGCGTATCACCAGTCACGCGGCGAATTGGGCCGGCGCAATGAGATCATCACCTCGATCCAGGCGCATCCCTGCAATGCAGCGACCGCGGCGGCGGCCGGCTTCAAGGTGATCACCCTCAATCTCGATGAGGAGGGCTATCCCGCGACCGAGGCATTGAAGGCGGCGGTCTCCGACCGCACCGCGGCCTTGTTCATCAACAATCCCGACGACATGGGCATCTACAATCCCAATATCAAGGAATGGGTGCGGATCGTGCATGAGGCGGGCGGCCTCGCCTTCTACGATCACGCCAATTTCAACGGCGTGATGGGCAAAATCAGGGCGCGCGAGCTCGGCTTCGATGCCTGCATGTTCATGCTGCACAAGACCTTCGGCGCGCCGAAGGGCGGCGGCGGGCCGGCGGTCGGCGCCTATGGCTGCTCGGCGGAGCTGGCGCCTTTCCTGCCCAAGCCGGTGGTGGTGAAGGACAGGAAGGGCTATCGCCTCGACTACGGCAGCAAGAAGAGCGCCGGCAAGGTGCGCGAGTTCTTCGGCAATGTGCCGCAGGTCATCAAGGCCTATGCCTGGCTCCTCGCCATGGGCCGCGACGGGATCGATGAGGCCTCCGATATCTCGGTGCTCGCCAACAACTACATGGATCACCGGCTCGCCAAGATACCCGGCCTCACGCGTTCCAATCCGCACATCACCAAGCATCGCATGGAGATGACGCGCTGGAGCCTCGGCAAGCTCAAGGAAGATACCGGTGTCGGCACCATCGAGGTCGCCAATCGCATGGCCGATTATGGCGTCGATCCCTATTGGATGAGCCATGAGCCCTGGGTCGTGCCCGAGCCCTTCACGCCCGAGGCCGGCGAGATGTATTCCAAGGAAGATCTCGATTACTGGATCGATGTCATCGCCAAGATTTCCGAAGAGGCCTATGCCGATGCGGAATTGGTGAAATCGGCGCCGCACAAGCAGGCGATCCGGCAGATCAAGTCCGACTGGCTCGACGATCCCCAGAAATGGGCGATCACCTGGCGGGCTTATTTGCGCAAGCACGGACGGGGCGGCGACGCTTCCGCACGCTCGACTTACGCCGCCGAATGACCATCTCCTTCAGGACCGTACCCCAGTGAGCAATTTCAAAGTCGCCGTATCGACCTTTCCCTACCTCTATTCGCATTCGGGCAAGGGGGCGATCGATCACATCGCCTCGCTCGGCTATCGCGCTATCGAGATGATGATCTTCCCGCCGCATTGCTGGCCGGCCGATCTGACTCCCAAGGAGCGCAAGGACATCACCGCGCGCCTCGATGGCGACGGCCTCACCATCTCCTCCTTCTGCTATCCGCTGCTCGACAACAATCCCAATTCCGTCGACCGGCTGATGCGCCGCTATACGCTCGACCGCTACCGCGAAGCGATCGAGCTCGCGAGCGACTGGAACTGTCCTTTTGTCTGTGCCATCCCGGGGCCGGTCAACAGCCTCATCAATCCGCCTTACAAGTGGATGCGCGACTGGTTCATCGAGGGCATGGGCGAGCTCGTGCAATTCGCCAAGGGCTCGGGCGTCGAGATCATCCTCGAGAACGTGCCCTTCACCTTCCTGCCGACCGCCGATGACATGCTGAAGGTCGCGGATGCGATCGATCCTTCGGTCGGGATCAATTTCGACATCTGCAATTCCGCTTATATCAAGGAAGATTACGGCGCCGCCATCCGCAAGCTGGGCAAGCGCGTGAAGAACGTCCATATCTCCGATTCGGGCTTCGGCGATTTCAAGCATGACCGGCTGGGCACCGGCATCGTCGATCCGGCGCCGGCGGCCAAGGCGCTCGCCGATATCGGCTATGACGGCTATACCGTGCTCGAGATCATCACCGACGCCATGCAGCCCGGCAATGATCCCGATGGCGACATCATCGCCAGCCACGACATCCTGGCCAAGCACGGATGGGAAAAACGGAAAGCGTGAAGCGCCGCTTCAGCCTCGGCATCATCGTCAATCCGGTGGCGGGGCTCGGCGGCCGCGTCGGCCTCAAAGGCACGGACGGCCTTGTCGAGGAGGCGCTGCGGCGCGGCGCCGTGCCGCTCGCGGGCGAGAAGACGGTGCGGGCTCTCCATCGGCTGGGGGCGAAGCGGCATCCGCTCATTCTGCTGATGACCGGCCACGGCGCGATGGGACATGAAGCTGCGGCGCGTTCAGGCTTCCTGTCCGAGCTTGTCTCCACGCCTCGGGGCCCGGTGACAGATGCGCGCGACACGAAGGCGGCAGCACGCGAGATGATGCGGAAGGGCGCCGACCTCATCCTCTTCGCCGGCGGCGACGGCACGGCGCGCGACATATTCGATGTGGTGGGCGAGCGCGTGCCGCTGTTGGGCATTCCGGCGGGCGTCAAGATGCAGTCCGCGGTCTTCGCCACGTCCCCCGAAGCGGCGGGCGAGATCGTGAGCCGGCTCGCGGCACAGGCGGATCCGGAGCGCACGCAATACCGGCTCTCCGAGGTCATGGACATCGATGAGAATTTGCGCCGCGAGGGCGCGATCTCGCCGCGTCTCTACGGCTATGCCAGGGTGCCGCATATTCCGCGGCTCCTGCAGAACGCCAAGGCGCGCAGCATGTCCCTGAACGAGGCGGCGGTGGACGAAGCGGCGCGGGCGCTCGCCGGAAAGCTCGATCCGCAAGCGCTCTACGCCATTGGCCCTGGCCGGACGACGAAGAGGATCCTGGAGGCTCTGGGCGTCAAGGGAACGCTGCTCGGCACCGATCTCCTGGCAGGCGGCCGCCTCATCGCCACGGATGCCGATGAGCGGGCGATCCTCGCCGCGGCTGAAGGGCGGAGGCTCTGCATCATCGTCGGCGTCATTGGCGGGCAGGGCTATGTCTTCGGCAGGGGCAATCAGGAGATATCCCCTTCGGTGATCCGCCAGGCGGGCAGGACGGGGATCACCGTCATCGCCGCGCAAGAGAAGCTCCTGGCTCTGCCCGACAGGCGCCTCCTGGTCGACACGGGCGATGCCGGGCTCGACCGGGAGCTTGCCGGCTTCTGGCGCATCGTGGTCGGACCCGATGAGGAAATGGTGATGCGCATCGCCGCCGCGTGAAAATGTGCGCCTCGCGAACCGCTGAAATTGGCCGAAAGCGGCCGAGGAATTTTGCATACTTCTAGTATACTGTTGACTAAGGCGCTGCGTTGCGCGAACATTAGTTCAAGCCGGCATCCTCGTAAGCTGCCGTCGCGAGCGGGCCTGAGCCCGGCTCGGTTCCACAGGGAGGGTACATAATGCTGAAGGGCATATTCTTGCGCTGCGTGGCGGCGCTCATGGCCGTTGTCGCGATGGTCGGCATGGCCGAGGCGCGCTCGCTCGACGACATCATCAAGGAAGGAACGATCCGCATCGGGATCAATCCGAATTTCCCGCCCATGAGCACCCGCAATGCCAGCGGCGAATGGGAAGGTTTTGACATCGATATCGGCAACAAGCTGGCGGAAGCGCTGAAGGTCAAGGTGGAATGGGTCCCGACCGAGACGGCGCAGCGCGTGCCTTATCTCGTCGCCGACAAGATCGACCTGTCGCTCGGAGCGCTCACCCGCAATTCCGAACGCGCCAAGCTCATCGAATATACCGTGCCGCTCCACACCGAGGTGCTGGCGGTGCTGACCACCGAAGCTGTCACCCTCGATGACTGGAAAGGCTTCAACGACTCGAAATACACGCTCGCCAATATGCGCGGCAACTGGACGGTCGACTATCTCAAGAAGGAACTGCCGAACGCCAAGGTGGAACTGGTCGACACGATCGCCGACACGGTCCGCCTGGTGGCGCAGGGCAGGGCCGACGCCATCATCGAGAACATCGATTTCTTCATGGCGCAGACCAAGAACTTTCCCGATGTGAAGTGGAAGACGCTGCCGAACCCGATCGATGTCGCCTATTGCGCCATCGGCGTGCAGCGCGGCAACTATCCGCTGCGCGATGCGCTCAACATCGTGCTCTATAACCTGCACAGCGGCGGCGCCGTCAACCAGGCCTGGGAAAAGTGGTACGGCACCCCGATGCTGGTCAAGATCACGCCCAACCCTTATTTCTGATATGAACGATGGAGTGGCGGCGGGCTTCCGTCACCGGAGGCCCGCCGCGCCTATTATGGGCGACAGGGGATGAACTACACATTCCAGTTCGGCGTGGCGCTCGACGGCTTGCCTCAGCTCCTCAAGGGCGCGCTGCTCACTTTCGAGCTCGGCGTCGTCACCTTCTGGGGCGGGGCGCTGATCGGGCTGTTCTTTGCGGCGCTGAAAACCTTCGGCAGCCGCCCGGTCCGCTGGCTGGCGCAAGCCTATGTGGTCTTCTTCACCAACACCCCGGCCCTCATCCAGATCTATTTCCTCTATTTCGGCCTGCCGGAATTCGGCATCCGCTGGAGCAACATCACTTGCGTGCTCATCGGGCTCACCTTGAATGCCGGCGCTTACCTGACCGAGATCATGCGCGCCGGCTTCCTGTCGGTGAGAGCGACCGAGCTCGAAGCGGCCGAGACTCTGGGCTTCTCGCTGCCGCAGCAGATCCGCTATGTGATCGTGCCCCATATCGCCAAGACCATCTATCCGGCGATCGCCAATTTCTTCATCGTCATCCTGGTCATGGGCACATCGATCGGCGCCGTGGTCGGCGTCAATGAGCTCACCGGCGAGGCCATCAATCTCTCGACCGAGAACTACCGCTGGCTCGAGATGTTCATCGTCGCGGCCTGCATCTATGTGGTGCTGACGCTCATCGCCAGCATCTCGCTGGCGCTCATCGGGCGCTGGGCCTTCCGCGTCAAAGCGAAGATCTTCTGATGCTCGAGCGGCTCATCAGGGAACTGCCGAGATTCTTCTCACCCGAGAACCTGGCCTTCCTGGCGCAGGGCGTCGGGATGACGCTGGCTTTGACCTTCATCGGCTGCACCCTCGGCTTCCTGCTCGCTTTCCTCCTGGTCTATCTGCGCCAGACGCCGGGCTGGTGGGCGGCACCCGTCCGGCTCCTGGCGATCACTTATGTCGAGATCTTCCGCCGCATCCCCTTCCTGGTCATCACCTATCTGGTGCTGTTCTTCATCGCCGTCTTCGTCGACAACGCCTCACTCTTTCTCATCGCCGTCGTTGCCATCTGCATCTATTCGACCGCCTATACCGCCGAAATCATCCGCGGCGGCTTCGAATCGGTGCCGCGCCAGCAGATCGAGGCGGCGCTGGCGATGAATTTCAGCCGCTGGAAGACGCTGACCCGGGTGATCATGCCGCAATCCTGGCCGGTCATCATCCCGCCGGCCGTCGCCTTCATGATCAGCTTCATCAAGGATACTTCGCTCGTCTCGCAGGTCGGCGTCTTCGAGCTCACCTTCCGCGGCAAGGAGCTGAACAATATGGGCTTCTCCGGCATCCTTGTCTTCGGGACGATCGCCCTGCTTTATTTCCTCATGTCCTATCCCCTGACGCGCCTCGGCGCCTGGCTGGAGAAACGTCTTGCCGCATCTCGACATCATAGACCTCAGCGCTGACTACGCTCATCTCAAGGTCCTTTCGGGGGTCAGCCTGTCCGTCGAGAAGGGCGAGGTCGTCTGCCTGGTCGGGCCCTCTGGCTCCGGCAAATCGACCTTGCTGCGCGTGCTCATGGGATTGACGCTGCCGACGGCAGGCGCCGTCAAGGTCGATGGCCGGGAGATCGACTATCACAGCAAGGCCAGCGTCAGGGCGGCGCGCGACCGCATGGCCGTCGTCTTCCAGCAATATAATCTCTTCCAGAACATGAATGTGCTGCGCAACATCACGATCGCACCGGTCGAGATCAAGGGCCGCCCGAGGCGCGAGGCGGAAGAGGAGGCGCGCCGCATCCTCGCCCGCATGGGCCTCGCCGAGAAACATGCCGCCTATCCCGACCAGCTCTCCGGCGGCCAGCAGCAGCGTGTCGCCATCGCCCGCGCGCTGGCGCTCAAGCCCGAAATCCTGCTGCTCGATGAAGTGACTTCCGCCCTCGATCCGGAGCTGGTGAACGAGGTGCTCGATGCGGTGAGAGGCCTTGCCGCCGAAGGCATGACCATGCTGATCGTCAGCCACGAAATGGCCTTCGTGCGCGAGGTCGCCTCAAAGGTGGTGATGATGGACAAGGGCAAGATCGTCGAGACCGGGGCGCCGCGCGAGCTCATCGACCGCCCGAAGACCGAGCGGGCACGGGAGTTCTTCGGGAAAATCCTGCGGCATTAAGGTCAGCTTCGATGGGCTGGATTGCGGAGTGATACACTGCCCAACGATTGGGCCGATAGTGTTTTCATTGCCGGATCAAAATGCGAAGGCGGCGAAGACCGCGAGCACCACAATTGCGAATGCAAGTATCCAAGGGAGCATGGGCGCTGAAGCGGCCGAGTTGGAGTGCCGTGCCGTATGTTTTTTCAGGACTGGTGCATCTGCTGAAGCCGGAAGGCTTGCCTGTTGTTGTCTTCCTTCCGGCTTTGGCTCGGACACTTCTGTCTCGTCGCGCTTGGCGACGGGCGCTGCGCCCCTCGCCGTTTGATTGTCAGGCAAGAGCAGGGCGGGATCGATCTCGAGGTCGAAACCAGCCTGGTCCAGGCGTGCCAGGACATGCGAAAGATCCTCGACCGTCATGCTGTCGACCGGCAGGGCTCTTCGAAGATCTTCCATCGAAAGGCTGCCGCGCCGGCGCGCGAGGCTTATCAGGTCGGTCAGGGCCGTTTCGTGAGGGTCCATCTCGAGGGTTCCATTCGCAGATCCATCAAAGGCGCTGACGGGTTCACAGGCTGTTCGACGGTCTTTCAATTCGCCATCCCGGGCGGATGACACCGATCAGGTCTTTTTCCCACGCCAGCCGGCTGAAAAGAAGTTTTTCATGCTCGAGGCAGTAGCGGAACCGGATACCATCGGAGGGCAGCAGTCTCGTGACCTTGTATTTGGCCACCCTGTCCGGGGTAGAGCCGTCGCGGGTCACGAGCCTCACGACCTGTCCAATCGCGAAATGGTGAAAATGCATGTCTGGTCTCTGCCTCGTCATTACCCCAGGCATCGTTGCATCACGGTCCGAGGGCAAATCGAAAGGCGTCGTCAATCCGCCATGTCTTCCCGTGCGTCGCCACGATTGTTTTTCGCCAGCGCGGCATCGTCATCATTGTCGAACAGGACGCTGTGCCTTGCCTGAGTTCCGTCGCTCCAGTGCCCGAGATGCCAATCGGCAATCTGCTTGCCGGCCATAAGTTCGTTCAGTCTTATCGCCAGGCGATTGAGACCACGCAGGCCCGGCGGGAAGATATCGAATTCGGCTTCAATCATGAGTTGTGTCCGTGTTGTAGCTGCGGTCGGATAGGAACCGTCAGAAGTCCATGCCCCCCATTCCCCCGCCCGTCGGCACTTGCGGCGCTTCACACCGTGCTGCCTGCGCCCACGCTGGCTCAGCGCGACGCATATCGTCGACCGGGTTATCGGGCTCGATCCCGACGCGGCGGCGCTGCAATTGACGGACGTGCTCGACAACTTCAATGGCCGGCACCGCAACCTGCTGGAGACATTCGAAGAGCGTGCCGCTGAAATGGAGGATGCCTTGATCCCCCATGTCGCTCTGAGCAAAACCCAGCGCCAGCTCGTCGGCGCCTATTTCCTTCATGAATACTCTTTCGAGGCAGCGGCCTTGTTCAATCCCAGTATTGTCCGCAACCCCGACCAGTCAGGGGCGCCGGAAGGCGGATGCCGTTTCATCCTGAGCCTTCGTGCTGTCGGCGAAGGCCACATTTCGTCACTGACCTTTCGCTCGGGATCCATTTCGGCCAAGGGCGATGTCATCATCGATCCTACGGCGCGCCTCGCATCCATCCCCAAGATCCAGAGCCGGTCGTCCAGGCTCGATGGCGAGGACGTCGAGGTCATATTCAAGCTCGACGGGCATTTGAGCGAACGCGTGATATTTCCCATCACCCTGTCGCAATCGAACGGCATCGAGGATGCCCGCTTCGTTGAATTCGATGCCGGCGAGCGGAAGATATTCTATGCGACCTACACGGCCTATAGCGGCAGGGCGATCCGATCAGAACTGATCGAGACCACCGACTTCATATCGTTCCGCCTGACGCCTTTGGGCGGTTCGGCGTCGTACAATAAGGGAATGGCGCTCTTCCCGCGCAAGATCGACGGCCGCTACGCGATGATCGGGCGGCAGGACAACGAGAACCTATATCTGCTTTATTCCGATGATCTCTACATGTGGGAAGGCGGCCAGGTCATACTGAAACCCAAATTCCCCTGGGAGTTCGTGCAACTGGGCAATTGCGGATCTCCGATCGAGCTCGACGAAGGCTGGCTGCTGTTGACCCATGGCGTCGGTCCCATCAGGAAATACTCGATTGGCGCGGTCCTCCTGGACAAGAAGGATCCAGCCAGGGTTCTGGCCAGGACAGCCGAACCGCTGCTTCGTCCGGAGCCCGCCGAACGCGAAGGCTACGTGCCCAATGTCGTCTACAGCTGTGGCGCGCTTCGTCACGGCGATCAGATCATCCTGCCCTATGCGGTATCGGATACCTTCTCCAACTTTGCGACGATCAAGATCGCAGCCCTGCTGCAGACCTTGAACGGGTGAAACGATGCTGCCAAAGCCATCCGCAAATATCACCCCCAACACCCTGGCTTTCGAAATGACGCCGCTCGTCAAGCCTACAGGGTTTCGGGAGTATGATGCGCGCTGGTGGTTCGGACATCCGGGCTCGACCGAGCCTCCTGAGCTCAATCTGATGGGCGTCCAGGCGCTGGGCATGGGACTGGGCACGCTGATCCACGAATTCGGCGTGAAGCCGCATGTGGTGACGGGCCATGATTACCGCGCCTATTCCATGGCGATCAAGATCGCGCTCACCCAGGGCCTGATGGCCGCGGGGTGCACCGTGCACGATCTTGGCCTCGCAATGTCGCCGATGGCCTATTTCGCGCAATTCGCGCTCGACATTCCCGTGGTCGCCATGGTGACGGCCTCTCACAACGACAATGGCTGGACCGGCGTGAAAATGGGCGCCGAACGTCCGGTTACTTTCGGCCCCGACGAAATGGCCCGGCTGCGCGACACAGTCCTGTCGGGCGGTTACAGATCGCGCCCGGGCGGCGCATATCATTTTGTCGGGAATTTTGCCGGCGTTTATATCGACGATCTGACCCGCCATCCTCCCTTCACACGCCGGATCAAGGCGGTCGTGGCTTGCGGCAACGGCACGGCAGGTGCTTTTGCTCCCCGTATCCTCAAGGCCCTCGGTATCGATGTCGTCCCGCTCGATGTCGAGCTCGACTACACATTTCCCAGTTACAACCCGAACCCCGAAGACATGAAGATGCTTCGTGCCATGGCGACGAAGGTGAAGGAGAGCGGTGCGGATATCGCTCTGGGTTTCGACGGCGACGGCGACCGCTGCGGGGTCGTCGACAATGAAGGCCAGGAAATCTTTGCCGACAAGATCGGCGTCATGCTTGCCCGCGACCTGTCCAAGCTCCATCCCGGCGCGCAGTTCGTGGTGGACGTCAAATCGACCGGTCTCTTTGCCACGGATCCGGTGCTGATCGCTCAGGGCGCCAGGACCGATTACTTCAAGACCGGACATTCCTACATCAAACGGCGCGTGAAGGACCTTTCCGCGTTGGCGGGTTTCGAGAAGTCGGGGCATTTCTTCTTCAACCCCCCGATTGGCAGGGGATATGACGACGGCATGGTGACGGCAATCGCCATTCTCGACATGCTCGATCGCAATCCTGCAAGCTCCATGGCCGATCTTTATCGTGAACTGCCAAAGACCTGGGGTTCTCCGACCATGTCGGCGCATTGCGCCGACGATCTGAAGTACGGCGTCGTCGATCGAGTCACGGCCCGCTTCAAGTCGATGATGCGGGAGGAACAGCCAGTCGCCGGCGCGCATATCAAGAGCCTCTCGACCGTGAATGGAATCCGCATCATGACGGACGACGGCACATGGGGCCTGGTGCGGGCTTCCTCCAACAAGCCGGAACTGGTGGTCGTGGTGGAAAGCCCGACATCCGAAGCTCGCCTTCATGAGATGTTCCATGCGGTCGATGCCGAGCTGCGCAGGAACCCTGAAGTCGGCGCCTATAATCAGACGCTTTAGCGCCGGCATCCTGAATTCCGCGCCTGCTACCGGGCATCGTGCCAGCCACAGAGACGTTAGGAAAACCGATGGTAGCTCAAAAAGTAGTGCCCGTTCTTCTCGCCGGTGGCGGCGGCTCGCGGCTGTGGCCGGTCTCGCGGGATTCGTTGCCGAAACAATTTCAGCCGCTGCTTGGGTCGCTCTCGACTTTTCAGCAGACGCTGCAGCGGGTTTCTGATCCGGATTTGTTTGACAATCCGATTGTCGTTACGAGCGAGGCTTTCGAGCATTTCGCCAGTCGGCAAGCTGGCATCGTGAACCGGCCGGTTTCGCTCATCCTGGAGCCCTGTCGGCGCGATTCAGCGGCGGCGGTCGCCATTGCGGCCTTGTTGGTCGAGCATCGGGGCGCAGGGTCGCCGGTTCTGGTGCTCGCCGCCGATCACGTCATTCTCGACGACGCGCTCTTTCTCGATGCGGTTCGCTCCGGCCTGGAAGCTGCTGGTGACGGGAAGATCGTCGTCTTCGGTCTGCCGCCCACGGCGCCGAAGACGAATTTCGGCTATATTCGGCCAGGCTTGCCTGTTGGCGATAATCGAGATGTCAGGCTGGTCGAGGCATTCTTCGAAAAGCCGAAGCTTGAGGACGCTCTTGCCTATCTGAGAGAAGGTTATCTATGGAACTCCGGCAATTTCCTGTTTCGATCCGATAGGATGATCGAGGAGTTCGCCAAACACGCGCCCAAGGTGCTTGCCGCGGCGCGCCGCTCGATAGCGGCGGCGCAGTCGGGCCGCGGTATCCTGCGGCTCGACAACGTGGCCTTTTCCGCATCTCCCAAAATATCGATTGACTATGCCGTGATGCAGAAATCCCGCAATGTCGCCGTTGTCCCCGGACGCTTCGGCTGGTCCGACATCGGCAGCTGGGATGCGATCTGGGAGATGCTGCCGCATGACGAAGACGGCAATGCCGTATTGGGCCGGGGCATGATGGTGGCAAGCCGTAATTGTCTCGTTCATGCCGAAGAGGTTCTGACTGCCGTCATTGGCGGCGCGGATCTTGTGGTTGTTTCCACCCCTGATGCCGTCCTGGTCTGTCCCCGCGAGCGGATTCAGGAGGTCAAGGGTATTGTCGAAAGGCTGCAGGCCGAAGGTGCCAGGGAGGCGAGTTTGCATCGGCGCGAAAGCCAGCCTTGGGGTCATGTCGAAAGCGCCGGGGATGGATTGAAACGGATCGTCATCGACCCCGCTGGAATGGCACGCTTTCGCGATCAAACGCATCAAGCCGCGATCTGCATCGTTCTGAAGGGAACGGCTAACACGATCGTTGGCGGCGTCCGGCGCTTTATAAATACAGGCGGATCGTTCCATGTTCCCGAGGCTGCGATGTATCAGGTCTCAAATGTCGGCAAGACTCCACTTGAGATCCTCGAAGTCAGAATAGACGCCACCTCGATCAAAGAGGTGATCGAGTCCAGGGAAGAATCCGGCGAAGTCGAAAAAGAACAGGTGTAATATGGAAGATGATATGTCGGGACGCGAGTCCTGATCGCCTAGTCTAGGCAGGATCGACCATCGAAAATCTGTTGATCCGCGGTTGCGCGGCATAGTTACGCAACGTCTCGAAGTCTCTCACGCCTTCCTTGGCCAGGACAAGGATGCTGTCTTGCAGCTGTGATCGCTTTGCGTCATCGGTAATCTTCAAATCGCGACAAACTTGCCTGAGTACGGCATCGAACAAGTGAAGCTCATTGTTGCTGTAGATGGCTTTGTCCATGGGAATCTCAAATCGGATCGTCGAGGGCATATCATGCAAGTGGGCGTGATGATCCCATCTTGCAAGCCAACTCTGCGAGCGTGCACGAAGTTTCGTTATAGTGAACGTTTCCTGGAACTCCGGCCAAGGCGTCGGCGATTGGCGGTCACTTTCCTGCGATAGGATTTCACTGTCGACTCCGCGGCAGATAGCGGAGATTTACCTGAAGCGAGCGCAAGGCCTGCGGCAAAGGCCTCGGTCGCAGCAGCCGTGATCTTCTCGGTCACCATTCTTGCAGCTTCCCTTTGCGCCATGGGGCCGCCCGCCTGAAGGCGCGACAACCGTTGCAGAATGATCATCTGACTCTCCATGCCGAGCTTCATCATCTGCATCGAGAGAGTGAACCAGCCGTTCATGATTGATGTTAGCCTGTTACGCCGGGTCGCTTGAATTTCGGCAACGAGCAGTGCAGGCTAGACAGCGCCACCAAGTCGGGTTTTCAGCCGGGTGACCGAGAATCCTACCCGGCCGATCTCGTCGGATACCAGCCGCGGCACGATCTTGCGATTTGCGATCAGACGCCAGTTACCCTTCAAAGCCTTTTTAGGCAGCCCATTGCCCTTCGGCACCGTCAACCTGAATTCAGACCGGCGTATATGTCCATAGATATCATACATTACTGGTCTCCTTTGCGTGCGGATCCGCCAAGTCCACAGTGGCGTCAACGCAGAAACTGCAAGTATGCGGGCAACCCATGCTGCCGGTCACCGGGACTATTTTGATCACAGGCGCGCCAATGCTTCCATCCCGACAGCATCGCTCTCGCCGGCATTGGTGGCCCAGCAGGGCTCAGCGCCGGCGATAATGTCGTCTGAAGTTTTGCCGGCGGAGCAGCCGGTACATCCGCGGTCTGCTCCGCTGGCTCGATTGCTAGGCCGCTGCCAGATTCTCGGCCGAGGTCTTGCCCGTCTTGCGGTCAGCGACCGCTTCGAACTGGACCTTCTGGCCTTCTCTGAGCGCGCCCATATTGGCGCGTTCAACCGCGCTGATATGGACGAAAACGTCCTTGCTTCCGTCTTCCGGCTGAATGAAGCCGAATCCCTTTTGGGTGTTGAAGAATTTAACAGTTCCAACCTGCATGATATCCCTTTCAAATAAACAGGCGCCGCGGAAATGCATCATGCCTCCGCTCAAACGATCGATGTTCAGGAGAGAGGTTGTCAGTTGGCGCCAGGCTTGAGCCTTGTGCGCGCGACCGATAATCAATACGGCCGAAACTCGAAGTAACCTATATGGGCGCAATCCCTGTCGGATGCAACCAATAAAACGCCGGGGAGACGAATAATTGCAGGGAGTCCTCAAAGCCGTCGGTTCACCGGTCAGCGCGGTTTGCTCCGCACCCTGATTATTCGCGAATTTGTGCGAGCAGAATTTCGCTGGGGTGATTCTTCAAGATGAGAGCCATGATGGCTCATCATCTGCTTCGACTATCTGGCGCGCCGATGACGGAGAGATAGCAACTTCCGCCTGCCGGCACGGGAGGCTATCATGAGAATCTCCTGCGCTGAGGTACAATGACCGACTTCGTCAAAGCCCAATTGCCGGGCAATCACCGGAACCACGATCGGGCCGAATTTGCTGCCGATACGCTCATTCATGCAGTGGGCTGTTGCCTCGGATTGGCCGGCGCAGCCGCGCTTTTGAGCGTTGCTTTCAATTCTGCGACCCAAGCTGAATTGGTCTCTCTCATGATATATCTTTTCGGCTTGCTCTCGATGCTTGGCCTTTCTGCAGCCTACAACATATTGCCTCGCACCAACCTGAGTGTGGCGCTCCGTTGCCTTGATCACTCTGCAATCTATCTGTTGATCGCTGGAACCTACACAGCGGTCTTGGCGCAGATGAATGAAGCTGCTCCAGTCGGGCTGCTCATCGCGATTTGGATCATTGCGGCCATTGGTATCGCACTCAAGTTGCTATTGCCTGGTCGTTTCGATCGATTGTCTCTGCTTCTTTATCTTCTCCTGGGTTGGTCCGGGGTTCTCGTATTTGACTCAATCGCAGCGGCTCTTCCAAGTGTAAGCCTCTGGCTCCTCGTGGCAGGCGGCATCATTTACACGATAGGTGTCGTCTTCCATCGATGGGAGAGCCTGCGATTTCACAACGCGATCTGGCATGGCTTCGTGCTCGTTGCTGCATGCTGCCACTATTGGGCTATTCTCTACTGCGTCTCGCATGGGTCCATTAGTGCCTGATTGAGGCTTGAACAGTCATTTCCGGCCTAGTGCGGCCACGAAGAACTGGTGAGGCTTGACCGGAGGGGTGAGTTCGCGCTGTCGAAGTTTTTTCATGTCGGCCAAGGCGGCGGTAAAGACCTTGACGAAAGCCTCGAGGATATCGGCATCTACCTTTCCTTGGGCCTCCAGGTCGGCAATCACCACGCGAAGCTCGGCGTGCGCTCCAGAGTCGTCGATTCTAATGTATGCGCCGGTGCGGTATGGGTTTGACATCGTTCGTTCTCCTTCGATTTCGTCGCTCCGGACGCGACTCCGCCTCACCTCATGGCCTGACGCGTGAGAGAAAGCATCCTTTGCCATCTAAGCTGACTTGCAATTCAAGGCCGGTTCAACCAGTCGGCGGTTCGCCTTATCCTCGTAGAGCGCCAGGCCTTGGAAGATCATACCGGATGGTCAAGGCGGGTGCCGCGCCGCTGTCAGTTTCGAAGACAACTGTCGCATCGCCATTCCGCAACTCGTCTCGCATTGCTTGGCAGCACATAGGCATGCGATGTGACTCGCCAGGGTAACCACCCACAGCGCGGTGGAGTTCGCCGGCATTGATTTCAACGTATGAACGGCCCTGCCTACTGGCTCGACGGAGCTGCGCGTTGAGCTCGTTGCGGAAGTCCTCTGACGTCGGGGTGGTCAAGCGTGTGATCCTCCGGTCAATACGCTGCTATCGCTTGGTGCTGCGGCGCTTGAGGTACTCGCTCAAAATATTGCGGATCGCAGTGGGTCGATCAGCCGGTCCAGGTTGATCAGCGATATACGCATCGAGGCGGGCAAGCTCGTCAGGTGGCATGCGCACCTCAATCATCGGATTTGTTCCTGTCGGCGCCGGCCCGCGCCTCTTTTTCGGTCCTGACAGGGTTTCTCGCGTCGGCATAAGAACTATGTTAGCACACGAGCACCACTGCGCCTAAATAGGTTTTGTTTCGCGCCTTTGATGGCGCTCGCATCTCGGCGCGAGGGATTGCACTAGCCGCGCTTGGTGCTCCCGAGATCGAGCGCCAGTTGCGAGGTCGGCAATTGGCCGAGGATCTGCACGACCTCGTCGATCAGCGTGTCGGCATCGGCCTTGCCGGCCTGTTCGGCGGCCGCGGCATCGCCCTTCTCGATGGCCGCGATCATGGCGAGATGCTGATTGAGCTTGGGGAGCGGCACGCGGTCGTGGAAATGGTGCAGATACATGCGGAAGACGCGCTGGCCCTGGTCGAGGAGGCTCCGCATCCAGCTCGAAATGAAGGGATTGCCGCCCATTTCCGCGATCAGCGCATGGAACTCGCGGTTGAGGCGGACGATGCCCATCACGTCCATTTCCTTATGCGCCGTCTCGAGCGCGCGTTCGATCTCCTTCAAATGGCTCAATTGCGCTTGCGTGCGGTGCAAGGCGGCGAGCCTGGCGCTCAGGCGATAGAGGAGCTGCATGGCGTCGAAATAGGCGGGGAGCGTGGCGAAATCGAACTGCGACACCATCGAGGTGCGGTTGCGCGGCGTCTCGACCAGGCCCTCGGCCGACAAGCGGATCAAGGATTCGCGCACCGGCGATCGCGACAAGTGGAATTCGCGGCTGAGCTCCGTCTCGTCGAGCAGCGTTCCGGGCTTCAGCTCGAGATTGAGGATCTTCGCTTTCAGGCTGTCATAGACGAAAGTGGCCCCGGTGCCGCGGGGCCTGCGGGCCCGGCGCTTGCCGGCGGGCTTGGTATTGGTCTTGGTCTTGGTCGGGGCGCGTTTTTGCAACCGCTTTCTCCATCAGTGTCTTATCAAATATCGCAAGGCGGCTTGCAAGGAAACCGCCTCAAGCGAAGAACTGCGCGAACCTCTCAGGTGGCTTCCGGCCGAGCACGGCATCGGCGACGAGGCGGGCCGAGGCCGGGCCCGCCGTGAGGCCCATCCAGGGAAATACGCACATGAAAAAGCCCGGCATTTTCGGCAGCGGGCCCAGGACCGGGCGCCAGTCCGCCGTGCCATTGACCATGGCGGGCCAGGTGCGCAGCACGTGCACTTGGGTGAGGGCCGGCACCACGGTGACGGCGGTCTTGAGATTGGCGAAGAGCGAGGCGGGGTTCACCGCCAGGCGCTGATGGCGGGAATCCCACTGCGCCGGCCAGCCGCCGCCGATCAGCAAGCTGCCATGCCGCGTCTGCTTGAGGGTCAGCTTCTCGCCGGCGAAATAGACGAGATGCTTGACGAGCGGCGCCACCGGTTCGGTGACATTGACCTGGATCGGATAGCCCCGGATGTCGAGGTCGAAGCCCAGCATCTGGGCGATCCTTCCGGCATTGGCGCCGGCGCAATTGACGACGCGCTGGGCCTTGATCTCGCCTTTGCTCGTCCGGGCGATGAAATGAGAACCATCCGCCTTGAGCGCCTCGAGCCGGGTGCGCCGCCGGATGGCAACGCCGGCTCCGGCCGCGGCGCGGGCGAGAGCAGGTGCGGCGATGAGCGGATTGATCTTGCCTTCGGTCGGACAGAAGGCGGCACCCGCCATGCGCCTCGAAATATAGGGCGCCATGGACTTGAGCTCTTCCGGCCCCAGAATCTCGGTCGCGAGGCCATGCCGAGCCTCGAGCTCGGCCTTGCGGCGGATGTCGCGCAAGTGCGCCTCGGTCTCGGCCACCAGGAGCCCGCCCGGAAGGGCGAGCTCGAAATCGCAGGCGAGCTCCTTTTCCAGCGCCTGCCAGAGAGCGATCGATTCGAGCATCAGCGGGATGACCGGTGCGAAGCCCTTTGCCCAGGCGTCACCCTCGATGACGAATTCATGATGCGGTATCTGCGCATGAAGGCTTCCGGCATTGGAGCCCGAGGCAAGCGTGCCGAGGTCATGCTCCTCGATCAGGGTGACGTCCGCGCCCTCGCGGGCGAGGAAATAGGCGGTGGCCGTGCCGGCGATGCCGCCGCCGATCACCAGGACGTCCGTTTTGGCCGGTTGATTGTGAATTTGCTGCTGCAACGGCTTTGCGATCTTGTATACTTCATGTTAACATCATGTCGACACGTAGGAAACAGAAAATACGCCGGATTTCCGGCCCTTATCCAGCATTTCGGAGGCCAAGAATGGCGCAGCATTTTCGCGGAAGCTATGGAGTGACGGTCACGCCGTTCACAGGCAACGGCAAGGCAATCGACATAGAGGCCTGGAAGCGGTTCATCGACTGGCAGCTCAAGGAACGCGTGCCCGGCATCATCATCTTAGGCACCACGGGCGAGTTCCTGACGCTGACCGACGATGAGCGCACCATGTTCGTCGAAGAGACGGTGAAATATGTCGACAAGCGCATGCATGTGCTGGTCGGCTCGATGAACGCCTATACGCCCAATGCCGTGCGCTACAGTGTCGAGGCCGAGAAGCTCGGCGCCGACGGGCTGATGATCATCCCGCCCTATTACTACACCCCGACCGAGGATGAGATCTTCGCCTATTACCAGGCGATCTGCGAGAAGGTCTCGATCCCGATCATGCTCTACAACAATCCCTATACGTCCAATGTCGACATGTCGGCCAAGCTCGTCGGCCGCCTGACGCGGAGTTTTGCGCAGATCC
>Ga0187894_10003390_pt1 | contig 17902 bp, 14 predicted proteins | sample GBC1701081metaG_FD_136650 | JGI IMG/M metagenome (GOLD analysis project Ga0187894, IMG submission 136650) | White microbial mat communities from a lava cave in the Kipuka Kanohina Cave System on the Island of Hawaii, USA - GBC170108-1 metaG ...
AAATACGTCTCCAGACGGGTTCGATCCGCATAATCATAATTGTTCAGGTAAGGTGGCGATGTGAGGGCCAATTTGACCTGACCAGGCGGCAAGTTTTGTTCCTGACGCGAATCACCTAAAACATTCTGGATTTGAGCAGTAATATGAAGGTCGCTTACACTGAGTAAGTCTTTATACATTTGCCAAAGGGTCTTCTGAAAAACAGCAAAAGCGCCTTTTGGCGGACGGGTTCCATCATTTTTACGCGGCGACACGTAAGGCCACCCCGTCCCCGCCGCTGCTGCGCCGCGCAGCGTGTCGGTCAAAGCCAGTTTGAGCAAATCACGAAAAGGTAAATCCTCAACTTCGAGGTTGATAAACTCACGAATCCGATACAAAACCATTAAGTCAGATGGATGGTAACATTTGTATACCAGTTCAGGGAAAACACCGGCCAGATCATTTCCCACTTCATTTTGCTGAACGAACCTTCTTAAAGTTCCAAGAACCATCTCAATTCTTTTTTCCAGGGCTGTGTAGTCGTATTCCCAATAGAGTTTCACGTCAGCAACCCAATGGACGAACGCATGTGCTTCAACACCATAGGCGTTTACATTCACCTGTTTAGCAGCAATCAGGGTCGTTCCTGTGCCGCAAAACGGATCGTATACCCAATCGCTCGATTGTATTCCGAACTTTTTGAAGCTGGTATGAACAAACTGGGGCGAATAGCCTGCTGGATATTTAAACCAACGGTGAATGGGCGCTCTCAGGCTATCCTTAAAAGTACCGATCTCTTCACCAAACTCGGTCAGATGCGTTTCATCACGATCACTATCTGTAGGAACAGCAAACGGAAGGGGCAGTTGATTAGGAATAGGCAAAAGATTCTCCATAACACATGTCTAATATTATCTCTATTGTAGTGCAAGGGCGGTTGCTATGCACACATTCGTTGGGTGTTCTATAGCCGCAGATTTTTCCCGCGTCGAACTTGCCTATTGACTCGGATAGAACTTTTGTGCTAAAATGGAATGTCGGCACAGCAGCATCACGCTGTGTTGCCTGGCTCTCGCTTTTTCGTTGGCTTTGCATGGTTGTTGGGGTAAAACAATCGTTATGGCAATCCTGGCGGCGGCAGCCTCCCTCGCCCCCGCCATGCAACACTGACAACGCCGCAGCAGCAGCACCCCCGCCTGTTCCCGCCGCGTGTGTGTCATTTCGGTGGCGCGCCCCGACCTTCCCGCCGTCGTTTGTGCCGCAAAAGTCGCCGATGGGTGGCGCCTCCCGTGCTTCCCGCCATTCATTTCGCCGGTAATTGTGGGTGAAGAACAGTAGATCACGTTGAACGCGCTGGGTTTCCCGGCAGGTCAGAGTGCCTCGTAAAGTGCAGGAGCAGCTATAATGGCTGCCCTTTGTCGAGGTTGTGGGTGAGGTCAGTGAGCGCCTGGAGGTGCAAACCGATCAGCCCTTCACGCCGGCTGCATCACCTGCGCAAAGGCGACCAGCAGCAGGTTGCTTAGGTACATGGCTTGCTCGAAGCTATAGACCACACCCGGTTCGTCCGGCGTGGTGTACTGCCGGTGCATATCCAGGTCGCCCGCGCTGTTGAAGGCGTTGATGCGCGGGCGCAGCCGGTGCAGTTGCACATAGGGGGCAACATCCGCTTCGGGTTGGTCAGGGCGCGGCAGCCACACGCGCCAGCGCGATGCTTCGCGCGGCGGGTCGGCCTGGAGCGTGAAATCTTCGCGCATTCGGATTTTGTAAGCCAGCGTTTCGCCGCTGCGCGGGCAAACCGTCTGTGCTGTCAGCCAGGTGTTCGGCCCATATACCATCAGCGTGACCGGGATGTCGATGAAGCTGGTGGCATAAATCCGTTCCCAGCCGAACACCTTGACCTGGTGCGGCGTGTGCAGCACCGACAGCGGTGGGCATTGCAGCACCGCCCGCAAATCTTCGTCGAACCACACCAGCTTACGCGCGTTCAAGTCCATCATCATCTGGCCGACCCGCGCCGGGGTGAGATTGAGCTGTTTGAACTCGCGCGAGGTCGTTGGCGTATAAAAGCGCGCCAAATGCCGCCAGATGCTCCCGTACAGCGCCCGTTCGTCCGGCGACAATCCCTCCACCAGTGCCGAATATCCCTCGACGGCAGCGCGTACCCAATCGAGCTGCCCATCGGGCAGGCGGCGGGCGTCAAATGGTTCGGGCGAGGTGAGGGGGGTGGTCATCTCATTGGTCAGGCAGCAATGTATCGCGGCCTTCCACCTGGCCTTCGTGCTGCACTAGCGGCGGCACCTTCTCATATACCGGCTCTGAAGGGTTGAGCAGCGCGGCGGGGCGTAGTGAAATGGCTTTGTCAATCGGGTCGTCGCTGATCGGCTCGCTGTCTTGTGAGCCTTCCTCCGGGGTAAACAAGGCTGCCTCGTCGCCACTGACATCTTTCAGCCGTTCGGCCTTCATCTTGTAGTCGTCCAAAAGCGAGTCGGACACCGGTGGCGCGGCGGGGCCGCTGCCGTTGGCAGCTTTCGAAGGTGTTTCCGGCGTCGGTTTGCTGTTGGGCAGTGGTGTCGGCGGCAGCGTATCTGTGTCTGGCAGGGAATCGGTATCGGGCAGGCTCGAACGCAGCGAGGCACGGTCTTTCAGCACCAGCGTTTCGTCGTCATCCACTACGCTCAAAATCACAGCATCTTTGCTGGGCGGCGTGGGTGGCGCGGTTTGCTCGACCGAAATCACGATCACGCTCACGTTGTCTTCGCCGCCGCGCTCGTTCGCCAGGTCGATGAGTTTTTGGCTGGCGACATCCGGGTTGGCGTCCGACAGTGCTAGTTGGGCAATCTCGTCCGGCTTGACGTGGCGCGTCAGCCCGTCGGAACACAGCACCATCCGGTCGCCGATGTGCAGCCGTTTGTAGTACATATCGACATCGACATCTTCGGCCTGCCCCAACGCCCGGTACAACACATTTTTCATCGGGTGTTCGTCGGCCTGCTCTTTGGTGATATGCCCGGCGGCCAGCAGCGCCTCGACGAAGCTGTGATCCGACGTGATTTGCGTGATGCTGCCGTCATCACCGTCCACCAGATAGGCACGGCTGTCGCCGACATGGGCGACTATGGCATACGTCCCGCGCACGAATGCCAGCGTTACCGTCGTCCCCATCCCGCGCATTTCCGGGGTGGTGGCGGCCTTCTGCATGATGCTGATATTCGCAGCCAGGATCGACTCTTTGAGCTTGTCCGTCAGGGTGGCGTCTTCGATATGCTCGAATTTGTCAGGAACGCGCTGTTCCCGCAGCGCCAGCCCGGCTTTGATCGATTCGACCGCGATCCGGCTGGCTTCTTCGCCTGCTGCCGCGCCGCCCATGCCGTCGGCGACCACCGCCAGCACGAAGTCGTCGCGCGTCCACAGGTGAATATTGTCTTCGTTGTTCTCTCGCACCTGGCCCGTGCTGGTTCGCGCGCTGCTGCGAAGACGAATCTCTTGCTGCGGGTTCTCCATGCGGAACTCCTGCGAATGAACGGCTTTCCTGTTTAGATTATATGCCAATTGTACGAAAGACAATACCAGGCGCAACTGAATATTTCGGGATTTAAACCTTCGCGCGGCGATTGTCGGTACGATCATAGGCGATTTGCACCCTATCCGATTAGCCCGGCTCATGGTAGATTCGTGGACATATCCCAAATTGAGCCGCCAATTTGGGATATTCTCATACCGGGACAACATGACATGCCAAATTTGACTGATCTGTATCGCATTGATCATTTTAATGACACCTTCGCGCTCGGCCATTATGCCCGCGTGCTGGACGCGCTTGACCGCCGCACCGGCCATCTGACCGCGTTCAAGGTCATGCGCCCGGAACACCTCAGCGCCGATGGTGAGATGCGCTGGGAATACCGCGCCTTCGGCAACGAGGCCGACCTGTTGATGCACATGGCTGGCAACCCGCATGTCGTTGAACTGCTGGACTGCGGCTATCTGTCGTCCCCGGCAGAAGCGCCCGGCGACGGGGAGGCCGAATCGTTCACCCTCGATGTACTGGGTTTCATCCATGCCATGCCGCACTTTGCCGAACACGGCTGGCGCCCCTACCTGGCGCTGCAAAACCTGCCTCGCACCAATAACCTGCTGTACTTGATGAAACCCAACAACGCCGGGGCGCGCTGGCGGCTCCCCAGCGAAGAAGGGCTGGCACTGGCGCTGCAATTCGCCGAGGTGCTGCGGCTGGCGCACCAGAAGGGCATCGTCTACCTTGACCACAAGCTGGAACATGTGTATTGGGACGGTAATCAACTGCGCATCATTGACTTCAATAGTTCGCGCCAGCTTGAAGGCAGCGCGACCGGCGATACCCAGTATTACCGCATGGACATGCACAACCTGTGCGTCGGCATCCTGTATCCCATTTTCACCGGCCTCTCACCCATGAAAAGCACGCTGCGCCCGCAGCCCGGCAACCTGGCCGAGGCCGAGTCGCGTTACCGCGACATCACCCACCTCGATTTTGGTGTCGAGCCGTCGTTGAGCAGGGCGCTGCAAGATTTGCTGCAAACCGGCGCAGCGATGGAGATTGAACTCGCTGATGACTTCATCGGCGGCTTACAACGGGTCGCCTCGCTGCACGGCTGGGACTTTCCACACCATTACACCAGCCCGGCCAGCCGTGACGCACGCGCCCAGATGCGCGCCGGAATCACCCGCTTGCGCCGGGGGCAGGCCGACCTGCGCGAAGCCCGCGATCTGTTCCGCGAGGCCGCCATTCAGGATGGCATCACCGAAGACCTGGAAGCGGAACTGCGGCGGCTGGTCAAATCGGTCAACGATATGCTCAACAACCGCGTCATTCCCTGACGACATCTTTATCGTCGTTCACCTCGCACTCAGTCTTGGCCTCGCCTTTGTGCGCGGACGCCCGCGTACTGTACAATGATAGATCAACCCATTATGAGGAGTCGCGCGGATGCGTGTACCTGTGAGGCTGGCCGCTGTGCTGCTGGTGGTGTTTATCCTGCGACCCGCCGTCGCCCAGGATTTGTCTACCTATAGCGCGCCGGACTGCGATTATGGCGGCAATTTCAAAACCATCGAGGCAGTTGATGCCCTCACGGTGCGCTTTACCCTGTGCCAGCCGGATCCGGCTTTCCCCTACAAAGCCGCTTTCTCCGCCTTCGCAATTTTCCCGGCGGAATACCTGGAAGCGACCGGCGGGGCGGGCGACCTGACCCGCAAACCCATCGGCACGGGCCCATACCGGCTGGAGTCGTGGACGGCGGGCGAGGCCATTGTCCTGCGCGCCAACCCGGCCTATTGGGGGCTGCCGCCGCTTGAACCGACGCTCGTCATCCGGTGGAGCCCCGAACCGGCTGACCGTTTGGTGGCGCTCAAAGGGGGTGACGTAGACGGTATTGACAACCCTGCGCCCGAAGATTTCGAGGCCATCGCCGCTGACCCGACCCTGGCGCTGTACGAACGCCCCAGCACCAATGTGTTCTACCTGGGGATCAACAATACCGTCGCGCCATTCGATCACCCGAAAGTACGCCAGGCGTTGGCCTATGCCATTGATAAAGCCGGGATCGTGCGCGATTTTTACCCGGAAGGCTCGGAAGCCGCTGGTCAGTTCATGCCGCCCTCGATCTTCGGCTACACGCCGGAGGTGAAAGACTTTGACTACAACCCGGATCAGGCGCGGCAGCTTTTGCAAGAGGCCGGCATCCCGCTACCGATCCAGGCGACACTCAGTTACGCCAATGTCGTGCGCTCGTACCTGCCCAAGCCGGGCGCGATTGCTGTCCGTATCCAGGAGCAGCTTGCCGCCGTCGGCGTCGAAGTGCAAATGGATTTAGAAGAATGGACAGCTTACCTCGACGCAGCCGATTCGGGAGAACTGTCGTTGCACTTGCTCGGCTGGGGCGCGGATTACCCTGACGCGACCAATTTCCTCGATTACCATTTCGGCACGGGAGCCAGCCCGCAGTTTGGCAGCAAACTGCCCGACATCACTGCCCCGCTGACGCAAGCCGCCCGCCTGGGCGACATCGCCCAACGCTACCCGATCTATGTCCAGGCCAACACCGCCATCCATGACCTCGTGCCGATGGTGCCGATAGCCCACGCCACCTCCGGCACAGCCTTCCGCGCCAGCATCCGGGGCGCGCACAGCAGCCCGTTGAGCGGCGAGTATTTCGCGGTGATGGAAGATGTAGACGACGATGACCTGGTGTGGATGCAGAACGCCGAGCCGTCCGGCCTGTACTGCGCCGACGAATCGGACGGCGAGTCGCTGCGCGCCTGCGAACAAGTCAGCGAGGCGCTGCTGGCCTATGAGATCAGCGGCACGCGCGTGATGCCGTCGCTGGCACGTAGCTATGAGAGCAATGGCGACGCGACCGAATGGACATTCTATCTGCGCGACGGCGTGACCTTCCACGACGGCTCAACGCTGGACGCGGGCGACGTGGTGCTGACGTATGTCGTTCAGTGGGACGCGGCGCACCCGCTGCACGTCGGGCGCAGCGGCGACTTCACCTACTTCAGCGCGTTCTTCGGCGGCTTTTTGAACGGCTAATTTTTGATGCCGCGCGTGAGCCGGATGAGTCGTTGCAGGCTGCACGAAACCAGGCGTTGCAACCCTGAAAATGGCAGCGTGACCAGGATTTCGACGATACGCGCCATCATGTCATAGATCGAGACGTTATGGGGCTGGAAGTGGCGCAGAAAATTTGCGCGGATCGCCCGATAATGCTGGCGTTTGGCCGTATCGCCGGACTGCATCAAGTGGATCAAGATACGGATATAGCGCCGTGTAAAGGTCTTGTTGAGGTAATCCCGCGCCAACGCCATATTAGCTGAATCATGGGCATAGGGCGTTTCTTCAAGCGCGGTCATCAAGTGCTGCGATGCCTCGGTCAGCGTCTCCAAGCCCGACATATACGCCTCGCTTTTGCGATGGTAGCGGTAGCCGAACAGGTAGCGCGGGCTGCACACTTTCCCCGCGAGAGTCGCCAGCGCATAGAAGCAGAAATCGTCCGCAAAAATCAGGCGCGGAAATGGTCGAAAGCCGCCTACCTGTTTGAAATGCGCCGACCGCATAACGTAACCCGTACCAAAGCTATCGCGCTGGAAATGCTGCCGCGCGCGCATGAAGGCTTCGCCCGTTTCACGGTATGGCACGGGTTTACACGGGCGGATGATGCTGCCATCCGAATCAATGATATGGAACTGCGTCTGGAACAGGGATGCGTCGGGTTCAGCAGTAATGAGTCGGGCGATTTCCTGCAAAAATTCGGGATATAGGATGTCGTCGTGACCCACAATGGTCAGATAGTCTGCCAGGTCTAAATCGAGGATGCGCGCCCAATTGCTCTCGATGGTCTGCGGTTGATCGGTCGAGGCGATGCGGATACGCGGGTCACCGTAACCCTGGGCAATCTCGACCGTCCGGTCAGTCGATTCGTGTTCCAGCAGGATGATCTCAAAATGGGGGTAGGTCTGGCTGAGAATACTTTCAATCGTAGCGGCAATGTACGGTTCGCCGTTACGGGTCGGGATGACGACCGAAAAATGAATCTCACGCATAACTGCTCCGAGAGCGAAATACACCTTTACGAAGCAGCTTTAACAGCCACTTTATCCATTGCGGGTGTTACAAAGAAGTCACTTACTCTTTTTGAAAGACTAACGTATAGCAACATCTATTCCTATTCCACCTCTCAAACGGATTCAGCAATTGGAATACCCCCCATCCGAAATACTTCAACATTATCTTAATAATAGGGTGACTAGAGAAACTACCAAAACTGTATATATACCCAAATCGAGTATGAGCAGTACTTCCGCCATCCATTGTTGTTTGGAGTACGGGTTTCATACCATAGTTTTTCAAAAACTCTACTAGAAGACGTGCTGGTATCAACTCAATATGGCGCGGAGCATCGACATGCGCCCAATGCGCTTTAAATGTCCGAAATTGTGAGGCATCAGGATTAGGTGCTGCTAAGATAAGGATGCCACCCGGCGTAAGATGTTGTACGAGTAATGGCAGTATCTTCCAAGGATTAGGAACATGTTCTATCACCTGCCACATGGAAATAATGTCGTAGGTTCCAAGTTTGGTTATGGCATTATCTATGCTGCTGGAACTAAAGGCTTTAATGTTTAATTTATCCTCAATAAACACGCAGCAGTCTTTATCCATTTCTATAACTTCGGCATCATATCCGGCTTGTTTTGCTAAATACGCAAAAGCCCCTACAGACGCGCCTATATCAAGTAACTTCCCCTTCGGTATGTAGTTCTGTATGATCCCAACTTTGTATAGTTCTGGTCGCGCTCGTGCAGCCAGTTCCTCTACATTATTCGGGACACGATAATAAATGCCAGTGTAGTATTTTGCTAAATCTTCTGGTATAGGAGATAAGAAAAGAAGTCCACAGTGCGGACATTTATAATAGTCAAAGGTTTTATTAGAGACACCTCTATTATAATCCTTTGCTATGAAGGCAAGTGAAACAGCAGAATTGCATTGGGGGCAAAAGATAGGCGACAAGGCTTAAATCCTAAATAATGCTTCGAAGAATAATGTTTGTACACGACATTCTCGCCAGAACACCGATGTCCATTGTTTAGGAATGGGATAATCCTCAGTGATTTCAACTTTATCAACCGCATTGTAAAATTTTTTCCACTGCTTCATATAAAAATGGCCTTTAGTCAGACGGTCAATTTGATTGAGATAGTAGCTGATTTGAGCCGGAAGCATTTCATGCAGTGATGAGATGTTTACAAACAAATCAATACTTTTATCGGGTATTAGTTCCATCTGATGGGGCAGCAGAAATGCGATCTGGGCTTGTTCAAATTCCTGAGCCACGTCATCAAATCGCTCAAAGGGTCTAAATCTAAATACCTTCCTATCAGCAAACTGATTCGATAGGTATTTTTCAGCAATGTACAACGCAGGCGGAATATCTACAACAATATAACGCATGTTTGGATTTAGTTTAAGGAAAACATAGCCTGTTCGTCCGTAACCCGCGCCCAACTCCATAACAGTCTTGATAGAGTCTGTGTTGATTCCAGAATCCATAATGGCTTGGTACTCTAAGAAGGCGTTTCCCATATCTTGTGAGATGAGCTTATTGCCATAATGAATACGGAATGGATTGCCTTCGGCGGGTTCTGTCAATAAATCAAGACGCTGAGCCGTATCCACCTGCAAGCCATATGCCCAAACTAATCGACTCAAGATATGACTTGAAGTATGCTTCAAACTCAAACCGCTACGGGAGCCTGAAAAAAGCGTTCTTATACTGACTGACAGAAATGTGGCTGTAGCTAAGTGCTGCCACAGGTATCTATATTGTGACCGCATTGGGGGCTTCAGTCCGACTCCCACCCAATTGAAATAGTTTCTAGTAATAGTGCGCTTGAAGTTTCCGTAACCTTCCATCTCGAGCTGCTGAATATTCTTGTTGTTTAACTCTGTCCAAAACTTTGACGGGAGTACCTCGTCACGAGCGTGGGAGAGTTCTTCAAGCATTTCAGTAATTCGCGTATTCATGATTAGCCTAAGACGCAGGGAGTAACTATGTAAAATTTCTGGACAGGATTCGGCCCGGCATAGTAATGATTTGCTGGCGTACTGAGGGAGCAAGGAAAAAGAAACCCACTACCGTATAGACCAGTGCACAGCTAATACAATTAGCTAACCATGCCCACTCGAACGTGAACCTTTGCTGAATCAACCATCCAATTCCAAAAACGGATATTCCAAGCAAAGTAAATGGCAGCAAGATATGACGTAACCATACCATCGCAGTTGATCCCAAAATGCGACGTTGGGTGAACGGTACAAAAACTATCAGGTAATATACATTTAGAATTATCCACCCGAGTGCTGCACCTGTAATTCCATAAGCATTAATTAAATAGAAAAGAAGCGGAATATAGATCAACAGTGCGCCAACATTGACCAATACAATGATACGGGTATGTCCACTTGCAATCGATAGCGTGTAATTAGTTGACATTGACGTATTGAGCAAAAAGCCAAGTGCTAATAAGGACATTGCCGATGCTCCACCTACGGCGTTGTTGTGTCCTGCCCACACACTCAGAATTTCATAGCTGAAAAAGATAAGTATGAAAGAGGGCAATGCTATCACGTACACTAGAAATTGGGCATAACGCACGTAAAAATCATTTAGAGCTACTGTATCTTTTGTTGTGGTTTTCGCAGATAGGGCAGGCATCATAGGTGTGTTGATGAAATCCTGTGCGCTACCGATCTGCCTACTAAGATTATAAGCTGCATTATAATAGCCCAACATCCTCAGTGGGAGAAGTGCGCTAATTAACAATCGATCAGCTTGCAGGTAAATGATCGTCAATGTAGAGATCAAATTTAAATCGAACGAGAACTTCCAGACTCGTTTGATGACCTCTCCCGAAATATGCGGCATGAGTGATAGCCCCGGCAGCAATCGAAAACACACCCTCATATTGACAATTAGAAATACAATGGCATTGAGTACCAACCACCCGATAAATGCATACAAATCACGGGTGAGTAGAAGAATCGCGATTCCGCCTAGCTGTACCGAAGTCGCGTTCATAATTCTTAAAAGATTGAGAATGTCAAACTGTTGCAACCCAGTGATGGTACTGACGTAGATATTCAAAGGCCAAACAAAAGCAATATAGACTGCCAACAAGCGAAGTGCTTGCGCCACCACGCTAATGGGAATGGTTTCAACATGGAGCCAATGGTTGGCAATCCAATCAGAAGCTAATATGAACAAGACTCCAACAACTAGCGCGACTAGCCAGTAGAGAGTGGAACAGGTTTGTATTAGCGCGCGACTGAACCGGCGTTTTTCATCACGGTCAAGTGCAACTTCGCGAATAACAGTTGCAGGCAGCCCTAAATCAAAAACGACCAATATAACTTGCATCGTCGTGATGAAGCCGATTAATCCGTATGCTTCCGTTCCTAAAATGCGAATTTGCAAAGGAATGGCTATCAGATTAAGTACGACTAACCAAATACTACCAAAAGCGTTGGCAGTGATATTTCGGGCAATGCTCTTCATGGCTTGCCAGTGATTTGTTCCATCTTATATCCCAATGCATTGTTAAAACACTACATTTAGCGTAACACAAAACTACACTAAGGATAGTTAGTGACTAGAGACAACTATTTTAGCCTATCAATCTGAAGATCGTAGCTAAAAGTCGTGTACCCCAGCGATGACCCGTTGGTAAATTTCGACCAGCCGCGCGGTGGTCGCCCGCAAGTCGTGGTGCTGCTCGACATACCGTCGCCCCGCCGCACCCAGGCGCGCGCGTAAATCCGGGTCGGCCAGTAGCCGCAGCACCGCCGATGCGAAGTCCGCCGGGGTATCGGCGACCAGTACATGCTCTTTATGACGCACATCCAGGCCGCGCAGCGCGACCTCGGTGGCGACCAGCGGCGTCCCGGTCAAAAATGCCTCTAACACCTTGATCTGCATCCCGGAGCCATACACGACCGGCGCGAGGGCGATGGTCGCCTGCCCCAGGTAATCGGTGATGGACGGCACGAAGCCGGTGACTTCAATCTGATCGGATGCCAACGCCTGAACTGCGCCTACCGGATTCGCTCCGACCAATTGCAACTGGATGTCTGGCTCGTCCCGCCGGATCAACGGCAATATCTCGTTCACAAAATACAGGACTGAGGCGACATTCGGGTGATAGTTAAGCGTGCCGGTGATGATGAGCGTTTTCCGGGCGCGGGTTTCAATGGCTGGCACGGATGTGATGGGAACACCCGTCAAAGCGAGGTGGACGCGGCTGGCAACCGGGTTCGCAGCTTGAAATAAGGCCAGGTCGTTGCTGGAAATAACAATCGTCGCCGCGAACTGCCCTGTCAGCCAGCGTTCGTAGGCGGCCAAACGCGGTGCTTCGAGGCGCGAGATCAACCGGAGCGGGAGGTTGCGGCTGGATCGGGCCGCCTGTCGGTACAGCGCTGACAAATAGTCAACCGCATCCCACAACACCGGCCAATCCTGCGTGAGCCGCAGCCCATAACGCGCCATGCGCAAATGCTCAACATGGATGATGTCGGGCGGGTTGGCGCGCACATGCGACTGAATTGTCCGCCACAACGCCTCCGACCACAGCAATTGGGACTGCAACGGCAGTCGTGAGGGCAATACCGTTAGCGCATTGGCGGCCATCGTGATTTTGCCGACTTTGGCCGAGAGAACTGTGACGCCCTGGTCACGCAGGCTTTGGACGTGCTGCGCGTCGTCCGCGCCCCGCTCCACCGTCGCAACCGTCACCTGATGCCCGGCCTCTCGCAGCCCGCGAACGTGAAAATGCGCCCGTATTTTGGTCGGGTTCGGTACATGCGGCGTGAGATACAGGATGTTCACGAGATATTTTCGCCGACCTGCTTGAGCGGCGGCAGGATCGTGCTGTAGTAATCATCGAAGGGATGGCTGGCGTGCAGCGCCGCCAGCCGTCCCGCGAAGCGTGTGTGGAGGCCGGGCCGCCCCAGGTCGAGGCGCATGTCGTAGGCATCCTCATTGTTGTTGCGGTAATATTTGGGTTTCAAGTTGGCCGTCTGGAACTCGTACTTGCGGTACAGGTTTTGTGCTGACGTGTTGCTCACCCGCACCTCCAGCACCACGAATCCGGCTTGCAGGGTGATCGACCGCTGCACCATGCCCGCCAGCAGGATTTCGCCCCACTTGCGCCCGCGATAATCCGGGTGGATGGCGATGGTGCTGATATGCGCCTCGGCCATGATATTCCATAGGCCGCCATAACCAACGATGCGCCCGCCGCCGTGACGCCCGTTCAGGTGCGGCATCCAGCGCCGCCAGCCGCGCGCGGCCATCGCCTCATCCGCTTTTTCCAGCACCACCATATGGCTGTAATTGGCCTCGTTAATCTCGTAGGCATACGACCGCTCCGACCAGGGAAGATCGAACGACAGCCGGTCAATCGTGACCACCTGAGGAATGTCCTGCACATTCATGTACCGCAGTAAGAGTTTCATGGGGTCGCGGAATCAGCCGATCTTACATCTATCGGAATGAGTTTTGCGGCGGGGAAGTCCGCCGATTTGCCATTTAGAAGCCTCGCCCAGGCTTCTTCCGCCAGGAAACCGGCCCGGCGCAGGCGGTAAGCCGGGGCAATCAGGGTGATCGGAACGGCGTTGGCCTGGGCAGCAGCCAGTGCGCCCTGGCCTTCTGCGTCGATTTCGCCGGACAGGTAAGCCGTGCCGTCCACACTGGTGAACAGGCTGTCCCAGGTCATCAGGTGTGCCTCGCCCCGCCCACCCCAGCGCCCTTTTTTCCACTGGTAGCGCCCGACGGCGATCCGCCCCCGCCCGACCCCCACCACCACGATCAAGCCGCCTTGGTAATACGGCTGCCCGGCGGCCAGGGTATCCAGGGTCGTCACGCCCACCAGCGGCAGCCCGCGCGCCGCCGCTAGCCCCTTTGCCAGCGCAATCCCCACCCGCAGTTCGGCATACGTGCCAGGGCCGGTCGAAACCGCCAGCGCCGACAATTGGTTGATCGTCACGCCGCAGCGCGCCAGCAGCGTTTGCACGGCGGGCGCGAGTTCTGTGGTCGGATTTTCCGAACCCGCCCAGGTTTGTTCGCCCAACAGGTCGCGCCCATTGTGCAGCGCCAGGCTCATAATTTGAGTGGCGGTGTCGATGGCAAGTAGCATACGAGCAATCAGCTTTCAGCGGTCAGCCATCAGCTTTTGCGACCCGATCAAGCATTGTCCTTGCTGATCGCTGAGTGCTGACGGCTTTTACACTCCAAATGTAGACTCTCGAAATTTGGCGATCAACTCTTCATAGCGTTTGCCGGTCGCCTCAAAGACAAAATTGCGGCGCGTCGGTTCGAGGACGCGCAGTTCAATCCACAACCGCTGCGGCGGCAGCAGGCTTTCAAGCGGCTCCGGCCATTCCAGGATGACCATGCCCCGCCCGCGCAAAATTCGATCCAGGCCAATCGCGTCGGCCTCGTCTGGGTCTTCCAGGCGGTAGCAGTCGAGGTGGTACAGGTGCAGGCTGTCCACATCGCGGCGGTGATCGTGTACCAGGGTGAAGGTCGGGCTGGTCAGCGGTGTTTTCGCGCCCCATCCCCTGCCGATGCCGGCGGCGAACACGGTCTTGCCCGCGCCCATGTCCCCGGACAGGCAAACCATATCGCCAACCTGCAGCAGCGACCCCAAACGCGCGCCGAGGCGCTGCGTCTGCTCCGCACTGTGGCTGATAATATCGAGTTGTCCTTCTTTCAGGATTGGCACGACGGCTCCCGACGATGACTGTTCCAGGTGCATTATACAACGGGGACGGATCGGGGCAAAAGGGCGATGACAGGTTCTATCAGGGCAAAACCGTAAACGATAGGCGTAACGATCACGCCCTTGCAGCAATGTTCCAATGATGATGGCGGTGAAAAACGACCCGACTTGTTAGAGTTAGTGAAACATTCTAACCGAAACCCAACCCAACCTGAATGGCTTTGTGACCGTTTTACGGTGCTTTAACATTACAATTAGAGTAAGTATGGAGAAATAGTCGAATGCTCACGCCGTCAACCTGGAACATCCGCCGACGCTTGGTCTTGATTATCACCAGCATTACCCTGGTGCTAGTGCTGGGGGTCGCCTCAGTTGCACTGAGCGCCAACGCCGCCAGCCTGCGCGCCCAAACTGAACAGACTTATATTGCCAATAATCAGGCGGTCGCCAACGCGCTCGATACCGAACTGCAAACAGCAGTCACGACGGCGCAGGCCTTCGCGGCGGCTCTGGCGAACGAGCCGGTGTCGTCTCCGGTGTCCCAGGTGTGGCAGATGTCCAGCAACACACTGGTGGACAGCAGTCATTTGGTGCGGCGAATTAACCTATATGCTCCCTTCCGCGACGGCCATCAGACGCTGGTTTTCAATACACCTATCGAACCCTCGCGCACGGCGGCGCTGACGCAATTTATTGATGGCGATGTAGCGGAAGATGCCTGGTTCTTGGGCGCGATGGCGGCGGGCGAACCGACCTGGCACGGGCCGGACGACCCGTTCGACCCCAGCGCAACGCAATCGGCGCTGTCGTATGCCGTCCCCTACAGCGGGCCAGGCGACCAGATTGTCGGTGTGGTGTGGGTCGATATTCCAACAGCAGTGTTGCACGAGTTTGTCCAGAACACGATGGCGATGGACGACAAGCGCGGCTACAGCCTGCTCGTCACTGACCAGGATTTGGTCGCGGCGACTTATAAATTACCCGCTGATACGACGGCGCAGTCGCATGAAACCATCAACACTTTTTTCAATCAGCCCGCGCTAGCCGATCTGCGCGCCGCTGTCCCTGATGGCGGCAGTTTGCTGCTCAATCGCGACCCGTTCACCGAGGGGCGTAGTGCTGCCGTGCTGGTCAACGTCCTGCCCAAAACCGGCTGGCAGCTCATCAGCATTGTCCCGGCATCGGTACTGCAAAACCAACTCGACCGCGCCATCCTGGGTGTGATCGCCCTCACGCTGGCCGGTGTGACCGCGCTGGGCTGGATCGTGTATCTGTTCGTTGACCGCACGGTGTCCCAACCCTTGCGGACGCTGGGGACGGCGGCGCAGGAAATCGGATCGGGTGATCTGCGTTTCACCATCGACTATCAAAACCGCCAGGATGAAATCGGCTGGCTGGCGAAGGCGATGGAGGCGATGAAGGTCAACCTGGCGCACTCTTACCGCCAATTGTCGATGTGGAGTCAAACGCTGGAAAAACGGGTCGAGCAGCGCACCGCCGAACTCGAAATTACCCGGCAGGTAGCCCAGGCGCAAGCCTCCGAATTACAGGCCGTCTACGACGCAGCTATGGCGGTGGTGAACGACTATCAGCTTGAAATCCTGCTGCAAAAATTGATGCAGAACATGCTCGACCTGCTGCAAACCAGCTACTGTGCCGTGTGGTTGGTCACACCAGACAAAGAACACCTGCAACTGGTGGCGACCACCTCGACCGACAAGAGCCGCCTGAACCTGACCATCGCCATCCACGAGGGATTGGTGGGCGCGGCGGTGCAGGGCGAAAAGCTCATGGTCATCGGCGATTACGCCCACTGGCCGAACCGCCTGGACAATCTGACCGACCCGCCGGTCGAACAGGCCATGTCCACCCCATTGATGTTCTACAAGAAGCCGATTGGCGCGGTGCTGGTGGGGCGCACCAAAGAAGCCAACCCCTTCAACGAGCGTGATCAACGGCTGCTGGTACTGTTTGCCAACCTGGTGTCGCCGGTGGTGCGCAACGCCCAACTGTTCATTCAGCGTGAGGACGCCCAGAAAGAGGCCGAGCGCGCCAACAGTGTCAAGACGCGCTTCCTCGCCAGCGTGACGCACGAACTGCGCACACCGCTCAACCTGATTATCAACAACATGGATTTCATGCGCATCGGCCAATTCGGCGAGGTTACGCCGGAACAGCGCGAACGGCTCGACCAGGGCATTCGCAGCGCCGAACACCTGCTGTACCTGATTAACGACCTGCTCGATGTGAGCAAGATCGAAGCCGGCGAGATGGAACTCACCATCGTCCCCGCCGACTTGAAGCCGGTGCTGGAAGACGCGCTCGACTCGGCGCTGATGCTGCTGGAACGCAAGACCAACCCGATCGCGCTTGAAGCCCATTTCCCCGACAACCTGCCGCTGATCCCGATGGATGCACGCCGGGTGCGCCAGGTGTTGACCAACCTGCTCAGCAATGCGATCAAATTCACCCCGGAAGGCCACGTCGATTTGATCGTGCGGGTGCTGCCGCACGTCCCGGCGGACGGGAGCGTGCTGACACTGCTGGAAAACGGCAGCAGCGACCCCGGCTGCATCGAATTTGAAGTGCGCGACAGCGGCATGGGCATCACGCCCGACGAGATGGGCAAGCTGTTCGAGGCCTTCGAGCGGGCCGACCGCGCCAAATTCATGGGCATCGAGGGGACCGGGTTGGGACTGCCGATCTCGCGCTTCCTGGTCGAGCTGCACGGCGGCAAATTGACGGTCGAGAGCGCGGTGGGTGTGGGCAGCACCTTCCGCTTCACCCTTCCGCTGAAAACAGCCGTCACCCTTGAGGAAAAACCGGCCAGCCTGAACCTCAGCCGCGCGGTGCTGACGCCCGCGCCGGGGTCGATGAAGGTGTCGGATATTCAGAGTGTCGTGAAAAAATTGGACGCGGGCGATTAATTCTTCACGAATGGCAATGGTGTGGCGGCATTGCCGCCGGGATGGGCGGCGGGAAAGCGGGGGCGCGCCACCGATTGGCGACTTTTGCGCCACAACCGACGGCGGGAAGGCCGGGGCGCGCCACCGGAGTGACACCAACGCGGCGGGAACAGGCGGGGGTGCTGCCGCTGCGGCGTTGTCCGTGTTGCATGGCGGGGGCGAGGGAGGCTGCCGCCGTTTGTGTCATACCCCTGTGCCGCCGCCAGGATTGCCATACAGCGGACTGTGTTCCGTGTACAAGACAAAAAAGATTTTCAACACAGAGGTAAAAGGCAGGGACATAGGATAGATCACTCCTGGCAGTTTGCAGCAATCCTATTATAGAACAAATATTCTATCGTGTCAAGTAGGGTTTTTGGGGGGCATAACAGCTACACCTCGTATGATAGGGCAAATCGGTTATTACAAGTCACCGATGGTGTAAACACAACGACGTATGCCTATGACGGGCTGGGCAATCGAATGAGCCAGGATGTCAACGGACTGTTGACCCGCTATCTGCTCGACCTGCAACCGGGCTTATCCGTTGTACTGGCTGAAACCGTTAGTGCAAACATCATGCGCTACATCCATTCGCCGCGCGGTATTCATGCCCACAAGGATGCGGGTGGCGCTTGGGAGTGGATGGTGCAGGATGG
>Ga0187894_10003391_pt1 | contig 17894 bp, 12 predicted proteins | sample GBC1701081metaG_FD_136650 | JGI IMG/M metagenome (GOLD analysis project Ga0187894, IMG submission 136650) | White microbial mat communities from a lava cave in the Kipuka Kanohina Cave System on the Island of Hawaii, USA - GBC170108-1 metaG ...
CCGATGGCGCCGCCACGGCCAAAGGCGCCATCGTCGCGACCATGAAAGGCCTGGTCGACAAGGGCCGGCTGACGGCGGAGGCGTGTGCGGCGGCCGAGGGCAATCTTGCGGTCGCCGACACGCTGACGGCGCTGGCCGACTGCCATGTCGTCATCGAGGCCGTGTTCGAGAGCCTGGAGGTCAAGCAGAAGCTTTTCGCCGAGCTGGAAGGCGTTGTGGGAGAGGCCACGGTCATTGCCTCCAATACCTCCTCGATCCGCATCGCCTCGATTGCGCGATCGCTGAAGCGTCGCGACCGCGTCTGCGGCCTGCACTATTTCAATCCCGTGCCGCTGATGAAGTTGGTGGAGGTGATCCGCGCCGCCGACACCGCGCCCTGGGTGGTGGATGCGATGGTGGCCCTGGGCAAGCGCCAGACCCGCGTGCCGGTCGTCGTCGGCGACACACCCGGGTTCCTCGTCAACCTGGGCGGTACCGCGATCGGCACCGAGGGGCTTCGCATCTACACCGAGGGCCGCGCCACGCCCTCGCAGATCGATGCGGTCATGCGCGATGCCGGCAGTTTTCGCATGGGACCGTTCGAGCTCATGGACCTCACCGGCATCGACGTGAATTTTCCGGCCCGACGCATCATCTACGAGGGCTTCTTCCACGACCGGCGCCTGACACCAAGCCCGTATCACGAAAGCCTGTTCCACGCCGGCAAGCTCGGCCGCAAGACCGGCAGCGGTTGGTATGCCTACGATGCCAAGGGCGGCAAGATCGATCCCGGCCCCGACCTGGCGGTGAGCACGGCAGCGGCGACGAAAGTGGTGGCGGCCGACCAGACCAGCGACAAGGTGACGGCGCTGCTGATGGCGGCCGGGACCACCGTGGTCGCGCACGACGATGGTCAGAGTCCGATCATCGTCACGCCGCTGGGCGATGATTGCACCACGGCGTGCGTGGCGGCCGGTCTCGACCCCAAGCGCACGGTCGCGATTGACCCGACCGGTGCAGTCGAGAAGCGCGCCACCATCATGATGGCGCCGGGCGGCGATCCGGCCACGCGCGACGCCGTCGCCGCAGCGCTCGTCAAGGCAGGGACCAAGGTCACCGCCATCAAGGATTGCCTCGGCTTCGTCCTGCAGCGCATGCGCGCCATGATCGCCAATCTCGGCTGCGAGATGGCGCAGATCGGCATCGCCTCGCTTGAAGATGTCGATACCGCGATGACGCTGGGCCTGAACTACCCGCAGGGGCCGCTGGCCATGGCCGACATGATGGGCGTGAAGGAGACCCACGCGGTCCTCGAGCGCCTGCAGGCGATCACCGGCGATGACCGCTACCGGCCCAGCCAGTGGCTGCGTCGCCGCGCCCTGCTGGGACTGAGCGCAACGACGGCGGAATAGTCTTTCTGCCGTCCTGAGCAGAGGGAGCGACATCTCGGACTGTATTTAGACTACTGTGCATTTTACTGGACTTTTCCATGTAAAATAATATTGGTCCGTATCCAATTCTAGAGATCGGCAGATTGAGAGCCTTCCACAGGATGGCCGGCGCGCTTGGTCGTGTGTGATGACGATCGCCGCCTTCGCCGTACCGATCGTGGATTCCGGGGAATCCCAGTTTCTTCTGGTTGTGCGGCAGCAGGGTCGCCTGGCTGAAAAAAGGGTTAAAAATCAAAGCGGGTTTGGATTCCCGGTAAATCCGGTATTCCCCGGAACGGGTTGATGCACATCGCCGGTTCCGCTGCGGGCCGCAGGGGAGTGTGGCCGCACCCGAGGGATTCGGTGTTACTCTAGGACGTCAGTCATGGGGCCGAGGGAACCGGATGCGCGGGGATGGGGTGATGAAGTCGCTGTTGCTGGCGCTGGGATTGCTGGTCGGCCTGTCGACGGGCGGCATGGCGCAGCCCAACCCGCCCACGCCGCCGCCCGGGATGACACAGCAGCAGTTCGACGCCCTCGTCGAGGCCATCAGCGGTGCGGTCGTCAAGAAGCTCACCGAGCAGGGCACGATTCCGCGCAAACCCGGACCGGCCGACGCGACGGCACCCGCCAAGCCCGATGACGATGACAAATTCCGAACCGAATCACGGGTGCTGGCCGACCGCGTTCAGATCGTGCTCGGTGCTTTTCCGGAGCTGTTTCGTCATACCGGCGGCCTGATCGGCCAGCTCGACCGTCGCGCCGCGGGCGGCACCGGTCCGGTCGGCTTTTTCGTCCTGCTGGCGGTGGTGGTTGCCTTGGCACTGGCGGCCGAACTGGCAACGCGATGGGCACTGGTCCAGGCGCATCGCGGTATTTTGCATGGCCATGACAAAGCGCCGGGGCCGTGGCGCCTGCTCGGATTGGCTGCTGTCGATACGTTGCCGATCCTGGTGCTGGCCGTGGTGGCGCGCGCGGTCGGTGGTTGGTGGTTTGCCGGCGAGGATACGCAGGCGCGGCTCGCCACGCTCGTCCTCTATGGCCTTGTGGCCTGGCGGTCCTACGTCCTGATCTTCCGTCTGTGGTTCCGCCCGAGTCTGCCGGTGGCACGCATCGTGCCGGTCGACGACGCCGATGCGCGCCAGATCTACTATGCGCTGTCGTTCGTCACCATGATGTCGGCCGCGGCAAAGTCGTCGAGCCTGTTTTTGTATGGATCCGGCACGGCGCCTGACGCGATGGCGGCGGCGGCGGTGGTCCACAACATCGTTCTCACCGTCGTTCATGTCGGCGCGGCATGGTACGCGCGCGCCGCCGTGGCGCGCTGGTTCGTGGCAATGGTCGAGCACACGCATCATGCCGGCGATCACATCCGTGTGGCGCTGGCACGGCGTTGGCTCATTTTCGCTGTCGCGCTCTTTCTCGCCATCGCCGCGGCGCATCTTTACGAAGTGATCTTTGCACGCTTCGAGGTATCGCAGGCCGTCGTACGGACGCTAGGAATCGTGATCGGCCTGGTGCTGTTGGAAACGCTGTTCGATTACGTGACGCGGCGCCTGGCGAAACCGGCTGCCACCAGCGAAGCCGGCGCGGCGGAACCGCGGTTCATCGATGTCGCTGCCCGTTGCCTGCGCGCCCTGGTGCGCATCGTGGCGTTCCTGGTAGTGGTCGAGACGTGGGTGGTCGAGGTGCTGACGCTGGTGCGTCCGGAGGATCTGTGGAAGGTGGCGCGCTCCGGCGTCACGGCCGGTGCGACCCTGTTCCTGGCCTATGTCGCCTGGGAGATCGTGAAATTCCTGGCCAACCGCTACGCCGTACGAAACCCGGTCGTGGCGCCGGGTGGCGACCCCGAGGACACGGAAGGCGCGGAGGTGCCCAGCAACGTCTCACGCCTGCGCACGCTGCTGCCGGTGATGCGGGTCGCCATGGCGGTCATCATCGTGGTGCTCACGACCCTGGTGGTGCTGTCGGAACTGGGCGTCAACATCGCGCCGCTGATCGCCGGTGCCTCGGTCGTCGGCCTTGCGATCTCGTTCGGCAGCCAGACGTTGGTGCGCGATATCGTGTCCGGGATCTTCTACCTAGCCGACGACGCCTTCCGGGTCGGCGAATATCTCGATGCCGGCAAGGCCAAGGGCACCGTGGAAGGCTTTACGCTGCGCTCCATCCGGCTGCGCCACCAGAACGGGCAGGTGCACACCATCCCGTTCGGCCAGCTTGGCCAGATCACCAACTTCAGCCGCGACTGGACGACGGTGAAGTTCAACCTGCGCTTTGCGCGCAACACCGATCTGGAGAAAGTGCGCAAGGCGGTCAAGAAGATCGGCCTGGAGATGATGGCCGAACCCGAGTTCAAGCGCGACATGCTGGCGCCGCTCAAGATGCAGGGTATCGCCGACATCGCCGACAATGCCCTTGTCCTGCGTTTCAAGTTCACCTGTCGCCCGATCAAGCCGACGTATATCCAGCGGCAGGCCGTCAAACGCATGTTCCAGGCATTCTCCGCCCTGGGCATCGAGTTTGCCCAGACCATGATCAACGTCCAGGCCCTGGGCAGCGGTCAGGTCGATCCGGCCGTGGCGGGCGGGGCTGCGGCCCAGGCTCACTCGTCGATGCAGCCGGCGGCGGCCGGCGGTGGCGCCAGTTCCTGACGGCAGGGAGCCGATGTCCTACCCACCCGAGCGCATCGTCTGTCTCACCGAGGAGACCGTCGAGACGCTGTACCTTCTGGGCGAGGAGCGCCGCATCGTCGGGGTGTCGGGCTATGCGGTGCGCCCGCCACAGGTGCGCCGCGACAAGCCGCGGGTGTCGGCTTTCGTCTCGGCCGACGTGCCGAAGATCATGGCGTTGCGGCCCGATCTGGTGCTGGCCTTCTCGGATCTGCAGGCCGACATCGTGCGTGACCTGGTGAAGGGCGGCATTGCCGTGCACGCCTTCAATCAGCGCGATATCGCCGGCATCCTGGCGATGATCGGCATGCTGGGAGCGCTGGTGGGATGTGCCGATCGCGCCTCGGCCCTGGCCGATTCGCTGGCGCGACGCCTTGACGCCGTTCGTGAAGCCGCAAGGGGCATCGGACACAGGCCGCGTGTCTATTTCGAGGAATGGGACGAGCCGATGATCTGTGGCATCCGCTGGGTGTCAGAACTGATCGACGTCGCCGGCGGAACGGATGTGTTCGCTGACCGTGCGCGAGCGCCGGCGGCTGCCGGTCGGATCGTCGGCGCCGATGATGTGATCGCGGCCGCACCCGACGTGATCGTGGGCTCGTGGTGCGGTAAGAAGTTCGTGCCGGCCCGTGTCGCTGCGCGCCCTGGATTCGACGAAGTGCCCGCGGTGCGGCGCCAGGCGCTCCATGAGATCAAGTCACCGATCATCCTGCAGCCTGGTCCGGCGGCGCTGACTGACGGGCTGGACCGGCTGCGGATGATCATCGCCACGTGCGGCTGAACGCAAGGCACGACCGGGGAGGCGCCCATGCGATATGAGCTCATGACCATCACGGCGCTGGCCGTTCTGCTGGGCGCCTGTACGCAGCCGCAGGACATCGTGCGCCTCAACGAGATCGAGCGGGTCAGCGAGGTCCGGCTGATTCAGGCGGAGCCCACAGCGCAGGCGCGCACGCTCGCCTATCAGTTGCCGGCGGGCAGGTCCGGCGGTGCCGCGCCACGCGTGACGGTCCTGCGCGGTCCGGATTGTCAGATTGGCAGCCAGAGCGCCGCGAGGACTGCGCTGTTCGCGGTGACGGATCAGGACTACGCCAACGTGTTCCAGGACGAACTGCGGCGCGTCGGCTACCAGGCATTCGATGCCGTTGCCGCGGACGCCCGGGACAGTCGTGCCGAGTTCGCCATCGCTGCCACGATGTCGAACGTGCGGATGAACATCTGTCTGCCGGCAGCCGACCTTGGCGATATCTACGGCGGCAAGGGCGAGGCCAGCATGACGGTGCGGTGGCAGATCTACGCATCGGCCCGCAAGAGCCTCGTCTACACCACGACGCAGCCAGGCTATGCCAAGCTCGACGACGTCACCGACGCGGCCGCGCGCGAGCTGTTGCGTGCCGCCTTCGCGCGCGCCGTCCACGGCATGCTGGCCGACGAGGGCTTCCGTGCATTGCTGCGAACACCGCCGCGCTGAGGGATACCTTTACGCCCGCAGGCCTTCGTTCAGCGTTTTCAGCAGTGACGGTCCCGCGCTGCGCAGATTGGTGCTGGCGCTGTTGATAAACGCTTGATGGGTCAGGCCGCGCAAGGCGCCGATGATGATGCTGGCCTGATGATTGCAATTGACGTCGCGTCGGATCTGGCCGAGCCGTTGCCCCTCGCGCAGGTGCTTGGCGAAGGCTTGCCGGTAGCCCTCGCTAAGGGCCGCCATGTGCGGCCGCAGTTCCGGGACGACGTTCAAGGCCTCGACGTAAAGACTGTGCAGCGCCATCGTGGCGATCGGGCTGCTGATGGCGCCCTCCAGATGCGCCGCGGCACGCGCCAGCACGGCATCCAGGCCGTGCTTGCCATCGAGTGCTGCCTGGACCCGAACGGAGAACCATGCGTCCATCGAATCGACCAGCGTCTTCAGCAGTTGAACCTTGGTGCCGAACCGCTCGGCCGGCAGTCCACGGCTATAGCCGGCCGCAATGCCGATATCGGCCAGGCTGGTGCGCGCGGCGCCATTGCGGGCGATGAGCTTCATCGCCGCATTGAGAATCCGTCGATCGGACTCGGCGCGGCGCTCAGTCTGTGACCGCCGCCGGCGGCGTGTCTTCTGCAGCCCGTTCTCGACAGCGGACATCGATGGTTCCGCCATGTCATACCTCGTACCCGAAAGTGACACTTGCTGGTTTACCAGCAAGCAACTAATCCGGCCAGCACAACATGGGAGGAACGGATGAGCAGGCATCTCCGTCGGCGCGACTTTGTTGCAGGTTCTACAGCTGCCGCGGCGATGATGGCGTCGGCGCAGCCATCGATGGGGCAGGCGCTGCCATCGGGTACGTTGCGCATGCTGGTGGGCTTTCCGGCCGGCGGCGGTTCGGACGTCATGGGCCGGTTGATCGCCGACAAGCTGCGGCAACGCGCCGGCGCCAATGTCATCATCGAGAACAAGACCGGCGCCAGCGGCATGATCGCGGCCGAGCAGCTCAAGAACGCGCCGCCGGACGGCACGACTGTGATGTTCACACCCAGCGCGACGCTGGTGGCGCGGCTCACGTCGGAGTCGGTGGCTTTCGATCCTCTGAAGGACTTCGCCACCACCGGGCTTGTCGGTACGGTTCAGACAGTCTTCGCGGTGTCGCCGACATTGGGTGTCAGTACGTTCCCCGAGTATCTCGACTGGCTCAAGCGCAACCCGGGCCGGGCGAGCTTCGGCACGACGGCGATGGGCTCGTTCACGCATTTTGTCGGCGTGATGCTGGGCAATGCCGCCGGCGTGAAACTCGAGCCGGTGCCATATCGCGGCGCGGCGCCGCTGGTCGCCGATCTGAGCGGCGGCCATATCGCGGCAGGCTGCGGCGGCCTGACGGACTTCCTGGAGCATCACCGCGCCGGCAAGCTGCGCATCGTCGTGGCGGCCGGCGGTCAACGCCCGCAGGCGGCGCCGGACATCCCGACGGCACGGGAGGTCGGCTACAAGGATATCCTGATCGAGGGTTGGTACACGTTCTTTGTGCCGGCCAAGACACCCAAGCCCATCATCGATGCCTGGAACCGTGAGCTGAGCGCCGCCGTCAACGAACCCGCGGTCCGTGATCGGCTGGTCACACTGGGCCTCGATCCCCAACCGGGTTCGCCAGAAACCTTTGCCACGCGCATCGAGTCTGATCTCGGTCGCTGGAAACAGATCATCGATGCCATCGGCTACAAGCCGAGTTGAGGCGCTCAGTCGGAGGGCAAGCCATGACCGAGACCACTGTTCTTACTGAGGTCCGCGACGGCATCATGACCGTCACCCTGAATCGTCCGGCCAAACTCAACGCCTATACGCAGCAGATGGGGCGTGAGCTGGTCGCGGCGTTCCGCCGGGCCGATGCCGATGATGCTGTCCGCGTCGTCATCGTCACCGGCGCCGGGCGTGCATTCTGCGCCGGCGCCGACATGACAGCCGACAGCGGCTTCTTCGCCAAGGATGGCGAGTCGCCTGACTCGTCGCCCGATGATCGCTTCGTCACCCGCATCTTCGAATGCCTGAAGCCGGTGATCGCTGCCATCAACGGACCGGCGGTGGGCGTCGGCATCACCTTGGCGCTGCCGATGGATATCCGGATCGCCGGCGTGGGAACCCGTTTCGGCTTTGTCTTCACGCGCCGCGGCCTGGTGCCCGAGGCCGGCAGCGCCTGGTTCCTGCCGCGCATCGTGGGTCTGTCGCAGGCGCTGCGCTGGGTCTTTGCCGGCGCCATGATCAACGCTGATGAGGCGTTGAAGGCGGGCTTGATCTCGGAAGTGGTGCCGCCTGAACAACTGCTGGCACGCGCAAACGAGATTGCGCGGGAGATCGCCGACAATACCTCGCCCGTCGCCACTGCCTTGTCGCGCCAACTGATGTGGCGAGCTTCGGCGGCCGACCATCCTGACGCGGCGCTGGCGGTGGATGCGACGCTGAACCGGGCGCTGGCGATGTCGCCCGAGGCGAAGGAGGGGATCGCGGCCTTCCTCGAGAAGCGCAAGCCGAAATTTCCCGGCCGACCAAGCCAGGACCTGCCACCACCGTATCCTTGGTGGTAGTCACAGGCGCGAGGATCGTTATGCAGCAATACGCCAAGACTTTTCCCGTGTCGCCGCGGCACCGCTTCGATGATGCGGCGCTCGATCGCTACCTCGCACGCCATCTCGAAGGATATCGTGGCGAACTCGAGGTCAGGCAATTCGACAGCGGCCAGTCCAACCCGACATTCCTGTTGTCGGCGGCGATGGCGGGCGGCGATCGCCGCGAATTCGTGCTGCGCAAGAAACCGCCCGGCAAGCTGCTGCACTCGGCGCATCAGGTCGATCGCGAATATCGCGTGATCACGGCGCTGGCGGGAACCGGCGTACCGGTACCGCCCACGCGTCTGTTGTGCACCGACGACAGCGTCATCGGCCAGATGTTCTACGTCATGGACGGCGTCGAGGGGCGGATCTTTACCGACTCGACGCTGCCCGGCATGGATCCCAAGGACCGCGCGGCCATCTTCAACTCGATGAACGACGCGCTGGCGCGTCTGCATGCGGTCGACTTCGCTGCCGTCGGACTGTCAGACTACGGCAAGCATGGCCAGTACGTGGCCCGGCAGCTCTCCCGCTGGAGCCGTCAATACCAGGAAACGAAGACTGAGGAGATCGCCGCGATGGATCGTCTGATCCCGTGGCTTTCGGCCAACATACCGGACGAGGACCCGACATCGATCGTGCACGGTGACTATCGGTTGGGAAATCTGATCGTCCATCCCACCGAGCCGCGTGTCGTGGCCGTGCTCGATTGGGAATTGAGCACACTCGGGCATCCGCTGTGCGATCTGGCCTACAACTGCATCGGCTACCATTTCGACACGCCGCCGCATGGCTTCGCCGGCGTCGATCCGGCCACCAGCGGCCATCCCACCGAAGCAGCGTATGTGGCCGCCTATTGCGCTCGCACCGGGCGCAGCCATATCGAGCACTGGACCTTCTACCTGGCGTTCTCGCTGTTCCGCTTGGCAGCGATCGCCCAGGGCGTTTACAAGCGCCACCTCGACGGCACCGCCGCGTCGCCGGATGCCGTGCGCAGTCGCGACGTTGCGCGACTGCGTGCCGATCTGGCCTGGAGCCTGGTGGCGTAGAGCGGACTGGTCGGCAGCCGTCGAGGCGCGATAGTCTGCGCCCCGACGAAACTGTTCGATGTCTTCATGCCTCCAGCCCATATCGCGCTCGCGTTGCTCGTCGCCGTCCTTTGGGGTTTCAACTTTGCAGCCATAAGGATCGGGCTGGAGTCGTTTCCACCGCTGCTGCTGACGGGCCTGCGCTTTTTCCTGGCCGCCGCGCCGGTGCTGTGGCTGGCGCGCCCGGCCGTGCCGTGGACCTTGATGCTGGCGGTGGCCGGCAGCTGGTATGTGGCGCAGTTCGCATTGTTGTTCAGCGCCATGGCGGCGGGGTTGGCGCCCGGCATCGCCGCGGTGCTCGACCACATGCAGGCGCCGTTCACCATCCTCTTCGCACTCGCCATCGGCGAGCGGCCGTCGCGCCAACAGATGACAGGCATGGTCGTGGCCTTGGCTGGACTGGGACTGGTCGGCCTGTCGATCGGCGGCGATGTCACCGTCGCCGGTTTTCTGTTGGGCGTCGGCGCCGGCGCAAGCTGGGCGTTGGGCAATGTGATCTACAAGCGGGTCGGAGCCGTTAACCTGGCGCCGATGATCGTCTGGCTCAGCCTGATCGCCGGCGTGCCGTCGTTGATGCTGAGCGTTGTCGTAGAAGGGCCGACGCCGGTCCTTGCGTCGTTCGCCACCGCGACATGGGCAAGCTGGGCGGCTGTCGGGTACCTCGTGATCGCCGCCACGCTGCTGGCGTGGTGGATGTGGGGGCATCTGCTCACCCGGCATCCGGCATCCGTCGTAGCGCCGTTTGCGCTGTTGGTGCCGGCGATCAGCGCGGCCGTCTCGTACTTCGCCTTCGGCGAGCGGTTCGGTCCGTTGCGCCTTGCCGGCATGCTTCTGATCGTCGCTGGACTGGCCATCGTTGCGCTTCCGCTGCACAATGTATGGCGGAGATATTCAACGTGGCGCTCGCGTGCCGAAGGAGAGTCGTGATTAAGCTTACCCCCTCAAAAACACTGATCATCGCCGGCGCGCTGACCGCCCTGAGTGCCTGTGCCGGAAGCTATGGCCCGGATGCCGGGTCGTTCCCGGTCGCCGCCATCAAGGCCGACATGGCGACACTCAGTCTCGCCCCGGCCGATTTCGATCGCATCCTCGCACCCGTGCCGGCCCTCTTCCGATGGGCGCCGCAGGACGTGCCGGTGGCGCTAGTGATGGGCGCTGGCCTCGATCGCAGTTGCGCGCGCAAGACCTCGGCGCAGTTCGATCAGTCGCTGGCAGCGCTGTCGCAGGACATCGGCATTCGTTTCACACGCGCCCCGGACGCAGCGCGCGCCAAAGTGCTGATCGAGCTGGCGGCGGCGCCGGCGGGCGAGAAGGCGTTCCGCGACGCCGCGCCGGCGGGCCTGACAGAGACGCTGAAGAACCCGCCGACCGAGGGGGCCAAGCGCTGGGAAGCGTGGCAGCTCTCGGACACCGGCAAGAAGACCATCGAGCGCGCTTATGTCTTCGATGGCCGGCACTACACCGAGAACAGCAACCGCAACCCACGCCTGAACGCCTGCAAGCCGTTCGATTTCCCGCAGTTCCTGCGCTACGTCTCATGGAAGCTGGAGATCGCGCCGTTGAACTGGGGCCTGGAGAAACAGTACGACGAAGCCCAGCTCACGACGTATGACCGCATGCTGCTGCGCATCGTCAACGCACCGCCGGTTATCCCCGGCATGTCGGGCCGCGAAGCCGTCTTCCGCCTCAAGCGCGCGGTGCAGTGAACCCCTCTAGCGGCGGCGGAGCCAGCGTTTGCTGGCCTCGTCGCCCTCGATCCTCTCGATCGACGCGGCGCGCCGGTCGAGTGTCGCCTTGATGTCGGCGGCAAGGCGACACTCGCTGGCGGCGGCGTAGGCGTCGGCGGCGGCGAGCACCAGCTTGCCGCGCGCGGTCGGCCGTTCCGCCGGCACGATGCCATCCAGCGCGATCTCATGGTCGGGGATCGTCCTGCGGCTGACGCCGGGCGCGCGGTCATACGGCAGCTGGCGCAGGGCGTGGTCCACCAGCTCGATCACGTCGCCGAACCGGTGGCCGTACCAGTTCCATTCGTCTTCGGTGAGGTCCAGGTCGAAGTAGGGCACCGGCACGTTGCTGTCGATGTGCAGCACCGCTGGGCGCGACTCCAGCGGCGCCCGCCCAGCGTCGTAGACCGAGATCGGAATCGCAAACACCCATTTCATATCCGGCCACCGCAGCTGGCGGCGGTGTCGGTTTTCAGCGCCGTCCAGCCAGTGGTCGGCGCCGTCGTCCGGCTGGACGGCGAACACACGCGCCACCTGCGATACGTACACGTCGCCCGCCTGCGAGCCGGCGATCGGCAGCACCAGGTCGTTGTCGGGATAGCCATCCATGCCGTAGCCATAGCGGATGCGCAGCGAGTCGAGGTTGCCGGCCTCCTGGAAGGCGACGTTCACGCGGATGATCCGCTGCGCGGCGGGCATGGGACAGTCACCGATGCGCGGGCTGTGCGCCAGCAGCGTGTGGACACCGTCATGGATGTCCTTGCAGGCCTGGCGATAGTGTCGCGGCAGGTCGATCAGGCGGAAGTCGATCTCGGCGTCGGTGAAGGCCTGAGCGTTGCGAATGGCGCGCACAACGCGGGCCCGTGGCATGTCGAAGTCGAGCAGGCCGACGGTCGTCTGCAGCGGAAAGCCCTGGAGATGCTGGGTACCGCGCCGCTCCAGAACGGTTGCGCCGAACAAGGCCGATCGCGCGATACCCGCCATCAGGGATGATGCGCCGTTGCCGTTGGCTTCGCCGACACTGCGGGGGTCGGCAATCTCGAATGCGATCGTGGCGGCATCGGGGAAAAGCGCGCGCTCCTCGTCGAACGTCCAGGCCGGCAGGTTGCTGACCAGGGCGCCATCGACATGGCGCTGGCCGTCGATTCGGCGCGGCTTGAAGAGCAATGGCACGGCCATCGACGCCGTCACGGCATCGGCGACCGCCATATCGGGAGTCGTCTTGTCCGAGAACAGGCGCAGCGTGCCGCGATCGACATTGGTCGCCACGATCCGTAGCGGACGTCCGCGTTGGCGCAGATCGCGAAAGGTGGCCGGCCGTCCCGGCTCGTCAACCATGTCCAGGCGCAGCCGCAGCGCCTGGTCGAGCTTGTCACGCAGGCGATCGAGCGAGGCGAGGCCCGAGAGCAGTCGATATGCCACCAGCAGCAGGATCGCGATTTCGATGGTGGCCACCGCCACGCCGCAGGGCAGGCAGGCCTGTGCCCAGTAGCCGGCGCCCATGAACCCACCGACGATCAGCGCTACGGCCGCCACGACCGCCCATCGCCCCGCCATCAGCAGCGGGCGTGCCAACACCGTCAAGGCCAGCAAATCGCGCCGGCGGAACAGGTCCTGGGCCGCTTGCAGGCCGACACTGCGCAGCACCGGGCTCATCCCGGCGGTCTCGCCGTCGATGCTGAAGAGGTCTTCGGACCGATAGCCGGCGGCGACCAGCGCCGCGATCATGGCCCCGGCCGACGTTCCCGCCACGCCCTTGATATCGACGCCCTTGCGCTCCAACGCGCGTAGCGCACCGATATGCGCGATGCAGCGAGCGCCACCCCCCTCGAAGATCAGGAAGACATCCTTCATGCCAGCGGTTCCGCCGCTCTCTTCGCGCGGGGCCGTTCAGTTCTCATGCCAGCCCGGTCGCGTCCCCCAATGCCAGACATAGTCGGGTGTTTTTTCGAGCCGCGACAAGCCCCTCACATCGACAGGTCTTGGACGTTGACGTTTACGTTAACGTAAAGATAAACTGGAGACCGTTGGCGTGTGCTGGACGCCGGCTGCGGGGCGGACCATGGTGGGTCGGCGCGTCCTGCGGGCGACGTCCTGCTGCGCTGCCGTTCTGTCTCACAAGAGTACGCTAAGGGAGCGAAGAAAAGGTGACCGCGCTCGCGAACCTGTACACGCCTGAACACGCCATGTTCCGGGAGACCTGCCGGCGCTTCTTCGAGAAAGAAGTGAAGCCGCACCACGCGCAGTGGGAAGAAGACGGCGTCGTGCCGAAGGACCTCTGGCGCAAGGCCGGCGCGCAGGGCCTGCTGTGCATGGACGTTACCGAGGCCGACGGTGGCCTTGGTGCCGACTGGCTGCACAACGTCATCCTGATCGAGGAGCAGGGCCGGGTGCTGGCCACGGGGCCGGGCTTCTCCCTGCACAACGACATCACCTCACCCTACATCCGCCACTACGGCACCGAAGAACAGAAGCAGCGCTGGCTGCCGAAAATGGTCAGCGGCGAGATGATCACCGCGATTGCCATGACCGAGCCGGGGACGGGTTCGGACCTTCAGGGTGTGCGCACCACGGCGCGCATGGATGGCAACGAGTATGTGATCAACGGCTCCAAAACGTTCATCACCAACGGCCAGAATGCCGACCTGATCATCGTCGTCTGCAAGACGGATCCCAGCGCCGGTGCCAAGGGCACCTCGCTGATCTGTGTCGAGGCCGATCGGGCGGGCTTCAAGCGCGGGCGTAACCTCGAGAAGATCGGGCTGAAGGCGCAGGACACCTCGGAACTGTTTTTCGACAACGTCCGGGTGCCGCCGCAGAATCTGCTGGGTGCCGAGGGCATGGGCTTCATCCAGCTCATGCAGCAGCTGCCGCAGGAACGTCTGGTGATTGCCGTGCAGGCGATCGCCGCTATCGAGGCGGCGCTGGAGCACACCATCGCCTACGTCAAGGAACGCAAGGCATTCGGCAAACCGATCATTGATTTCCAGAACACGCGCTTCAAGCTGGCCGAGCTGAAGACCAAGGCGACGGTGGCGCGCGTGTTCGTCGACGAGTGCGTCGCCAAGCATCTGCGCAAGGAGCTGGATGTGGCCGGCGCGGCGATGGCCAAGTACTGGACCACCGAGTTGCAATGCGAACTCGTCGACGAGTGCCTGCAGCTCCACGGCGGGTACGGCTACATGTGGGAGTACCCGATCGCGCGGCTTTACGCCGACAGCCGGGTGCAGAAGATCTACGGTGGCACCAACGAGATCATGAAAGAATTGATCGGCCGTACTTTGTGAGTTGCATCGCGCCCGTCGCGCATACATTTGCGTAGCAAGAGCATGAGCGGGCGCAAGCCCGCACCCGGCAGGGAAGGAGCCAACACATGACCGACGCCTTTATCTATGACGCCGTGCGTACGCCGCGGGGCAAAGGCCGCAAGGATGGAGCGCTGCACGAGGTTACCCCGACCCGGCTCGCCGTCACGGCGCTGCAGGCGATCCGTGACCGCAACAAGCTCGACACGGCGCTGGTGGACGACGTCGTGCTGGGTTGCGTCATGCCGATCGGCGAGCAGGGCGCCAATATCGCCCGCACGGCGGCGGTGATGGCGGGCTTCGCCGAGACTGTGGCCGGTGTGCAGGTCAACCGCTTCTGCGCCTCGGGCTTGGAAGCCACCAACATGGCGGCGGCGCAGGTGATGTCGGGTCAGTCGCAGGCCGTGATCGGCGGCGGCGTCGAGTCGATGTCGCGGGTGCCGATGGGCTCGGACGGTGGTTCGTGGCCGGTCGATCCGGCCGTGGCGATGCCGATGTACTTCGTGCCGCAGGGCATCTCCGCCGACCTGGTCGCCACCAAGTACGGTTTCAGCCGCGACGACGTCGACGCTTTTGCCGTGGAATCGCAGAAGCGCGCCAAGAACGCCTGGGACAAGGGCTACTTCAAGAAGTCGGTGGTGGCGGTCAGGGACCAGAACGGCGTCGAGATCCTGAACCACGACGAATACATGCGGCCGCAGACCACCATGCAGTCGCTGGCCTCGCTGGAGCCGTCGTTCAAGATGCACGGCGAGGTGATGCCGGGCTTCGATGCCGTGGCGATGCAGCGCTATCCCGAGGTCGAGAAGATCAGCCACGTGCATCACGCCGGCAACTCGTCGGGCATTGTCGACGGTTCGTCAGCGATCCTGCTGGGCACCAAGGAGTTCGGCGAAAAGGCCGGTCTCAAGCCGCGCGCCCGCATCCGTGCCTTCGCGTCGATCGGCTCGGAGCCGACCATCATGCTGACCGGCCCGGCGCCGGCGTCGGAGAAGGCGCTGAAGCGTGCCGGCATGGCGGCCAAGGACATCGAGCTCTATGAACTCAACGAGGCCTTCGCCGCCGTGGTCCTGCGCTACATGCAGAAGCTCGGCATCCCGCACGACAAGATGAACGTCAACGGCGGTGCCATCGCCATGGGCCATCCGCTGGGCGCCACCGGCGCCATGATCCTGGGCACCTTGCTTGACGAGATGGAGCGCCGCGGTCTGGGCACCGGCCTTGCGACGCTGTGCATCGGCGCCGGCATGGGCACCGCCACGATCATCGAGCGGGTTTGAGTTTTCCCTCCCCCAACAACGTCGGGGGAGGTGGCCGAAGGCCGGAGGGGGACCCGACATGGTGGCTCTGTTTGTGAGACCACGTTGGGTCCCCTCCAGCCCTTCCGGCCACCGCCCCACTGCGTGGGGAGGAACCAGGAGGCTATTCACATGATCAACTACACTGTCGATTCCGACGGCATCGCCACCATCACATGGGACATGCCGGGCCGGTCCATGAACGTGCTCAATGAAGGCTCGATGACGGCCTTCGCCGACGTCATGCAGAAGGCGATCAAGGACGAGGCCGTCAAGGGCGTGATCCTGACCTCGGGCAAGGCCGACTTCATCGCCGGTGCCGATCTCGACATGCTGCTGAATGCCGACACGTCGGACGCCGCCGCGCTGATGACCCAGTTCAGCCAGCTGCAGAAGATGTTCCGCGCCATCGAGACCGGTGGCAAGCCCTGGGTCGCCGCCATCAACGGCACGGCATTGGGCGGTGGGCTCGAGATCTGCCTCGCCTGCCACTACCGCATCGCGGCCGACAACCCGAAGGCCAAGATCGGCCAGCCCGAGGTGAAGCTCGGCCTGCTGCCGGGCGGCGGCGGCACGCAGCGCATCCCACGCCTGATCGGCGTGATGAATTCGGCACCGATCCTGCTCGAGGGCAAGGAGCTCAAGGTGCAGGAGGCCAAGGGGCTGGGCCTGATCCATGAGGTGGTGCCAGCGGGCGAATTGCTGGCGCGCGCCAAGGCGTGGCTGGTGGCGCCAGGCACCGAGAAGGTGGCGCCGACATGGACCAAGGGCCTGCAGCTCGACGCGCGTGCCGTGCAACCGTGGGACAAGCCCGGATTCAAGACACCAGGCTTCCCGGGCGGGCAGGTATGGAGTCCGGCCGGCGTGCAGACGTTCATCGGCGGCAACGCGATGATCGCGGGCAAGACCAACGGTGTCTATCCGGCGCCCAAGGCGATCATGTCCTGCGTCTACGAGGGCCTGAACGTGCCGTTCGACACCGGGCTCAAGATCGAGACGCGCTACTTCGTCTCGCTGCTGCGCGATCCGGTGGCCAAGAGCATGATCCGCACGCTGTTCTTCGGCTTGCAGGACGCCAACAAGCTGACGCGCCGGCCGCAGGGCGTGGCCAAGCAGACCTATACCAAGATCGGCGTGCTGGGCGCCGGCCTGATGGGCGCCGGCATCGCCAACGTCTCGGCCCGCGCCGGGCTCGAGGTCGTGCTGCTTGACCGCGACCAGGCATCAGCCGACAAGGGCAAGGCGCATTGCCAGGCTGACATCGAGAAGGACGCCGGCCGCGGTCGTCTGACCAAGGAGCAGGCTGCCGAGATCCTGGGCCGCATCAAGCCGACGGCCGACTACGCCGACCTCAAGGGCTGCCAGCTGGTGATCGAGGCGGTGTTCGAGAACCGCGACGTCAAGGCCGAGGCGACCAAGAAGGCCGAGGCCGTGCTGGCCACCGATGCGATCTTTGCCTCCAACACCTCGACCCTGCCGATCACCGGCCTCGCCGAGGCCAGCGTGCGGCCGGCCAACTTCATCGGCCTGCATTTCTTCTCGCCGGTCGAGAAGATGCCGCTGGTCGAGATCATTGTTGGCGCCAAGACCTCGCAGGAGACCTTGGCGCGCTCGCTCGACTACGTGCAGAAGATCCGCAAGACGCCGATCGTGGTCAACGACAGCCGCGGCTTCTTCACGTCGCGCGTCTGCGGCGCCTACATCAGCGAAGGCCATCGCATGCTGAAGGAGGGCATCCCGGCGGCGATGATCGAGAATTGCGGGCGCCTCGCCGGCATGCCGGTGGGGCCGCTGGCGCTCAATGACGAGGTCGCCATCGATCTGTCCTACAAGATCATGGACCAGACACGGCGCGACGCGCAGGCGGCCGGCCAGAAGTTCGAGGGCAGCGGCACCGAGGACATTCTCGAGCTGATGGTCAAGAAGCTGGAGCGCTTCGGCCGCAAGAATGGCAAGGGCTTCTACGAGTATCCGGCAGACGGCAAGAAGCGTCTGTGGCCGGGCCTGAAGGAGCACTTCCAGGAGCGCGAGGAGCTGGCGCACGGCGAGGGTGCGGACAAGTTGGCCGTCATCGACGAGGTCAAGAAGCGGCTGCTCTACGTGCAGGCGGTCGACACGGCGCGCTGCCTGGAAGCCAACGTGCTCACCGATCCGCGTGATGGCGACGTCGGCTCGATCATGGGGCTTGGCTTCGCGCCGCAGACCGGCGGTGCCATCAGCCTGATCGACCAGGTCGGCATCCAGAAGTTCGTCGCCGAGTGTGACGCGCTGGCACAACAGTATGGCCAGCAATTCGCTGTGCCCAAGCTGCTGCGCGACATGGC
>Ga0187894_10003392_pt1 | contig 17890 bp, 16 predicted proteins | sample GBC1701081metaG_FD_136650 | JGI IMG/M metagenome (GOLD analysis project Ga0187894, IMG submission 136650) | White microbial mat communities from a lava cave in the Kipuka Kanohina Cave System on the Island of Hawaii, USA - GBC170108-1 metaG ...
CCAATAGATCCACTCCCAGCCCAGGTGCTGCACGTGGAAACCCACCAGCGACACGCCGGAATTGCCCGTGAAGGACAGCCGGAAGGAGTAGATCGCGAGGCCGACAATCCACCACCGCATGGGGAGGTTGTGCAAGACGATCATGATCGTTACCGGGACGAAGACGCCCAGCAGCAGACCATGAATGAAGTGCAGGCTCAGGAGCACCTGGTAGTCGCGGACGAAGGGAATGGCCAGCGACAGGACGATGTAGATCAGGCTGGGCGCGACGATCACGCGGCGCACGCCAAGTACGGTCGCGAGCCAGGGGATGGCGGGCGCGACGAGGAGCTGCGGCGCGAGCGCAATCGTCGCGAGCCAGGTACCCTCGTCGAACGTCAGTCCGAAGGCGCCTCTGAGGTCCGCCAGGCCGATCGCGAGCAGCCGCTGGTCGAAGCTCACCAGGAATGCCCCGACCAGTACCGCAGCGACGCCCAGCAGAGGGTTGTGGTTGGGGCGGGCCGTCGAGACGGCAGCAGCACCGATCGTCTCAGTTGCCATGGCTGCTCACCCCTTGCGCGGATCTCTTGACGTCACCCGTCACGTTGATCCGTGTCACGACCGACATCCCCGGCCGCAATTGCTCGACCAATGGCTGCCCGGCGTCGAATGCGATGCGGACAGGGATTCGCTGCACCACCTTGGTGAAATTGCCGGTGGCATTGTCGGGCGGCAGCAAGGCGAAGCTCGATCCGCTCGCCGGCGAGAGGCGCTCGACGCGGCCGCGCAGAACCGTGCCCGGAAACATGTCCACGGTCACCTCGACCGGCTGGCCCGGCGCCACGTGCGTGAGCTGCGTTTCCTTGTAGTTGGCGACGGCGTAGACATTCGGCAGCGGCACCACGGCGATCAGCATGGTGCCGACATTCACATAGTCGCCGTCCTGCACCCGTCGCTCGCCGACGACGCCGTCGACCGGCGCCACGATACGCGTATAGCCCAGGCGCAGGCGGGCCGTCGTCAGCGCCGCCTCGGCGGCAAGGACATTGGCGTGCAGCAATGCCTGCTGGCCGTTCAAGACCTTGAGCTGGCGGCGTTGCGCTTCGATCGTCGCCTCGCTGGCAGCCAGGGAGGCCTTGGCGGTATCGTGATTGGCCGTCGCCTGCTCGACCCGTTGGCGGGTGCCCGCGAGACTGCCGCGCAGGAGCGCTTCCTGCCGTGCCAGTTCCTCGCGCGTTTGAACGGTACGCGCGAGCGCCGAGAGATGCTGCGCCTGCGCCTGGTCGATGGCTGCCTGCTGGAATGCCTTCTGATTCTCGAGGTTGTCGAGTTGCGCCCGCGCGGCGGCAACGCTGGCCTCGGCTTGCGCCACGACCGCGTCGTAGTCTGCCGGGTCGATTTCCATCAGCACATCGCCCGCCTTGACGTGCTGGAAGTCTTCGACCGCAACGCGCCTGATATTGCCGCTCACGCGCGCACTCAGTCGCGTCACGTCGGAGCGCACGGTTGCGTTGTCCGTCGTCTGCACGGCCGCCGCCCCCAGCCACGACTCCCACCGAACTGACGTCACCGCCACGAACACGCCGACGGTGCCGACGGCCAGCATCGGTATGATCAGTCGGCGCAGGCTGCGCGATGGCGGTGCGGGCGGCGCGGCCGCGTCGGGGCTGCCATGGCCAGTGCTGTCAGGCGTTGCCGGCCGCGGCGTGGCATCGCTGCCATCAGGCACTTTTAGCGCAACGCTGCTGGCTTTTTCCGGCTGAGGCGGTACGCGTGCCGCATTGATGAGTGCCGGTGGCAGCTTGGGTGCGCTGACCCCGGCCTTCCGGTGTTTGAGCTCATCTTCGGCCGTACAGCTTTGCCGAAGCGCTTCGCCCGGCCGATCCTTCTGCCTGCGTTCGATGGTATCGTGGTGGTCACCGGCCAGGCGAAGCTGCCCATCGGCGGCGTCGTTCGTTATCATATGCCCTCCAGCCGGTGTCGTGTTCGAGCGCATGGAGGATGCCGGATCGCCGGCCGGAAGACCTTGCGGCCGCCTTTGATTGTGATTGAATCTCGCTTGGTTATTTGTCCAAGGGACCCACTGGTAGTCCGACGCCTGCGTGCGCGATCAGGGAGGGCTGGCGTGCAGTATGCGTTCGAGGACTATGTGCTCGACCCCGAACGCCGTGAGCTCACGCGCGGCGCCGAGACGGTTGCCGTGGGGCCCAAGGTCTTCGACCTGCTGGTCTACCTGGTGCAGCACCGCGACCGCGTCGTCAGCAAGGACGACCTGCTGCAAGCGGTATGGAATGGGCGGATCGTCTCCGAATCAACACTGACCAGTCATATCAATGCGGTGCGCCGAGTGATCGGCGACAGCGGCGAGGCGCAGCGCCTGATCCGGACAATCGCCCGCAAGGGGTTCCGGTTTGTCGGCGATATCAGGGACCTCCCGGCCTCGGATGTCGGCAGCGCCCTCGCGACAGAGACCGCGGGATCGACCGAAATATCGGCACCTGTCCTGATCCTCCCCGACAAACCGTCGATCGCCGTATTGGCGTTCCAGAACCTGAGTGGCGATCCCGAGCAGGAGTACTTCGCCGACGGCGTGGTGGATGACATCGTTACCGCGTTGTCACGCAATCGCTGGCTGTTCGTGATCGCGCGCAATTCGAGCTTCACGTACAAGGGCCGGGCAGTGGACCTGAAGCAGGTGGGCCGCGAGCTGGGCGTGCGCTATGTGCTGGAAGGCAGCGTGCGTAAAGCAGCGAACCGCGTTCGTATCACCGGACAGCTCGTCAACGCGACGACCGGGACAAATCTGTGGACGGACCGCTTCGAAAGCGCGCTCGATGACATCTTCGAACTGCAGGATCAGCTGGCCGAGAGTGTCGTCGGCGCGATCGCACCACAGGTGGAACGGGCAGAAATCGAGCGTGCGATGCGCAAGCCGACCGAAAGCCTCGGCGCCTATGACTACTATCTGCGCGGCATCGCGAACTTCCACCAGGCAACCAACGAAGGCATCAGCGCCGCACTGGCGCTGTTCTACAGGGCAATAGAACTCGACGCCGCTTTCGCGTCGGCCCATGGCATGGCGGCGTGGTGCCTTTACTGGCGCAAAATGAATGGCTGGATCAGCGACCGCGTGCGGGACTACGCCGAGGGTGCTCGACTGGCCAACCGCGCGATCGAGCTGGGCGCCAACGATGCGGTCGCCCTCACGCGCGGAGGGCACTCGCTCGCCCACTTCGGCGGTGATCTCGACAAAGGCATCGCAGCGGTTGATCGGGCGCTGGTGCTCAATCCCAACCTGACGATCGCCTGGTATCTCAGTGGCTTCCAGCGAATCTCGCGCGGCGAGCCTGATGAGGCGATCGAGCGCTTTGCGCATGCCATGCGCTTGAGCCCGCTGGATCCCGAGATATTCCAGATGCAGACCGGAACGGCGATGGCACACATGTTTGCCCGACGCTTCGACATGGCATCAGCATGGGCGGAAAAGGCATCCAGAGAGCTGCCCGACGTCCTGCGCGTGTTCGCCTTCGGAGCCGCGAGCCACGCGCTAGCGGGACGAATGGACGAAGCGCGGCGAGCCATGCAGCATGTGCGCCGTCTCGCGCCCGCGCTGCGGCTCTCGGGCGTCGAAGATTGGGTCGTGCTGCAGCGACCGGAAGATCTGGCCACTTTCGTGGAGGGCCTGCGAAGAGCGGGGCTGCCAGCGTGAGGGCTGGGCTGGCCGGTCAGGTGCGAGATCGTCGATCACCGGCCGGTCCTCGGCGATCCCCGCTGGTAACATGCCTCCAGGCGCTTTCCTGCCAGACGGTCACCGTGCCGACGTACGGTTGAGCCAGTCGTCAAAACCGGTCGGCCCCAACCGCGGACGTTCACCCGGCGTCAGCGTCCGATCGTTCAACTCGGTGCCGTAGTAGCGTGCGTGGATGTCCGCAATCACCTGGCGCTGGTCGCCGCGTGCCGAGAGGAACTTCCGGGCAAAATGGTCGAGAGGCCAGGCATCGGGCCCGGCAATTTCGGTAACCCCGTTCAATGGCAGCCCGACAGCCAGGTCGGCCAGCGCCGCGGCGACATCATCCGATGCGATCGGCTGCAGGAGGGCTGGCGACAGCCGGATCACGTCGCCTTGCGCAGCGGCTTCGGCGATGGGTCCGATGAACTCGAAGAACTGGGTCGCACGGAGGATCGTGTAGGGAATTTGGGACGCCGTGATCAGCGTCTCCTGGGCCACCTTGGCGCGGAGGTAGCCGTTGTCCGGCGCCCGGTCGGCTCCGACGACGGACAAGGCGAGGTGATGCCCGACGCCGGCTGCAGCTTCCGCCGCAGCCAGGTTGCGACCCGCAGTCTGGAAGAAGTCCAGCACGGCCTTGTCCTCGAACGACGGCGAATTCGCCACATCGACGACGACCGCGGCGCCCGCCAATGCTGCAGGGAGTCCTTCGCCCGTGATGGTGTTGACACCCGACCTCGGCGAGGCCGCCACGACCTCGTGGCCTTTCTGGCGAAGCCTGTTGACCACATTGCTTCCGATCAGGCCGCTGCCGCCGATGACGACGATCTTCATGTACAATCTCCGCGTTGTGTCGTGTCCGACGAAGAGAAGGATGCCGGATCGCGGCTCGGAAGACCTTGGAGCGGTCGCCATGTGAGATTGAATTTCTCTTGGTTCTTCGTCCAAGAGCACGGCGGTCGGTTAGATTAGTTCACAGTTGCGCGCAAAATTAATACTTTGCACTCATGCGCGATGATGGTGCCGCCGCGCCGTGCCCAAAAGACCGACTTAACTCGCCGGGTCAGCGACGGCGGGCTCTTCCTTCACAACGATGTCTGTGTCGATCGTTGCCGGATGATAACCCGGGAAAGCGACGTCCCAGCCCAGCGCCAAAAGCACGCCCACCGTCATTCCTGCGAAGAACGCCGAGACGATCATGACACGAAGTTGATCGAGCTTCGGGCCGGTCACTTTCTCATTTCGGGCAATACGCGACATCTCTGGCTCCTTTGGTGACAAGTGGCTTTGGGCAGGCGTTTCGCAAATGACGTTCCCTCATGAGCTCGATAGACATCCGAGCGGCGTCAAACCGCATGCCACGGTGTCGACGAAGCATCCGAGCCGTTGGCGCGAACGGTCAGAGCCTCCCTGCTGGCGGAGCTGAGGGACGCAGGCGCTCTCAGCCACGGAGGCCCGGAAAGCGAAAAATGTTCGGTCAGCGCGACGTAGGCTGTTCGTGCCAGGTGAAAAATCGTCTGGATTGCCCTCAGCAAGGCGCGCACGCTCCGCTCCGGTCGAGGGCGCTGAGCGCCGCCGGTTGGGACCGGTTGGACGCGTCTGGACAACGCCACGGTCGTGGCCGGGCGATCGATGAGCAGCGGAGCAGCAGCCCGCGGGTCGATCTCGCAGGCAGTGGCGAGCGGCGCCCTCGACGTGCCGTAGGCGGTGTCATCGGTGGATGCTGCGCTGATGCAAACAGCCGCAAACAGTGCTGCGTAGACACCCAGAGCCGGCGACACGGCCATGGCCTCGCGGCCTTTGTGACGAAGCCTGTTGACCAGATTGGTCCCGATCAGGCCGCTGCATCCGATGACGAGGATCTTCACGGTCATTCTCCGCGTCGTGTCGTGTTCGACGGAGCGGAAGATGCCGGATCGGTGGCCAGAAGACCTTGCAGCTGCCTTCGATCGAGATTGAAATTCCCTTGATTCTTCGTCTAAGCACGCCCGTGGCTTGGCACGACCGTGGCGCCTGATCCTGCAGGACGCCGTCGTGTCCTGGCGATGATCGCCGTGCTATTGGTTACCGGCCTGGACTCGCGGCGTCCCGCGACGCGCCTCGGCTGCATGTCCGCGATCGAGGGGGCCGACGTGCAATACGCGTTTGAGGACTACGTGCTTGATCCCGAACGCCGCGAGCTCACGCACGGCGCCGAACCGGTTGCCATCGGACCACAAGTCTTCGACCTGCTTCTCCATCTGGTTCGCCATCGTGAGCACGTCGTCAGCAAGGATGACTTGCTGGACGCGGTGTGGCGTGGACGGATCGTCTCCGAATCGACACTGACCAGTCATATCAATGCTGCGCGCAAAGCCATCGGCGACAGCGGCCAGGAACAACGCCTGATCCGCACCGTGGCACGCAAGGGATTCCGGTTCGTCGGCACTGTCGGGGAACAGGCAGCGGGCAGGCGTTCACCGCCTGCGAAGACCGCGCCGGCTGTGGCGGACAAGACGCCGGTCGAGGCGCTGCTCCTTCCCGACAGGCCCTCCATCGCCGCCTTGCCGTTCGTCAACCTGAGCGGCGATGCCGAACAGGAGTATTTCACCGACGGGGTGGTCGAGGACGTCATTTCGGCATTGTCGCGCATTCGCTGGCTGTTCGTGATCGCGCGCAATTCGAGCTTCACGTACAAGGGCCCCGCCGTCGACGTGAAGCAGGTGGGCCGCGAGCTGGGCGTGCGCTACGTGCTGGAAGGCAGCGTGCGCCGGGCCGCGAACCGCGTGCGCATTACCGGCCAGCTCGTCGATGCGGCAACCGGCCGCCATCTGTGGGCCGAGCGCTACGAAGGTGCGCTCGACGACATCTTCGCGCTTCAGGATCGGATCACCGAAAGCGTCGTGGGCGCGATCGCGCCACAGCTGGAGCGCGCCGAGATCGAACGCGCGGAGCGCAAACCGACAGAGAGCCTCGACGCCTATGATTACTTCCTGCGCGGCATGGCGCGCTTTCACTCCGGAGCGCGGGAAGGCCTGGACCATGCCCTGTCGTGCTTTCGCAAAGCCATCGCGCTCGATCCCGAGTACGCGTCGGCCTATGGCATGGCTGCGTGGTGCCTATTCTCGCGCAGCCTCAACGGCTGGATGGACGACCGTGAGCAGGAAATCGCCGAAGGCGTGCGCCTGGCGCGGCGTGCCGTCGACCTGGGGAAGAGCGATGCCGTCGCCCTTGCGCGTGGCGGGCATGCGCTGGCGCACTTCAACCGCGACCTCGATATGGGGATCGACCTTCTCGACCGAGCGCTCGTACTGGACCCCAATCTTGCTGCGGCATGGCTCCTGGGTGGCTACTTGAGGCTTTTCAGAGGTGAGCCCGACGACGCCATCAAACGATTCGACCACGCGATGCGTCTCAACCCGCTCGATCCCGAGATGTTTCGATTGCAGACCGGCGTGGCGCTGGCGCATCTCGTCGCCCGACGCTTCGATACCGCTTCCGCCTGGGCGGCGAAGGCGTTTCGCGACGTGCCGGCACTCGTGCTGCCCGGGGCCGTCATCGCGGCGAGCCACGCGCTGGGCGGGCGGAAGGAAGAGGCGCTGCGCGCCACGCAGCATTTGCGCAAATTCAATCCCGCGCTGCGGCGTGCCAACCTCGACGCGTGGCTCCCCTTCCGACGACTGGAAGACGCCGCACTCTTCGCCGACGGTCTGCGGAAGGCTGGCCTGCCAGAGTGACTGTGACGTCTTGGACCTCGCGCAAGGTCCGCTTCCAATCTAATGAGGGCCCGGCCTGGATCCGGCGCGACGATACCGTGCTCGACGAAGGTTGCTGTGCTATGGCCAGACCGAGGGTGTCCACCCCAGTTGCCCTGGCTGCGTGTCTGCGCATGCGTGCGCGATCAGGGAGGGCCGGCGTGCTGTATACGTTTGAAGACTACGTGCTCGACCCTGAACGGCGCGAACTCACCCGCGGCCCGGGCGCGATTGCCGTCGGCCCGCAAGTCTTCGATTTGCTGCTCTATCTGGTGCAGAAGCGTGAGCATGTCGTCAGCAAGGACGAGCTGCTCGATGTGGTGTGGAACGGACGGATCGTCTCTGAATCGACGTTGACCAGTCATATCAATGCGGCACGCAAGGCCATCGGCGACAGCGGTCGGGACCAGCGGCTGATCCGGACGATCGCGCGCAAGGGGTTTCGGTTCGTCGGCGACGTCACGGAAGGGCGACCACCGACCGGTTTCAGTAGCGGAAGTACCGTCACCGTCGACGCGCGCGAATCGCCCCCTCAGGCGCCGGAGCTTCCCGACAAGCCATCCGTCGCCGTCTTGGCGTTCCAGAACCTGAGCGGCGACTCCGAACAGGACTATTTCATCGACGGCGTCGTCGAGGACATCATTTCGGCATTGTCGCGCATTCGCTGGCTGTTCGTCATCGCACGCAATTCGAGCTTCACGTACAAGGGCCAAGCGGTTGACGTGAAGCAGGTGGGCCGCGAGCTCGGTGTGCGCTACGTGCTGGAAGGCAGCATGCGCAAAGCAGCGAACCGGGTGCGCATCACAGGACAGCTCCTCGATGCGACGACCGGCGGGCATCTCTGGGCCGACCGTTTCGAAGGCACCCTCGGCGACATCTTTGATCTGCAGGATCAGGTCACCGAGAAGGTGGTCGGCGCGATCACGACGCACCTGGAGCGAGCGGAAATAGAACGCGCAAAGCGTAAGCCGACCGAAAGCCTCGACGCCTACGACTACTATCTGCGCGGCATGGCGAACCTGCACCGCGGCACCCGCGAGTCCATCGACGAGGCACTGGCGCAATTCAATCATGCGCTGCAGCTCGACACGAACTTCGCGTCTGCCGCCGCGATGGCGGCCTGGTGCCATTTCTGGCGCAAGGTCAACGGCTGGATGACCGATCGCTCGCGGGAGGTTGCCGAGGGCGTTCGACTAGCCCGCCGGGCCGTGGCGTTGGACAGGGACGACGCGGTCGCCCTCACCCGAAGCGGCCATGCGCTGAGCCATCTCGCCGGCGACCTCGATGGCGGCATTGCATTGCTGGACAGGGCGGTGATGCTCAATCCGAACCTGGCGGCCGCCTGGTTCCTCGGCGGCTTCCTGAGAGTCTGGCGTGGCGAACCGGATGGCGCCATCGAATACGTCGCGCGAGCCATGCGCTTGAGCCCACTCGACCCGGAAATGTATCGAATGCAAGCCGGAATGGCGGCGGCGCATTTGTTCGCAAGGCGCTTTGACATAGCGTCGTCATGGGCGGAGAAGGCATTCCGGGATCTGCCGAGCTTCCTGATGGTGGTCGGCGTCATCGCGGCAAGCCATGCGCTGGCCGGTCGTACGGACGAAGCGCAACGCGCGATGCAGCACCTGCGCCAACTCGATTCCACGCTGCGCATCTCCAATCTCAAGGAGTGGCTTCCCATCCACCGACCGCAGGATCTCGCCACGCTCGCCGACGGCCTGCGCAGAGCAGGACTGCCGGAATGAGGGCCCGCACTTCGGCAGCCTCCTGTTGCGCCCGGTACACGGCCGGCAAATACTGATCGTGCGACGAGTCCCGGCAAAGGGACCGCGGCCCCGCTGATCGACGACCACGCGGCGTCGTCGTGCTGCGGCGAACGATCCGGACTGACGCTCAATGGAGGAAGTCGATGTCATTCTACCGAGGCATGACCTGCGAAAACGTGACCATCAACGGCGACAAGGGAACGCCGATTACCGCCTACGTGGCCAAGCCATCCGGTCCGGGTAACTTTCCGGGCGTCGTGCTGATTCACCATCTGCCGGGCTGGAGCGAGTTCTACATCGAGACCACGCGCCGCTTCGCGCATCACGGCTATCTCGCGATCTGCGCCAACCTTTATGAGCGCGAGGGCGGCCAGGCCAACCCGGACGACGTCGCCGCCAAGGTGCGCGCCGAAGGCGGCATTGCCGACGCGCAGATGGTCGGTGATACCGAAGCGGCGGTGAAGTGGATGCGGGCGCAGCCCAATCACAACGGCAAGGTCGGCCTTTTCGGATCCTGTTCCGGTGGCCGCCACGCCGTCATCTATGCCTCCCAGCGCAAGGACGTCGATGCCTGTGTCGATCTCTGGGGTGGCCGCGTGGTGATGGGCCAGGAGGAGCTCAACGCCAAGACGCCCGTCGCACCGATCACCATGACGAAGGACCTCTGCTGCCCGCTGCTCGGCCTCTTCGGCAATGACGACCGCGCGCCCAGCCCCGAGCAGGTGAACCAGCACGAGGCCGAGCTCAAGAAGCACGGCAAGGCGCACGCGTTCCATCGCTACGACGGCGCCGGCCATGGCTTCTTCTACTGGCACCGGCCCCTCTACCGGCCCGAGCAGACCATGGATGGCTGGAGCAAGGTGTTCGCCTTCTTCGGCGAGCATCTGGCTAAGTAGGCGGTGCGGAGATGTGCACGTCCATCGTCGAGATCGCCCGCGCCGAGGGCATGGCCAAGCGCGGCGACGACTGGTTCCCGCTGTCACAGGCGGTGGTCGCCTATGACCACGCGCGCCACGCGCCGCTGGGCGACGTCATCACACTCGACTTCATCAACACCGATCTCGACCCCGGCGCCCGGGCCGGCATCGAACTGTCGCTCGAGACGGCCAAGGCGCTGCGCGCCGCGCTCGATCGGGCGATTGCCGCTGCCGAGTTCGAGGAAGCGGAAGTGAGAGGCAAAGGCGCCGTGCTCAGTCTCGTTCGAACGGCGTGACAAGCGACATGCCTGAGCCGGGCGATCGTTGGATCGCGCGGTTCAGGTCTCGTGCGTCGCCTTGAGCCGCTTGCGGTGGGTGGCCGCCTTGGTGCGATTGCCGCAGATCGCCATGCTGCACCAGCGGCGCTTGTAGCCTCGCGTATGGTCGACGAACATCAGCGTGCAGTTCGGCCCCTCGCACGCTTTCACCTGTGCGAAGTCCTCATCGCAGACGAAACGCGCCAGCGCCTGTCCGATCGGAAGCAGCAGTGACTCCGGAGAGCGCCAGCGGCGCGTCGGCTGCAAGGCGATGGCCGGCCTCTCGCCGCCGTCGACAGCCGTGACCTGGCTGAACGCCTCATCGCGCTGAAGCAGGCTGTTCAGCGGCTCGAGCGCGCGCACATCGTCCGCTGCGAGCCGCCGGCCCTTGCGCGCGTGAACGAATGTCCTGAACCACTCGCGCAGGCTTCGCGCCTGCGCCGCGACGCGATCCAGTTCTCCCGGCATCGCCTGCGCTTGCAGCGCATCGAGCGTGCTGGCCGGCACCAGGTGTGCCTGTGCCAGCCACGCCAGCAGACCGTCGCCGCTGTCGAGCCAATCGACCTGCGCGTCCGCCGTCGGCGTCGCGACGGAATTCAGGAAGTCCAGGCCGATGGAGCCGGCGATGAACAAGGCGGGTGGGTGTTCGTGAGCCATTCGAGGTGGACCAATATTTTCCGCTCTTAAATAACCTCTCTATGGCCTCTTGACAAGTTATCTCTATCACATCATAACCTCTCTAATGCCTCCAGTTAGGTTACCATCGAGTAGCAAAATTGGCCTGAACAGTGGAGCACCTGGGAAGCCGCGATGGGCCAATTCCACGCACTACGACAGCGAGTAGTAACTACTCGCCAGCACTTCAGACAGTTACCTTCTCAATGGAGAGATCGCCCATGAGTGCCATCCGTTATCGGACCGTGGACGTCGATGGCGTCCACATCTTCTACCGGGAAGCCGGGACCGCCGGCGCACCCGTGCTGCTGTTGCTGCACGGCTTCCCCAGCGCGAGCCACATGTTCCGGGACGTGATCCCGCTGCTGGCCGATCGCTTCCACATCGTCGCGCCCGACCTGCCGGGCTTCGGGCAGTCGGACATGCCGGCACGAGATGCGTTCGACTACACGTTCGACGCCATCGCAGGTGTGATCGACCGTTTCACCGAGGTGATCGGGCTGGACCGCTTCGCGATCTACGTCTTCGACTATGGTGCGCCGACCGGCTTTCGGATCGCGGCCAAGCATCCGGAGCGCATCACCGCCATCATCTCCCAGAACGGCAATGCCTATGTCGAGGGGTTGAGCGACGGCTGGAATCCGATCCGCGCCTACTGGCAGGACCCGTCACAGACCAACCGCGATGCGCTGCGTTCCCTGCTCACGCCCGAGACGACGCGCTGGCAATATACGCACGGCGTCGCCGACGCGGCCGCCGTCTCCCCCGACGGCCAGTCGCTCGACAATTTCTACCTCGCGCGCCCCGGCGCCGATCAGGTGCAGCTGGACTTGTTCGGCGACTACAAGAGCAACGTCGCGCTCTATCCGACATTCCAGGATTACTTCCGTCGCCATCAGCCGCCGTTCCTGGCGGTCTGGGGCAGGAACGATCCGTTCTTCCTGCCGCCCGGTGCCGAAGCGTTCAAGCGCGATCTGCCGAACGCGGAGATCCGCTTCTTCGACACCGGCCACTTCGCGCTCGAGACACATGCCGCAGACATCGCAGCGGCGATCCGCGCGTTCCTCGCTTCACTGGAGAAATAGCCATGCGTGCCATCGTACTGGAGAAATTCGGTGGTCTGGACAGCCTCGTCTACCAGGACCTGCCGGCGCCGCAGCCCGAGGCCGGCCACGTCCTCATCGAGATCAAGGCGTTTGGCCTCAACCACGCCGAGATGCACATGCGTCGCGGCGAGTGGGCCGAAGCCGCCAAAGTAATCGGCATCGAGCGCGTCGGTCTGGTGAAGGCCTGCCCCGGCGGCGAGTTTCCGGTCGGCGCCAAGGTGGCGGCACTGATGGGCGGCCTGGGCCGCACCATCAATGGCAGCTACGCCGAATACACCCTCGCGCCCGCGTCGAACGTCGCGCTGATCGAGGCCGATCTGCCGTGGGCGGAACTCGCCGCCATTCCCGAGACCTATGCGACGGCGTGGACGTGCCTGTTCCGCAACCTCGAGATCACCAAGGGCCAGACCCTGGTGATCCGCGGCGCCACCTCCTCCTTCGGCCAGGCGGCGATCAATCTCGCGGTCAATGCCGGCGTGCGGGTCATCGCCACCACGCGCAACCCGGATCGCTTCGCCATGCTGAAGACGTTGGGCGCCGCGCGGGTCGAACAGGAAGGACCCGATCTGTCCCAGCGGATCGTCGAGGCCAGGCAGATCGATGCGGTGCTTGATCTGGTCGGCAACAGCACCATCCTCGACTCCCTCGCCATGCTGCGCCGTGGCGGCCGCGCCTGCCTCGCGGGCTGGCTGGGCGGGCTCGCGCCGATCGCTGATTTCAATCCGCTGGCGCAAATGCCAAGCGGTGTGTCCCTGACCTTCTTCGCCAGCTTCGTGTTCGGCGATCCGGGCTTTCCGCTGTCCGACGTGCCGCTCCAGCAGATCGCGCGGGACGTGGCGTCGGGACGTCTCCAGGCGAAACCGTCTCGCGTCTTTCGCTTCGAGGAGATTCGCGAAGCGCACCGCGTCATGGAAGCCAACGAGGCCGGCGGGAAGATGGTGGTTGTCCACGCGTAGCGCGACCCGCCTCCTGCCGAGATGACTCGGGGGCCGTGGCGCGCTACCGTCATCGGATCCTGACATTGTCGATGATGGAGAAGCCAATGCCCAACCCGCATCTCAACGCGTCGATCCGCCTGCGTGACGGCAAGATGGGCGGCTATCTTGCCAAGCCCACGAGCGGCAGCGGGCCGGGCGTGCTGGTGATCCAGGAGATCTTCGGCGTCAATGCCGTGATGCGCGAGATCTGCGATTCGTGGGCGGCGCAGGGCTACGTGGCGCTATCACCCGACATCTTCTGGCGCCAGGAGGAAGGCGTCGACATCACCGACCAGAGCCAGGACGAGTGGAACCAGGCCTTCGCGCTCTACAAGGGATTCGATGGCGCCAAGGGCATCGATGACCTCAAGGTGTCGCTTGCCTTCCTGCGCGCCACGACGGGCTGCACCGGCAAGGTCGGCGTCACCGGCTACTGCCTGGGCGGCTTCCTCACCTACATGATGATGTGCCATTCCGACGCCGAGGCGGGCGCGGCGTATTATGGCGTCGGCATCGACACCAAGCTCGACGACGCCAAGGGCCTGCGGAGCCCGACCATCCTGCACATCGCCGAGAAGGACGGATTCGTGCCGCCCGAGGCGCAGACAAAAATCCATGACGGGCTGAAGGGCAACCCACACGTCACAGTCTACGGCTATCCCAACGACGATCACGCCTTCTGCCGCGTCGGCGGCCAGCACTACAGTGCCGAGAGCTGCAAGCTCGCCAACGGCCGCACGCTCGATCTGTTCAAGAAAGCGTTGGCGTAACTTTGGACCGCGGGCGTCCACGCCCGCATTCGCTCGAAGCGAAGCGCAGAGCGAAAGACCGTCGGCGCCACGCGCACAGGCGAAAGCAAAGCTTTCGCCGGAGATGCGCGCGTGGACGCGCGCGGTCCAAAGAACAAGCGCCCTCACCCTTCCTTCACGAACGTCATCGCAGCGCCGTTCATGCAGTAGCGCAGACCGGTCGGCTGCGGGCCGTCGTCGAAGACGTGACCGAGATGGCCACCGCAGTTGGCGCAATGCACCTCGACGCGGCGCATGAAGAAGCTGCGATCCTCGGTGGTGCCGACGGAATCGGGCTTGGGTTCCCAGAAGCTGGGCCAGCCGGTGCCGCTGTTGAACTTGGTGGCGCTGTCGAACAGCGGGTGACCGCAGCCGGCGCACAGATAGCCGCCCTTGCCGTATTCCCTGTCGAGCGGGCTGGTGCCGGCCCGTTCGGTGGCATGCTTGCGCAGCACCATGTACTGCTCGCGCGTCAGCGCCTTCTGCCAATCGGCATCGGATTTTTGGACGGGATAGGCTGTGGGACTGGCGGTGGTAGCCATGGCCGACCTCGTGTGGTTTGCTGCCTGACGCTATGCTGGCTGAAACAGCTCGACAACGTTGCCGGAAGGATCTTCGCACAGGATCTGCTGCCCGCCTGGGCCCTTCACGATTTCATTGCGAAACGGCACGCCCTGGCGACGCAGGCTATCGACCAGGGCAGTGAGGTCGTCGACCTGGATGACGAAGCGGTTCCAGCCGCCGGGTTCAGGCTGTCGTCCATCCGGCATGGGCCGCGACGCCGACGCCCCCGGGCCAGCGAGCCACAGTGTCAGCTCGCCGCGTTTGACGATCGCCATGGCCGTGCCGAATTGCTGCCCAAGCTCGAACCCCAGTGATGTGGTGTAGAACGCAACGGCTGTCGTCACGTCGTGCACAATGTACCTGACCGACACCATGGCGCGCCCTCCGGATCAGCCGCCGCCAACTATTGCAAGCGCGAGAAATCACTATGATACAGAGGGCCAACAATATCGCCGGAATGGTAGGCTCGCCAAACAGAAGTTCTCCGGCCGGTATGTTGCTCGGGCTAATGCGAAGCACGCTCGCAATCTCCGCCCTGACGCTAGGCTTGTTTGCTTCAAGCGCGCGACCAACATCCGCGGCCCCCATCTCCGAGGGTCTTGCGCGTGAGCTGTGCGCCGCACTGGCTGCGGCGGTCGACTCGAGGAGTGCGGGCACGCAGGCGGTGTTTGTCGCAAGCTACCTTCCCGGACCGACGGAACGCGAGGTCCCACCCGCACTGCGCAGCACCGCATTCACTTACGACAATGCGCTCGCCGTCATTGCGCTGGTCGCATGCGGTGATCCGGATCGTGCGCGGCGCATCGGCGCGGCGTTTCTCCACGCGCTCGACAATGATCGTACCTTTCGCGACGGCCGCATGCGCAACGCCTACAGGAACGGCGCGGTGCGAACCGGCGAGCCGGCCTTGTTGCCGGGCTGGTGGGACGCCGCGGCCGGTCACTGGGCGGAAGATCCCTATCAGGACAGCAGCGCCACCGGGAATGTCGCCTGGGTGGCGCTGGCACTTCTGACGCTGCATCAAGCGACGGGAGACTCCCGCTATCTCGCGGCCGTGCGAAGGACATTGGACTGGATCGATTTGCGGGCGCGCGCTGCCGGTGATGTTGGGTTCACCGGTGGCGTGTATGGCTACGATCCCACGCAACAGCGTCTGGGCTGGGCGTCGACCGAACACAACATCGATATCGCTGCGGCCGCCGGCTGGTACGCCCGGATCACCGGCGATGCCCAGGCTGCCGACATGGCCCGTTCGGCGCGCCGCTTCCTTGACGCCGCGTTCGTGGTCACCAGCGGCTGTTTCACCATCGGTACGGTGCCGGCAAGCACGCCAGCGTCTGCGAACACCCCACTGCCGCTGGGACCGCTCGCCGAGACAAAGCATCTGGCGCTCGACACGCAGCTCTGGCCTCACCTGCTTGCCGACGCGACGCCGGCCTGGTCGGCCAGCCTGGGCTGCGTCGAACAGCACTTCGCCGTGGCGGGCGGGTATGACTTCGACAACGACCGTGATGGATTGTGGATCGAGGGCACGGCGCAGGCGGCGTTGACCTTCCAGGCGACGGGACAGAAGGCGCGCGCCGAGGCATTGCTCGACGGTCTGCGCCTGCACCGTGCCGCGGACGGCTGGCTCACCGCCACGCCGGCATCACGCCTCACGACCGGGCTGACCATCGGGCCGGACAGCCAGACAGCGGATTTCTTCTACTTCAATCGCCCGCACCTGGGCGCTACGGCGTGGACCACGCTGGCGGCCCTGGGCTGGAACCCGTTCACCGGACGGCACGTCAATTCACCGCCATCAAGGCCTTGACGCTGGCCCGGAATCAGCGTTGAAGGCCGCCACGAACGGCCCCGATGACCCGCACCCCGACAACCGCCCGCAGCATCGCCGACCTGGTCGATGCCGGCGCCCTGCCGCCCGATGCGCATGCCGATGCTGCGCTGGCACAGGTCGCGCGCGACTACGCCATCGCGGTGACGCCTGAGGTGCTGGACCTGATCGAGGGCACGCCGGCAAACGACCCGATCGCGCGCCAGTTCATCCCCACGGCACAGGAAACGATCACCACGGCGGAGGAACGTGTGGATCCGATCGGCGATGACGCCCATGCGCCGGTCAAGGGCATCGTGCATCGCTACCCCGACCGCGTGCTGCTGAAGCCGCTGCACGCCTGCCCCGTCTACTGCCGGTTCTGTTTCCGCCGCGAGCAGGTCGGTCCGGGCGGCGACGTGCTCGATGACGCAGGCCTCGACGCGGCGATGGACTACATCGCGACACACCCCGAGATCTGGGAAGTGATCGTCACCGGCGGCGATCCCTTCATGCTGTCGCCCCGGCGCATCGCCCGCATCGTCAACGCGCTCGACGCATTGCCGCATGTCGCGGTGATTCGCTTCCATACCCGGGTGCCGATCGCCGATCCGAGGCGGGTAAACGACGACCTGATCGCGGCACTGCGGGCTGCGCGCGCCGCGCTCTATGTCGGCGTGCATTGCAATCACGCGCGCGAGCTCACGCCTGATGCGCGCGCCTGCCTGGCGCGGCTGGCCGATGCCGGCATCCCGCTGCTGTCGCAGAGCGTGCTGTTGCGCGGCGTGAATGACTCCGTCGAGGCGCTCGAGGCGCTGTTCCGGGCGCTGGTCAGCGCCCGCGTGCGCCCCTACTACCTGCATCATCCCGACCTGGCACGCGGCACCGGTCACTTTCGCCTGTCCATCGATGAGGGCCAGGCGTTGATGCGTGCCCTGCGCGGCCGGCTGTCCGGCCTGTGCCAGCCGACCTATGTGCTCGACATTCCCGGCGGCTACGGCAAAAGCCCGATCGGCCCGACCTATGCCGATGATGCCGGCCCGGACGGAACACGCGCGGTCGTCGATTTCCGCGGCGGCCAGCATCCATATCCCAACAAATAGGCACTGACGTTTTTTACGTCATCGACAGCGCAGCCGCTGCGCTGTCGGCTTGTTTTTTGAGCGACTGCAGCCCGATGCGTGCCGCTTTCTTCCGCTGGTCGGATCGACACCCGGTTCCTCGCTGCTGGTACGGAAACTGCTTGTAAGGCCCCTGTCATCGATCGCGCAGCGATCGCAAGTCCATCGACAGGCAGTGAGAGAGGGGAAGATGGTCATCAAGCGTTTGTCCGCGGCCCTCGTGGCGGTCGCCTTGTGGGGAGGAACGGCTGTCGCGCAAACGACGCCGGCACCAGCACCGGCGACGGCGCCCGAGCCACCGAAGCCGGAACCGAATGGGCCGTTCGGTGGCAGTATCACCGGCATTGCGACACTGACCTCGGACTATCGCTTCCGCGGTATCTCGCAGAGCAAGAATGACCCCGCG
>Ga0187894_10003393_pt1 | contig 17888 bp, 14 predicted proteins | sample GBC1701081metaG_FD_136650 | JGI IMG/M metagenome (GOLD analysis project Ga0187894, IMG submission 136650) | White microbial mat communities from a lava cave in the Kipuka Kanohina Cave System on the Island of Hawaii, USA - GBC170108-1 metaG ...
AGACGATCTGCTCTTCGGAAAATCTTGACCGCTTCATCGATCCACTCCTTTCGTCGAGGACCGTCGAAGCCGGTAGTCTACTCCAGTTTTCAACTGCCGTCGTTTTCCGGGGAGACGTCAGTCACATATAGGACTCCTGCAGGACATGCCGTCTCAAGCTTCTCGATAGGGCCGTTCGTAGCTGATGTTGTCCTCTGCCGTACCAAGACCATGCCTCAGCCCTCAGCCGCACTCGATTTTGCGCATGCCTCACCGAGCTTTGGTATTTGTGTGCGGCTTTTAGAAAGCAGAAGGTAGAATGCGTTAGCAACCGTAAGGTAAGCAGGCGTTTCCCTTGAATCTTCCTCACACGTTCATAAGATTCCTGTATGCCCTGCGTAAACAGTCTCCAATAGAAGTACTCCTGAGTGAGACGAGAAGCAGGAATGCGATGATAGAGCCAGGCCTTTGGCTCGTACATGACTCGCAGGCCAGACTTGTAGATTTTTTCCTGCAAGCCACACTCGCCATCGCCTCGAAGCCATATTCGTCTTTTATCACCGAGTCCATCAGGATTGAATCCTCCAACAGAATACAGGACAGACTTGCGCACAGCCATATTACAGCCCCAAACACAGACCGGCCATTTGAGTTCCAGGGTTTCCTTCCCCAAGTCCAGAAGACTGAGATATCCCCCATCGAACTGATGATACCAATCTGGAAGAGTAGCCTCCCACATAGGAACTGTCTTGCCGCCAGCGCATCCTACCTGTGGATTCTTGAATGGGTCCAATAACGCCTTAAGCCAATCCTGATCAACAATCACATCATCATCTATATAAACAAGAATTTCACCACGGGCCTCACGAGCCCCAGCATGTCTGGCGTTGTGTAATCCGACTCGTGGCTCGCGAGCATATCGAACAGGGCGAAATGCATTCTTTTTCACATCATTATTTATTGTCTTAATGGCCTCACCGGTTGGGCTATTATCAATGACCATAATTTCGTATTCATTCTCGGCTATACGTTGTCCTTGAACCGACCGTAAAGCGTCGTTTAAATAGATCGGCCGACCTCCATAGGTTGGGACTATTACGGAAGCGGTCGGTATTGTATCTCTATCTGTCATTATTGCGTCGACTCTCGTTATGACCTTGTGCGACAGCTCACTTCGAACTACTCAAAACCATTAGCCTTTGAATAGCTGCATGACGTTATCTGTATACTGTATCTCTCCTTTCTCAATCATCTGAACAACCCATGAAGTTTGATCATATTCCCATAAGATTGAATGGGAATTACATCGGTGAAACGTTTCACTGCATTCTGGGGTTTTAGCTTGCCTTACACGCCGGTAATCTGGGTTTGAGCTTGAATGCTACGAACACGGTCATAGGTAGGCACGGCCATGGTAGTTAATGCCCGAAATTTCCGATGGTACTGAGTGTGGAAGGTCCTGAAAGATAACCGATATTTCTTAGGAAATGATGCGCTGGTCTCGGAGCCAACGCTCTATTTCTTGCATTCCATCGGCTCGTGAGACTTTAGGATTGTACCCAAGATATGTTTTGGCTTTCGCTATATCCAAATGGTATCGCCGAGCATACTTGATTAAGTCCCAATCGCTGTAGATGGTCTCCACTCTTAAAAGAGCTGTTCCCTTTCGGATAACAAACCGTGGAGCTAATACCACATATCGGAACGGTCCCGAGTCCGGACAATGGTCACCAAGCCAGTCTCGGAACTTCCATAGCCATCGGTGAAGTAGTCTTATGGGATGCTTAGTTGTTCTTGTCGAAGGAAACGATGGAAGGCTACTTTTCCCTACCATTCTAGCGTGAGGTAGCCAAAACTCACCCCACGTACAAGGCTGATCATCTGTAACGAGAAATTTCTCCCCTGATTTTAGAGAGGGACGAAGACCCGCGAGCATAATGGCATCCACCAAATTATCCACATATACTGCATGACAGGTCCCTTGCCCTTCATCGACTAATTGCCAAGCACCTTTAGCCATTTGCCGAATCGGATCGACGGTGAACCATTCGCTGCGAGGCCCCCAGACAAATGTTGGCTGAAGAACAATGACGGTCATCGAATGGTCGAGGACAAAACGCGAGATGAGTTCTTCTGCCTCAACTTTCGAATCGCCGTATGACGCTCCTGTACGCAGGCTAGGAGCAGTTTCATCCGCATGATCAGGGAGGCTCGGACCATAAACTGCAACGCTACTCAGATAAACAAGTCGTTTGACACCAGCTGCTTGAGCGGCTTCTAAGACATTCCTCGTTCCCTCTGTATTCACGGCCTGGCAAGTTTCGGACGAACCCCCAACTCCTACACAGTGAAATACGATGTCACAACCGGCCACGGCCTTTTCCAATGACAGCTTTTCCGTGACATCGCCGACGACCAACTCCATAGGAGACCGGCTTAACCAGACCGACTTTCTCATATCACGCACTAAGGCACGGACACTGGCTTTCTCTTCAAAAGCGAGCCGCTCCGCCAGGCGAGCGCCAATAAATCCGGTTGCACCCGTCACGAGTACATGTACCCCAGCGTAATTTACCACGTCACTCCAGGGAGAGGTGTTCTTGCAGGACGGACACGTTGTGCTGCTTTCTTGTAATATGACTCAATCATCTCTATGACAATTGCTCCTTCCTCACCAGGAACGATTGCTGGACGATCTTGAATGGCCGCGAGTGCGAAATCTTGGAGTTGCCTAGCTGCTATTTCGACGTAGTCCCATGGAGTGGTGTGAACTACCAACTGCTTTGATTGTCCATTTAGTTCTAGCGTTAATCCCGCCATCTCGTATAGCGGAAACGCCACAAACCCTTTCTCGAACTGCATTGCGACCTTGTTCTTCAGAGAACAGGTTCGACTCAGTCGAAAGTGTGCGATTCCTCCTTCCTTGTACTTAAGTGTGAGGTGTGTATTGCTTTCCAGTCCTCCGAGCGAGTCATCCTGATAGTCAAAACTTTCAGGGGCACCGAACCACCACCACAGCAGATCTAACGCATGGATGCCTTCGTTAAACAGAACACCGCCAGGAACCATATTCTGCCGCAAGGTATACAGGGTTCTCGTCGGCCATCCAAATGGGTCGCCTTGCTCGATGTGTACCGAAATCATCCGGCCAAGCCGTCCACTCTTATAGAGTGTTCTTGCATATGCACGATTAGGAAAGAATCGATAGGTGTGCGCTACTGCAAGAGTTCGCTTTGCCATCCGTGCCGAAGCAATCATCTCAACACATTCGGCTGAACTATTCGCCATTGGCTTTTCGCACAATACGTGGAGGCCCTTGCTAAATGATTGGAGGGCAAGCTTGCTCCGCACGTGCGGTGGGGTCGCAAGAATGACGGCATCGATGTCATCCCAACAGTCTTGAAGACTTGACACTGCAGTCGGAACATTGAATTGAGCCGCAAGAACTTTTGCATGAGTCATATCTGTATCTACCAACGCCGCCAGTCGTACTTCATCGACTCGCGCGGCCGCAGGGATATGGGCTTGTTCCGAAATGGCACCACACCCGACTATCGCCAACCGTAAGGGTGCATCTTTGGCATGGATATCTGAATTCATGGCTGTCGAACTCCCGCCACAGCATGCGTGCAAGACAGATTAACACTTTTGTCCTGGGAAAGCTCCGTAAACTTGCAGGGATGGACCGAGGAGGTATGAGGGTAAGGTAATGGATAAAGATTTCATATTCGTCTTATCACTCCGAGCTAAGAATTGAGAATCAACCGTCCGGAACAATATTAAGATATGGAAATCACTTCCACCTACTTCGCCAACAGCATGATAAGACCTGCGACTACTGCAACGACATAGCTCGTCCTATCACGAAGCGCAAACACGATAGGATCCTGAGACATTTGATTTCGTGAACATAGGAGCCAGATGCGGCTGATCCAAAACAAAATAATAGGGCATAACAACCAGAGAAGTCCTGGCCGAGAATAGAGCTTCGCAATATCGGGGCTGCTTACATAGAGAGCCAGCACCAGACAAGCCATATACCCACTTGCCGGCCCTACGGAAAAAACAAACTGTGAATCGCTTACACTATATCCTCGCCCATGAACGGATGTTTCCCCTAATTGCCCGAGGATCAGCAGCTCAGAGCCTCGCTTGATGAAGGCTAAACTAAGAAAGGCAAACCCGGAAAATGCCAGCAGCCATGGAGAGACGATTACTCCAATGGCCTCAGACCCGGCATAGATACGGATCGTGTAGAGACCTGCCAAAACAAGAACATCCACAATAGCTCTTTTCTTGAGAGTGAAGGAATACGCTGTGCTCCCCACAAAATAGAGCGCAAGGAGCCAGACAAACGTGTCCGGCAAAACCGATGCAACCCCAAAGCTACCACCTAAAAGCAGCGGCGATATGGCGATACCCCACCATGGTGACAAGTTTCCCGATGCAAATGGCCGTTCTCGCTTAGAGGGATGTTGACGATCTGATTCCATATCAAGCAGGTCGTTCACTATATAGACACTTGACGCGCAGAAGCTAAATGCAACAAACCCGATAAAACACATCAGGCCCAATCTTCCGTCAGCAACTTGGTGCGATGTAATCAGAGGCACAAAGAGAAGAATATTCTTTACCCATTGGTGCGGCCGAACGGCGCTCAAAAGGTACCGTAGAGGATTGGCGCGAGGCTCAACGACCTTTGTCACATGAGCCAGGCACTGAGCGCGTTTCAGCACATGGTCCGAGGTCCCTACCAATATAGCGTTTCTGGCGTGCTCCCAGATGATGAGATCAGCCCGTTCATTTCCAGCATAGTCGTATCCCCTTTCACCAAATCGTTTATTGAGAGCCCGGAGCTTTGCTCCACCGGTGAGATTGATCTCTCCGTCAGTCGCCAACACTTCGTCAAATAAGCCGAGATGATCCGCCACTCGCTTGGCGACATCTATATGGGCCCCTGTGACCAGCACCAGCTTACGGCCAGCGGCACGTTGCTCCCGGAGATAATTCAAAAACTCTGACCGGAAAGGAAGTTGGGCCACATCGGGGACGACACGACGGGCGAGTTCGTGCTTCAAAAAGGCTTTCCCTTTGAGCATCCAGACACAAAGCATGAGGAGATAGAAGGCATTTGATTTCAACAGCAAGATGATCGATTCGACGAGAGTATCCGTCTTCAACAGCGTCCCATCCATATCGACACAGAGCGGATATTCCCGAGGCAAAACTGTCTCTGACTGTGCCTCTGACGTTAGCGGGAATTCTCTTATGCCCCTATTCATTGAATGTCTCTGACTCTGCAGGTTCTGGAAAAGAATGGCACTCTCATACTTCAACTAACAGACTGCCGAAGAGCACAAAAACCGATAGTTTGAGTAAATGGGAAAGGTGCCCATCCTCAGAGCCGGCCGCCCAAGTCGGTAGAGTAATAGGACTGTGATGATGCTGAATCCGCGCGTGAGGGGGCATTCTGGATATTGGGCTAAAATAAATGGCCGGGAGCGGCGAGACGCTGGTACGTCCAAGTCAACTCACTTAACCGCCGAACCTGACCATAGAACATCACCGAATCAAGGTGTCGTGATGTTGCTGTGACTTTCTGGAGAGCAATGAAAGTTGCCGGATACGTATAAGAAATTTGAGCGAGTCCGTTTGAACATGTCTGGCCGAATAGGTCCTCCCTGCTGCGTGAGAAGTTCAGAGTGCTTAGCACACGCCTCCTCTGAGAGAGTACCGAGCTGGCTTTCATGAACGAGTATCTTCTTGATCGTTCCATCTCTCACGATACGATAGAAGATCGGTTTTCGCCATTTATCGATATCCAATTCTCTCCTGAGAGTACGCTCAGCAAAAATCTCTGGCTCGGGGTTATAGGCCCACGGAGCGTGGTTCAACACTGCGCTGGGAACTCGCTTATGTTGTAGATAGCTGGACATCTCATCGACATTGGCAAATCCGCCGAATATGTAGACTGTAAATAACTGAATCACAATAACCATGTGAAGCCACCATCGCCCCAGATCAGTTCTCTCCCATTGGTACACAGTCCACACTATAAGGGGCATGCACAACCAAAGCACATAGCGGGTAAACACACTTTGCCCAGAGTTCCAGTTCACCTGCGGCAACACTCCCATAGCCATTAGGAGCATCGCGGCAAGCAGCCAATCCTCCCTATTGAACACTTGTTGAATTCCGCAAGGATGCGAGGAGGAGGCACACGAGAAGAGACGGGTTGAGATCACGAAACCCACCAGCCCGATAATCCAACCAGCGCCTACAACCATTCCTTGGTTCAGATCAAAGAGCAGGGAGTACAGTCTACTGAAGTCAATATTGCCCGGCTGCATATATCCCTCTCTCACAATGAGCGAGGAACTTCCAAACAAAACAAAGTAGAATACGAACGGCAGCAACGAGCAACTGCCTGCCAGGGCAAATTGTCCCACCAACTTGAATTTTGCCGAAACCGGCAATTTCAGCCAATGATCCAGCTGACTAACGAATATGACGGGGATCATCAATGCCGCCGGCGGGTTCTGAAGAGCGCAAATTCCACACATAAACGTGGAGAGCAAGAGGCGTCGTTCAAGAAAGGCCACTGACGCGACGAGACATGTGACTGCGCTAAAAATCTCAGGGTGTGGCCAACGAAGGTAGTATGAAACCCCCACCCCGTAGAGCAATAACGCGATCGCGAGCCTACACGCCATAGACAAGGAGGTGTTGAATAAAAGATAGGCGAGGCCAAGCGCAACCAGCATCGCGTTTGTAAACTGGAAAGCCTTTAGCTCGTTGGCTTGGAGAACTTGCAGCGTCCATTTTATCGGCACGCACACGGCCGAATAGAACCAGAAATGCAGCCCAAAGTATTGTCCGGAACGACTCTCAAAGAACAGACCACCTCCCAATCCTCTTGACCTCATCTGTTCCGCGAGGTCAGAAAAGAAAGACTCTCTAGCTCCCTCTCTCATCCCAATAATGTCGTGTCCCTGTACGTAACTTGAAAGACTCTCGATATCACTCTGACGGATTTCGGGTGACAAATGAGAAGCCAAGGCCCAAAGCTGGACATAATACTCAAGTCCATCCCCATATATTTTGGGAGGGAGACTCGTTGCGAAGTAAAAGGAAAGCACAAGGAGGCAAACAAGTACGATCCCCATAACATTGTTCACGGCACCTCGCAGGCAAGAAGGTACACGACTATGGATCATGGGGAAATTAGATAACGGACGAGATATTAGAAATAGGCACTCACCGCCGCAGGACTTTGCCGTGACCCAATACTATCGCTCCTTGAGCCAATGTCGTAACGATCCCGAGATTGTGCGACACGAGCAGCACCGTTTGGCCTTTTCTCGGGACATCTCCGATTTTGCCCAAACATTTAGTCTGAAAGTCGGCATCCCCGACGGCCGATACTTCATCGACAATAAGAATTTCGGACTCCAATCAATCTCCGCCTTGCGCATACCTAGGATGGCACCATTCAGGTAGGTGACGATGATTACGTTACGATCTCGGCGGTGCCTTTGAACACACACAGCCCATGATCCGTTGTCAGCATGTGGCCCGTCCCATACAGGTCGTTTGTCTCAACTGAGAAAGAGATCGCGCGGGTCACCTGATCGTACGCATGCTGTTGGTCGAGCATGAGACCGACGCTGACGAAATATTCTCCTGGGCACAATAGGAGCTCCGGTATGCAGAAACGAATCATTCCGCTCGATGGGATATGATGAGGAGGAGGGAAACACATAAACGTGTCGAATGATCCAACCCCAATACCCGACACAGAGGAAATGAAAACACCAGCGCTCATCAACCTGACGTCGCTCTTGCAAGCATACTCGAGTTCCAGTTGCCACTCACCTCCTGCCGAAAATGATTGTTTATCAAGCCCGTCCTTGTCGGTTATCCTCACACTCGTCATGGATGGTGTTGATCCGAGCTGGCGACCAGCATGCCCTCGCAAATCACAGCTCCCCTTATTTCCTGCTGCTGACTGCAGATAGGCACCTATCGCTGCTGAACTATTCCCAACAAACTTGACTTGCCCACGCTGTAACACCATGGCTCGTTTCGACAAATTTGCAATAAATCCTAAGTTGTGGGTCACAAGCAATACGGTTTGTCCCCCTCTCGCCACGTCGCCCATCTTGGTGAGACATTTAGTCTGGAACGCTGCATCACCAACAGCCAGCACTTCGTCAACGATGAGAATCTCGGGCTCCAGATGGGCGGCAACACCAAACGCTAGACGAACATACATGCCGCTGGAGTAACGCTTAACAGGGGTATCCAGAAACCGCTCAACACCTGAAAAATCGACAATCTCATCGAACTTTGCCGCAATTTCGGCCTTACGCATACCCAAGATGGCACCATTGAGGTATATATTTTCTCGGCCCGTCAGTTCAGGATGGAAGCCCGTTCCGACTTCAAGAAGCGAGCCGACACGTCCACAGATGTTCGCCCTCCCGGCAGAGGGCGTGGTCACGCGCGATAGTATCTTCAGCAATGTGCTCTTTCCTGATCCATTGTGTCCAACAATCGCAAACGCTTCCCCCTTTTTTACCTCAAACGACACATCGTCCAAGGCCTTCAGAAGAGTCGTCCCCTCATCCGCTGGAGTACTCCTGGTCTTGAAAAATCCTGATACTGTGTGTGTAAACAATTCTCCGAGGGTATTGATACGTTGGCGCCTTGCGCCGATCATATACCGCTTGGAGAGATGTTCCGCTTTGATAGCAATGTCGCTCATTAGATTACGTCAGCGAAGGTTTGTTCGAGTTTCCTGAAAAACAGATATCCTCCATACAGAATGACGAGGACGACTCCAGCGCTTAGGGCCAGAAAAGAGAAGTCAGGAGGTACCTTCCCCAATAACGCCCATCGAAAGCCTTCAATGACACCAACCATTGGATTTAGGCTATACACGGCCCTCCAGTGCTCCGGTACCATGCTTAAGGGATACACGACGGGGGAAGCGTACATCCACACTTGAATGAGAAGCGGTGCAATGGCACCGATGTCATGATAGCGCACGTGAAGGGCTGAGAACCACAGGCTGACTGCGAGCGCGGTCGCCAGAGCTAATCCCAGAAAAAGTGGAAGGGCCAGTATTCCCCATGTCGGAGTAATACCGAACCATAATCCCATCGCTATCACAATCACCAAGCCCACCAGGCAATCAATGAGGCCACTCAGGGCTGACGCGATGGGTATGATGACCCTAGGGAAATAGACTTTGGTAATGAGGTTCGCCTCAGACGTCACACTCGTGCTCGCCCGCTCCAAGCTCTTAGAAAAGTAAAGCCATGGGACAAGAGCGGTAAATACGAAGAGTGGATACGGCAGGCCATCCGACGGTATCTTGACCCAGTAACCAAAAATGATGGTCACAATTGCGATGGTGACCAATGGACTAATAGCCACCCAGCCAATACCAATGACTGACTGTGTGTAACGGGCTTTGATATCTCGCCAGCAGAGTGTGTAGAGCAGTTCGTTGTATTTCCACAGTTCGTGGAGATCTAATCTCCACCAGCTTCGGTTGGCCTCTATCACAACGGTCGGCTGGACCGTAGTAGGAGTCGAGCTTACGGTGCTATTTGTTGGAGCATTTTCCACTATTGTCTGCACGTACTGATTCCCCTCTTCGTGTCTAAATAGGTTATTTGAATCGTCACGTCGTAAGAATGACCTGCTGGTGCGTTGAGCGGGGAAAACTATCCCACGGCATCTCTTATCAATGATCGGAACTGGATGCAGCAGGTTTCCAGCACGTGCCTCTGGGTGGACAGGGACCTGTCAAAGTCGGCGATGGTGTATTCACGCCGAATGCATCTGTGTGGATTTTACTCACGGCTTCATGAAGAGGGAATCCCTTTACCAATGATTCAAGCATGTCTTTTATCGAGCGGAAGTGAAAGTCCTCAAGAAGAGAACAGAGGCGTGCTTCGGTCTTATCCAAGTTCAAATAATGCCTGAACCTGGATAGCCAGGGCCCTTTCATCTTGGGTTGATCCGGATCCAACTCCCAGGGGTGCAAGTACATCACGAGGGGATGCCCTAATTTTTCAACCCGGGTTAAGAGATTGCGCAAGATAGGATAGGGGATGAGGCGGAAATATCCTCCTCCCGCAATCGGCAATCGCATCCAGAGAATCTTGCACGTCGAGGGAGGAACCTCCCATAAAGCACCACCTTCGGTGTCTAGTCGATGGAGCGTCGGCTCGGCATCGGACATTCCGTATCTGTCGTGCAAGATTGGGAATATACTGGAATCATACTGGTATCCTTCCTCAATGAGGATCGGGATGGCCCACTTTGTCTCATTCGTAATTGAGAAGCTCGGTGCCCGATATCCATATACACGTCTCCCGCAGATATCTTCCAATATTCCCTTGGCTTTCCGTACGTCCTCACGGAATGTTTCCGGGGTTTGGCTGGTAATCAGTTCGTGTCCATATCCATGCGAAGCCACCTCATGCCCCTGCTCCGCAATCTTTTGCACCAGCCCGGGACAACGTTCTGCAACCCAACCCAATATGAAGAACGTCGCATGCATGTTGCGTTGTTCAAGCAATTCGAGTATTTTCCCTGTGTTCTTCGAAACACGGCTTTCGAGTTGCCCCCATTGCCGCCTCCTCGCTTCAGACCAAAATGCCGACACTTGAAAGTGCTCTTCCACATCAAACGAGAGACAGTGGGCAGGTCTTCCGCCGACGGTCGTCATCGAGCACCCTCACCACGAAGAATCACCCGTATCGTTTCAAGGAAGATACGCAAGTCCAACTGGATCGACAAGTACTTGACATAGTACAGATCGTACTGCAGCTTTACATGTGCATCCTCTCTCGAAGCCCCGTAACGAAACTGGGTTTGTGCCCAGCCCGTGATTCCAGGTCTGACCGCATGCCGAATGTCGTAAAATGGGATGACTTCTCTGAGTTCTTGCACAAACACCGGACGCTCTGGACGAGGGCCCACCAAGCTCATTTCTCCTCGTATCACATTAATGAGCTGTGGGATTTCATCAAGCCGCCATTTTCGCAAGTACCAACCCACACGCGAGATTCGAGCATCTTTTTCCGAAGTCCACCTGGCCCCCCCCTTCTCGGCATCGGTGAACATCGAGCGAAATTTCCAAATCATGTATGGCTGGGCACGAAGTCCGACACGGACCTGCCTATAGAACACAGGCCCCGGCGAATCAAACTTGATGAGAATTCCGATGGCGACCATTAGCGGCAGAGCGACAACAAGTCCTATGAGGGAGATACTAAGATCCATAAAACGCTTGACCGTCTTCACCACAATTCCCTGTCTGAACTCTCTTGAAAATATGATCGCGCTTGGCTTGAAGTCGTCGATGGGTAAACGTCCAGATTCTTCTTCAAATAGGTGGTGTCCATCCCAGATATCGATACCCATACTCTTCAACTCAAGTAACGCTTGAATGGGCAACACCGCACGCCGGTCCTCCAAACATACCGCGATGGTATCGACACGGTCACGCTCAACGACGGAGCTAAGTTGATCAATGGTCCCCACAACCTTAGTTCCAACCAACTCATCGCCCAATTGTGCATGGTCTTGAGCGATGAGGCCGACAAGATCCGTACGCATCTTGCTGCGGGAAAGAAGCACCTGAGACAGCCCCCGAGCCAGGGAACCAACCCCCAAGATCACGATACGTCTTCGCGGACCCGGCATGCGAAGGATCGCCTTTGGAGCATGATCGATCGTAAATGGTAATGTGCTGATAGGCCCAGACCTATCGGAGTTGTTTCTGACGAGGCTCATAAACCCTGTTGCTATAGTTATAGTACGAGTACGGAGCATCCTTCGCTTCAACACCATTGAGCACAATGGCCACGGCTCTTTCTTCCCCAATCATCTTGATTGCGCTGGCTACAGCATCGCGGGGAGTAGAACGCGCACGAACGACATGCGCCACGACATCTGCCATGCGCACGATCAGCATGGCCTCTGCCACAGGCAGCAACGGCGGCGCATCAAGTACCACATACTCAAACCTCTCGCGAAGATCCTGAATAAGCTCCGACAGTCGGTCTACATGCGCAAGCGCGGCGGTTCCAGATCCCTCAGTTCCAGCCGGGAAAATCCAAATTCCCAACTGTTGGTGGTATTCAAGGCACTCGTCCAGAGTCTTCTGGCCGAGCAAGACTTCAATCAACCCCGGCATTGTCTCCATCCCGGTATAGCCACGAACCATGGGTCTTTGCAAATCACAATCTACGAGGATCGTTTTCCTATTGAGGTCTCGAGCAAGCACATATGCCAGATTGAGGGCCGTGGCTGTTTTCCCCTCGCCCATCAGCGCGCTGGCCATGCAGACAACGGTGCTCTTCTGCTTACCCGCAATCAGACCCAGTCTCGTGGCTGCAACTCGATACTGCTCTGCCACAGCAGATCTGGGATACCACATCGCAACCAATTCCGGGCCTACCGCAACCTGTGCCTCCTTAGGAACGGACGATTCTTCCTTCTTTACCCCCGGCAAAGACAACAGCCGACCCTGACGGAGAGGCTCCCATGCCGGCGTCTTCGCTGAACCGGGCCATGCCGATTCAAATTGGGAAATCGCGGCTAGTACCGGAAGCCCCAAGGCAATCTCTATTTCTTCTGCGGACACATACCCTCGCCGCATTATTTCGATACCGAATGCACTCCCAAACCCCAGCGCGCAGCCGACAGCCAGTCCACCGAACATCACGACCATGAGATTCGGTTTTTCAGGCCATGAAGGCACGCGGGCCGGTTCGACAACACGCATCTGCGTCCCCTGGCGTTTTTGTTCGAGGTCCCCAGCTATTCCGACATTCAGCTTTTTCTCTAAGAGCGACTGATAGTTCTTCTGCAAATTCTCATAGTCTCGCTGTATCGACATGAGTTCTTGTTGATGCACTGTCGTGCCTTCGATTCTTGATTCATACTTCCTAATATCCGTGGCGATACGGACCTGTCGATGGCGAAAAAGCTGCATTTCGCGCAAGACATCTTCACGCTGCTTCAACAATTCCGTCTTGTACGGATCAACAAGCTTTCGCTTTCCTTTCTTTGACCCTTCGACCTCTGCCGGCTCCTGGTCTACGAAAAGAGCCATGTACTCTTCCGTTGTCATGGCCTGAAGTTGCTGAATCTCATTTCTGACGCGAGCAACGTCGGGATACGTCTCCTTATAGATGGACTGGAACCCGGCCAGTGTCCTTTGAAGTTCTTTGATTTTCGCCAATCGGGGATCTTTTTCGGCACGTTTTGAACTCACGTCACTCGTAGGATCGTCATATTCTCTGATGGCCTTATCCACAGATTCCAAACGAAGATTTAGCGTCTTCTCCATTTCTTGCTGAGCCGTTATCTCGTTTTCCAACCGATCTATCGCGCGAAGGTTTGAGTCCATTTGCTCTGGCAACTCGCCTAGATGAGACTGTTTAAATTGCGAGAGAGCCTGCTCCTTGGCTTGCAGCTGCACCTTCAGCACGTCCAACTCATGCTGAAGAAACTCAGAGGAGCTTTGAGTTATCGTGTTTCGAGCTTTTGTGTGCTCCTCTATGAATAGATCGGCCAACCTTGCCGTCACCGCTCTGGCCACGGTGGGCTCCTCATCTGTAAAGGACACTTTCAGGAGAGGCGCGTCCCTGGAGTCTATCTGAACCAAATTCCGCAAGCGTGACGCTACACTATCGTATTCAGCAGACGTGGCAGTTTCTTTCTTATAACCATAGAGATGAAATTCTTCCGCCACTTGCGTGAGAAGCTCACGCTTGTAGAGCACCTCTTTCATTGCGTCAATACGCGTCTCCATTGGGCCACCACGAGCATCTTGAGCCGACTCGGGAGCATCGACACCCTTCACGTACTTCACCTTCTGTTCCTGGAAGTAGAGGAGCGTGCTGGACCGATAGGTCTTGGGCAGCCATTGATACAGCGCGGCGGCAAGGCCGAGACAGACCACAATTGGAACAATGATCAGCCTCTTATGATTGATTATTACCCTGAAATAGTCTTCAGGGGTATTCAGACCTGTAAACAATCCCCCCTACTCCTTCCTCAAAATTCCAGATCCACCTCCGGAGGGGCGACTTTCAGTTCCACCACCTGACGGAGCAGACACACCCTCGGTCGGACCTTGTGTTCCTGAACTGCCGAATTCACCCGTTCTAAAGAATGTGGGGCTCACAAACGCATAGGACAACGACAGCATTACCATCTGTTTTGAGAACTGGTACGTGCTGGTTGTGTTAAAAGTTGCTTGATCGGTCGAGTTCGAGAAGAACATCCAATTATATGTTAAGGTCGCCAATACGGGCCCGATAAGATAGTGAGCCCCAGTGCTCAGTGAGACGCTGTCGAATGACGAGGAGGGCAAGTCCCTACTAGCATGTGAATAGTTCATGCCCGCTTGGCCTGAGAGATTGGGCGTGATCCCCCCGATTGCATTTACGCCTACCCCAAGCGTCTTCATAGGCCCGGATCCAAATGCGTAGCTTGGATATATTGAGTAGGAAGAAAGCATTGATACAATGTACGCTCCTGGTGGCATAATTCCCCCCGGACTGAGGCTGCCCTCCAATGACGGCAAACTAGCATACGGGCTGAGGGAGGAGCCTGCCCCCTTCAGCGCTTCCGAGAAAGAGCTATAGGTCATGCGAGCCGTAAAAGTCGGCGCAAGCTGCGTCTTGACAGATTGTCCAGGGACTGAAGATCCCACAGGAAGGGTAACAATCCCCCCGGCCCCCAGGAAGGTGGTCAATTTCGGTGTCCATAGCCTGGTCCAGTCCAGTGTCTCTCTGATGGTCGTAAAGGTACCTTGCCCACTACTGCCACCACTGCTCTCTTGACTATAGTGAGACATGGCGGCAGTCGCTCCCACGATATCTCTCGCGGTAATCCCTGTGTTAATCGTTGTCGATCCTTGGTAGCCGGTCGTACTGAACAATGGATTGTTTACCCCTCCTGATTGATTGCCGAACGAAATCTTGTAGTAGTCAAATGTTCCGATCAGAGTCGTGGTGGCTGTGAGCTGATAACTCCCTCCCACCCCTAAGTTGTACCGCTGCATCGACACTCGATTCGTCACTAACCCTGTATCCAATAGTCCGCCCGAGGTCGATCCACCGTTTAATCCTAGCCCGCCATTTGTTGATGATGTTGCTCCAAACGCACTCACAGAAGGTGTAAATTGATAGGTACCTCGCACGTTTAATGCCGAGATCCGTTGTGAAAAGCGATTGGCCAACCCTATTAGGTCCGACTGACCACCGGCATTGATACCAGTATAATCAAGATTCGAATTGTGAAGGTATCTGGTGATTAATCCTCCCACAAAAAGGTTGCTGTTTATCGATCCTGTATGGGACATGTTGATCTGTGGCGTCACCGTGGTGATAAAATCCTCCGGCTTGTTGGTTGGACCCAAGAGAGACTTCGGAGTATTGAAGACGTTCGAGTCATATCTTTCCGATACCGAAAGAGATGGAATGATCATTGTTTGAGCAGATACAAAAGTACTCAATACCCCATGGACGATAAGGAGAGTGAGTAGAGCAACGGCGGCTCGCCTCCCCAAGGTGACATTACGGTACCACAATGACGTCACCAGCTTTTAGGATAATATTGGATTCCAGATTCTTGCCTTGCACGATATCTTGATAGGGCACGGGAATCATCACTTGCTTCGTTTCTCCTTGCCCGTTCTTGATGTTGCGAAGAACGTGGACGTTATTACGGGAGGCGAAGAGCGTAAAACCACCCGCATGGGATATTCCTTGGAGCACGCTGGTAAACGACTTGAGAACAATCTTCCCGGGCTTGTTGACTTCTCCGACGGCAAAGATATGGTAGCTGTTGATCTCCTTGACTTGAACTGACACGGTCGGTGTCGACATGAAGTCGACCAATTTATCCGACACTACCTTCGAAAGGGCCTGAGCTGTGAGGCCAGCAGCCGTAATATCCCCCAGAAGAGGCAGTGAAATCTTCCCGTCTGGCCCAACAGTAACTTCTTTGGACAATTCTTGATTGCGCCAGACTGTCACCACTAGCACATCCTCCGGCCCGATGAGAAATTCAGCAGGAAGGACAGCCGACCCCCGATACTGCACCTCCTGTTGAAGGCAGCCTCCTGCCCCGACCTGCATGGCCACCACACATAGGGCTACGAGGACATCGCTACCCAACTTCGCGATCTTTCCCCTCATCTGTCTTCTTGCCCCTCCCAAACGTTTCAGCTAATTCGATATCCCGCCGTCGTCATCGACTCTTGCAACATGCGAAGTGAAGATTGGCTTTCGTTAGCGACTGGGCAATACCACCATCGTTTCAGACGGGACGACAATCTGATCCCCAGGCTTCAACTCTATGTTTTGGGTAGACCCGTCGCGAACCACAATGTCGTCGTAGCTTGCCCTAAGCTTCGTCAACCCTTCGCCATTTGAAGAAAAACGGAAGATTACGATCTTGTTTCTTGCAGCCATAGAGGTAAATCCACCGGCCACGGTGATTCCTTGCAAGAGGGTTGTTTTACTTTTCAAGGGATATTTTCCTGGTTTATTGACTTCCCCAAGCACGTATAGTTGGTAGCTGTTAACCTCTTTAACCAAGATGGATATTGTGGGATTCTCCATATATGCTCTGAGCCCGGCAGAAATCTCCTCTGTCAATTGGACTGGAGTTTTCGCGACCGCGGAGATATCTCCCAACAGTGGAAGAGAGATTCTTCCGTCCGGCCTTACCTGCACCAGTTTGGAGAGATCCCCATTCTTCCATACCGTAATTTCCAAAATATCCTCGGGACCAATAATATATTCTGGCGTGACCGTCAAGAGAGCCTTGTCGGCGACGCCCAAAGTTGGTTTTGATGGAACTGACAGAGGTCTCTTCGTATCCAAATCCTGCCCAATAACTACAGCTGATGCCGTCAAGATACCTAACCCAGCTCCAAGAATCACAGCCAAAGGCCTGATGAACTTCATTATTTTCTTCCTGTAGAAACTGGACAGGTACAAGATATGCTACCGCCTATCAGAGGTCAAACCTCTTTATGAATATTCCCGAAATGAACCACTCCTGCACTCTCTATACTGCTTCTGAAAACCGTTCGATATCAGAAAAGTTTAAGACTGCTCGGCTTTGATAGGAAAGGGCCCGCAGTAACACAACGACCCGATCCTTTCCGGACAGTTTATAATCGAATACTCCCTCAACACCAGCTAAAGGTCCATGGCTAATGCGAACAACTTCTCCATGCGTGAGCGTCGGTATAATAGGGATCGTATCCTGCCGGCTTAACCCTCTACGTATATCGTCGAGCAAACCTGGCTCAACCTCTGCTGGGGTTTGACCGAACATAACGATCCTCCGAACACCTCTGCAATAGGATACGGTCCGATACTCATTGTCGTAGTCGAACTTCGCAAAGAAGTATCCAGGAAAGAGGCCTGTACGACGCACGCATCGTCTTCCCTTGACGGTCACGCATTCATTAAATTCAGGATAATAGGTCTCAACACCCGCTTGTCCTAAGAAAGTGGTAGAAGACCGTTCCTGCCGAGGTTTCGCCATTACCGCATACCACTTGTGCATTTCACAATTTCCTTATCTTGACCCTGGAATCACCCCCTAAATAATCGCACTCTTTTATTGATACTCTCCTCCTTACTACGAAACAATAATCATCAGGTCTTACCTCACCTTATTACTATAGATTCCCCCGCCTTGACAGGCGGGGTTCTCTCAGAATTCAAGCTGCGCTGACGTTGGTCCCCTTTCGAGACAACTCTTAACCAGAGCAGAGGGCTTCTTCAACGATCTGTTGTCCCTGACGTTGTACGACAAACTCGTCCGGGGTCAGGTGCCCGAGCGAGCTATGGGGG
>Ga0187894_10003394_pt1 | contig 17887 bp, 5 predicted proteins | sample GBC1701081metaG_FD_136650 | JGI IMG/M metagenome (GOLD analysis project Ga0187894, IMG submission 136650) | White microbial mat communities from a lava cave in the Kipuka Kanohina Cave System on the Island of Hawaii, USA - GBC170108-1 metaG ...
TCAGAGATCGTTGAATCGCTTCTGACGAGGAGGCGTCTCCAAATGATCGGGCTGATCCCAAGCAAGACGACTCTGAGTTGGTAGATATTTGGTTCCGGAGGTTCGGGCATGCGGTGATTTTACTGAACTTTATCCGATCTCCCCCGCTTTTTTTCGGTCTCAGTGTTAACCGTATGAGATATCAACTTTTTCGTCATTCAGCTAATGTCAAGTTGACTGATATCATAGATCGTGATAGAAGAAAGATATTAGGGTGATTGGTAAATAATTGGAAATTGTATCGGTGACCTTCTCGAAAAACAAACGAACAATATAGTTCTGCCCCAAATTTAAAGCTATACACGTTTGCCTGTCTAGGTGAAACACTTTCAACAATTTAAAGGCTAAATCAGGCCAAATAAAGATTGGTGTATGCGACAGGCCATATCAGGTCAGCAACAATCAGCTTTAGGCAAACCCTGCTCATTGCGTATTCCCCTAAGAAATCTTATTGCTTCAAGAAGTTTTTGTTTATTGGTCCATAATGGCAAATTTAACGTGATGGAACCGCCGGTCATCAGGTAGTTGTGCGGACTGCTTCACGAAGATGATACCTCCTCCTAGTCTCGCGCTTGGGAAAGGCGGCTCGCGCGCTTGCCACCATCTTTGCCCGTTGTACCAGATTGAGCTAACACTGATATTAGGAATGTTGTTGGCTCAACATGCGGTAGCTTACCAAGTTTCATTTTATGCGCCCGCCAGAACCTATCCAAGGACGTATAAATAAAATAAAGACAATACTTATTGCTATTGATCGGGCGATGGATGGAGAAATGAGTAAGGCTTTCACTCATCGTAGTCACGGGTATATTCGATTCCTACACTATGAGAGAAAGGCATATTCGCTAGCGCTCTCCGAGTTAGAGGCAATATCCCGAGGTTTAATGGGAGATGAAATAGCAGGCGAACCTCTTGCGCCTGTGCGGGAATGGGTTATTGATTCCATCAAAGCGCAAAGCGAGGCTACTGATAGGGAGCCGGCGGCTAACCAAACTCATCGCATAATCACGTGGGGAGGTATTGGCGACATACTATTGGCGACTCCGGCAATTCGCTCTCTTAAGCGGCGGTACCCGAGTTGTAGAATTCACGTGTATTGCGCGTTGGAGACGCATAAAGAGGCTTTGATGAACAACCCATATATTGACCGTCTTATTTTTGTCGGGATTTTGGGACGCAAAATCATCAATCTGCTTCGCGGTCTCAGGTTAGCGACATTCCATATGACGAATTATGGTAATTTAGGGCCAAACTATTACAAAAAAAGCGCCACGGAAATAATCGGCGAAAAGTTTGGAGTAGCAGTGGATGATCCTCGGCCGGATTGCTTTCTTGCGGAAGAGGAGGAGAGGGAGGCGAGAAAGATCACTTCAGAGTACCCGAATCCGGTTGCAATACAAATTACTTCAAAATCTTCCCATAACAAGAGCTGGCCGGCTGAGAACTGGGAGAAGCTGATTGTAAATAACCCACGATATAACTTCTTGCAACTCGGATTAGCGGATGAGGAGCTCATCCGCGGCGCGGTAGATCTACGCGGAAAGACCACGCTTCGCCAGGCGTTTGGCGTCATAAAAACAGTCAGGGCGTTCATAGGTCCGGATTCTGCGCTTGCCCACGTCGCCACGGCGTTCCGAACCCCAGCGGTCGTGTTATTCGGGGCAAGCACGCCTATGGTATGGGGACACGCGACGAACAAGAATCTTTATTGCGCGCCACACTGCTCTCCATGTCTGGATACTCTATCGAAAAACCCATGCCCATACGGGAAACCGTGCATGTCTAATATTACCGTGTCAGACGTCGAGCGGGCGCTCTCACTCTCAATTGAAGAAGCGGCCGAACGGGTGACATGAAATGGAAAGCCGCGTATGACCGGTATTTCCGTCAGTGAAGTGTCGAAGGCTCTTACAACACATCTGTTACTTTAAGGAGGTAGCAATGGACGACTTGCGGTTAATTGACGCTGTAAAAACCGGTAACTATGGCGCGGTGGAAGCGTTGGTCAGGAGCGGATCTGATATAAACCAGCAGGATGAGCAGGGCTGGACTCCGCTGAACTTTGCGGCGGGTAAGGGAGATCTTTCACTGGTCAAACTCCTGGTCGAAAATGGAGCGGACATCTTCAAGGTAGGGCGGGACCTGAGAACCCCTTACAAGATAGCCCTCGCCGCGGGGCGCGTCTCGATTGTGAAGTATCTGAGAGAGGCGGAAGACCGATACCCGGGAGAGAAGCCGGCGCGCCCGGAGCAAAAGTATTGCAAGGCTTATCATCTGGAGGACCTGAGAAAATATCCTGCGTGGAGTGAGAGCCGGATCAACTGGAAGGAGAAGAAGGACGTCAGTAATGACGGCGATGACAGTCCCTTTACCGATGACAAGTTGGTCTTCATCCACCAGGATTTTACTGTAACCGAGTCTGTGTACTACAACGAAAATGTAATCTTCAACAGTGTTGACTCGGCCTGGAAAGAGTTTTGCGCTAATTCCCTGAAATTCAAGGTTCCCGACGATCTCGATTTGATCGTCCCAAACGAAGAGAATAGTTGAAGCAACCTCGATCTGTAGTTGGAAAGAGAACAGCCAGGAGATAGATATGAAGTTAGGAGATGTTCTGAAGAAAGAAAGGGAGCGGAAGAAGTTGACGGCAGCGGATGTGGCGGGGCGGTTGGGGATTACACTGGAACAATACCAGGAGGTAGAGACGGGTAACTCCCCCGCTGAGGTGTGGGGGCCAAGGCTGGCCCTTATCGCAATCGCGCTCCAGACGCCTACTTCGAGATTGATAGCCGAGACAGGTAGATCCGCCCAGGCGCAACAGGTCGCGGGGCAATGCGGCAAGTTGATCAGCTCGCATCGAGAAAAGAGAGGGCTCTCACAGAAGGAGTTGGCCGAAAAGCTAGATATCTCGGCCTCCGAGATGAAATCTATCGAAGATGGAACTACGCCGCTGGAGACTTATGCTCCGGTTCTGCTCTCATTTTCTGAGACAATAGGCCAGCCAATCTTCAATCTATTCTATCCATGCGGGCTGCCGCTGGATAAGCTGACCGATTACCCCTAATGGTAATTGATATAACCTCGTCAGAGCGCCTCCGCCCGAAAACTATTGTAGAGATCCTCAGGCATAGGGCCGAGTTGCAGCCCGAGAAGAGAGCCTACACTTTTCTTTCCGACCAGAATACGGAAAAGGTCAGTCTGTCCTACGGCGAATTGGATCTGAAAGCCCGAGCGATTGGCGAATCGCTGATCAGGCAGGGCCTATGTCGTGAACGAGCGATCCTGCTTTACCCGCCCGGATTGGATTTCATCGCCGGCTTCTTCGGCTGTCTGTATGCGGGCTTAGTGGCTATTCCAACCTATCCGGCCCACAACGCCAGAGGCGCGCCGCGGCTCAGAGCCATTGTGAAAGACGCTCAAGCGAAAGTGGCGCTCACCACTTCATCCATCCTTACGAAGACGCATCGCCTGCTTGCTCAAACCACCGACCTCGCCGCTTTGCGCTGGCTGGCGACTGACGAGATCACCAGCGAAATAGCTGACGGCTGGCGCCCGCCTGCAGTGAGCGGCGGTGATCTGGCCTTTCTGCAATACACCTCAGGCTCCACCGGAGAACCAAAGGGGGTGATGCTTACACAAGGTAATCTGTTGCACAACGCGGATCTGATTTACCGCGCGTTTGAGCATACACCGGATGACAAGTACGTTTCATGGTTGCCGACTTTTCACGATATGGGATTTATGGTGGGCGTGCTCCAACCGCTCTATGCAGGAATTCCCGGCGTGTTGATGTCGCCCATTTCGTTCTTGCAGCGCCCGATTCGATGGTTGCAGGTCATCTCCGATTGCAAAGGCACGACAAGCGGCGGGCCTAACTTCGCTTACGATCTTTGCGTCCGCAAGGTCAGTGAGGAGCAACTGGCCACGCTTGACCTGAGCGGTTGGACCGTGGCCTTCAACGGAGCGGAGCCGGTGCGCGCGGAGACCCTGGATCGGTTCGCGAGAACTTTCGAGCGGTGCGGTTTTCGCCGCGAAGCTTTCTATCCATGCTACGGACTGGCGGAGGCCACATTGGCCGTCTCTGGCGGCCTGAAGCCGGCGTTGCCGGTTGTGAAGACGATTCAATCCCGCGCGCTTCAAGTTGGTCGAGCGGTGGACGCCATGAGCGGCGATGCGGGCGCCAGGACCATCGCCAGAACCATCATAGGATGTGGCTTGGCTCTTGGCGATCAGCAGGTCGTGATCGTCAATCCTGAAACCCGCGCCAAATGCTCGCCCGAAGAGATCGGCGAGATCTGGGTGTCTGGGCCGAGCGTCGCGCAGGGTTATTGGAAGAAACCGGTTGAAACTGAGTCGGCTTTTCAGGCTCATATCGCGGACACGGGAGAAGGCCCTTTTCTGCGGACAGGCGATTGGGGTTTCGTTCAGGACGGGGAATTGTTCGTGACCGGTCGCCTGAAAGACATCATCATTATCCGAGGGGTCAATCATTATCCGCAGGACATCGAACTGACCGCCGAGAACAGCCATCCGGCGTTGCGTCCAGGATGCGGGGCCGCTTTCTCCGTCGAGATCAATGGTGAAGAGAAGCTCGTTGTGGTTGAAGAAGTGGATGGCCGCAACCGCTTGGACCCAAGTGAAATCGTTGACTCAATCCGGCAGTCGGTGACTGAAACCCATGAGCTGCAAGTTCACGCCGTAGTCTTGATTAAACCGGGCGCTATCCCGAAGACCTCAAGCGGCAAAATCCAGCGCCATGCTTGCCGGATAGAATTCCTGGAAGGTCGCCTCGACGAATTTCACCGGAGCATCCTCGAAGACCGCTCCGGTCCGTCGTCCGAGGAGAGCGTTATTCGCAAGGCTCTGCTGGCCATAGATCCCCAGAGGCGGCTGCCCGTGGCTGAATCTTACATCTTGGAGCAGGTGGCGCGGGTCCTACGAATATCTCAGTCTCGGCTACATCCGGAGCAGCCCTTGTCAGCCTTAGGGCTGGACTCGTTATTGGCTATCGAATTGAAGAGTCACCTGGAAAGCCAACTCGGCATACCGGTTTCGGCCGCGAAGATCCTGGCGGGAATCAATGCTCGCCAACTCGCGTCGCTTATGTTGGATCAGCTCGAGACTCCGGGGCAGATGTGGCCAAATCTCAGCGGCCCAGATAAAGATCCGCCGATAGAATTCCCGCTCTCTCATACACAAAAGGCGTTATGGTTTTTCTACCAACTCGCCCAGGAAGACGCCTCATACAATACCGCATTTGCCATCCGGATCACTTCCGGCATAGATACGGCGGCGCTAGGGAGGGCCTTTCAGACGCTGGTTGATCGCCACGCCTGTTTGCGGACGACCTTTACCGCGCATGACGGGCAGCCCGTTCAGCGAGTGCGCCAGCGCCTTCAAAGTCACATCCGGGAGGTGGCTACCTCCGCCTGGCGACAGGACGAGATCGTTGAAGAGGCGTACCGGCCCTTCGATCTGGAGCGCGGGCCGGTCTACCGTGTGAGCCTGTTTTCTCGATCACGGGAAGAGAGCATCCTCTTGTTGGCGGCGCATCATATCGCGATTGACGGGTGGTCTTACTGGGTGCTGCTGGATGAGCTAATCGAGATCTATCGGGCGGAAGCGACCGGCGCGCAGCGATTGCTTCCTCCCGTTACTTTCCAATATTCGGATTACGTGCGCTGGCAGGCTGAAATGCTTGAAGGCGAAGAGGGCGAAAGGCAATTCGAATACTGGAAGCGGGAACTCTCCGGCGAACTGCCCGCGTTGAACCTGCCGACAGCGCGCCCTCGCCCGCCGGCTCAAACATACTCAGGCGCATCTCACGAATTCGAATTGCATGACGAGCTTGTCGAGCGGTTGAAGAAGCTTGCGGCCTCGAGGGGCGCCACACTCTACATGGTCTTGCTGGCGGCGTTCCAAGTTATGCTTCATCGCTACACTGGTCAAGACGACATACTCGTCGGCTCGCCCATCTCGGCGCGCGGCAGGGCTGAATTCGGGGGGATCGTCGGCTGCTTTTTCAACGCCGTCGTGTTGCGCGCCGATTTTCGCTTCGATCCGACCTTCGAACAGTTTCTCGATCAGACGCGCGCCAAGGTTCTAGGCGCTTTGGATCATCAGGATTATCCATCTCATCTCCTGGTCGAACGTCTGCAGCCCGTTCGTGACCCTAGCCGTCCGCCGCTCTTCCAATGCACATTCATATTGCAGAAGCCGCAGAAACAATCCTTGGCGCCGATAACCTTCGGAGAGGGCCGATCGCCGGCGGCCGGCGCGGGGCTGACGCTCGATATTATCCCGATTGAGAGAAAGCAAGCGCGGATGGAGCTTGAGCTGGAAATGATCGAAGCTGATCGGACAATCCGCGCCTGGTTGCACCACAACGCGGAATTGTTCGATGCGGCGTTTATCGCTCGAATGGCCGCTCATTATCAGGTTTTGCTGGAGGGCATAGTCGCCGATCCCGGTCAACGCCTGTCAAACCTGCCATTACTGACAGAAGCGGAAGTTAGTTATTTGCTGGCCGGGCAGACTCCCGACCTGGACACTTCCGGTTGCTCCAGAGTCGAAGAGCTGTTCCTGGAGCAGGTAAAGAAAACGCCGGAAAAAATCGCCGCAGTCTATCACGATAGCTCAATAACCTTTGGCGCATTGAACGACCAAGCCGGCCAGCTCGCCAACCTCATCAAGGAACTAACGAGATGATCCTAAATACACAATATAGCATCAGGAAGCCAGAGCTTTCCGGCAAGAGGTTTCTATGTCAGGAGATCGAAGAGTTGGTGGGGGATAACGCCCTGAGGTGGTACATCGGGCGAGCGCCGAAAGACGAGATTATTGTGGAAGCGACGAGCTACGCAGGGACGATGGATACTAGCTTCGATCGGGTAGCCAGCCAATATTATCCTGGAAAGAATGCGATCTTGAGCGTTGTGCCGACCGGCATTGGGTGTAGCGTCGGAGGATTTGCCGGCGACGCCGCGCCAGCGACCAATTTGCTGGCCGCCGCTGCGGATTACCTGATCACTCACCCGAACGCGGTCAACGCGTCGGACTTCATCGGGTTGACAGAGAATAACATCATCTATACCGACGGATGCGCCGTGGATCTGTTTTGCAAGGGATTGGTAGACTTGCATCTGCCTTACTCAAACAAAATCGGGATCATCATCGAGAAGGCCGATGATCGGAAACTGGATGTGGTCTTTAACATCATCAATACTGTCCGGGCGACTCACGGAGTCAACATCACGGATTATGTAATCACCGATGAACCGATCGGAGGCCGTTGTATCGAGAACGAGTCCAAAGCCTTTGTGGGAACCATCGATAATCCGCATGTGATTTTCGGAGCCTGCGAAACACTGATCAATAAGGGCGTTGACGCCATTGCGCTGACCAGCAACATCCAGGATCTGCCGATGGACCGCTATGCCAGCCATTTCGCGGGCGAGTATCCGAATCCCGTGGGAGGCGTTGAAGCTATCATTTCCTATCTGGTTACCAGTCGCTACCGTGTGCCGGCGGCTCACGCGCCGCTGATCAATACGAGAGACTTCGACCTTCGGCGCCAGATTGTCGACGCGAGAGCCGCCGGAGAATTCGCTTCCACCAGCGGTTTGGCCTGCATATTAATTGGCTTGCGTCAGGCTCCGCAGATCAATCCGAAGTCTCGCGGCAGAATTCGTGACATCATCAACGTGGGTAACCTGTCTGCGATTGTGTCTCCGGCCACTTGTCTGGGAGGGATCCCCGCGCTGTACGCCCAGAGTCTCAGCATTCCCATCGTCGCGGTTGAAGAGAACCGCACGGTTCTCGACGTAACTCAAGAAAAACTGGGTTTGGAAAACGTGATCCAGGTGCGAAGTTACGCGGAGGCGGCGGGCGTTTTACTTGCCTTGAAAAAAGGCATCAACCTGCAATCCTTGGAGAGACCGCTCCGAACGTACAGATATTAAGCGAGTATGAAAAACGGCGTGAACAATCTCGTCGGGCTAATGACAGATCAGAATCCCAATCAATTGATCGGGATTCTGGGAATCCTGAAATCCGGCAACGGATTTGTGCCGATCGATCCTGACTATCCGTTGGAGCGGATTGATTTCATAATCCGCGATTGCGGGATCGACCTCATTGTGACCGAGGCGAAGCACCTCGATAAAGCGCTGCGAATCTCGGGCGGCGACCATCAGCCCACGCGCATCATTTGCCTGGACAAGCTGGATAAGCAAGTACCCACCGGCAACGGCGTTCGGCTTTACGATTCGCGCGACTTTCAGCGGAGCGGCGAGTCTGAGCTAAAAGACGGCGCCGGCTTCAGCCAAACAGCCTATCTCGTGTATACCTCGGGTTCCGCCGGAAAACCGAAGGGCGTGCCAATCACCCACGAGAATCTTTTCCCGCTCTTGCAGTGGAGCAAGCAGTACTTCAAGTTTGGCGAGCGCTCCAGGACATTGCAGAGCCTCTCCTACTGCTTCGACTTCGGCATCTTTGAGATCTTAACGACGGCGCTTTTCGGCGGCACACTCTATTGTATCGACAAGCGCCAAAGAATGGACCCGTTGCGTTATACCGAGTCAGTCAATCGTGAGGCGATCAACACGATCAATACCACTCCCTCATTCTTTCATGAGCTTACATCCCGCGCTTGCGAGATGAAGACCCTGGAGGCGCTTCATCTGGGCGGCGAGGCGTTGATGAGCGGCGCGGTTGACGAGATGTTCGCCGTCATCGGAGAGAACTGCGTTGTTTATAACGGGTACGGGCCTACGGAGACGACCGTCAACAGTTCGATCTTCGAGGTCGGCGCCAGTCTCACGAGGAGGCGCGGAGAAGCGCCAACCATCCCGATCGGGAAGGCGAGCGCGAAAAACGCGCTCTACATTCTCGACCCCGACTGTAACCTGGTACCCGAAGGCGTGCCCGGCGAACTCTACATCGGCGGTCCGGGGTTAGCTCCGGCGTACCTCAATCTACCTGAATTAACAGCTCAGAAATTTATACCCTCCCGTTTCAGCCAACAGCCTGGCGCGCGGTTATACAAGACTGGCGATCTGGTACGACGCCTACCTGACGGAAATATCGAATTTCTAGGCCGCCTTGATCACCAGGTCAAGGTGCGCGGATTCCGCATAGAGCTTGGCGAGATCGAAACCGCGCTCGCCGAGCACCCCTCCGTGAGGGAAGTCGTAGTCCTCGCCCGGCAAGATCGTCCCGGGGACGCCCGGCTGGTCGCTTACGTCACGCCGGACCAACGTCCCGGGCCGGCGAGCGGCGAGCTACAGAGTTTCTTGAGACAAAAGTTGCCGGATTACATGACCCCGTCGGCGTTCGTGATGTTGGATGCGATGCCGCTGACGCCGAACGGAAAGCTGGACCGGCAGGCCCTTCCGGCGCCCGGCCCCGAAAGGCCTGTTCTGGGGAGCGATTTCGTCGCGCCCCGCAACCCTTCGGAAGCGATCATCGCTGGAATCTGCGCCGATGTTCTGGGTCTGGAAGAGATCGGAATTGATGACAACTTCTTCGATCTTGGCTGCCATTCGCTATTGGCCACCAAGATTGTTCTGCGCTTGCGCGAAGTTTTCCAGGTCGAACTGCCTCTGGTCCGCTTCTTTGAGAACCCCACGATCGCCGGCCTTGCCGAAAGCTTAGAGGCCGGCGGGCCGGCCAATGAACGCTCGGAGATTCCGCCGCTTCAACCTATCGCGCGAGATGAACGGATCCCTCTCTCATTCGCTCAGGAGCGGTTATGGTTCCTCAGTCAACTCGACCCAACCAATGTTTCCTATCACGTGCCGAGGGCTCTGAGGATCAAAGGCCCGTTCAGCGTCAGCGCGCTCGAGCAAAGTTTCAGCGAGATAATTCGACGGCACGAGATTTTGCGAACGACATTCCCACTCGCCGATGGCCTGCCCATTCAGGTAATTCACCCCCCCGCGCCTATTGAAGTCCCGGTTTATGACCTGCGGGTTCTGGCGGAGACGGAATGTGAGGAACATATTGGCCTGCGCATCAGGGCGGAAGGCAGACGTCCGTTTGACCTCACCAACGGCCCTTTGCTCAGGTTGAGCGTATTGCGGTTGGACGACCAGGAGAGCATTTTTATTCTTGTTGAGCATCACCTGGTCCATGATGGATGGACCCAAGGAGGGCTTGCCCGTAACTTCCTGGCCATTTATAGCTCGATGTCTGAAGGAAGGCAGACCTTACTGCCTGAGCCAGTCATACAGTATGCGGATTTTGCCCAGTGGCAGCGGCACTGGCTGAGCGGCGAGTTGCTTGAGAATCAGCTCGCTTACTGGAAGCGGCAGTTGGCCGAGGCTCCTCCCGTCCTCAATCTGCCAACGGATCGCCCCCGACCCGCTGTCCAGAGTTTTCGCGGGGACGAGCATACCTTGATATTACAGGCCGATCTGGCCGAGTCGCTGAGAGCAATGAGTCGTTGTGAAGGGGTAACACTCTTTATGACCATGTTGGCTGCTTTCAAAGCGCTGCTCTATCGGTACACGGGCCAGGAAGATATGGTTGTAGGTTCCGGCATCGCCAATAGGCAGGCGCGCGAGACCGAGGACCTGCTTGGGATGGTGATCAATACGATTGTTCTGCGCACGAATCTTTCCGGGTCCCCGAGTTTCAGGGAATTACTCAAGCGAGCGCGTAAAGTCTGTCTCGGCGCTTACGCTCATCAGGATCTTCCTTTCGAACGGCTGGTCGAAGAATTACGACCGGAACGAAATCTCGATTACAACCCGTTGTTTCAAGTGGTATTCGCGTTTCAGGATACGGTAACGCCGGAACTGGAACTGCCTGGACTAACAATAGACCTGTTAGACGCGCACAATCAGTCCGCTAAATTCGACCTGAATATCGTGGCGCTTCCGCGCCGCGAGCAACTCGCCGGCGAGGAGACAGCCAATGTCGACGGCGAGATTACCTTGCTTATCGAATACAGCGCGGACCTCTTTGATCGAGAGACGATAGTGAGGATGGCGGAGCACTATAAAGTAATGTTGGAGAGCGCCATCAAAGATGCGGACGCCAGTATCACCGAGATGGAGATGCTGACGGGGAAAGAGCGAAGGCAACTGGTTGAGGAGTGGAACGAGACAGCGGCGCATTATCCCGGTGAGATATGCGCTCACGAGTTATTCGAGGCGCAAGCCGAGCTAACGCCGGATGCTGTTGCGGTAACATTTGGAGATCAAGAGCTAAGCTATCGCGAGCTTAATGAACGCGCAAACCTGGTAGCTCATCATCTGCGGAGCTTGGGAATCGCGCCGGAAACGCGGGTAGCGATTTGCGTCGAGCGTTCTCCGGAGATGGTTATTGGAAGGCTCGGTGTTCTCAAGTCAGGCGGCGCTTTTATCTCGTTCGATCCGGCGTCTCCGAGAGAACGCCTGGCTTTTATGATTGAGGATGCGCAGGTCCCGGTGTTACTAACTCAAGAACATTTAACGCAGCGGCTGCAGGACTGCGGGATCCGTATGGTGATTTTAAACACCGGCTCTTCTGTTCTTTCCAGGGAGAGCAGAGATAACCCGGCGCCGCGGAACACGCCGGACAACCTCGCTTACGTGATTTATACCTCGGGGACAACTGGGAAGCCGAAGGGGGTTGAGATTCAACATGGCGGGTTAGTCAATATGATAACCTGGCATAACCTAACATATGGAGTAACCTCTTCAGACCGAATGAGTCAGTTATCCGGTTTGGAATTCGACGCTTCGATTTGGGAATTATGGCCTTGTCTTGCGGCCGGAGCCAGCATTCATATCCCTGACGAAGAAACAGACCGGTACCCCCCGAATCTTCTCGAATGGTTGGCGGCCAAAGCGATCACGGTTTGCTTCCTTTCAACTCCGCTGGCGGAGGCTGTGTTAGATGACAGGTGGCCGGAAGGACTTGCGTTGCGAGCCTTGCAAACAGGGGGAGATAAATTGCGTTACTGGCCTGGGGAAGACCTGCCGTTCAGCTTTATGAACAATTACGGTCCAACCGAGGCTACGGTAGTAACAACCTGGGCGCGGTTGAGTGGTCGCGGGAATGGGAGCGCTCCTCCGATTGGCCGTCCCATTGCCAACACCCGGTTATATGCGCTCAGCCCCAACCTCCAGGTCCAGCCGGTGGGCGTACCGGGCGAATTGTTCATCAGCGGGATCGGATTGGCCCGCGGCTATCTTAAGCGGCCGGAAACGACCGCCGAAAAATTTATTCCCAACCCCATGAGCGGCGCTAACGGAACTCGGATGTATGCGAGTGGAGACATGGCGCGCCGCTTGTCAGATGGAAATGTCGAATATTTACATCGCTCGGATTCCCAGGTGAAGCTACGGGGTTACCGGATAGAGTTATCAGAGATCGAGTCGGTCCTGGCCCAGCACGAAGGATTACGGCAGTGCGCCGTATGTTTACGGGAGGATGAGCCAGGGCATAAGCATTTGGTGGCGTACGTGGCGCCATCAGGCAAAGAATCGCCGGCAGTCCCGGAGTTACGCGCTTATCTTCAGGAAAAGCTGCCGGATTACATGACGCCGCGGATATTCGTCGAGCTGCCGGAGTTACCGCTAACGGCCAATGGAAAGTTGGATCGCAGGGCATTGCCAGCGCCGGCGAGGGCGGAAGTTGTGGAAGATCCCGGAAGTTCGGAAACGCCCGTGAAAGAGATTTTGGCGGGGATCTTCGCCGAGGCGCTGAGGTTGGAGCGAGCGGGAGTTGAGGAGAACTTCTTCGAGTTGGGCGGGCATTCGCTGCTGGCCACGCAAGTTATATCGAGGGTGCGAGATGCGCTGAGCGTAGAACTGCCGTTGCGCTCGCTGTTCGAGACCCCGACCGTGGCCGGACTGGCCGGGGCTATAGAGCGGGAGCGCCAGACCGGCGCAGGAGCAGGACCGATTGCGCCGGCGCCACGAGACGTAGAACTGCCGCTCTCGTTTGCGCAGCAAAGGCTATGGTTCATTCAACAACTGGAGCCTGAGAGCGCGGCCTATAACGTCCCAATCGCAGTGGAGCTGCGTGGGGCGCTCAACATCATAGCCTTGAAACAGAGCCTGGGAGAGATAGCGCGAAGACACGAGACGCTGCGGACCAGGTTTGTCTCTCGCCACGGACGTCCGGCGCAAGTGATTGATGACGCCGGCGAGGTTGAGGTAGCGGCGTGGGATCTGAGCGAGACGAAGGAAGGCGAGCGGGAGGATCTGACGCGAGAAATTGTCAGGCGGGAGGCGGGGCGGCCTTTCAATCTGGAGCAGGGGCCGGTGTGGCGGGCGACACTGGCGCGATTGGGAATCGAAGAGCACATCTTGCTGCTGAGCCTGCATCACGTGGCGAGCGACGGCTGGTCGACCGGCGTAATGGTCAAGGAGTTCTCGACGCTCTATGAAAGATACGGCGCGGGGCTAAGCGCGACGTTGCCCGAACTGCGGACGCAATACGCGGACTTCGCCGTTTGGCAGCGAGACTGGCTGCAAAGCGAGGCGCTCGACCAGCAACTAGAATACTGGCGGCGACAGTTGGCGGATGTGACGGCGCTGGAGCTGCCGGCTGACAAGCCGCGCCCAGCGGTCGCAAGCCACCGCGGCGCGCGTTTAGACTTTCGATTCTCGGCCGAATTAACGCAAGAACTCAAAACGCTGAGCCGGAGAGAGGGAGTAACGTTGTTTATGACGCTGCTCGCCGGCTTCCAGGTGGCGCTGGGCCGCCACGCGGGGCAGAACGATGTGGTGGTGGGGACCGACGTGGCCAACCGCAACCGGTTGGAGACCGAAGGACTGATTGGGTTCTTCGTCAATCAGTTGGTTCTGCGCATGGACTTATCCGGTAATCCAAGCTTCCGGAGCCTGCTCAGGAGAGTGAGAGAGACGACGTTGGAGGCGTATATGCGCCAGGACCTGCCGTTCGAGCGGTTGGTCGAGGAGTTGGATCCGGAGCGCAGTCTGGGCCGATCGCCGCTGTTCCAGGTCAAGCTCGTTTTACAGAACACGCCGCGGGAAACCCTGCGGATGGCCGGGGTCGACTTGCGCGCGCTCGACGCCGATTACGGGATAGCGAAATTCGATCTGACGCTCATTCTCACCGAAGGCCAAGGAGGCCTGAGCGGGACGGCGGAGTATGCCACGGATCTGTATGAGGCGGTGAGTATCGAGCGATTGCTGGCGCGCCTGCGGCTGGCGCTGGAAGAGATGGCCGGCGATAGCCAAAAGCGGATCGCGGAGGCCGCTCTGCTGACGGCCGCCGAGCGGCAGCAAGTGTTAGTGGAGTGGAACGACACCCGACTCGATTATGGCGAGCGACTGTGCGCGCATCAGTTGTTCGAGCGGCAGGCCGAGTATCGCCCGGATGCGGTGGCGGTGGTCAGCGAAGCGGGCCAACTCAGCTACGATATGCTCAACGCTCAAGCTAATCGCCTGGCGCGCTATCTGATGGAGTTGGGAGTCGAGGCGGAGACGCCAGTGGCGGTGTGTATGGAGCGCAGCCCGGAGATGGTCATCGCGTTGCTGGCGACGCTCAAGTCCGGTGGAGCATACGTCCCGCTGGATCCGAACTATCCGGCGGAGCGGCTGGTTTATATGCTTGAGAACGCGCAAGCGGCCGCGCTGCTGACGCAGAGCCATCTGCGCGGGCGTCTGCCGAGCGTCTGGGCGCAGTGTCTGGAGCTGGATCGCGACTGGGAAATGGTCTCCTCTTACCCCGAGACCAATCCCGGCGTCGAGCTGTCGGACGCCAACATGGCCTATTTGATTTATACCTCAGGCTCGACCGGGCGCCCTAAAGGAGTGGTGGCCATTCATCGAGGCGTTGTCCGCCTGGCGCATCGGGCGAGTTACGTCAAGCTCGGGCCGGGAGAAACGCTGTTGCTCAACGCTCCGCTGTCCTTCGACGCCTCGACCTTCGAGCTATGGGGGAGTTTGTTGACCGGAGGCCGGCTGGCGCTGGCTCCCGACGGGATGGTAGCGCTGCAAGAGTTGGGCGCGCATCTGAAGCGTTATGGCGTGACGACGTTGTGGCTGACGGCGGCGCTCTTCCAACACATAGTGGAGCATGATCTGGAGGCGCTCAGTGGAGTGAGACAGTTGCTGGCTGGCGGGGAGACGCTGCCGATGAGCGCGGTGAAGAAGTTGAGGGTCGGCCTGCCGGGCTGTCAATTGATCAACGGCTACGGGCCAACCGAGAACACCACCTTCTCGACCTGTCACAAGGTGGAATGGATAGGCGCGGAGGCGAGAAGCGTAGCGATCGGCAAACCCATCACTAACTCGACGGCTTACATCCTGGACGAGAACTACAATGCGGCGCCGGTGGGCGCGGTGGGAGAGATTTATGTCGGGGGAGACGGATTGGCGCGCGGGTATCAGCAGGCGATCTGGCAGACGGCCGAGAGATTCCTCCCGCATCCCTATAGCGAGATAGGTGGGGAGCGGCTCTATGCGACGGGAGACCTTGGATATTACCGGGGAGATGGGAGCGTCGAATTTCTGGGCCGGAGAGACCACCAAGTGAAGTTGCGGGGCTATCGGATTGAGCTGGAGGAGATCGAGGCGGCGCTCTCGGAGCACGCGGCGATGAAGCGTTGCGCAGTGATCATGCGGGAGGATGAGCCGGGAGAGAAGCGACTGGTGGCCTACGTGGTACCGGCCAGCGGGATTTCGCCGGACGGAACTGAATTGCATCAGTATCTACGTATGAAGCTGCCGGAGTATATGGCGCCCTCCGCGTTCGTGGAGCTTACGGCGTTGCCCTTGACCCCCAATGGGAAGTTGGATCGAAAGGCGCTACCGGCGCCGGCGGCATCGAAGAAAGCGGACGAGGAGGCGAGGCCGCTCACGCCCGTGGAAGAGATCGTGGCGGGAATCTTTGCCGAAGTGTTGAGACAGGAGCGAGTGGGAGTAGAGGAGGACTTCTTCGATCTGGGCGGGCACTCGCTGCTGGCTACCCAGGCCATCTCAAGGGTGAGAGAGGCGCTGGGGGTAGAGATCGGGTTGCGGGTCTTGTTCGAAAGCCCGACGGTGGCCGGACTGGCCGAAGCCCTGGAGCAGGAACGCCGCGTGGGCAAGCCACTGGAAGCCCCCTCGATTGCGCCGGCGCCCCGAGATGGGCGACTGCCGCTGTCTTTTGCGCAGCAGCGGCTCTGGTTCATCCATCAACTGGAGCCGGAGAACGCGGTCTACAACATCCCGCTGGCTGTACGGCTGAAGGGGGCGCTTGACCTCGTGGCGCTGCGGCAGAGTCTGGGAGAGATCGTGCGACGACACGAGGCGTTGCGGACCAGGTTTGAGGTTACAGACGGAAGGCCGGCGCAGGTCATTGATGAGCCTGGTGAAGTGGATGTGGGAGTCTGGGACCTCAGCGCGGTCGAGGAAGGCGAGCGGGAAGAGTTGGCGCTGGAAATCGCCAGGCAGGAAGCGGGGCGGCCATTCGATCTGGAGCAAGGGCCGGTTTGGCGCGTGGCATTGATGCGATTGGGCGCCGAAGAACACATGCTGCTGCTAAGTCTGCATCACGTGGCGAGCGACGGTTGGTCAATGGGCGTGATGATCAAGGAATTCACGACGCTCTATGAGGGTTATCGCCATGGGCGGGAAACCGTTCTGCCGGAGTTGCCAGCGCAGTATGTGGATTATACGGTTTGGCAGAGGGAGTGGCTGCAGGGGGAAGCGCTGGAAAGAGAGCTTGAGTATTGGAGGAAGCAGTTGGAGGGGAGCGCGGGATTGTTGGAGTTGCCTGCCGGTCGCTCCCGGCCCGCTACTCAGACCTATCGTGGCAGCCATCAATCCTTACTTCTGTCGAAGAGCCTGAGCGAACAGCTACAGCAGTTCAGCCGTCAAGCGGGCGCCACGCTGTTTATGACCTTGCTGACAGCACTCAAGATATTGCTTTACCGCTATACCGGACAGCCTGACATCATCGTCGGCTCGCCCATCGCCGGACGCAACCGAAAGGAAACCGAGGGGCTGATCGGGTTCTTTCTCAACACTCTTGTCTTGCGAACTACTCTTGCGGGCGAGCTTTCTTTTCTGGATGCGCTCGATCGAGCGCGCGAAACCACGTTGGGAGCGTACGCGCATCAGGATTTGCCGTTCGAGAGAATAGTAGATGAGTTGGAGCCGCAACGCGATCTGGGCAAGACACCGCTTTTTCAAGTGATGTTCAATATGCTCAGCTTTGATGACTGGCAAATCGAGCTACCCGGGCTAGCCGCCGAGGTACTCCCGAGCGCTGATGGAGTATCAAAACTCGACCTGACTTTATACGCGATGGAACAGAACGGTACGATCCGACTCAAAGCGGTGTTCAACACCGATCTGTTCGAGGCTGAGATGATCGGGCAGATGCTGGATCATTACCGGGTTTTGTTGGAAGCGGCGATGGCCGATCCAACGCGTCGCATATCGAGCTTGCCGCTGTTGAGCGAGCAAACAAGGCGCGACCGCTCTCTGCGCAGTAACATTGTTCGCCCGGTCAACGCATTCGTCGAATTTCCGAAGGACCAGACCGAGCAAACGATACATCGTTGTTTTGAAAGGCAGGTGAAGAAGTATCCTCGAAGGGTCGCTGTCAAGACGAAGAACTATGAATGGACATACGAAGATCTTGACAGGATAGCCAGCCGGATGGCGCGAGCGATTCTCGCTCATCGAGGAATCGGCGAAGAAAGGGTCGCCTTGTTATTCGCGCATGACGCGCCGATGGTTGCCGGTATCCTCGCCGTGTTGAAGGCTGGCAAGACCTATGCGCCGCTCGATCCATCATACCCAAGAGAAAGGCTGCTCTACATTCTGGAAGATTTGCAGGTAGGGGCGTTGTTGACCGATGAACCGCGCTTCGGTCTTGCAACGGATTTGGCGACGGA
>Ga0187894_10003395_pt1 | contig 17883 bp, 21 predicted proteins | sample GBC1701081metaG_FD_136650 | JGI IMG/M metagenome (GOLD analysis project Ga0187894, IMG submission 136650) | White microbial mat communities from a lava cave in the Kipuka Kanohina Cave System on the Island of Hawaii, USA - GBC170108-1 metaG ...
GCCGCCGATCGTCTCGATCATCGCGTCGATCAGGTCGTCATTGATATGGTCCAGGAATCCCGACTTCGTGTAGTAGCGGCCGCCGAAGTGCGCGCGTTCGTCGTCCTGCGTCTGCAGCTTCACGTATTGCGCCGGGCCAAGTTCGTCCTTGAGCGGTTTTCCCAGCCGGCGATAGGGTTCCAGGATCGCGTCCGCGGATTCCAGGCCGTCCGTCATGCACACATCCAGGACCAGGGCTCGCGCCCCGCCCGGAAGCGTCGTCAGGATCGGCTCGATCCACAAGCCGTCCGGCGCGCGTTCGTACAGCTCCGAGAAGCCGCGCAACGCCTGTTTCGCCTGCTCGAAAGGAAAAACGAGATGACCGCCGACGGCACGCCCGTCGAAGTCATGCAGCCGGTACTCGAACGACGTCGCGATGCCGAAATTGCCGCCGCCGCCGCGCAGGGCCCAGAACAGGTCGGGGTTTTCGGTGGCGCTCGCCTGGAGCAACCGGCCGTCGGCCGTCACGACATCGACCGACGTCAGCTGATCGCAGGTCAGGCCGTAGCGGCGCGCCAGCCGCCCGAAACCGCCGCCCAGAGTCAGGCCGCCCGCGCCGGTATGCGAGACCGTACCAGTCGTCGTGACGAGACCAAATGGCAGCGTCTCGCGATCGAGGTCGCCCAGGAGCGCGCCGCCGCCCGCACGCGCGAGCTTCTCCGTCGGCTCGACGCGCACGCCGCGCATCAAGGACATGTCGATCATGAGCCCGTCATCGCAAACCGACTGGCCCGATAGGCTGTGGCCACCGCCTCGCACGGCCACGAGCAATTCGTGCGCGCGCGCGAAGCGTACGGCGCGCACGGCGTCCGCGGCGCCCAGACAGCGGACGATCATCGCCGGGCGGCGGTCGAACATGCCGTTGAAGATCTTGCGCGCGTCGTCGTAACCGGTCGCACCCTGCAACAGCAACTGGCCGCGCAATCCGGCCCGGAAGTCTTCGACGTCCGCGGCCGGTAGCAGGATCTTCCTGCCGTCGCCGGTGACCGCCGTGACGTCGGAGGTGACGGCCGAGACGGCCGTGAACGCGCGCCCGAATGGAAATGCCGCTGCGCCGATCGCAGCCGCCGCGGATGCACAGAAGGCTCGTCTTTTCATAGGCTGTTTCCCTGACGACGTTACTTTGCTCAGGTCGGGAGCGGCGGGCAAGCTTTGGTGTCTACCGGCGTCAGGCCGCCGCCCCGATCCGCTCCTTCAGGAACCCCAGGAACGCCTGCAGCTTCGGCAATAGATGCCGGCGCGTCTCGTACACCGCATTGATGGAGAGTTCCGGCGGCGGGTAGTCCGGGATCGCCGCAACGAGCGTGCCGCTGGCGAGTTCGCGCTCCACGAAGAAGCGCGGGAAGAGAGCGAGCCCGAGCCCGTCCAGCGCGAACTGCTTGAGCGCGAAATCGTTGTTGCAACGGATCGTGCTCGGCATCGTGACCGTCACCCAGCGGCCCTTGCCCGCGCGGAACTTCCACTCGTTCGGTGTCTTCACGATGCTATAGCCGAGGCCCTGGTGCGACTGGAGGTCCTCGGGCTTCTTCGGCATACCGTGGCGGCGGAAGTACGCGGGCGAGCCGACCAGTACCGTCGGGCAGGGAGCAAGGCGCGTCGCAACCAGGCTCGAGTCCTGCATCTGCGAAATGCGGATCGCGAGGTCGAAGCGTTCCTTGACGATGTCCACGAGGCGGTCGCTGAGATCGAGGTCGAGCGTGACCTCGGGGTACTTCGCGCGAAACGCCTGCATGTGCGACGCGAGCGCCGTTACGCCGAGATAGGTCGGGGCTGTCACGCGCAGCATGCCGCGCGGCTTGCCCGTGAGCTGGGCGACGTCGTGCTCCGCCTCGGCAAGCTCCGCGAGCGCCGCAGCGCTCCGTGCATAGAGCGCCTGCCCCGCTTCCGTCAGCGCGAGGCGCCGCGTCGTCCGGTGGAGCAGGCGCGCGGCGAGCCGCTGCTCCAGCCGGTTCACGTACTTGCTGACCGCGGCCTTCGAGATCTCGAGCGCGTCGGCGGCCTTGGTAAAGCTGCCGAGCTCCACGACCCGCACGAAAACAGCCACATCTGATTGTTCACGCATGTGGACAATCATATTCCGTTTGCCCGGATTATCAATTGGCCGCGGGAGGCTACCTTGGCGCGACCTGAAACCTGTCTATTGGAGAACGCCATGAACACCGAACGCAGCAAGGATTACGGAATCGCGCTCCTGCGCATCAGCCTGGGAGTCATGCTCATCGCCCACAGCGTGGTGCTGAAGTACTTCACCTTCACGCTCGCGGGCACGGCCGGCTACTTCGAATCGATCGGGTTGCCCGGCTTTCTCGCCTACGTGGTCTTCGGGATGGAGGCGGTCGGCGGCGTCCTGCTCGTGCTCGGCGTTCGCACCCGGGAGGTCGCGGCCGCCCTCATCCCGGTCCTGGTCGGGGCGCTGTGGGTGCACTCGGGGAACGGCTGGGTGTTCAGCAGCGCCGGCGGCGGGTGGGAATATCCGCTGTACCTGATCGTGCTGAGTGCCGCCCAGGTCCTGCTCGGCGAAGGCGCGTTCGCGCTGTCGCGGTCGTCGGCGCAGCGCCAGCGCGCCGCCGCGCGACAGCTGGCCGCCTGACCTTCAGCCCTTGAATCGTGCCGCGATCACCGCTTCTGGTGATCGCGGCCTTCGCTTCACGCGGCCTTGGGCAGCAGCACCGTGTTCAAGGCTTCAGAAACTGAACACCGCGGTAGAATTCGGCGAGCCTTGGCACGAAAGCGTTCCAGTCGGTCGCTTCGGGATCCAGCTTGAACTTCTCGATACCAGCAAGCTGGTCATTCAATTCCTTCATCAGGATATAGCCGTGATCCTGATGCCTGATGACGACGATCCCGCACCAGGAATCCATGCGTCGCCCCGGCTCGGCCAGCCAGGCTTGCGCGAAAGTCCTACTTGTTATCACGTGGCCTCGAGGCATGTGCACGATCGCGATCCAGGCGGGTTGCCCTTCGAACTCACCGGCCTCACTCCGCAGAATGGTCGAGCCGGGCAGGAGTCCTTCGAAAGCGGGAGGGAACATGACATCGCGGAACCACGTTTCAAGGTCGGTGCCGGTCGTCACCGGATAACCGCTCTCGACTTCCGGAGAGTCTGCGAACGGTCCGTACATCACGTTGTACATTTCCGCACGATCGTTGCTGAACGACACCATACCCAAGCCCGGAATCCCGCCGTATCCGTCGTCGACCACGGGCCTTGCTCCCAGCGGAGATTGAACGGTGAAGAGGCCCGTGGGTGCGGTGTAGACACCCTTGCGGAACTTGCCTTGCAGGCGCTCCGCACTTGCCGGCGCCGAGAAGACGAGCGACAGCAGAATCAGCGAGAGAGCAGCCCGGCAGCCGATTGATACAGGGTGGCGCATGCGCCCTCCCGAGACGCGATGCTACGTCCGCGTGCCCGCGGCAACAACCAGCCGGCAGACTGCGCGCAAACGGCTGTGCGGCGCATCGCCTGCCCCTCGTTTGAACGTAATGCGTGACGAGAAAAGCGTTCCAGCCGGAACGTTCTGTCAGATCCCCGATTTCAATCACGCGCGACAAACGCTATCGCGATCAATCTGCCTTGTTGAACGTTCGCACAACAGGCTTTTTGTGGTAGTCTTACGGGCATATTTGACGGGGATTGAGCGGTCTTTTCCGGCACGTACGGGCCACCGCAGCATGCGGCGCGCGCCGCCCTCGACACCCCGTTTCACCATGAGCGAAGCAGACGCCACCATGAGCCAGCCCGCCGAAAAGCTAACCCCCGTCAACGAGGTCGCGGGCCCCCGCGTCCGCGATGTCCTGCCGGGGATGGAAGGCCACCCCCTGCTGGCCGAGCTGATGGACGTCGAGGTGCCGGCGGCCCTCAAGCCGGTGGTCGATCCGAAGGAATACGCCCACCGCAGCTTCAAGGACGGCGAGTTCTGGCGCCACATCCCCGGCTACGCCGAGGTCGATCGCGCCACGTTCCTGGACTGGAAGTTCCAGAACAAGCAGAGCGTCACCAGCGTCGACAAGCTCGTCGCGACGCTCGGCAATCTCGCGTCCCCGGCCTTCATCGACGACGTGCGCGCCGGCATCGCGCGCGCGCCGATGAACGTGCGGCTCTCGCCCTACACCGTCGCCCTGATCGACTGGGCGAATCCGTATCAGGATCCGCTGCGCATCCAGTTCCTGCCGGTCGGCTCGACCCAGCTGCCCGATCACCCGCGACTGACGCTGGACTCGCTCCACGAGCAGGCCGATGCGCCGACGCCCGGCCTGACGCATCGCTATTACGACAAGGCACTGTTCCTGCCGCTCGACGTGTGTCCGGTCTATTGCCGCTTCTGCACGCGCAGCTACGCGATCGGCGGCGACACCGACACCGTGCACAAGGCCCGCCTGACGCCCAACGCGAAACGCTGGCATACCGACATCGCCTACATCGCTTCGCGTCCCGAGATCGAAGACATCGTGGTCTCCGGCGGCGACCTTTACATGCTGCCGGCCCAGCACGTCAGCACCATCGGCCACCTGCTGCTGGCGATCCCGCACATCCGCCGCATCCGCATCGCGACCAAGGGCCCGGCCGTGTCGCCGATGAAGATCCTCACCGACGAGGCCTGGACGGCGGCGTTGTTCGAGATCGCCAATGCCGGCCGCGCGATGGGCAAGGAAGTCTGCCTGCACACGCACTTCAACACCCCGCAAGAGATCACCGAGATCACGCGCCAGGCGATGGAAGTGCTGTTCAAGGGCGGCGTCACCGTGCGCAACCAGACGGTGCTGATCCGCAACGTCAACGACTCGGTCGCGACCATGACCGAGCTGGTCCGCCGCCTCAGCTACATGAACGTGCGGCCGTACTACGTGTACCAGCACGACATGGTCAGCGCGGTGGAAGAGCTGCGCACGACCGTCCAGACCAACGCCAGCATCGAGCGCGGCGTGCGCGGCTCGACTGCGGGCTTCAACACCCCGCTGGCGATCGTCGACCTGCCCGGCGGCGGCGGCAAGCGCGACGTCCACAGCTTCGAGCACTACGATCGCACCACCGGCATCAGCGTCTATCGCTCACCGGCGGTGCATGCGGACCTCGTGTACCTCTACTTCGATCCGATCGACCTGCTGCCGAAGGAAGGCCAGGAACGCTGGTCGCGTCCGGCCGAGCACCAGCGGATGATCGACGAGGCCATCGGCACCGCCGGACTCACCGGCATGCCGCTGGCTGTCGCTTAAGCGGCGGGCACTCCATGACGTTCGTCGTCGGCGAGAATTGCATCAAGTGCAAGCACACGGATTGCGTGGAAGTCTGTCCGGTGGACTGCTTCTACGAAGGCCCGAATTTCCTCGTGATCCACCCCGACGAGTGCATCGACTGCGCGCTCTGCGTGCCGGAGTGCCCGGTCAACGCGATCTTCACCGAGGATGAGCTGCCCGAGGACCAAAAAGAGTTCCTGGCGCTCAATGCCGAGCTGGCGGCCATCTGGCCGAACATCAAGACGATGAAGGACGCGCCTCCCGATGCGGAGCAGTGGAAGGATGTTCCGGGGAAACGGAAACACCTGGAACGTTGAGCGAACTGAGCGGCGAGAAATTCGCCCTACCCGTCCTTACCGGGCTGCGGCAAGGCGAGTGCGATCTGCAGCGCCTTGTCCAATTGCTCCTGTTTCGCATCGCTCAATGCTCCGACGTAGTCGGTGAGCCTCGATTTCTCGAGGCTCAAACCCATCGCAGTGGATCGCGCTGTCGTGCTTGAGACCTTCAGCCGCGCCAACGCCGACCTGCGTCGGGAGCCCATGCCGCTCTGAGTAGACCGGGGCACAAACGACCGTCGAATAGTTCGAGTCGATGAGCGCCTGGCGACTGCAAACGTCCGCGCGGGTTTCGGGTCGCCGCGCGGGCGCGCCACGCGATAGAGCTCGCCGCGCCTCGAGGATCAGTCAGCCCCGGCCTGGAAGGAAAGCGCATCGCTCATCTCGGCACTGAGCTTGCCCGCGTGCTGGTTCATCGCGGCCAAGTCGAGCGCCAGGCGTTGCGCCTTTTGCCGCTGCGCCAGGAAATCGCGCAGGATCTTCTCGATGAATGAAGAGCGGGAGATGTCAGGGCCCGCCAGCCGATCGATCACCGCGAGAATATCTTCCGACAGGGTAAGAGAAGTTTTCACTTTCATACTACCAACATACTACTGATGGTTGCATCGGGCACTGTCAGTGCTAACCGTTGATCATTAACGCGAAAGCAGCGGTTTGAGCTGCGACTGATCCCAATTACCTTGGCAGTGAAAGACGCTCCGACCGGAGCGTCTTAGACAGCTGTCCAAAGACGTTCTCTGCGGAGATCGCCTTTTCAGTTGCCCGCCCCGAACCTCACCTTCAGGACCCCCGGGAGAGCCCGCATGTGCGACGCGAGCACCGCCACGCCGAATTAGATCGGCGCCGTCGCCCGCAGCATCCCAGGCAGCTTGCCCGCGAGCTGGGGGACCGTGCTCCGTTTCTGCGAGCGCTGCGTGCGTAGAGCGCCCGCCCCGTCTCCGTCAACGCAAGATACTGCATGGTCTGGTGCAGCAGGCGCGCGGCCAGCCGCTGCTCCAGGCGGTTCACGTACTTGCTGACCGCAGCTTTCGAGATCACGAGTGCGTCGGCGGCACCCTGCTCGTGCTCGGCGTTCGCACCCGGGAGGTCGCGGCCGCCCTCCTCCCAGCCCTGGCCGGGACGTTGTGGGTGCACGCGGGGAACGGCTGGGCGTTCAGCGACGCCGACGGCTTCGACTCGGCGCGACACTGTCGGCACGAAATCAACAGGTTACGGGATCCGCGAGTAATGCGTAACGGACCGTCGATTTGCGTTTCGGAAAGGACGCACGTCGAGCGTATGCTGTTGTGATGAACGCCAAGCTGCGCACACTCCCACTTGACGAGCGGCTGCGCCTCGTCGAAGAACTCTGGGACAGCATTGCGGCCGACCAGTCGGCCTTGCCACTTACCGAACAACAGAAAGCCGAGCTTGATCGGCGACTCGATGCCTACGAGGCGGATGGGAATCCTGGGCGTCCTGCTGAAGAAGTCGTTTCGAGAATCCGAAGTAAGTTATGACTTACGAGGTCCGACTCAGGGAAGAGGCGGACCGGGATCTGGCCGAGGCGGCGATCTGGTATGAGTTGCACGGCAACGGCCTCGGCTTCCAGTTTCTCGACGAAGTGCTGCGGGTGCTCGCTACGATCGCCGAACACCCGTCAATCTATCCGGTCGTGTGGCGTGAAACGCGCCGAGCATTGATGAACCGATTTCCTTTCGGCATCTACTTTCGCAGAAGTGGCGACCTGATCGTCGTGGTTGCCGTCATGCATGGCAGCCGGCATCCGCGAAACTGGATGGAGCGCGAAGAGACGTGACGATTAACCGCCTTTACGCAGTTGCCTCAACTTCTCAATCGCCCTCAACTGCGCCGCCGCCCTCGCCAGCTCCGCCTGCGCCTCGGCGATCTCCATCGCCCCGGCCCGATCGCGCAGCGCTTCTTCGGCCCGCTGCTTGGCGGCAAGTGCTGACGCCTCGTCCAGATCCTTCGCCCGCGCGGCCGTGTCGGCCAGCACCGTCACCTTGTGAGGCTGTACTTCTAACGCACCACCGCCCACCCAGAACAGGTGCTCCTCGCCGCTCAGGTCCTGCACGCGCACTTCGCCTGCCTTCATGGTGGTGAGCAGCGGCGCGTGGCGTGGCGCGATGCCGATCTCGCCGCCGGAAGCCGGGGCGAACACCATCTTCGCCTCGCCGGCGAAGATCTCGCCTTCGGCGCTGACGATGTCGACGTGGATCGTGTGGGCTTCTTGCGTGGCCATGATCAGGTGATCGTCTTCGCCTTCTCGGCTGCTTCTTCGATGCCGCCGACCATGTAGAAGGCCTGCTCGGGCAGGTTGTCGTACTCGCCGGCCAGGATGGCCTTGAAGCCGCGGATCGTGTCCTTGAGCGCCACGTACTTGCCGGGGCTACCCGTGAACACTTCCGCCACGTGGAACGGCTGCGACAGGAAGCGCTGGATCTTGCGCGCGCGAGTCACGGTGAGCTTGTCCTCTTCCGACAGCTCGTCCATGCCGAGGATCGCGATGATGTCCTGCAGTTCCTTGTAGCGCTGGAGCACCGCCTGCACGCCGCGCGCGATGTTGTAGTGCTCTTCGCCGACGACCAGCGGGTCGAGCTGGCGGCTCGTGGAATCGAGCGGGTCCACCGCCGGGTAGATGCCGAGCGAGGCGATCTGGCGGCTGAGCACGATGGTCGCGTCGAGGTGCGCGAAGGTGGTCGCCGGCGAGGGATCCGTCAGGTCGTCCGCGGGCACATAGATGGCCTGCACGGAGGTGATGGATCCGGTCTTGGTCGAGGTGATGCGCTCCTGGAGCACCCCCATCTCTTCCGCGAGCGTCGGCTGGTAGCCCACCGCGCTCGGCATGCGGCCGAGGAGCGCGGATACTTCCGTGCCGGCCAGCGTGTAGCGGTAGATGTTGTCGATGAACAGCAGCACGTCGCGGCCCTTGCCGCCGGCCTGCTTCTCGTCACGGAAGTACTCGGCCATGGTGAGGCCGGTGAGCGCGACGCGCAGGCGATTCCCCGGCGGCTCGTTCATCTGCCCGTACACCATCGCGACCTTGGAATTGGTCAGGTCGTTCTTGTCGATGACGCCCGACTCCATCATCTCGTGATAGAAGTCGTTGCCCTCGCGCGTGCGCTCGCCGACGCCGGCGAACACGGACAGACCCGAGTGCGCCTTGGCGATGTTGTTGATGAGCTCGAGCATGTTGACGGTCTTGCCGACGCCGGCGCCGCCGAACAGGCCGATCTTGCCGCCCTTGGCGAACGGCGCGAGCAGGTCGATGACCTTGATGCCGGTCTCGAGCAGGTCCTGGCCACCGGCCTGGTCCGCGTACGACGGCGCGGGGCGGTGGATCGGGAGCGTCTGCTTGGCTGCGACCGGGCCTTTTTCATCCTGCGGGTTGCCGAGCACGTCCATGATGCGGCCGAGCGTCGCGGCACCGACAGGCACGTTGATCGGGGCGCCGGTCGCCTTGACGGCAAGGCCGCGCTTCAGCCCCTCGGAGGAACCCATCGCGATGGTGCGGACGATGCCGTCGCCGAGCTGCTGCTGCACCTCGAGCGTGAGCCCGCCCTCGACGAGCTTGAGTGCCTCGTACACCGACGGAATGCCTTCCCGCGGGAACTCGACGTCGATCACCGAGCCGATGATCTGGATGATCTTGCCATTGTTCATATTCAATAAGACCTCGAATTAAACTGCTGCCGCGCCGCCGACGATCTCGGAAATTTCCTTCGTGATCGCGGCCTGGCGGGCCTTGTTGTAGATGAGCTGGAGCTCGTCGATGAGCTTGCCGGCGTTGTCGGTCGCGCTCTTCATGGCGACCATGCGCGCGGCCATCTCGCAGGCGAGGTTCTCGACCACCGCCCGGTACACCGTGCTCTCGATGTACCGCATCATGTAGTACTCGATGAGCATGTCCGGTGCCGGCTCGTAGATGTAGTCCCAGCGCTCCTGGAGGTCGCTCGAGTCCACCGTCTCCGCCGGCAGCAACTGCAGCGGCGTCGGCTTCTGCGTCATCGTGTTGATGAAGCGGTTGCTGACCAGCACCAGCCGGTCGATCTTCTTGTCCTCGTACAGGTCGAGCATCGCCTGCACCGTGCCGATCAGGTCGGCGATGCGCGGCTTGTCGCCGAGGTGGGTGATCGAAGCCTCGATGGTGACCTTCAGGCGGCGGAAGAACTGCAGCGCCTTGGAGCCGATCAGGCACAGGCGCACTTCCACGCCCTGCGCCTGGTACTCGCGGATCAGCGCCAGCGTCTGCTTGAAGACGTTCACGTTGAGCGAGCCGCACAGGCCGCGGTCCGAGCTGATCACGATGATGCCGACCGCCTTGACCTCGCGTTCGACGAGGTAGGGGTGGTTGGTCGGGTTCGCGACGCGCAGGTGGCCGATGACGCTCCTGATCTTGTCGGCGTAGGGCCGCGCGGCGCGCATGCGGTCCTGCGCGCGCCGCATCTTGCTGGCGGCGACCATCTCCATGGCCTTGGTGATCTTCTGCGTGCTCTTGACGCTGACGATCTTGACCCGGATTTCCTTGGTGCCCGGCATGGGGTCAGTAGGCTCCGGTCGCGAGGAAGTCCTCGCAGAGCTTCTTGTAGCCGGCCTCGACTTCCTTGCTGAGCTCCGGCTTGTCGTTCACCGACTTCAGGAAGTCCGCGTACTTGGTCTTCGCGAAGGCCTGCAGGGCCGCCTCGAATTCCACGACCTTCTTGCGCTCGACCTTGTCCATGAAGCCGCTGTTCACCGCGTAGATCGAGAGCGCCTGCTCCGCGACAGACATCGGCGCGTACTGCTTCTGCTTCATCAGCTCGGTCACGCGCTGGCCGCGCTCGAGCTGGCGGCGGGTGGCCTCGTCGAGGTCGGAAGCGAACTGCGAGAACGCCGCGAGCTCGCGGTACTGGGCGAGCGCGAGTCGGATGCCGCCGCCGAGCTTCTTGATGACGCCGGTCTGGGCCGCGCCGCCGACGCGCGACACCGAGATGCCCGCGTTCATGGCGGGCCGGATGCCGGCGTTGAATAGGTCGGTCTCGAGGAAGATCTGGCCGTCGGTGATCGAGATCACGTTGGTCGGCACGAACGCGGTGACGTCGCCCGCCTGCGTCTCGATGATCGGGATGCCGGTCAGCGAGCCGGTCTTGCCCTTGATCTTGCCGCCGCTGGTCTTCTCCACGTACTCGGCCGACACGCGCGCGGAGCGCTCGAGCAGGCGCGAGTGCAGGTAGAACACGTCGCCCGGGTAGGCCTCGCGGCCCGGCGGGCGCTTCAGCAGCAGCGAGATCTGGCGATAGGCCCAAGCCTGCTTGGTCAGGTCGTCATAGATGATGACGGCGTCTTCGCCGTTGTCCATGAAGTACTCGCCCATCGCGCAACCCGCGTACGGGGCGATGAACTGCATCGAAGCCGGAGTCGAGGCGGAAGCGGCGACGATGATGGTGTGCGCCATCGCGCCGTGCTCTTCGAGCTTGCGTACCACGTTCGCGATCGAGCTCTGCTTCTGGCCGATGGCGACGTAGATGCACTTGATGCCCGAGCCCTTCTGGTTGATGATCGTGTCGATGGCCAACGCGGTCTTGCCGGTCTGGCGGTCGCCGATGATCAACTCGCGCTGGCCGCGGCCGATCGGCACCATCGAGTCGACGGCCTTGTAGCCGGTCTGCACCGGCTGGCTGACGCTCTTGCGCCAGATCACGCCCGGCGCCACGCGCTCGATCGGGGACTTCTTCGAGGCCTTGATCGGGCCCTTGCCGTCGATCGGGTTGCCGAGCGCGTCCACCACGCGGCCGAGCATTTCGGCGCCGACCGGCACTTCCAGGATGCGGCCGGTGGTCTTCACCGTCGCGCCCTCGGAGATGTGCTGGTAGTCGCCGAGCACCACGGCCCCGACCGAGTCCTGCTCCAGGTTCAGCGCGAGGCCGAAGGTGTTGTTCGGGAACTCGAGCATTTCGCCGTAGGCGGCGTCCGCGAGACCGTGCACGCGGCAGATGCCGTCGGTCACGGAGACCACGGTGCCGACGTTGCGCGCCTCGGTCGCGGCGTCGAAGTTCTTGATCCGCGCCTGGATCAGGTCGGTGATTTCAGAGGCCTTGATGGACATATCCGCTCTCTTTCCTTAGCTGTTCTGTAGCGCAGTTCCGAGCCGCTCGAGGCGGCCCTTCAGCGATCCGTCGATCACGAGGTCGCCGGCGCGCACGATGGCGCCGCCGATCAGCGACTCGTCGATCTGCGTGTGCATGCGCACCGCGCGGCCGAGGCGCTTCGCGAGCGCGGCCTCGAGCTTCTTTTTCTGCGGGGCTGCGATCTCGCGCGCCGCGACGACTTCGACGTCGACGACGCCCTCGGTGTCGGCACGCAGCTTCTCGTACTGCTCGGCGATCTGGGGCAAGAGCTTCATACGGCGGTTCACCGCGAGCGCGCGCAGGAAGTTCTTTCCGTCCTCGCCGGCCGCCTGCTTCGACAACCCGCCCAGGAGATCCACGAGCTCCTCGCCCGTGACGCGCGGGTTGCCGATCAGGCGCGCGACGCGCGAGTCGGCGGCGCCGGCCGCGGCGGCGCCGAGCAGCTTCGACCAGGAAGCCAGCTCATTCGCCGCTTGCGCGTGGGCGAAGGCCGCCCGCGCATAGGGCCGCGCGATGGTGGCGCGATCAGCCACGGGCCGGGACTCCCTTCTCTAGCTCCGCCGCCAGCTCGTCGAGCAGCTGCGCGTGCGCATTGGCGTCGACCTCGCGGCCGAGCAGCTTCGCGGTGCCGGCGAGCGCGAGCGCGGAGACTTCCTTGCGCAGGTTCTCGCGCGCGCGGTTCTGCTCGTTCGCGATTTCGCCGCGTGCCTGGGCGACCAGCCGCTGGCCCTCTGCCATGGCGGTGTTCTTCGCTTCGTTCACCAGGTCGCTGCCGCGCTTGCTCGCGAGGTCGGTGACCTGCACGGCCTTGGAGCGCGCGTCCGCGAGGATCGCTTCCGAGCCGTGGCGGGCGTCGGCCAGTTCCTTCTGGCCTTTCTCGCCCGCGGCGATGCCGTCGGCGATGACCTTGCGCCGCGTCTCGATGACGTTAAGCAGGACCGGCCAGATCCACTTCATCGTGATCCAGACGAAGAAGACCATCGAGACGGTCTGTCCGATCAGCGTCAGGTTGAAATCCATCGAACCTCTCCCGCTTGGGGCGCGATCAGCCGCCGGTGCCCGTCACCGCCTGCAGCTGCCCGACGAACGGGTTGGCGAAGGCGAAGAACAGCGCTACGCCAACACCGATCATCGCGACCGCGTCGAGCAACGCGACGACGATGAACATCTGGGTGCGCAGCATCGGGGCGAGCTCCGGCTGGCGCGCGGCGCCTTCGAGGAAGCGGCCGCCCAGCAGGCCCATGCCGATGCCGACGCCGAGTGCGCCGAGGCCGATGAGGATCGCGACAGCAATCGCGGTAAAACCAATCACAGTTTCCATCGAACGTCTCCTGGTCGTGAATCCCGGTTAATGATGCTCGTGCGCCTGCGAGAGGTACACGATCGTCAACATCATGAAAATGAATGCCTGCAGCAGGACAATCAGGATGTGGAAGCCCGCCCACAGGACGTGCATCGCGGCAAGCTGCCACAAGCCCGTCAAGGCGATGAGCATGAAGATCAGCTCACCCGCGTAGAGATTGCCGAACAGTCGCAGGGACAGCGAAATCGGCTTTGCGAGCAGCGCAACGCCTTCGAGAATCACATTGAACCAGCTCATGCTCCAGTGGTTGAAGGGCTGCAGCACGAGCTCCTTCGTGAAACCCCAGGCGCCCTTGATCTTGACGCTGTAGTAAAGCGTGAGGAAGAAGACGGAAAGTCCCATCGCAAACGTGACGTTGACGTCCGCGGTCGGCACGACTCGAAGGTATTCGATGCCGGCGAGTTTGGCCGCGAACGGCAGCCAGTCGACCGGGATCAAGTCCATGGTGTTCATCAGGAGGATCCAGACGAACAAGGTCAGCGCGAGCGGGGCGACGATCGGGCTGGGCCGATGACTGAAGGAATCCTTGACGCTTCCGTCCACGAGATCGAAAACGGTTTCGATGAGAGCCTGAGTCTTGGTCGGCTTGCTGATCGATGCATTCTTGGCGACGCGGTGAAGGAACCAGACGAGGAAGACGCCTAGCAGGATCGAGAAGAACATCGAGTCGACGTTCACGGCGAAGAAGTTGCCGTGGCACTCGTTCCAGACCCAGGCACCGTCCTTCTTGCAGACGGTCAGGTGCTGGAGGTGGTGGGAGATGTACTCGCCAGCTGTGTGACCCTTTTCCGCCATGATCGATCAGCGTCCCCTATCGAACAGCAGCCCTACCGGCATGGCCAGGAGGGTCGCGATGTACCCGGTGAACAGGAACCCCGGGTGCAGCGGCTTCAAGGTCTTGAACGCGACGACGAACAGGAGCGCCGCGATCACGAGCTTGCCGATCTCTCCCAACCATCCTGCCCGGAGAAGGCTCTGTGCACTGCTCCCGGCCCGCGGCGACATCACTCTCGCCGCCAGAAATGCGTTCGGCACGACGCCGATCAATCCACCCACCAGGGTGGGGATCGCCCGCTCGGATCCCAACCCAACCCACACGACTGCGGCGACTCCCGCTGCGGTCGCAAGTTGCGTCAGGAGGATGTTGCGGACCGTTCGCACTGGCCAGTCCGCGGTGCGGCCAAAAACCGCGCGCATTATAGATGTGCGGGATGCGCCGCACAATGGCGAAAAGCCGGAAAAATCCCTGTCTTAATGCGGACTTAGCCGCATGAAAATGGGGACGGTGACCTCAGTCAAAAAGGTGAACGTCCCCAACCACGCTCTGGGGAGTAACCCCTCTTACCAGCGCCCGTTGCCGGGCTTCATGTCCTCGGGCCTGAGCTTGATCGGGAAGCGTTCGCGGATCCGTGCGTCGGCGTCGGGCGGGATGTATGACGGGTAGTACGTCGACAGGATCTCGTGCACGCGCTTGTTGGCGCGCTCGTAGATGGTCGGGTGGCCCGCCTCCGCCCAGGCGCCGGGCGTCAAGCGGTCGGCGAGCTCGGGGTAGAGGAACTCGCTCTTCATGAGCGCCAGCGTCTGGGCGTGGCCGAGGTAGTGCCCCGGGCCGGTCACCGTCTCCTTGATCACCTCATAAGAGAGCGTCTCCTCGTTCACCTCGATGCCGCGCAGCATCCGCTGCACGTTCCCGATCATGTCGTTGTCGATCAGCATGCCCTCGAAAGATTGGCCCATGAGGCTGCCGACGATCCCCGGGTACGAGGAAACCTGGTTGCAGCCGGCGAGCGCAGCCGCAGCGACGGTCAGCGCCTTCTCGTAGCCCGCCTGGGCGTCCATCGTCTTCGAGTCGGTCATGCCGGCGCCGATGCTGGTCATGAACCCGAAGTGGCTGGCGAGCTGGATCGAGGCCGCAGTGACGATGGCCTCCTCGCCGCTGCCGCCGGAGAAGGCCCCGGTTCGCAGGTCCGAGATGAACGGCCACATGCCGAAGTTGATCCGGCTGCCGCGGCGCACGAGGTTCATGACGCACAGGCACGAGAGCGTCTCCGCAAAGCTCTGCACGAGAGTTCCCGCGAGTGCCGCGGGCGCGGTAGCCCCGGCCTGCGGCGCGATCGCGACGTCGCCGGGGAGTCCCAGCTCCGCGAGCTTCACGAGCACCTCGGCGTTGTCCTTGCCGAAACGCAGCGGCGAGACGATCGGGCAGCCGCCGAAGGTGCAGAACGGCCGCTCGAGGAAGGCGCCCTCGCGGCCGAGGTAGGTGTCAAAGAGGGAAATGATCGGCTCGATGTGGTCCACGACCGCGATGCCGAGCGCGAAGGGCTTGCGCGTGCCGGCGAGCTCCGCGTACGCAATGTTCATGTCGTGCACGTACACGTCGGTGCTGTACTCGGACGCGATGAACGGCTGGCCGAAGACGTGGATGTGCTGGCAGTGGTCGGCGAGCCGGGCCGCGTCGTAGAGGTCGACGAGCTTCGTCGGGCGGTAGGTCTGGGTCTCGTACTCGAGGATGTTCACGGTTTCGCCCGAAGTCGTGAACAGCACGGACTTGTCGTGCACCTCGAGGTCGAGCGCGGGATCCGGCGCGAAGAGCGTGTAGCGGCGGGCCGAGGCGGCGATCAGGTCCTCGACCAGGGCGCGCGGGAAACGCAGGCGCCCGTCGTCGCCGAGGATGCAGCCGCCCGGAATGGCGTACTTCAGGATCTCCGGGATCGGCTCGCCGATGCCGACTTCTTCGAGCAGCTTGAGCGCGGTGTCGTAGATGCGCTCGATGTCGCGCACGCCGAGCGGCGCGTACTGCCCGCCTTCGAAGCCGGGATGGACGGCGGATGCGGCGGCGGCCGCCGGGCCGATCCGGCGACGGGCCAGGTTGCTGCCAGGTCGATGGTTTTCGCGGGTCATGCGGCCGATTCTATACGGCTGCGTCAATTCACCGGGCGGGGGTCAGTTCAGGTCGGTGTCCGGCCGCCGCAAGCGGTAAACGCAGCACTCGTCGCCGTAGAACTCCCGCTTTGCCACGAATTCGAAGCCCAGCCTCTCGTAGAAGCGGCAGGCGGCGACGTTCTCCTCCTTGGGGTCCAGGAGGATGGTGTGTACACCGGGGTCCGCAAAACAGCGCTCGATCGCCCGTTCAATCATTTGGGTGCCGCAGCCCCGATTCCGGGCGTCCGGTTCACCGATCCAGAGGTCGATGGCGCGGTGGCCGGCCTCGCAGCATCCCCAGTACTGGGTTTCCTCGAACTCAGGGTCGATGATCTGGATGAAGCCGATCGGCCGCCCGGCGACTTCGGCGATGAACCATTCCCGCCAGGCGGGGTGCCGGTGAAGCTCGGTCTCCCAGCGCCAGTCGGAATCGATCAGGGAATTGCGGACGTCCGGATCTCGGTCCCAGCGCCGCAGGGTTTCGAGGTCTGCCGGCGTCGCGGGTCGGAGGGAGACGATCCCGGGCGCCGGCAGCCCTCGAGGGGGCTCAGTTTCAGTACTCAAGTTCACGCTGGATCCGTTGGCGCCGCGCGGGTTCGGGGAGCTGGCCGCCGGCCTGTCCCGTCACGGGAGGGTGCCACGTGGGCCGCGTGTCCGGCCAGAACTCCCGCCAGGTGGGGTCGAACGCGTGCTGACTGTTGTCGAGGTAGCGCGCAAGGATCTCGTGGAAGACGTGACGCATGGTCAGGCCCTCCCCGGGCCGGCGGTCACCGTCAGGCGGGGGGCGCTGACGATGACCGCCGGGAGTGCCGCAACCTGCGGCAAAACGTCGATCGGGGTGAGTTCGCCGATTTCGATGATGCCGGCGGGTGCAGCGGCCGTGTGGCCCTTGTCCAGGGCCAGGCCGCCGGTGCCGACGATGGCTGCCGCGATGACCGCTGAAAGGGCCGCGCGGAGGTTGTAACCGTTGCTGCCGCTGTTCATGTTCCGCTCCTTCTCTCGTTTCGCCGTTCGGTTTTCCGTGATGGCTACTTTGGGCGCGGCAACGGTAACGAACAAACCGGCTTTCTGAAGTTCGGTTAAGCGCTGCTTAAGAGGGATCACTCCCCGATTGGGGACGTTCACCATTTCCACTACCGCACCGCGGTAGCAGAAATGGTGAACGTCCCCAATCGGGGAGTGACCCCTTTTTAGTGACCCCTTTTATTCGCGCTTGCAGCCCGCCGCCGTGCAGTTGGGCGCGACGTCCCGAAGGCCGTAGAGCGCCTCGGCATTCGCCAGGTACTTGACCGCTTGCTCGCTGGCGTCCGTCGACTGCCACGACGCGGCAGGCGTGTTCATCATGGCGAACTGCGACAATTGTGCGTCGGCGCCCCTTTGGCTGTACGGTATGCGTTTCGACACCAGCCAATTCCGATGGCGCTTCAAATGATCCGGCACCTTGCCCGCGGCGCCGAAATACTGGGCGCAGGTCGCCTGATAGGCGGTATCCCGCTGTTTCTGGATGGCGTCATGCTCCGCCCAGTCCGCCTCCGTCATGTCGCAGCCGATATGGTGGCCTTCGCACTGGCCGGCAGCCTCAATCTTCTTGTCTAGCGCCGCCTGCCTTGCGTCGGCTGGCGCATAGGCCTGCTTCAGCGCCGACTGGTATTGGGTGGGCAGGCCCTGCCTCTCCTGGTTGAACGTTCCTTCTTCGGCAAGCAACGCTTGCAACTGATCCTGTGATTGGCCCAGCGATTGCGCCGCCTGCATGTACTTCGTCGCCTCCTGCGGGTTGCTCATCATCCACTGCTGCATGCGCTGCGCCATCTCCATCGGATCGATGCTGTGGTACTGCTCCTCGATCTGCGCATTCACACCCTTCTGCCGCTCGATGTCCGAC
>Ga0187894_10003397_pt1 | contig 17880 bp, 9 predicted proteins | sample GBC1701081metaG_FD_136650 | JGI IMG/M metagenome (GOLD analysis project Ga0187894, IMG submission 136650) | White microbial mat communities from a lava cave in the Kipuka Kanohina Cave System on the Island of Hawaii, USA - GBC170108-1 metaG ...
AGCGGAGCGAAGGGTCCATCCGGGCATCCGGTGCGCTTGCTGGCTGCGTTCTCCCAACTGGATGCTTCGCTGCGCTCAGCATGACAAACAAAGGAGTTCATCAGCAGCGCAGCGAAGAATCCACGTGGATTCGGCAGTTCGATTCGGTGTGCGAGAGCACTGCTGGATCCTTCTCCCGCAGTGGCGGGATCAGGATGACGTGCGGCGAAGGCGAGGTCCTTCGTCGGCATGTCATTTCAATCGCAGGCGCCAGAGGTTGTAGGCGCCGCCGCGGCTGGAGAGGAAGAAGACGATGTTGGGGTCGGTGGGGGACCAGGCGGGCAGGATGTCGTCGGAGCCGTTGGCGGTGAGCTGCTGGATCTGCGAGCCGTCGGCGTTCATCACGTAGATGTTGTTGTTGGGGCGGCCCTGGTCGTCCTTGTCGCGGTCGGAGACGAAGAGGACGCGGACGGGGCTGGTGAAGCTGGCGACGGGGTTGAAGCAGTTGGCGTTGAAGAAGGTGCCGTCGGAGATGAGGACAGTCTCGAGGCGTCCGTCGGGGTCGACGGAGTAGATCTGGCGCTTGCCGGAGGATTCGTCGATGCGGGTGAAGTAGATCTTGGCGGGTTCACGGTGGCTGACCTCCTCGGCGGTGATCTGGAACTGGGTGGGGAGGGCGCCGTCGAACTTGACGGTGCTGAGCTGAGGCCGGGCGAGGGGGTAGTTGGGCTCGAGGGAGAGATAGACGATGTCGCGGTTGCTGTCGGTGTAGGTGGGGCCGTAGTTGTAGCGCTGGTCGTTGGTGATGCGCGCGACGCCGCCGGAGGTGCGGTTGTCGCCGAAGTTGATGCGGAAGATGTCGGGCTTGGACAGGTCGCTGCGGTTGGACTGGAAGACGAGGAGGTTGCTCGAATCGGGGGCGATGACGGGGTTGGTGTCGAAGTAGCGCTTGTTGTTGTCCACGAGCCGGGCGATGCCGCCGCCGTCGTCCTCGACGCGCTTGAGGAAAAGGCCGGAGAAATACTTGCCGTTCTCGTCCTGCGAGGTGACCGCCATGATGGCGGACTCGCCGTCGGGGGTGATGGCGTAGGCGTGGAGGGCTTGGAGGGGGGCGGAGGGATTCTGGTCGCGGCGGGTGAAGCGGGTGAGGCGCGACAGGCCGGTGGTGGCGAGGGTGCGCTCGCCGGTGTCGAGCGTGCCGATGGCGGTCTTCTCGTTCACGAACATGCGCGCGCCGGTGGCGGTCATCTCGACCATGGGGGCGTAACGCGCGACGGGCAGCTCGATGACGGGCTTGAGGGTGAGGGTGACGTTGGCGGCGTGGTCGTGGGTGAGCGTGACGGAGGCGGGCTGGTAGATGGTGGGGATCTCGGCGCCGAGGGTGAAGGTGGGCCAGGGCTTGGTCTTGTCGGCGCGGGTGAAGACGAGCGGGATGCGCTGCGGGGCGGCGCCGAGATCCTTGCCGGCGAGATTGAGGGCGGCCTGGATGGCGGCGCCGTCGGGCGCCTTGGTGTCGGCGAGGAAGACGCGCTCCTTGCGGAGCTGGCCGAGGGTGACGGCGGGCGGCGCGGGATTGTCGTGGGGCACCGTGAGCCGCTCGCCCTGCCAGTCGGTGAGCGTGAGCGCGACCGCGAGCGGCTTCCACGGAGAGGACTTGGAGTCGCGGTGGAAAGCGGCGTTGGTCGTGAGCGGGGTGGCGCCGGCGGATTTGCCATCGATGGTGACAGCGGCGCCCTCGGGCACGGAGGTGATGACGACCTGCTTCTCGGTGGTGAGCGGCTGGAGCGTGACGGTGAACTCGCGTTGGCGGTCGCGCGTGCTCCACGTGAGAGCTTCGGTGTCGTAGCCGGGTTTCTCGATCTGGAAAAGGTAGGGCTGGTCGCGGCGCTTGAGATCGAAGCTGGCGGGGGCGGCCAGCCGCTGGCCGGTCTCGGTGAGGACGACGGTGGCGCCGGCGGGGGTGGCGTTGATCTTGACGGTCACGCCCCAAGCGGGGGCGGCGAGCAGCGCCAGGGCGAACAATGTGGCGATGCAGCGGAGCAGGCGCGTCATGACGAGGTAAAACCAACGCTGCCGGTGCAGGCGGGTCAATCCGGCATTTGTTTCGTCTGGCTTCACAGCAGGCGGGCGGTTGAATGCCTTCCTGCCGCCATGGACGTTCCCCCCGAAAAAACCGTGTTTGTCCCGCGCAGCGGCGGCGGTGGCGGCGACCTGTTCCAGACGGGCGACATCGTGGGCCAATACCGGGTCGAGAAGCCGCTGGGCGCGGGCGGCATGGGCGTGGTTTACCTCGTCAAGCACACCGCGCTGAAGAAGCTCTTCGCGCTGAAGGCGCTGCCGGCGAAGCTGGCGCAGGAGGCGTCGTTCGTCGCCCGGTTCAAGCGCGAGGCCGAGATGCTGGCGCGGTTGAAGGACGCGCACATCGTGAACGTCACGGACTTCGGCGAGAGCCAGGGGAAGCTCTACCTCGTGCTCGAATACGTGGACGGCGGTTCGCTCGAGGACTGGTTCCACGCGCATACCGACAAGGGCGGCCATGCGCCGGTGGCCGAGGTGCATCGGATCGTGATGCAGATCCTGCGGGGGCTGGCGCACGCGCACTCGGCGGGCATCATCCATCGCGACCTGAAGCCGGCCAACGTGCTGATGGAAAAGACCGGCGAGGCGAAGATCTCGGACTTCGGCCTGGCGCGCGTGGTGCAGGAGGAGGAATACCGCCGCGCGGGCGGCACGGCCTCGCCGTTCCACGGCGACAGCGTCACGACCACCGGCTCCATCGTCGGCACGATCGACTTCATGTCGCCCGAGGCGCGGAGCATGAAGCCCTCGGATGCGCGCTCCGACATCTACGCCGTCGGCGTCATCGCCTATTACCTGCTCACCGGCAAGAAGCCGCATGGCATCGCGCAGGTTGCGTCCAAGCTCGTGCCGGGACTCGACCCGCGCTGGGACAAATTCATCGGCACCTGCCTGGCGGAGGAGCCGGGGCAGCGCTACCAGACCGCGGACGAGGCGCTGAAGGCGCTGGAAAGGATGCAGCGGCCGGAGGGCTCCGGTCTGGGGAAGAAACTGCTGCCGGCCGTGATCGCGCTCATCATCGCGGCGGGAGCCGGCGTGTGGTTGAAGAGCCGCAACAAAGAGCCGGGCCCTGCGGCGGTTGAACAGCAGCCCGTGGCCCAACAGCAGACGCCGGTCACGCCGGCCGAACCTCCACCGATCACATTGCAAACCCCGGCCAAGGCGGAACCGGACCCGGTGATGAAGCAATCGGCCGGACCGGTGAGCCGCCGGTTCACCCTCACCGGGTTGCCGGCGGGTGCATTGGTGACGCATGACGGACGCAACCATACGGCCGGCTCGGCCGGCCGGCTGACGCTGGAGATGCCGCCGGGCCCGCAGCATGTGAAGGTCTCCGCCCCCGGTTACCAGGACTGGGAAGGCGCGATCGGCGCGACCGACGGAGCGGGCGAAGGCACGGTGCCGCTGGAGTTGCTGCCGTTGCGTCCGGTGCGGTTCACCGGGTTGCCGCCGCAGGCGGAGGTGTCGGTGGACGGCCGGTCGGCGACGGCCGATGCGCGCGGCACGGCGGTGATCGAGCTGCGGCCGGGACGATTCACGCTCAGTGTCACCGCCCCCAAATACGAGACGCTCACGCTGCCGGTGGACATCGTCACGTCCACGGAAGCGCTGCCGCTGGAGTTGAAGCGGCTGCCACCGGCGGCGCAGGTGGTGGTGGAGCTCGCCGCGGACGTGCCCGTGAAGTTCAAGTGGGTGCCGGCGAGGGTGTATTTTGCCGGTTCGCCGCCAGACGAGCACGGCCGGCAGCGCAACGACCTCGCGCGCGCCCGCACCGAGATAGCGAAGGGCTTCTACATCGCGGAGACGGAGACGACGCAGAAGCAGCACCGCACGTTGACAGGGCGTAATCCGAGCGTCAGCCGCGCGCTGGGCGACGAATCGCGGCCGGTCGAGCAGATTGCGTGGCGCGACATCACCGGGCCGGGCGGGGCGATCGAGAAATTGAACGAGGCACTGCGCCGGCTCGGGCTGCCCTACAAGGCCGACCTGCCGACGGAGATCGAGTGGGAATACGCCTGCCGCGCGGGCACGGAGACGGCGTTCAACGATGGCAGCCGGCTGACGAACGAGCGCGACGATCCGGCGCTGGCCGCGCTGGCCTGCTATTCGCGCGGCGGGATGGCGGTCACGTCGCCGTCGCCCGTGGCGCAGTTCAAGGCGAACGCCTGGGGGTTGTTCGACATGCATGGCAACGTGGCGGAGTGGGCGCATGGTGTGCGCGGGCCGCGCGAGCCGGTGCTGCGCGGAGGCAACTGGAAGGTCGGCTCGGTGCATTGCCGCTCGGCCTCGCGCGTGGAGGTGACGACCGAGGTGCGACCCACCGACGTGATGGGCTACCGGCTGGTGCTGCGGCCGACGGAGGACTAGGGCGACTTCGGCGGGGCCGGTGGCGCGGGCGCTGGCGGTGGAGCGGGGCGGTCGGGCGCGGCCGCCTTCGTCCCGTCAAACCGTGACTACGGCGCGCCAAGCAAGCGGTTTCGGCGCTCAGTCTTGAGGTTTGGACTCTGCCGGCTTGGATTGAGCCACGGGACGATCGGGCGCGCCGGTGTCCATGACGTAGCGCCACGAGCCGTCGGGCTGGCGCTTCCAGATGCTGAGGAACCAGCCGGCGCCGGTGCGCTCCTGCCCGTCGGGTCCGGACGCGCGGAACTCGTAGCGGCCGTAGTTGTAGCCGAGCGTGCCGTCGTCGGACACGTCGGTGAACCACGCCGACCACTTGAGCGTGGCGCCCGCCGGGGTGCGGCCCATGCGCTCCAACACGGCGGCGGGGCCGCGGAACTTGCGCGGATCGGTGTCGATGAAGGCGGCGTCCGGCGCGGCGAAGTGCTGGAAGGCGGCGAGGATGCCCTTCTCCTGCGCCATCGCACTGAAGGCGTCCTCCACGGCGACGAGTTCCTGCTTCAGCTTCTCCTTGTCCGGGGCTGCGCAAATGGTGATGGCGGACAACAGGGCCGCGATGACGGTCGGGAAGGCTTTCATGGCAGGTAGAATGGAAGGGAAGTCGTGGGGTGCGACCCGATTGAGTCGGCGAGGGTAAGGGTGGAGCCGAACCGCACGGTGCGTGCGTCAGTTCGCCGGGAGGATGAGGCCGCGGCATTCGCCCAAGCCGATGCGGCGGAAGCCGGGGCGCTCGGCGTGGCCGCGCAGGATTATCTCGTCGCCATCGGCGAGGAACTTCCTTTCCTCGCCATTCGGGAGCTTGAGCGGCTGGGCGCCGCGCCAGGTCAGCTCGAGCAGGCAGCCGCGCGAGGATTTTTCCGGGCCGGAAACCGTGCCGCTGCCGAGAAGGTCTCCGGGCTGGAGGTTGCAGCCGTTGCTGGCGTGATGGGCGAGCAACTGCGCGAGCGTCCAATACAGGTTCTGGAAGTTGCCCGACGAAAGCCGGTGCGGGGCGGCGCCGGCCGCGCGCATCTTTTCGGTGAGGAGGAATACCTCGAGCGTGAGGTCGAGTCCGCCGTGCGCGGCGTCGTGGGCATCGGCAAGGTGGGGCAGGGGGGCGGGATCATCGGCGGGGCGGGCGAAGGCCGGGGCGCGGAAGGGCGCGAGCGCTTCCATCGTGACGACCCACGGCGAGATGGTGCTGGCAAAGTTCTTGGCGAGTAACGGGCCGAGCGGCTGGTATTCCCAGCTCTGGATGTCGCGGGCGGACCAGTCGTTGAGCAGCACGACGCCGAAGAGGTGCGAGGCGGCCCGCGCGATCGGGATGGTTTCGCCCAGCTTGTTGCCGGGGCCGACGAAGGCGCCGAGTTCGAGCTCGTAGTCGAGGCTCTTGCTCGTGCCGAAGACCGGAGCGGGCGCATCGGGGGCTTTGAGCTGACCGTGGGGGCGGCGCACCGGCGTGCCGCTGGCGGCAATGGAGGAGCCGCGGCCGTGGTAGCCGATGGGCACCCACTTGTAATTGGGGAGCAAAGGGCTGTCGGGCCGGAACATCGAGCCGACATTGGTGGCATGAAAGACTGAGGCGTAGAAATCGGTGTAATCGCCGATGGCGGCGGGCAGGAGCATTTCGGCGCTGGCGGCGGAAACAAGGCAGGCCTCGACTTGGGCGCGGATGGGACCGGTCGGGCAGGTGTCGGCGCCCAGCAGTTCGCTCAGGCAGGCGCGCAGCGCCGACCAGGCCGACGCGCCGAGCGACATGAGGGCGTTGAGGTTGGGCTGCCGGCAGGCATCCCGAACCGCATCGGGGAGAAGTCCGGCCGCTGCGATGGCGTGCAGGTCGAGAATCCGGTCGCCGACGGCCACGCCGATATGCGGCGTGCCGGAGCTTTTGATGCGGAACACGCCGTAGGGCAGGTTCTGCAGTGGAAAATCCGACGCGGGGTCGTTGGCGGATTCCACCCAACTGCGACGGGCGGGATCGTGAGTTTGGTTGAGCGGAGGATTCATAGCCAGCCGAGGCCTTGGAGACCTTCAACCGGCTCGGTGAACGAGCACGAGCCGAAAGACCGGAGGAGGGAACGGCGTGTGCCGGCCAGCGCAGCCGGCGTGAACGCGCGGCCACGCCAGGACAACGAGCCATTGGCGAGGCGGAAGCTGCCGGCGCTGCGATCCATGAGCAGCCGGGCCCCGTCCGCCGCGGAGCCGCCGGCTTGGACGAGAGCGGCGGCGAGAAAGAGATTCAGGAAGCCGAACATCGGGCCCGAGGGACTGGCGGGCTCGTAGGTGAGACGGTAGTCACCGGAGACAGGATGGTGCAGCCCGGCGGTGGCTTTGGCGGTGAGGCCGGAGTCGTGGCATGTCTTCAGGAACCGGATGACATCGGTGGCCGTCGGGAAGGCCTCGGGCACCACGCCGCCGGTGCGGAGTTTCGCGCCGCGCCCGGCTGTTTTGATGGCTGCGACCCAGGGGGTGAAATCCCCGGCCAGGGGCGCCTCGATCCACAATTCAACGGCTGGCGGGAAGGCGGCGGACAGGGCGGCGATATCCGCCGGTGTGCCGGCCTTGGCCTCGATGGAGACAATCCGGGCATGCGGCCAACGGGCATGAAAGGCCTGGATGGCCCGCCAACCGGTGGCGGGTTCCGGGCTGGCAAGGACGCTGAGGCGCCAGCCCTCCTGCTCGGTGGCATGAAGCGTTGAGTAAGCCGCCTCGAACTCGGCCAGCCGGGCAAGGGGCAGGATGAAGCGGCCGAGCAGCCGGTGGTGCGGGCCGCGAAGGTAGCTGGCGTGGTTGCGGACCGCCTCCGGCATCGGAAGTCCGGCGGGCGGAAAGAGCCCAGCGTAGTCCACCAAGCCATTCAGCAAGGCATCCAGCATGGCCATGGGCTCGACTCTTGACGGCGGGCGGGCATGAGTCAACGGGGTGGCCCGCGCCGTTTGGGTTAATCCGTGCCTTTGGCGGGCATCTCGACGACTTTGCTGTCCTTGACCTCGACACGACCGGCGGGGATGCCGCCCAGATGTCTGGCCAGAAACGCCTCGAGCCGGCGATAGAAGGCAATGCGCGCGGACTCGTTGCTGAAGCCGTGGCCTTCCTGCCCCTCGATGATGGCTTCGTATTCCTTGCCGTGCTTCTTCAGCAGGGGTTCGAGGCGGGTCCAGTGCTTGATGTCCACGCGCGGGTCGTTGAAGCCGTAGGAGTGCAGCGTGGGCACGCGGATGCGTTCGACGAAGTTGATGGGCGAGCGGGTCTCGAGGTAGGCCCGGTCATCGCCAACCCATTGCTTGAAGAAGATCTCGCTGCCGCGGTCGCCGCCCCGCCGGCTCCAACTGGTGATGAGCCCGAGGTCGGACACGCCGACGTAATTGACCGCGCAGCAATACAGCTCGGGTGTGAATGTGGCGCCGGCCAGCGCGGCATACCCACCGTAGCTGGCGCCGTAGATGGCCACGCGCTTCGGGTCGGCGATGCCTACCTGGACGGCCCATTGGACACCGTCGGAGAGATCGTCCTGCATCTTGCCGCCCCATTCGCGCCAGCCGGCGCGGAGAAAACTGTTTCCGTAGCCGCCGGAGCCGCGGTAGTTGATCTGAAGCACGGCATAGCCGCGGTTGGCGAGGAACTGGACCTCGGGATTGAAGCCCCACTCATCGCGAATGCCGAACGGGCCGCCGTGCGGGTGGATGATGAGAGGGCCGGGCTTGCCACCGGGGCCGGGCGGCCGGGTCAGGTAGCCGTGCAGGACCAGGCCGTCGCGGGCCTTGAAGGCGACGGGCTCCATCGGAGCCATCTGCTCCGGCTTGATGTGGCGGTTGATCTTGCCCAGCGGCAGCAGGCGCGGCACTCGGCGGTCGAGCAGATAATAGGTGCCGGGATCGCGGTCGCTGGTGGCGGCGATGACCAGCAACTGCTCGTCGGCGCTGGAACTGATGACGGTGTTGAGGGTGTGGGGCAGGGTGAGATCGATCTGGGCCTGCAATTGCAGGCGCGCGGAATCGAAGAAGTGATAGCGCAACCGGTCGGTCAGGTAGCTGACGCCGTAGAGCTTGGTGCGGTCCCACGAACTGAGGACCGACACGATCTCGCCTTCGGGAGTGGTGAAAAGGGGCTCGCTCAGCCGGCGGGTGCGGACGTTGAGCGTGTGAAGGGCGCCGGTGTCGTGCTTTTCCCGGCTGATGAGATAGAGGGTCTCGTTGTCGGCGGCAAAGTAGCGCCATTCCCACTTTTCATCGTTCAGCGGGAAACGGGCGGCCTCGGCAAAGGAGCTTTCGTCGTCGGCCCGGACCTCATAGATGGTTTCCTGGCCGACGATGCGAGTGCGGGCGAGGATCCGGCCGCGATTGTCGACGAGGTAGTTGCCGACGTCATATTTCCCCTCATCGATGCCGGAGCTGACCTTGACCTTGCGGCCGTTGCGGACGTCCTGCCGCCAGAGGGAGATGGTCCAGCTGCCGACGTCCTTGGGTCCGAAGACGAGGAGATTATGCGGATCGTAGCGGAGAGTATCGAGGATCAGGGCGAAGTTGGCCCGGTCGGAGTAGCGTTCGCGGTAGGACTCGGCGAGGGGCAAGACCTTGCGCTTGGCCAGGCTGAACGAGCGTATCGCTGCCGATTCATTTCCGCCCAGATCGCCGGAATAGACCAGAAACTCGCTGCCCTTCCAGAAGTAGCTGTCAATATTCTCGTCCTTGGCGGCGACCAGCGGGATCGGTTTGCCCGTGGCGAGTTCCATCAGGGCGATGCCGACCTTGCCCGTGCCCAGCGTGGTCAGGAAGGACAGGTTCCGGCCGTCCGGCGAAAGCTGGACCTGCTTGATGTCCGGTTCGGCGAAGAAATGCTCCACCGGGATGACCGGCTGGATTTCCGCACCGGATATGCCCGGAAGGAGACAAAGCGGGGGCAGGCCGAGCAACCTGCGCAATGTTCTAATGAAGCCCATGTCAGTTGTGTGTGCAGGGGCAATTAGCCGCACCTGCCACCGCCAGGCAACCTCAGAATCTGATAGGGGGCCTCGCAAATGGCTTCCGACTAATGACAACGGACGAAAACACCGGGATTTTACATCCGTAAGTTTCGGATTGATTCCGTCGGGATTAGTTATTCGCTGCTTTGTCATAAGCCAGCTAGGTCACCTAGTGGCTTCCTCCCCACACAACACAACTGAACCTACTATGAACTACTCCGCCAAGAAATCTTGGGCGGCGTTAGCCCTTATGCTGGGCGCGTCCGCCACGGTGGCGAACTTGGGCTTTGCCCAGGCCGCCGCCTCGTCCGAGGAAAAGGTCACGACCCTAGAGAAATTCGAGGTCACCGGTTCCTACATCCCCGTCGCCGGCACGGCCACCGCCATCCCGGTCACCACGCTCGATTCGCAAGCCATCGAGAACACCGGCATCAACACCAACCTCCTGGAAGTGCTGCGCAAGACCGCTCCGCAATTCAGCGGCAACGGCAACCTGGGCAACACCAACGCCAACATCAGCAACGGAGCGACCGGCGGCGGCTCGGCCCTCGCCTTCCGCAACACCCAGACGCTCGTGCTGGTCAACGGCCGGCGCTCGGCCTACGCCCCGATCCTCTCGTCGGGCGGCTTCCAGTTCGTGGATGTCAACCTCATCCCGATCTCCGCGGTCGAGAAGGTTGAGATTCTGCAGGACGGCGCCTCGGCCATCTACGGCACCGACGCCGTCGCCGGCGTGGTGAACATCATCCTCAAGTCCGACTTCAAGGGCTTCGAGACCGGCGGTCGCTACAGCTTCTCCGACAACAATGGCAATTATGCCGAGCGCAAGGCCTGGCTCGTCGGGGGCACCAGCACCGACAAGACCGGCATCACCATCTCGGCGGAGTGGACCAAGTCCGATCCCCTCTTCCAGTTTGAGCGCGAATACTCGAATCCGGCCTTTGGCACCGCCACCTTCGCCGGTGTCGTCAATATTGGCGCGCAGTTCTTCGTGCTGAATCCTTCGTTGAATGCCCCGCCGCAGAATCAGGATCTCACCGCCGCCCAGCTGGTGGCCAACGGCACCTACATCTCGCTCGCCAGTTCCTCCAACCTGATCTCGGGCCTTGGCGCCGAAGCGCAGTTTTCCTTCAACCTCTCGCAGTTCGTCACCCTGCTCCTCGGCAACGAGCGGCAGAGCGCCACGCTGAATTTCGATCACCAATGGACCGACAACGTCAGCGTCTTCGGCGACCTGCTGTATTCCGCCACCAAGACGTTTTCGCAGATCAACGCCCAACCGACCGCGGCGTCATTGGCCGCGAACAACCCGTTCAATCCCTTCGACGTCAGCATCACTGCCCGCAACCGGTTCCTCTCCCGCCCCCGGCAGTATTTCTACGACACCAACAACCTGCGCGGCGTCCTCGGCGCCAAAGGCACCATTGGCGACAACTGGCGCTGGGAGGCGGCCGCGACCAACAACCGCATCGATCAGAACTACACCAACCCGGGTTTGATCGACACCCAGGCGCGTGTAGCCGCCGTCTCCGCCGGCACTCTGAACTATACCGCCCGCCAGCAGGCCCCGGGCGCCCTTGACGCTTCCGGGGTGTTTGGCGAGGCGCTCGGCCAGGCTACCTCGGAGCTCTCGACCTACGACGCCCGCGTCAGCGGCAGACTTTTTGACCTGCCGGCCGGCGAGGTCGGCTTCGCCACCGGGGTGGAGTGGCGCTCGGAAAAGCTCTCCCAGACCGCCGACCGCAACAGCCAGGCGGCCACCTTTGGCTGGGACTCGGCCACCACGCTCGATCCCTTCAAGGCCGACCGCGACGTGAACGCCTACTTCCTCAACGTCCGCGCACCAGTCCTCGGCAGCTCGGACGGTCGCGGCATGCTCCTCGAGTTCGAGGGCGCGCTCCGCTACGAGAAATACAGCGATACCGACGACCCGACCGTGCCGAAGTTCTCCTTCCGCTGGCTTCCGGTGGACGATCAGTTCGCGGTTCGCGGCACCTACTCGGAGTCGTTCGCCGCTCCGACCCTGTTCCAGCTCTTCGGGCCGGGTGGCATCGGCTTCACCGCCCCGCTGGCGCTCAACCGCTTTGGCGGCGGCCCGCTCATCACCGGCCAGGCCAACGCCCGCTCGGGCGCCAACCCCAGGCTGCTGCCCTCCACCGCCAAAGGCTACACCTTCGGTGTGGTCTGGTCGCCGCGGTCGATCAAGGGCTTCTCCACCACCTTGAATTTCTTCAATGTGGAGCAGGAGGATCTGATCTCCAGCATCGGCTCGGCCACGATCCTGCAGGACGTCGAGCTCAACGGCACCGCCTCGCCCTTTGCCCCGTTCGTGCGTTTCGGCACGGCGGCCAGCCAGACGGCGGCTTTCGACAACGGCGCGCCCGTCACGGCGGCCGGCCAGATCGGCAACCGCTTCATCGACACGGTCTATGTTTCCGACACCCTTGTGAACATCGCCAAGCAGGAACTCAATGGCGTCGACGTCGCCGTGAACTATACTTGGAACTCCGACACTTGGGGCAAGTTCGACACCAGCCTGGTCGGAATCTGGTGGAACACCTACGAGTTTCAGACCCTGCCCGGCACAGCCGTGATCGACACGGTCGGGCAGGCGACGAACTTCAACGGCACCATCCCGGAGTATCAGACCTACCTCAGCGCCGTTTGGACCCGCGGCAAGTGGGGCGCGACCTTCGGCTGGTCTTACATCCCGTCCGTCACCGACGTGAACGCGTTTAATCCCGCCGACTCGCGCGCCGACGAGTCTGTCGAGGCGTTCCACAGCGTGGATCTCTCCGTGCGCTACACCTTCGGTTCCGAGTGGAAGTGGCTCAATGGCCTCGCCGTCCGCGTCGGCGCGAACAACGTGTTCAACGAGTCGCCGCCGTCCGCCCAAGGCACGTTCACCCAGTCCAACGCCGACACCGCCACCTATGGCGCCGTGCAGCGGCTGTTCTTCATCGAAGCCAAGTATTCTTACTAATACTTGGACTGATCCCCGTCGGGCAGCCAACCCTGCCCACAACGAGGCGACCCGGCTGGTCCGGGTCGCCTTCTCTTTTGCAAACAAGTCGGGCCGGGTCCGACAGAAGCGTGATTTGTCACGCTGGATGTGCTTTTCGTCTTGCGAAACAGGCGTTTTGGCGCATCCGCATATGACACACCAAGCGGTTATATGGCTTTGCCCTGTGGCCGCGTAACACAACTGCAACACCCTGATAACACCATGAACACACGCTCCGTGTGGAATCTGCGGGCTGTGCTTGCCCTAGTTCTGGGCACCAGCCTCACGTCGATCGCCGCGGCCCAGTCCGCTGCCTCTGCCGAAGAGAACAAGGACGAGTCGTTGAAGCTCGAAAAATTCGAAGTCACCGGCTCCCGCATCAAGCGCACGGACATCGAGGGTCCATCGCCCATCACCGTCATCTCCCGCGCCGATATCGAGGTCACCGGCTACAACAACCTCACCGATGTGCTGCGCGAGCTGCCCGAAGGCGGCTCCGTCGGCATCAACGAGGCGGGCACGATCACCGCCGTGCGCGGCGCCACCGGCCTCAACCTGCGCAATCTCGGCACGAACAACACCCTGCTCTTGCTCGACGGACGCCGCGCCGCCCCCTATTCCGTGAACAGCGGCGGCACCGTTTTCTTCAACCTCGGCTCCATTCCGCTCTCGGCCATCGAGCGCGTGGAGGTCCTCAAAGACGGCGCCTCGGCCATCTATGGCGCCGACGCCACCGCGGGCGTGGTGAACGTGATCCTGCGCAAGGATTACACCGGCCTCGAAGTCGCGGTGAGTTACGGCAATTCGACCGAGACCGATGTCGGCGAACTCAACATCAACATCGCCGGCGGCGCCGCCAACGCCAAGGCCTCGCTCATCTTCGGCGTGGACTACTTCAAACGCAACCCGCTCGCCGCCCGCGACACCCCGTTCGCCGCCGATGCCGAGCTCGCGGCGCGTTATGCCGGCCGCAACGTGGACTTCGCCGCCGTCGGCGCGGCCGCGCTCCAGCCCGGTGGCTTCTATGACCGCCGCTCCGGCACCGGCCCCTTCGCCACCGCCATCCTGCCCACCGCCAGCCAGTTGGCTGCCAATGGGCTCTCGACCACGCTGATCAACCCGCTCACCGGCACGGTAGCCACCCGTCTGCCCGGCACCGGTGGCATCGCTGCCGGCACTCTCACCACCGCGTCTGTTCCGCTGACCGGCAACATTGCCGCGCCGACCGCCGACCAGTTCATTGCCCGCCAGTTCAACAGCGGCCCGATCTCGAACCTCTACAACTTCCAGGAGTTCGTCTGGCTGACCCCCAGGACGGATCGCCGGGGCACCTTTGCCCGCTTCACCTATGACCTGGGCGCCGGTATCACGGCCTTCGCCGACCTGAGCTACCAGAACAACCTCTCGGAGACCCAGCTCGCCCCCTCCCCGATCTCCACCGCCGGCGACAACAACCTGCTGGTCCCGGCCAACAATTTCTACAACCCCTTCGGCATCCCGGTCGCCTTCACTTACCGGCCGATCCAGGCCGGCCCGCGCATCGCGATCATCGACGAGGAGTTCTACCGCATCGTCGGCGGCTTGCGCGGCACCATCGCCGACAACTGGGATTGGGAGGTCGGCGCCCTCTACAGCTATAACCAGGTGATCGACACCACCAGGAACTCGGCGCTCTCCGAAAGCCGCGTCCGCGCCGCCCTCGCCCGGACCGACTCCACCGCCCTCAACATCTTCGGCGGGCCGAACTTCGTCAACAATGCCGCCACCATCGAAAGCATCAGGGTTTCCTCCTTCCGGGGCGGCGAGGCTGCGCTCGGCCTGCTCGACGCCAAAGTCGCCGGCAAGCTCTTCGAGTTCTGGGCCGGCGATGTCGAACTCGCCCTCGCCGCGGAATATCGCGAAGAGGTGTTCAGGGAGAACAACGACGACATCTCGGTCAGACTCGACGACATCATCGGTCAGGTCCGTCTGGCCGACCCCACCGATGCCTACCGCAACGTCTATTCGTTCGCCGCGGAGCTCAACGTGCCGCTGATCAAGTCCAACACCTACGAGTATGCGCACGCGGCCGATCTGTCCATCGCCGGCCGGTTCGAGAGCTTCTCCGACTTCGGCGATTCCACCAAGCCCAAGGTCGGCCTGACCTACCAGCCGCTCAAGCAGTTGCTGCTCCGCGCCACCTACTCGGAGGGCTTCCGCGCCCCCACGCTCGCGCAGCTCTTCGGCGGCATCCGCGAGTCCCTCCCCAACGGTCTGGCCGATCCCAGCCGACCGGCCGCCCTTACCGGCGATCCCTTCGACGGCTCGACCACCCAGCGCCTCGTGCGCGAGGGCGGCAACCCGAACCTCCAGCCCGAAGAGGCCGAAAGCTTCACCTACGGCCTGGTCTGGGAGCCCACCTGGCGCTTCCTCAAGGGCCTGCAGGTCGGCGTGAGCTACTTCGACATCACGCAGACCGACCGCATCGGCAACATCGGCTCGAACTCCTTCATCCTCTCCAACGAATACCAGCCCGGGTTCGAGGGTTTCGTGGTCCGTAATTCCGGCACCGAGACCTTTACCAACACCACCGCCAGCAACATCAATGTGCTTACGCCCACCGGCACCGTGGTGGTCGCCCCCGGCCAGTCCCGCACCGTGCCCGGCCGCATCTCGTTCCTGCGCAATGGCGTCGTCAATGTCGCCCAGCGGTCGGTCCAAGGCTATGACTTCGATGTGCGCTACACCTACCGCACGAACAACTTCGGCCGCTTCACGCTCGCCTCGAACCTGGCCTTGGTCGAGTCGATCTGGAACCAAGCGCGTGCCGGCGCCACCGGCCTCGAGCTCAACGGCCGCGTGAGCGCGCCCAACTTCCGGGCGCTCAACCGCATCAGCTGGGACTACAAGGACTGGGGCGTGGCGGTCTCGAACAGCTACATCAGCTCCAACGGCAATCTCTCCATTGAGGGCTACGAGGTCGACCCGTATTACTACACCGGCCTGCAGATCCGCCGCAGCTTCTCCGGTGGCCTCCTCGACCGCACGGTGGTCTCCGTCGGCGTGGACAACATCCTCGACCAGGATCCGCCGCTCCTTACCGACAGCGTGGCCTACGACACCTCGCTCGTGGGCCGCCCGCAGGGCCGCTTCTTCTCCATCCGCCTGCAGAAGAAATACTGAGCCGGCTGTGATTTCAGAAATAACGGGACGCCCCTTGGGGCGTCCCTTTTTTTAGCCAGCCCCCCCTCATTTTCCGACCATGAAACGATCACTGTCCTGCCTGCTCCCCACGCTTGGCCTCGCCGCGGCCCTTCGCGCTGCGCCTCCTCCCGAGCTGCCCCTGACGGCGTTCTTCGACAATGCCGCGGTCTCATCCGTCGTCATCTCCCCCAGCGGCCGATACCTCGCCGCGCTCATGCCCGCCCACAGCCGGATGAACCTCACCGTCGTCGACCTGCAGGCCGGCACCCGTCGCCGGCTGACGGACATGAAGGACGAGAACATCACCGAAGTCCGCTGGAAGAGCGACGACCGGCTTCTCTTCCGCCAGCAATACAAGGGGCAGGAGCGTTTCGGCCTCTTCGCCGTGAACCGCGACGGCTCCAACCTGCGCATCCTCCAGGATGTCGTGCGCCTCGACGGCGAGAACGCCGAGAACCAGGCCAAGCGCAACATCCAGGTCGTGGATTACCTGAAGGGCGATCCCGACCACATCCTCGTCAGCAGCCTGCGCGGCCGCTCCGGCCTGGGCGACATCCACCGGCTCAACATCCACAACGAGCGCATGACGAAGGTGCTCAGCAACCCGGGCAAGGCCCGGGAGTGGCTCACTGACCGTGCCGGGGTCGTCAGACTCGCGGTTTCCCAAGACGAGGAAGCCGACCGCACGGAGATTCTCTACCGCGCCGACGCCAAATCCGACTGGGTCTTGCTCGAAAGCTTTCCCAACGAAGCCGGCGCCTGGAAGACCCTCGGCTTCGAGGGCGACAACCGCACCCTGTGGATCGCGACCAACGCCGGCCGCGCCACCTCCGCGCTCTGCACTTACGATCCGGAGCGGCGCGCCATCATCCGCGAGGTCGCCGCGGACCCCGTCTACGACATCGGCGATCAATTCGGCCTCGGCCAGCTCAACGGCGCCGGCCGCCCGCTTTATTCCTCCCGTCTTGGCCGGGTCGTGGGGATTCCGGTCAACTTCGCCAAGCCGGCCGTCCTCTGGTTCGACGCGGAATACGAGCGCCTGCAGGCCGACATCGACGGCGCGCTGCCGGACACGTTCAACCGCATCGTCAGCACTTCCGATGACGAAACCAAGCTCGTCATCCTCGCGTCGAGCGACCGCAACCCCGGCGAGTATCACCTGCTTGACACCCGCACGTTCGAGATGCGCCGCCTGCTCCGCACCCGCGAGACCATCAACCCCGCGCAAATGGCCGAGGTGCGCCCCATCAGCTTCGCCGCCCGCGACGGACTCACCCTTCACGGCTACCTCACCCTCCCCGCCGGCCGCGAGCCGCGCCACCTGCCCCTCGTGCTCCACCCTCATGGCGGGCCCTACGGACCGCGCGATTCCTGGGGCTTCGACCCCGGGGTGCAGTTTCTGGCCAACCGGGGCTATGCGGTCCTGCAGGTCAACTTCCGCGGCTCCGGCGGCTACGGCGAAGCCTTTCAGGCCCTGGGCTACAAGCAGTGGGGGCTCTTGATGCAGGACGACCTCACGGACGGCGTCAAATGGGCCGTCGCTCAGGGTTATGCCGATCCCTCGCGCGTGGCGATCTTCGGCGCCAGCTACGGCGGCTATGCCACGCTGGCGGGGCTGGTCTTCACCCCCGAGCTGTATTGCTGCGGCATCAACTATGTCGGCGTCAGCGACCTCACCCGCCTGGACCTTTACACCGATTTCGGCGCCATGCCCCGGGCTGTGCAAAGGTTCGTGGCGCGGCGCTGGGGCAGCCCCTTGGGCGACAAGGCGCAGCTCGAAGCCACCTCGCCGGTCAATTTCGTCGAGCGCATCCGCGTGCCCCTGCTCATGGCCTACGGCAAATACGATCCGCGGGTCCGCATCGACCAGGGGGAGGTGCTCGAGGAGCGCCTGCGCAAGACGGGCCGGCCGTTCACCAACATCGTGGTCGAGAACGAGGGGCACGGTTTCGGCAAAGTCGAGAACCGGCTCGCCTTCTACGAGCAGGTCGACGCCTTTCTGCGGCAGAACCTCGCCGGCATTCCCTCCGGCCGGGTCGAAATCAAGGAAGCCAAGGTGCTGGAGATGCCCGCCAAACCCTGAGGAGTCCGGCGGCGTTCAGGAGAAGCGAAGCGGTCGTTGCGTCCGGTTCCTTGCCCGGGTGATCGAGCAGTTATCTCTGACCCACTGCGGAGCATGTCGATTGACCCACCCTCACAAGAAACGCTTTGCCCCATCAGCCCATATAAGCTGCTGCGGTTTGGGATGATGGGGCAAAGCGTTTCGGCAGCAGATTCACGCAAGGGTGGGTCA